>WNFH01001140.1_pt1 | contig 22042 bp, 19 predicted proteins | sample 5400411 | NCBI WGS metagenome assembly WNFH01 (sample SAMN13153347, study PRJNA577476) | soil metagenome | isolation source: 200 cm saprolite under Douglas fir tree site 2 hole 3 | place: USA:California | collected 2015-04-18 | reverse complement strand
TTATCAATTCGCCGCCGCCGGCGCCGTCGTTTACCGCAAAGCGCAGGAACAGGGACGCGGTCACCATCTTCCTACGGAATGGTTTACCCAGGATGTTCATCCTTAAACCGCGGAATTTTTATGAAGTCGGCGGTAATTCTTGCCGAATGGAACAAGTGGAGCCGCCGGTGGAATGAGGTTATTATTAACCCGGTTAGAGGGTGGCCTCATAGAATTAAAATTAACAGGTTGTTGAAAAAGTCCATCCGTGGCCTTTTTCAACACGCAAAGCAAAAAGCGCGGTTTTTGCGTTGCTTCATTGTTCAAACACGTAGCGTGTTTGAAAAATCCGCAGGGAGCGGATTTTCGCGTTAGCCCCGTAGGGGCTTGGCGCAGGGATGCGTCAAGCAAAAATGGCGGTACGTCCCTATACCGCGACGGGCAGGAAGCCCTAGTGCCGCGTAGCGCAGGGATGCGCGAGAGCGGCCACCGCAGGGTGATGAAAAACTCGTTTTTCATCACCCTGCTAATCTTCTTTACCGCATAAATTATTAGGTGCGATATGTCTCAAGACAACGCCGAAGTTCAATATGTACCTGCGCGCCTGACAGGGCTGGTCGCGATCATCACCGGTGGCGGGCACGGAATCGGAAAAGCCTATGCCAAGCGGCTGGCGATGGAAGGAGCCAAGGTAGTCATTGCCGAAATTGATGCAAATGCTGCGGAGCACGCCGCCAAGGAATTGAGTGCAGCCGGTTTGACCGCGATCGGCATTCCCACCGATGTTACCAGCGAAAATAGTTTGCAAAAAATGGTTGATCAAACCATGAAGGCGTTCGGCCGCATCGATATCTTAATCAATAATGCCGCCATGTTCGCTACTATTCCTATTTCCCGAGTGACGTTCGATCAGATTGACCCCAAGGAGTGGGATAAGGTTATGGAGGTCAATCTTAAAGGCACTTGGCTCGCCTGCCGCGCGGTCGTGCCGGTGATGAAAAAACGCAACAAAGGAAAGATCATTACGATTGCCTCAGGCACTGCCTTCAAAGGTGTGACCGGCCGCATTCATTACGTCACGACCAAGGCGGGGATATTGGGGTTTACCCGGACATTAGCCAGTGAACTTGGGGCGTTTAATATCAATGTCAATTGTATAGCGCCGGGCAGCACATTAAGCGAAGAAGGCGCATCCGAGGATCTGGTAAAATTTCGAGCGGGGGCTATAACCGGGCGGGCGCTAAAGCGCGTGCAAACCCCGGAGGATCTGCTTGGTGCAGTTGCCTTCTTCTCCTCCAGTGACAGCGATTTTATCACCGGGCAGACGTTGGTTGTTGATGGCGGAGCCTATATGCATTAGCTGCCGATCCTGAAAGCGATGATTTGTGTGAACGAAACTTGTCGGATAACCAGAAGAGGAGAATAGGTAGATACTATATCTACTTCGAGGGAACGGAATTTGTGTCTTCTTAAAACAAACGAAACAGCTGGGCGTATATGAAAATTTATTTATCCTTTTTTTTAATTTTACTAAACCTATCCATTCCGGTGTTCGGGGAATCCGTAGCAGATATTGCCATGTATGAAGGCGCTGATCGCGATCAACGAGTGATGGCCGGCGCCAAGAAAGAAGGTTCCTTGCTCATTTACACTTCCATTGCCGAGAAAGATTTGATGGTGATCACCAGCGACTTTGAAAAAAGATATGGAATAAAGGCCACGGTATGGAGAGCATCGACCGACAAAGTACTGCAAAGGGCGGTATTGGAAGCCAGGGCCAACCGTTTCGATTTCGATGTCGTGCATATTTCCGCGCCGGAAATGGAAGCCTTGCATCGCGAGAAGTTGTTGCAGGAAGCGAGGTCTCCCCATTTCAAGGATTTAATACCCGGTGCCATTCTTCCACACAAGGAATGGGTAGCGCAATTTTTAAGCGTATTTGTCCATGCTTATAACACCGATAAGGTAAAAAAAGCGGAATTACCCAAGACCTATCAAGATCTGCTCGACCCAAGATGGAAGGGTCGCCTGGGTGTCGAGGCGAAAGATCAAGAGTGGTTTTTTACCGTCGTGAAAGAGATGGGAGAAGAGAAGGGATTAAAGTTTTTCAGAGATTTGGCGGCAACCAATGGCTTATCGTTCCGTAGCGGTCATACACTTTTAAACAACATGGTGGTGTCCGGCGAAGTGCCGCTGGCGCTAACGCTCTATAGCTATATGCCGGAGCAAGCAAAGAAAAAAGGCGCGCCGATCGACTGGTTCGTGCTGGACCCGGTGGTCGGGCGCGCGAACGGCATGGGAATATCTAAAAAGGCCCCGCATCCGCATGCGGCGATGTTATTTTACGATTATATGCTTAACGAAGCGCAACCATTAATGGTCAAGATGAACTATGTTCCTACCAATAGAAAAGCGAATTCGCCGTTAAAAAATATGAAAATCAAGTTTGTTGATCCCGTCGTCGCGTTGGACGAATACGAAAAATGGGAAAAGTTATACGAAGAGCTTGGGCAGCAACGGCGTTAACTCGGAAATAATTGTCACGTTCACGAGGAGTGCCTTGAATGCAAGCCCTAATCGGAATGAACGTGCAAGCGTCACCGCTAAATAAGGAGGATCTCTTAGAAGCCTTGCACCAGGAAAATTTGCTGCAAGAAGTGAAATCACCTCATCTTAAAGGACTTAATTCCAGCCACAATTGCTCCCCACCAACAAAAAGGTCGAATTGCCGCTAAAAAATTTAAAAATCGAGTTTATTGATCCCGTGGTTGCTTTGGACGAACAGGAGAAATGGACCAAATTGTATGAGGGTATCATGCTAAACCGAGACCCCAAGTAATCTTTGAAAGAATGAGAAAAGCGGAGGGCACTGGGCTGAATAATTATTCCCAGGTTTGGGTAAATCCTGATTGATTAAAAGGAAATATGCGCATACATTACCGGCGAGCTCAGGGAGTTGAGGGAGTTCATTATACTTTTGGTCGCGTTTCTAAATTTATGTCCTCTTACAACAAAACAACAGGAGCGAATCATGAGTCAACATCATATTCCATCGCATCGCAATAACTTGCTGTATAGCATTTCGGCTGCCGCCCTTATTTTGGGATTAGGGTTGATACCCAGCGCCGCTCGGGCCCAAGAGGGGTACGTCGGCGTCGGAGTTGGTCAATCCAAGGCCAAAGACGTCTCAAACTTTGCTGCATGTTCAGATTTAGCCGGTTTTGCAAACCTCTCTTGCAGTACCAAGGACACGGATACCGTCTGGAGGATATTCGGCGGCTACGAGGTCAATAAAAATTTCGCAGTCGAAGTAGGCTATATTGATCTGGGCAAGTTCACGTTAGATGCGAGCTTTACGTCTGGTGGCCCTCAAACCGCTCACAATGAAGTCAAAGCGCACGGTTTGGATATCGATGCGGTCGGAACCTGGCCCATCGCCGGTGGCTTTAGCGTAATGGGCCGGGCCGGTCTCTTTTCATGGACCGCAGATGAATCGGGTCACATCGCCAATATACCCCTTAGCGTAAGCACAACCGGGACGAGTCTTAACTTCGGGGTCGGCATGAAATATGACTTCGCAAAGAACGTGGGGGTACGGGCCGAGTTCGTAGAGTATAAGGATGTCGGTGATTCCAGCACGACTGGCAAATCGGATATTGATGTATTTTCGGCCAGCTTCGTTTTCAAGTTTTAAAGCTTCGGTTGGTTCTGTTAGAAAGCCGCAAAACCTGAGGGCTAGGTCTTGCACAACCACATTTCGAGTGTCGTTCATAAATAAAATCGTTTTACTCCTGTTCCCGTTGATATTGAATGCCCTGATGCCTGCATTTGGGCGATCCGTCACTCAAATTGCCTTGGATGAAAGCCCTAGTCGAAATGAACGTTTAAGCGCCGCCGCCAGGCAAGAAGGGTCCTTGCTCCTGTATACCACCACGCCGGTGGAATACATGAAGATACTTACTGAGGAGTTCGAACGCAAATCCGGTGTCAAGGTTATTATCTGGCGATCTCGTTCGGAAAATGTGTTGCAAAGAATTATCACTGAAGCGCAGAGCGGGCATTCTATTTTTGACGTAGCGCAAAGTATTTCGCCATCGATGGAGGCCTTGCACCGCGAGAAGCTGCTGCAAGAGGTGAAGTCGCCCTATTTTAAAGATTTAATTCCAGCCGCGATTCCTGCGCATAAAGAATGGGTGGCGACGCTGCTATACGTTTTTGTGCAGGCGTACAATACCAATAAAGTAAAAAAACAGGATTTGCCCAAAACTTATGCTGACCTGCTCGATCCGAAGTGGAAAGGCCGTTTAGGCATCGAATCCTCGGATCACGAATGGTTCTACACGATCGTGAAGGACATGGGGGAGGAGAAAGGCCTGAAGTTTTTCCGGGATTTGGTGGCAACGAATGGACTCTCTGCCCGCACCGGGCATCCGCTTTTGACTAACTTGGTTGCTTCCGGTGAAGTGCCGCTTGCGTTAACGGTGTATAACTATATGCCTGAGCAGCTAAAACAAAAAGGAGTTACTATTGACTGGTTTGCCATTGAACCCGCAATAGCGATACCGGATGGCATGGGGATATCGAAAAACGCGCCGCATCCGCATGCCGCTGTTTTATTTTATGATTATATGTTGAGCGAGGATGCGCAAAAACTGCTGGCTAAAATTGGTTATGTTCCCACTAATAAAAAAGTGGAGTCACCGTTGCAAAAAACCCAAATTAAGTTGCTGGATCCCGCGACGCTGCTGGATGAATCGGATAAATCGACCCGTTTGTATGAGGAGATTCTGATAAAGCGAGGGGCTCCCAAAACCTGAGGGCCAGATTTCGCACAACCACATTTCGCCCGATGGACTGCAGCATCCACAAGACCTGACCCCATGTGCTGATGCCGGCTTCCGCATTGTGTGGTCAAAAAAAAGGCAATAATCCGTCGTCGGCGAAAGGCGGCGTGTAATGCAGGCTTGACGGTCAGATTCCGCGGGCGCAAGCTTTCGACATCACTAACGGAGATATCCCGAACATGTCGGCCCAGAAGATCTTGAACGTGAATGGAAAGCCGGTCGCGGTCGCGGCCGACGATCCAGCGGCGCTGCTGCTCTATGTCTTGCGCAATGACGCCGGGCTGCGCGGTCCGAAGTTCGGCTGCGGTCTGGGGCAATGCGGGGCATGCACGGTTCACATCAACGGCAAGGCGATGCGGTCCTGCATCACGCCGCTTGCCCGGGTGAGCGAGAAGGACAAGATCGTCACGCTCGAGGGTCTCGGAACCGCGCAGAAGCCCCATCCGCTGCAAAAGGCCTTCATCGCCGAACAGGCCGTCCAATGCGGCTATTGCATCAACGGCATGATCATGCAGGCGGCTGAGCTGCTCAACCGCACGAAAAAGCCGAGCGTGGCCGAGATCAAGAATGCGCTGGCCAATAATCTTTGCCGCTGCGGCACCCATCTGCGGATTTTGCGCGCCGTTAAGCGCGCCTCCGAGGAAGCGTGAGCGGGGGGCCGACCATGGACGGATCGATCGCACGCGATGGACTGTCGCGTCGTGACTTTCTGAAAGGGACCGGGGCGCTGGTCGTGGGGTTCGCGCTGGCGGGCGTCGCCCAGGCGAACGCTGCTGCCGCGCTTGAACTCGGTCCTTATGGCCCCCCCGACGACCAAGTTGATTCCTGGCTTGCCATCGGCCAGGACGGCAGCGTCACGCTCTATACCGGCTGCTGCGAATTGGGCACGGGCAGCACGAGCGGCCTCTTGCAGATCATAGCGGAGGAACTCGACGTCGCTTACGGGCGCACGAAGCTCGTCGGGCCCGATACCAATCGGACCCCGGATCAGTTCGTTTCCTCGGGCAGCCGCGCCATCGCCTATCACGCCAAGCCCATTCGTCAGGCCGGAGCCTGCGCGCGTCAGGCGCTCGTCAACATGGCCGCGGAACGGCTCAAGGTTCCAGCCGATCAACTCATCACGCAGGACGGCGCGGTCTGCCTGCGCGCCGATCCGAAACGCAAAGTCAGCTATGGCGCCCTGATCGGTGGGCGGACCTTCAACCTCAAAATGACCGGCAAGGTAAAGCCCAAGGATCCGAAGGATTACAAACTCGTCGGCAAATCGGTGCCGCGTGCCGATATCCCGGCCAAGGTCATGGGCACCTTCACCTATATGCAAGATGTCAAGGTCCCGGGCATGCTGCATGGCCGTGTGGTTCGCCCGCCGGCGCACGGCGCCAAGGTCGTCAGCATCGACGAAAGCTCGGTTGCCCGGATACCCAGTCTCGTCAAGGTCGTGCAGCGCGGCGACCTCGTTGGCGTCGTCTGCAAACGGGAAGAACAGGCGATTCGCGGAGCCTCGGCGCTGAAAGTGACCTGGTCAGATTGGGCGGGTCTTCCTGACATGAAGGATCTCTACGCCGTCCTGCGCGCGTTGCCCGAATATCCTCAGGGCTATCCGAAGCGGAGCCCCGGCGGCTTGCTGGCGAAGTCGGGCGATGTCGACGCGGGCATGTCGGCTGCCGCCAAGGTCATCAAGGCGACCTATGAGGCGCCTTATCATCATCACGGCTCGATCGGACCCTCTTGCGCAGTTGCCGATGTGCGCGGCGACAAGGTCACGATCTGGTCGGGGACGCAGACGCCTTATGGCATGCGCGAGGCGGCGGCGAAGTTTCTGGGCCTGCCGAACGATAAGGTCCGCCTCATCTATGCCGAAGCCTCCGGCTGTTATGGCCAGAACGGTGCCGACGATGTCGTCATCGACGCGCTGGTGCTCTCCCAAGCCGTCGGCAAGCCGGTGCGCGTGCAATGGTCGCGAGCGGATGAAAACGGATGGGAAGCACTCAAGGCGGCGCGCGTCACCGATATGGCCGGCGGGCTCGATGCAAATGGCAACATCGTCGCCTGGGATGCGCGCACCTTTGGGCTCTCCGGCTACTCGCGGCCCGAATATCACGAACCCAAGCATGGCGGCGAGCCGGGCAGTCTCGTCACCGCGCAGCTTGCCGGCTGGGACAAGCCCGGGCTGGAAGAGGGGTTCAACGGTGCGGCCGGCAATTTCGAGCCGATCTACGGCGCGATCGAGAACAAGCGCGTCGTCTTCACCTATCTCGGGCCAGCCTCGCATCGCAAGGGCAAGCTGCCCATTCGCGTCGGTTCCATGCGCGGCGTCGGCTCGCCCGATAACATCTTCGCGTGCGAATGCTTCATGGACGAGCTGGCTGTGGCGGCCGGCGCCGATCCGGTTGAATATCGCTTGCGCCACCTTAAGAGCGAGCGTTCCATCGCCGTGTTGAAAGCGGCGGCGGCAAAATACAACTGGCAGCCCCGCCCCGCCCATAGCGCGCCGTCGCAGGGAGACATCGCGATCGGCCGCGGCGTCTCCGCCCTTGGCAATGACAATATCTTCACGGGCGCCAAGGATACCAACGTCGCCGGCATCATCGAGGTCGAGGTCAACCGCAAGACCGGAGAGGTGCGGGTCAAACGCGCGGTGGTCGCGCAGGATTGCGGCCTCATTGTCAATCCCGACGCGATCCGCAATCAGATCGAAGGCGGCGTCATTCAAAGCACGAGCCGAGCGCTTTATGAAGAAGTCACCTTCGACCGCTCGCGCATCACGAGCCTTGATTGGGCCTCCTATCCGATCATCGGCTTCCTGGATATCCCGGACCAGGTCGAAGTCGTTCTGCTCAATCGGCCCGACCTCGCGCCGATGCGCGTTGGCGAGCCGGCAAGCGAATGCGTCTGGCCGGCGCTCGCCAACGCGATCTATGACGCGGTGGGCGTGCGCTTACGGCGACTGCCTTTCACGCCCGAACGCGTCCTGGCGGCGCTGGGACAGCAAGCGAGTCTCGGGCGCGGCTAGGCATCCACCAAAACCGAACGTCTCAGGGGGCGGCTGGCGGATGGAGGAACCTGAGGATCAGGTCTTGCACAACCACATTTCGCCCGAAGGAGAAGCTATTGACTGGTTCGTCATCGAGCGCGCAATCGTGATACCGAATTGATCCATGTATAAGTAATGTCCGAACCCAACAAAATCATAGATTTAATGGGTCCGCGTGGCGTGGAAGCCGCGATCAGGGCTTATACTTATGGGGGACTTATGGGAGAAAGCTATGACGATTTCAATAAAACCGTTAGCGCCCGCCCTGGGAGCGGAAATCAGCGGATTCGATATCCGCGATATCGATAAGGCCGCTAAAGAAGAAATCTTGCAAGCCTGGTATCGGTATCTGGTCTTAGTCGTCCGTGGCGAGAAATTATCGGACGACGATTTGGTGCAGTTCGGCCGGCGCTTTGGTGAGCTGGAAAAGCCAAGAGTGATGAGTCCGTTGGCGACGAGGCCGGAAATCATGGTCGTTTCCAACCTTCGCGACGACAAGGGTAAAAACCTGGGCCGTCTGCCGGACGGTGAGATGTCGTTCCATTATGACATGGTGCATCAGAAAAAGCCCAATAAAGCCGGAATTCTGCATGCAATTGAAGTGCCGTCAGCGGGAGGAGATACTTGTTTCGCGAATATGTATCTGGCTTACGAGACACTATCGGGCGCAATGAAGCAACGGCTCGAAGGTTTAACTGCTTTGAATACTTATGAGTACGGTTCCACCAACACTGCCGCGAAGAAATTATCCGAGGGCGCGCCGACCGCGGTCCATCCGGTGATAAGAACAATTCCGGAGACCGGCCGCAAGGCCTTATACGTTTCGCGCCTGATGACCGATCGGATCGTCGGCCTGCCGGAGGATGAAAGCCGCGCGCTGTTGGACGAACTTTGCGATCATTGCGAGCAAGCAAGATTTATTTACCAGCATAAATGGAAACAAGGCGATTTGCTCGTTTGGGATAATCGCTGTACGACCCATGCCCGCACCGATTTCAGCGCGGCTGAACGCCGTTTGCTCAAGCGTGTTACCGTCGGCGATACGGTTGTGCCGCTTTAAATAACTTCCAGCTATAATAAAAAATATGATCAGATCAGTTACCGGCGATATCGATACGATCGATGGTAGAATTCTCGCTCACGAGCATCTTCAGGTTGATTTATGCGCCGGGAAAGATGCACAAGTCGTTTTAGGAAAACAAGATCAAGAAGACGTGATCCATGATCTTGCCGAGGCGATGCATCACGGCCTGCGCGGCATCGTCGATCTCAGTGTAGTGGGATCGGGGCGAGATCTGCCGGCATTGGCGGAGATGAGCCGGCGTTTAGGATTACCGATCATCTGTGCCACCGGCTTCTACTGGGATCCACATTCGGCCTTAGTGGCGCAAACCTCGGTCGAGGCGTTGCGTGATACCATGATCCGGGAAGTCACCGAAGGCGTGGACGGAACCGGGATACGCTGCGGGGTGATTAAAATAGGCACCAGTAGCCATGACTGCACCGACGCCGAAGAGCGGATTTTCCATGCCGCCGGCTTGGCAAGCATCGCGACCGGGGCGCCGGTCTTCACCCATACTTCGGAGCCAACTCAGGCCCTTTGGCATTTGGAGCAGCTTGAGCGCGCCGGCGCTGATTTAACTCATGTGATGATCGGTCATCTCGGTGCGGCGCCCGACGATTCTTTGTTAGTAGAAGTCGCGCGGCGCGGCGCCTTTATCGGCATCGATAAAATCGGGCTACGTCATAGAACATCGAACGCCCGGCTGGCGACGTTGGTAAAATCTGCCTGCGATAAGGGTTTGGAGAAATACATCATCCTCTCCTCCGATATCGCGCGCAAAGACCGGCTGCAGCGTTATGGCGGGCACAGTTATAGCACCGTTTTTATAGAATTTGTTCCGCTCCTTAAAGAATTGGGAATCACGCAGGCGCAGCTTAGCGTATTCCTCGAGGCCAACCCACAGCGCTTACTGCGTTTCTTCCAGTGAATGCGAGAGGGCTTGCATGATTATAGTTAGGGGACCTCTAAATAAGTCATTCCCGCGCAGGCGGGAATCCAGAAAACTGCGGAAAAGCCTGGATGCCCGCTTCCGCGGGCATGACGATTTGCGACTTAATCAGAGCTTCCTTAGAAATATTTATTTGATTTTGTTTCTGGCCGCATTCGGCGCGCCTGCTTCTGTTTTTGCGCAACTGAACAAAGAGACTGCCTCCGCCGCAGAAATTGCCATGTATGAGGGCACCGATCGCGCGCAGCGCTTAATCGCGGCGGCCAGGAAGGAGGGCAGCCTGTTGTTATACACCTCTATAGCGGCGCAGGACTTGCCGGTAATTACCGACGATTTTGCCAAGAAATATGGCATCAAGGTCAATGTATGGCGCGCGGCAAACGACAAGGTTTTGCAAAGAGTAGTCAAGGAAGCGGCCGCCGGCCGCCACGATTTTGACGTGGCGCAGGTCGCTACCATCGAGCTGGAGGCCATGCATCGCGAAAAGTTGCTGCAGGAAGTGAGGTCGCCGCATTTCAAAGAATTAATACCCGCCGCGGTTCCGCCGCACAAAGAATGGGCGGCGCATTATTTAAATGTCTGGGTTCAGGCTTATAACATCAATAAAGTGAGAAAAGAGGAGCTACCGGGCAACTATCAAGACTTGCTGCATCCGCGCTGGAAAGGCCGTTTGGGCATCGAATCGAAAAATGAGGAATGGTTTTCCACCGTTGTCAAAGGGATGGGGGAACAGCAGGGATTGAAATTTTTCAGAGAGTTAGTCGCGGCTAACGGGATATCGGTACGCACCGGACACTCATTGTTGAATAACCTGGTCGTTTCCGGTGAAGTGCCGCTGGCATTAACCGTATATAACTACATGCCGGAACAAGCGAAACAAAAAGGCGCGCCGATTGATTGGTTTGTAATCGAGCCCGTGATCGCGCGTGCGAACGGCGTCGCCGTATCCAAGAAAGCGCCGCATCCCCATGCGGCGGTGTTATTTTATGATTATATGCTGAGCGAGGACACGCAAAAGCGGCTGGTAAAAATGAATTATGTTCCTACTAATAAGAAAGTCGAATCGCCGTTAAAAAATATACCAATCAAGCTGATTGACCCGGTCGCTACGTTGGAAGAATCTGAAAAGTGGATCAAATTGTACGAGAATATTGTCGTGCGAGGCGTCCAAGCCGCTCAGTAATCGAATTCGCTGAGGAGAAATTAAATGGGTGTGCCTGAAAACCGGAATGACCCGGCGTTAACCGAACAAGTACTAAAGACCGCGGAGCGAGAAACGGACGGCTGGAAGATGATGATAGGCGGAAACTGGGTAGAAAGCGCTTCGGGCAAGCGGTATACCACGTTAAACCCGTCGTTCGACAGCCCGTTGGCGGATGTGCCGGATGGTAATGCGCAAGACGTGACGGCGGCGGTGGAAGCGGCGAAACAGGCATTTCCCGCATGGAGCAAAATGCATGTGGACGAGCGCGCGAAAATATTGCGCGGTTTTGCCGAGGCAATTCGCGCGCGGGCGAAAGAATTCGGCATGCTCGATGCGTTGGATAGCGGTAATCCTTATCTATCGATGGTGGAAGATGCCAAAAAAGGCGCAGGGCTGCTCGACTTTTTCTCCGGTCTCGGGTTGGAGATGAAGGGCGAGACCATTCCCACGCCGGGCGGTGGGCTCGATTTTACCCGCTTGCAGCCTTATGGCGTAGTGGCGCGTATCCTGCCGTTTAATCACCCGATCTCGTTCGCCGCCGGTAAGATTGCCGCGCCACTGGTGGCGGGGAATACGGTGGTGCTGAAACCCGCCGAGCAAACGCCGCTATCCGCACTGCTATTGGGAAAATTGGTGCAAGCGCATTTGCCGCCCGGGGTCGTGAATATTATCACCGGCGACGGCCCTAACTGCGGCGCGCCGCTGGTGCGCCATCCATTCGTGCGCCGCATCGCCTTTACCGGTAGTGTCGAGACCGGGCGTGCAATCATGCAGCAGGCTGGAATTAAGCCGGTCAGCCTGGAACTCGGCGGCAAGAACCCGCTCATTATTTACCCCGATGTCGATGTGGAAAAAGCGGCGGCGGCGGCGGTGGCGGGGATGAATTTCACCGTCTCCCAGGGCCAATCGTGCGGTTCAAATTCGCGCGTGTTTGTGCATAAGAAAGTCCATGGTGCGTTTTTTGATGCGGTGCTGAAAAGAGTAACGCAAATCCGCATCGGTTTGGCGCACCGCGAAGACACGCAAATGGGGCCGGTGATTACGCGTGAGCACTACCATAGAGTGATGGCGTATATCGAATCCGGAAAAAGCCAGGGCGCAAAAGTGGTGATCGGCGGCAGGCATCCTTCTGATGCCGAGCTACAGAAAGGTTATTTTATTGAAGCGACGGTATTTGACGGCGTGAAGCACGGAATGAAAATTGCGCAGGAGGAAATTTTCGGCCCGGTAATGAGCGTACTCACCTGGGAAGATCCGGCCGACATGCTGCGTGAAGTCAACGATGTGGAATATGGGTTGTGCGCCAATATCTGGACCAACGATATCTCGACCGCGCTGCGATTGGCGGATCAAATTGAGGCCGGTTATATCTGGATTAACGGGCATGGCGGCAAACGCTATAAAGGCGCGCCCTTCGGCGGATTTAAAGAAAGCGGCGTTGGCCGGGAGCACTCCACAGACGAATTATTAAGCTATACCCAGGTAAAAAACGTGAACATCAGTTATTGATCGAGATTCAGTATGGCCTAGCGCGAATCGCAGAATAATGGGATCAGACCTCAGCCCATGAAGCAGAAAGCCCAACTAATATGGCCTTGCTTTCTGTAAAGAATCGAAATAACGTGAGCCACGCTGATTACTCGGTGGAGTGTTCCAAGCAAAGGGAAGGAGTCTTGACATTTACACGCCGGGGTAAGTCAAAAGCACGCGGCAAATAGCGCTTGAGAATCCGACATTCATGGCTTGTGACACACTGGAACCTCCTGAGCAGATCCGCTCGGCAATAACAGATCTTTGGAACTCGTCGTTCAAGAACGAGGCGAATGCAGTCCAGTCTGCACGCTTCCGTATGCTCGAACGACTCTGCTCATCGGCCTACGCTGGGGTTACCGGATCACGACTTCCTACGCGACCAACAAGCAATTTAGACCAGCAGCGACTCCATGGTGCTCTTGAACGTTTTTTCCGATGGACTGGTGCACCATGGCACGAGGGCCGGTGTCCGGATGCTGCTGAAACCGCATGCTGTCTTCACGCGGCCTTTCTTATATCCGAAGTCAAGCGAACTTATTTCGCACCGTTAGATCGACTCGAGTTGATCGATATAACTAAGCATCCTCGAGAAATCCTCAAATATGTACGCTTTGGGCCGAATGAGGTAGAGCTTCTCGAGGAAGATGGGCTAGCTCATCGTATCCCTATCGCAGCCTTAAGACGGTTTGATCGACGATATTGGTTTCCGCTGGAGAGGAGGCTCGCCGGCTTCTACTGGCTGATCGGGACCGCGCCAGAAGCGCCGGGACCTATTTGGGAGAGAACTTGGTCCGCGATACTCGATACCCTTGTCAGCGAGATCGGACGCCTTGCCCTTTATGAACCGGCATACCCTGCTCCTGTCGAGGACGCGCTCTTTGTTCTGCTTTTACGCCTTGTGAAGACTCCATCAGGCGAGCCTTGGAAGCCTTTTGCGATCCCTTGGATTTACTCTATTACCGACGATCCGTTTGCAGAACCTCCCCGGGCTCCTGATCCTTCGTCGCTGACATGGACCCTCGTCGGTGACGAACACCACGAGTTTGAGGTGCCAGATCGTTCAGAGGAGTTCAAAGTCGTACCAGAAGAACTCACAGGAGTTCTCGAACAGCGATGGCGCCAACTGCGGACCATATCGGAACGCCAATACAAACGACCCAACTTTAATCTACTGACAAAGCACTTTTTCGTTAAGGCATTCGCCGAGGAAAGCATAGACGAGCTACTCGCTAATCTAAGTTGCATCGAAGCGACACTCATGCTTCCCAAGGAAAAGAACAGGAAGATGATGATGAAGAGATACAAGAGTCTTGTTGTTGATGACGACGCTTACGCCACACTCGATCACGCTTATTGCCTGAGAAACAAGTATTTGCATAGCACAGGTAATCCGGCTGATGCTATATCATGGAAAGATTTGGCGATGGCGCGCTGGAGCGTAACCAAGGCTGTGGATAGATATCTCTCACTGACCGAAACTCGCGGTGATTTGAACCGGCAGGAACTACTCTGTCTACTGGAAAGGCAGGACCCATCAAATAGGTAGGGTGGATTAAGCGCAGCGAATCCACCAAACCTTAGAATATGAGAAAGGAAAACATCAATGACGCTCGAAGCGCATCAGGAAAAATACAGGCAGTTCACCACACGCCACAAACTACCAGTGGGCATCACAGATGAAAGACAAATATCGTTATGGGGAACTCACCGTCGCGGCAAGGCCGGCGACCGGTGTGTGTGGCATATTGATCAAAACAATCGACGGCTTCGCATTCAGAATATATCGCGATGTATTCCGCCGCGATTCGCAGCGGCCTCATTGAAGCATTATATTGTTGACTTTCTTTGAATACTTTATAATCGTATTCCGCCGCGATTCGCGGAGCCATCAACCCTGAGAGCACCACAAGCTATGAGCGAGGTATTCCGCCGCGATTCGCGGCGGCCTCATTGAAGCCTGCCGAATTATTGCGGGGCCAACGTGGGCCGCGCGGTGGAAATGTTTAATTAAAAATTAAACTGCAATTTTAAACTGCGACATCTGCATCTTGACGTCGGCTTTCTTTGTTTCTTGCTGGTAGAGACGATGGATGCGCGGGTCCTGATCTTCATATTCGATTTGATCGCCGCCTTGCTTTAGGCTGGTTGAAACGCCGCCAAATAGCGATTTACGTTTACTTTCGGTGAAAGGATAACGCAAGCTGCCGTAAGCGGTCGCCAAGTAACGTGCGGGCGTCGGGCTGGCGTTAAAATGCTGGTGAAACATCTGGTCGGGCGGCGCGAATACAGTTCCGTGTTTCCAGTCGACGCGATGAAAGTCTTGGTCGCCTTCATACCACAACAGTGAATATCCCTTGCCGGTGACGCACATCACGTGGAAATCGGCGGCATGGCGGTGGGCTTTTTTGTAGGTGCCAACCGGCATTTCCGAGATATGCGCATGCATGGTGCCATCAGCCAGAATAAACATAATACTCTTGCCGCCGGCGCCGCGCTCGGACCATTCCGTAAGCTCGATGGCGGCGAGGTCGGGCACGAAATTGGTTTCCCACATATGGTTTCCCGGACGCACCGGAATGAAATCCCCCTCGCCGCTGAAATACTTGTCGCCCCCCATGCGCTCGTCAAATTGCCAGGGGTTATTAAACACAAAATCCTCATTGTGAAACATATTGATTACCGCGGGCAGATTCGTCGTCGCTACCAATAACGCGCGTTCCGATCCGCTGCCGTTGAAGTGGCGGTAGTTCGCATTCAGAGGGATGGCGAACAGGCTTCTCGGACCCCATTCAAATGTATGTTTGCGGCCATCGGCGGCCTCGATGGTGGTGCTGCCGCGGCCCTCCAACACATAGATAATTTCTTCGTACAAATGGCGTTGCGGCGAGATAGACGAGGCCGGCGGTAAATCAAATAAAAACATGCTGATGAAATCCCCGCGTCCTTTAAGATGCACGGCCGCGCCGTTTACATCAAACCGCGCCCAAGGTTTGGTTTCCACTTTGAATAAATCGATACCAAAGTTCTCGGTGACGGGGACGCCTTCTTTTTTAACCCACTCCAAATACGAGTCGACCATTAACCTCGGTGTACCGGGATCATTCATGCCTGTTTCTCTCCAAGATGAGATTAAAAAATACGATGGCTAGTATAGTATAGTCATTATCGCGCGGGAAACAGCAAGGATTTGATGATGAGGGGCACCACGTTCGCCGGCTGAATCATTGCGCCGATATCCACATAATCAAATTCCTGCAATTGAATATTATCGATGGAGATGAGCTTGCGCTTTATTTTAATTTCGTGCTCCAGAATATGCCCGAGCAGTTTGCCTATATCGCCATCGAGCAGCAGGATTAGCGGTGCGTTTGCATCCGGCGCCGCCGCTAGCGCCGAAGCGATGCCCTCGGCGAGGTTGCGTAATCGGAAATAATGCGGATCGCCACGCCATTTAACGGCCAAAGCGATCATGCCTTCCCGATCAACCTCCGCGCGCGCGAGCGTTGCGCGGATTTCCGTGGCCACCTGAGACGCGGAAAAATGCTCATTGAGTGTGATCGCGGGAAATAAGACCGGGATATTGTGGTAAGGCAGTTCCGTTCCTGGCGAGATATGGATCGTTTTTCCGCTTATTTGCACCGAGAATTGTGAGGCGCCGATCACGGTGGCGCGAATTCCCTGGCCGGGATCTAACAGCGGCAAATTAATCTGTCCGCTGGTGAAGGCATGCTTGATTTTGTCGGCTAAAGGTTTGGCGATATCTCCAAAACCTGCGCTTTCACGCCCAAAGATATATTCGGATACACCGCCGGAGAAAGTAACGGCATCGGGTTTTATGCCGGCCGGCAGGGCGGTGGTAAGCAATAATTCCCGCGCCAAACCGGTTGCGGGTTTTTGTTGAATCATGGAGATGATGACCTGCGACAAGGGTTCGATCAAGCGGTCTAATTCTGCGGCAGGCAATTTCCCGCCCACGGAGATTTTTATTCCCTGCGCCTTGGCGGTTTGCCGTGCGGCGTCGTCAATCCGGATCCAGCGTTGCTCTTCATCGCAGGCCATGAGGCGGCCGCCGACCGCAATCGCGCAAGTAGCGAGAATTTCTCCGTTTTCGATCAGCGCAAACTTGGTGGTGCCGCCGCCGATATCGACATTAAGAATAGTCTGATGCGTTTGCCGGGATAGCGCTACCGCCCCCGATCCGTTGGCGGCAAGGGCGCACTCTAAATGATGGCCGGCGGAGGCGCAGACAAATTTCCCGGAATCGGCCGCAAACAATTCGGCGATCGCCTGCGCGTTCTTTTTCTTGATCGCCTCGCCGGTAAGAATCACCGCCCCACTGTCGATTCCCGCAGGGGTTAGTCCAGCCGACTTGTACCAATCTTCAATAAAGTTTTTTAAATTGCGCGTATCGATCGTGTCGTCGGGAAGAAATGGAGTCAATATAACCGGCGACCGCCAAAGGATTTCGCGATGGGTCACGACAAACTGGCTCGATAATTGTTGCGTTTTGCGCTGCAGGTGAACTTTGGCGAACATTAAATGCGAGGTAGAACTGCCGATGTCGATGCCTACCGTGATTAATTCGACATTTTCCAGCTTCCATATAGACGCGGCGAGCAGGCTTTTTGCTTCGCCGGATAACTCGTGGTAGTGCGGTTCCGTGGCGTCGTGCATTTGTGCCTAGGAATTTATTTCGCTCTCCGTGCGCGAAAGTCTTATCGCGATATAAAAGCCGATCGCGACCATGGCAATAATGGCGGAACCGAAGAGAAGTTCCTTGCCTTCGGTTTGCGCAGAGATGGAAGGGGAAAAGTATTTTATTATGCCGAGGCCCGCGATCATGAGACTCAGGCCGGCCACCATTAAACTCATCACGCGCGAGGCAATTAACGCCGTCTGGTCCGCTCGATTAATCAGGTGGGCGACCCAAAAGCCGTTAATCCCATCGGTCGTCATCATGCCCAAGGTGAAAACCAGACCCAGGATGACGGAGAAAACCCAGCCCGCCAGGTTAGAGGCGGCCAAGGAGAACAAGGCGGCCTGGCTGATGGTGTCGAAAGATAAGGCGAATAGGGCGCCGATAGAGGCGATCAGCAGCGGATGGCTGGTCTCCGTTAGTTTCGCCAGCCAGCGGCTTTTTAATCCGATGGTTTTGACCATTTGATCGCGCTCGGTTTTGAACACCGTGATCAAGTTGATGATGCCGAGTGCCAATAGGAACAGGATGGAGATCCAGATACCGACGTCTTTCATCCAGTCAGGAACATCCCACTGTCTCGCGACTATACCCACCACCACCGAGACCAGCATCACGACCATGCCATGTCCCAATGAGAATAACAGGCCGGACCAGCGGGAAAGTCTTGGTTTAGCGACGGCGTTAAATCGTGTTAAGCCGTCGATGGTCGCCAAATGATCCGGGTCCATGCCGTGTTTTAACCCTAGAAAAAACACGATCAAAATTAAACCTAACCAGTCGTTTGGCAACACTCCCATTATTTTTAACCCTTCAATGATTAATTAGGCGGGCCTTGCAGCAAGGAAGAATGACGATGCGACCACCTTTTTCAACACGCAAAGCAAAAAGCGTGGTTTTTGCTTTGCTTCATTTTTCAAACACGCTAAGTGTTTGAAAAATGGCGGTACGTCCCTATACCGCACCGCAGGGTGCTGAAAAACGAGTTTTTCAGCACCCTGCTAATAGTTTGCTGAAAAAGTCTATTTTCCTTAAGCTTAGGAAACGGTTTCACTTGCGACTGGCTGACTGGGATTCTGAATCCTGAGATCGTTTTCTGCGACTCAAAATAAATGCACTGCGAGAATAGAATATGAAAAATCGCCCACGCCGGTCATTGCTTTATATGCCCGGTTCCAATAGCAAGGCGCTGGAAAAAGCGCGTTCTTTAGCCGCCGATGGATTGATTTTCGATTTGGAAGATGCGGTTGCGCCGTCATCAAAGGAATTGGCGAGGCGGCAAATCGCCGCGGCGGTGACGCAGGGCGGCTACGGCGGGCGCGAGATTATTATCCGGGTTAATGGTTTGGACACGGAATGGTGGCGTCAGGATGTGGCGGCCATGGCCGCATTGCCGGTCGCCGGTATCTTATTCCCTAAAATCAGTTCGCCGGAACAGGTTCACGCCGCGGTTGCCGCCCTCGATAAAGCCGGCGCCCCTTCCGGCTTGCCGGTTTGGATCATGGCGGAGACCGCTGCGTGTATATTGCGCGTCGATGCCATTGCCGGCTCACATCCGCGGCTGGCCGGCATCATGATGGGCACCGCCGATCTCGCTAAAGAATTGCATGCCAGCCATGCCTCAGACCGTGCCGCCATGATCACCTACCTGCATCTGTGCGTGCTGGCCGGGCGCGCCCATGGCCTTACGGTGATCGATGGCGTGCACTTTGACCTCGAAGATGAGGCGGGTTTTAAGGCGGTGTGCGCGCAAGGGCGGGAGATGGGTTTCGACGGTAAGACGCTGATTCATCCCAAGCAGATCGATATCGCCAACCGTGTTTTCGCGCCGAACGAAGCCGAAGTGCGCCAGGCCCAAACGCTTGTGGCCGCCTGGGAGCGGGCGCAGTCGGAAGGGAAGGGGGTTACGGTAGTCGACGGCCGATTGGTTGAAAAGCTGCATGTCGAAGACGCGCGCCGGACCCTTGCGCTGGATGCAGCGATCAAAGCCATGGCGGCAGGTTAAAAAACGTGCTTACTTTTTCTATCTGATTAAAACGATACCTACGACAGACCTGCGTTTAGTCTGAGTTCAATCGTTCTTAAATGGCGGTAGTTTATTCGGCATTTAAGTTTGATTGCGTTATCGGATGAAACGGACTTGGGTAAGTTCTACCAGCATCAACCGTGTCGGTTACGACCAGAAAACGCGGACGCTGGAAGTCGAATTTCGTAATGGCCGCGCCTACCAATATCTGGGCGTACCGCCTCAGGTTTACCATGAGCTCATGCAGGCTGATTCGAAAGGCAGATTTATTAACTTCATTATTAAAAAGAATTATCCCTATCTGCGCATTTAGTGGATCGTGTTGTAGCCTGGATGAAGGCGCGTAGCGCCGAAATCCGGGGACCTTGGCCGTGACCGGGATTGCGCTCCATCCAGCTACAAAATTACCGAGACTAGTCGCACGACAGCGCTTTTACCGCGCGTTATAATGCCCGGCTAATTAACTGAACGATAAAATAACAATCATGCTTGATCCCAAACTGCTTCGTAGCGATCTTGAAAATACCGCGGCCCGCTTGGCGCTCCGTGGCTTTCGCCTGGACACCAAACGTCTTGCCGAACTCGAAGAACAGCGCAAGGCGGTACAGGTGCGCACGCAGCAGCTTCAGAATGAACGTAATGCGAGCTCCACGTCCGTCGGCAGGGTCAAGGCCGCGGGACAAGATACTGCGCCATTGCTGGCGGCGGCCGCCGGTCTGGGCGATCGGTTAAAACAGGCCGAGGCGGAGTTCGAGGAAATACAAACGCGTTTGAACGCCGAGCTCTTGATGATTCCGAATCTTCCTCATGGCAGCGTGCCGGAAGGCAAGGATGAAAACGATAATACCGAGGTGCGGCGCTGGGGCGAGCCGCGCAAATTTAATTTCCCGCCTAGGGATCATGTCGATCTGGGGACCGCTCTGGGTCTACTGGATTTCGAAACCGCGGCAAAAATTACCGGCGCGCGATTTTCGCTAATGTCGGGTCCGCTGGCGCGGATGCACCGGGCTTTAATTCAATTCATGCTGGACGTGCATACGCAAGAGCATGGTTATGTCGAGACTTACGTGCCTTATATCGTCAATGCCGACAGCCTGCGCGGCACCGGCCAGTTGCCGAAACTCGCCGCCGATCTGTTTGCGCTGAAAGAGCAAGAGTATTACTTAATCCCGACGGCGGAAATCGTGCGCGACATGATTCTTGAGGCTAATTCCTTGCCGCGCAAATATGTCGCGCATACGCCGTGCTTCCGCAGCGAGGCGGGTTCTTACGGCAAGGATACCCGCGGCATGATCCGCCAGCATCAATTTGAGAAAGTGGAATTGGTGCAGATCGCGCGCCCGCAGGACTCTTATCAAATACTGGAAGCATTGACCGGGCACGCGGAGAAAGTGTTGCAGAAGCTGGAGCTGCCCTATCGGGTAGTGAGCTTATGCGCCGGCGAGCTGGGATTCGCCGCGGCCAAAACCTACGACCTGGAAGTCTGGTTATCCGGGCAACAACACTATCGTGAGATTTCTTCCTGCAGCAACTTTGAAGATTTCCAGGCGCGCCGCCTGCAAGCGCGCTGGCGCAATCCCGATACCGAGAAGCCGGAATTAGTGCATACGCTTAACGGCTCCGGATTGGCCGTGGGGCGCACACTCGTCGCGGTAATGGAAAATTATCAAGACCAAGACGGGAATATTGTCATCCCGGCGGCGCTGCGTCCTTATATGGCGGGGATGGAGATAATCCAGCGCACATAAAAAAGGCCCCGGATGGGGCCTTTTAAGTCAGCGAATGAAGAATCAATCGTCGCCGCCGAACACACCGAACAATTGCAACAGGCTGGTGAACAGATTGTAAATCGATACGTATAGCGTGATGGTGGCCAGAATATAATTGGTTTCACCGCCGTGCACCATGGCGCTGGTTTGAAAAAGGATCAGGGCCGCCATCAACAGCACGAACATGGAGGAAACCGCCAACGCCAACGCAGGAATGGCAAGGAATATATTCGCAATCCCGGCAATAAACGCCACCAGAATGCCGACCATCAGAAAACCGCCCATAAAGCTGAAATCCTTGCGCGTGGTCAAGGCATAACCGGACAGGCCGAGAAAGATCACCCCGGTGCTGCCGAGGGCATAAGCTACCAATTGGCTGCCGTTGCTGTAGTGGGCGATGTAGGCGTTTAAGACCGGGCCCAGGGTGTAACCCATGAAGCCGGTCAGAGCGAATACAGAAAGCAAGCCCCAGGCGCTATTACGCAAGGCATTAGTCAGGAACAGCAGGCCGAAATAGCCGCCCAAGACAATCCAAATATTCATCATCGGGGCGTTGGTCGTCATCGCGACCCCGGCCATCGCGGCGCTGAATAGCAACGTCATCGATAGCAACGTATAGGTGTTGCGTATCAGACTATTCGTCGCCAAAACCGCCTGGGAAACGCGCACGACGGATTGCGGATTCTGGTCCATAAAAGACTCCTTACATGAGGTTAACTGCTTAAGACAGTATAATATAGCCCAGGTTCTGGCAATACACCTTGAGAAAGTATATTAACGCCGGTATTTCCATGCGATATGCTGGCAATGTCTATGGAGAGGTGGCTGAGCGGTCTAAAGCGGCGGTCTTGAAAACCGTTGATCCTAACGGGTCCGGGGGTTCGAATCCCTCCCTCTCCGCCAATTTATGTTCAAGGGGCCCTTGTGGCCCCTTGAACATAAATT
>WNFH01000814.1_pt1 | contig 22062 bp, 14 predicted proteins | sample 5400411 | NCBI WGS metagenome assembly WNFH01 (sample SAMN13153347, study PRJNA577476) | soil metagenome | isolation source: 200 cm saprolite under Douglas fir tree site 2 hole 3 | place: USA:California | collected 2015-04-18 | reverse complement strand
AAAGGCGGGGATCACCAACCGATGTGGAGGAGGCCAAGAGGTAGACATTGGCGATGCCGCGGAGATCTTCGGTGACCTGCGGGAAATAGTTGCGTGTGATGGAATCGCCGAGGAGCAGGACATTCGGGAGTTTAGGGTCAGCATGTTGGGGGCGGACTTCCCACGTCCACTCGATCTCTTCGGGAATCGAGGTCGGCTTCTGGGCGCGAAGGGACGAAGACTCGATCAGAAAGCTGAGAGAAAGGACAACAAGCGCTCGCAAAACAACACGACCCGCGGAGATTTGCAGGCGTGGCTTTCGAATGCGCTGTCTAGGGCCGATGGTCATCGCCGCCTCTCAGAGGATGCAAAGCTTTCAAGAAAATGGCCTACATGCTACCAACTGCCAACAGGACAATAGCAACCGTTAGGCTTGCAATGCCTAAGCTCAGCAGCAGTTTGGCAGAACGCGAAGCGTGCTTCCACTCGCCTGTCAATGCTCCCGCCAGTGTCGCAGTCATAATCATGAAGATCTGCAGCAGGCCCCATCCGACGGATGTGCCTAGGGCGCCGAGGAAGGTTGCACTCATTCCGTACAGGGCGAACGCCCCCATCCAGAGAATGCCCATCAGGCAAGACCACAAGAGATTTGCTCGGGCGCAACGGAACAAAGGCCAAGTCCGATTCTTGAAAAGCAGCCACAGGCTGTAAGCAGCGTTAGGAAGAAACCCTCCCGCCAATCCGATTGGCCAAACTGCATAGGCGCTGTGCACGGGCTGATTTCCAAGGTGGACGGCTGCCTGTGCGATGCCTTGCCCGAAGGCGAACGAGTAGTTGAGCATAGGGGCCATGAAACCACACAGCACTGCAAGGAAGATGGCCGCCGGGTAGGCCCGATGCGATGCGCTCTGAGAAATGTCAGTCGCGCGTTCTTTGATTTGGCCACCCCAGGTGGTCAACGAGATGCCAATCACCATGACGGCCACACCGCCAACGATCAGTTGGATAGCGTGTTCTTTTGCTGTCGGCCTTTGCTGAGCGAAGAGCGGAACCAGCGTTCCCAGAACCGCACCCAGGCCGACAATAACGGCGTAAGCAATACCCAGTCCTAAGCGCTTCACAGAGATGCCGAAGAGAATTTGCGCGACTCCCCAGCCAGCGCCAAACAACATCGGGATGGCAAGCTGGCGAAAAGGCAGCGTGCGGTACGTCTCGAAGAGACTACCCACCAGACCAATAGCGAGCATCCAGGGAATTATGACCAGTGAGACTAGGCTGAAAACCAGCCACAGATTCTCCCATTTCCACGAGCGCACAAATTTCAAAGGCAGCATGCAGGTGCCGGACATGAGGCCAGCGGCCATGATGAGCGAAACTCCCGCCAGCAGAGGTTGCCCCATCACCCAGTCCTGCCTGAAGTCAATTTCAAGTCGCACGATGCGCCCGGTTCCTGTGGTGTCTTGTAGCAGCCGTCCGCTACGAGTGCCGGGAAAACGAAGTGGCTGCGCAGATGCGGGATGTGCTCTAGGAACAAGACTTCGTGTGCCAGCGCGATGTGGTTGAACAAAACAAGGTGTTGGTGCAATTGCCCCATGTCTCCAACATGCGGCACTACGGGAAGGAAGAACTTCTTCGCAAGAAGGCTGACGGTAAGAAACTCACTCACTCCCGCTAATCTCGTGCAGTCGGCTTGAACGAAGTGCAGGGCCCCCGACTGGAAGAAGTTCTTAAACACTACTCGATTGGGAATATGCTCGCCCGCCGCGATCTTGACAGGCGCTATCTCGCGCGCCAGTACAGCATGCCCATGGACGTCGTCGGGGTGCGTAGGTTCTTCGATCCACGACGGCCGATACACCGTAAGGTCGCGGGACATGCGAATGGCAACTGGAAGACTCCAGCGCTGGTTGGCGTCGAACATGAGAGTGCCCGACTCGCCGATACACTCCCGCAACACAGCCGCCCGCCGTAGATCGCGACGTCCATCGTCCGATCCCACTTTGAGCTTGAAGGCTTTAAATCCCGCGTCGAGCGCGCGAGCGGTTAGATCCCGCACTTTTTGATCGTCGTATGCCATCCATCCGACCGACGTATCGTAGCCGGGATAACCAGTCTGCAAAATGGGAACTCGGCTGCTACGGCTTGTAAGTTGGCTCCAGAGTAGTTCGAGGGCGTCTTGCTCACTCAAAACCTCTTCCAGATAGCTCAGGTCCAGAAGACGAACGACTTCTTCGGGGCTAAGATCGAGGAGCAACTTCCACAATGGTTTGCCGCGGCTCTTTGCCCAAAGGTCGAAACAAGCGTTCGTGATGGAGGCCAGCGCAAGGTGAACCACGCCTTTGTGGGGTCCAAGCCAGCGGAGCGACGGATCGTCCGCTAGCTTCCGGGACACGCGACCGAAGTCGGACATGAGTTCTTCAATTGCAATGCCAGCCAGGGGTCGTGCCAGCAACTCGATTGCTTCACAAACTAGGCGGTTGCCTTCGCCGAGGGTAAGCACGATCCCGGTTCCCCGAAGGCCGTCCTCGCCGGTCAACAAAGTCACCGCAAAGCTGTATTCAGAATTCGTATGGACGGAATCTGTCCCAGCACCTGGCGGCAGGGGAAAACGTGCATCAAATGTCGAGACTGAACGAATCGTGGAGTCAGGCATCGTGCTCCGTTCTCGTTGCTGCCGATCGGCTGATGCCATCACCACAGCCGGTCAGCACGATGCCCTTTCCTTCGAAATCACCCAGCATGGGAAGTACGATTCTCCCAGTTGTCGTACGCAGTTTTGGCAAAACGACCCATAGCCTTCTTGACGTACTGCTCTGCAACCTCGCCCTCCGCTTCGCGCAGGAGATCGATGATTCGCTGGTGCGCTTCCAGGTCTTTATCCCACGGCGACGTTGTTTGTCCGCTTGTTGCCACTCGCATGCGCACGAACGCAAAGAACGGCACTAGGAGTCGGCGACTCTGCTCCACAATGAAGGGGTTGCCAGAAAGTTCGCAGAGGTCAAGGTGAAATTGAAGATCGCATTGAAGTAGCGCTTCACAATTGCCCTCGTTTGCCGCGCGCCGCATACCGTCCACTGCGGACTGGAGTTTCGAGAGGTCGGGTCGAGCTTCAACCGCCAGGCGAGCCGCTAATCCCTCGAGGGCGCCTCGTAGTTCGTAGAGTTGCGCCACATCTGTCTCGCTAAGGTGGATGACTCGCGCGCTTCGTCCCGACTCCTTAGTGACGAATCCCTCCAAAGCCAGAATGTTGATGGCTTCGCGGATTGATCCCTGCGCTACTCCAAATCTCTGCGCCCACTTGCCCTCGATGATCCGGACTCCGCAGGGGAGCGAGCCGTTCATGATTTCTGCTCGCAAGCGGTCGGCAAGGTCGTGTTTGACGTAGCCGTGAGCGGAAAGTACAGAATGAGCGGGCATATTGCAAGTGCTTAAATATTGACATCCGCAACCATACTCGGTTATAACCTTCCCGTCAAGGCATTTTTAAGCGCTTGTCTGTGGCAGGCGGACAGAGACCGGCCTTGTGTTGGGATGCAGACGAGGGATTTCGATTCTAATGCGGCGATTCGGCATGATGATCAGACTGAGGCCCGGAAGCGAAGAGGTCTACAAGAGGTACCACGCGGCGGTTTGGCCGGAGGTTTTGGACAAGATTCTCGAATGCAATATCAAGAACTATTCCATATATTTGAAAGATGGCGTCCTCTTCAGCTATTTCGAATACCATGGCAGCGACTTGAAAGACGATTGGAACAAGATGGCTGCGCATGCCAAAACCCAGGAATGGTGGGCGGTCATGCAGCCGATACAGGAACCTCTACCTACGCGAAAAGAAGGTGAGTGGTGGGCAGAAATGGAAGAGGTGTTCCACCTCGACTGAAATACCTGCCAAGGCTAATGAAGACTGGAGACTAGGGACATGAGCGTCTACTTGCAGGATCGACGAAAGTTCATGAAGCTCACGCTTGCCGCTTCTTCACTTTCCTTCGCACCCAGTCTTGGATTCGCCTTTGGCCCAGCGGAGGATCGGACGGCTTGGTATCGCAACGCCAAATTTGGAATGTTCATTCACTGGGGACCCTATTCTCTCGCGAGCGTCGAGGCCTCGTGGCCGATCATGAGGCCGGCCGCCGGCGGCATCACAGAAGCGGACTACCGGGAACTGCCCAAGCGATTCAATCCATCAAAGTTCGACCCGCACGCCTTCGTTGATCTGGCCCGCGCTGCCGGCCAACAATACATGGTGTTTACTACAAAACATCACGACGGCTTCTGCATGTTCGACACGTCTTACACGGAGTACAAGATCACCAACGCTCCGTATGGCAAGGACATTGTGAAGCAACTGGCGGATGCCTGCAAAGAACGAGGCATGCCCCTCGGGTTCTACTACTCTCCCCCCGACATGCACCATCCTGCATTTCGCGACACATCGAAGTTGGCGAAGGACAACTGGAACGGCGAACCAGCACGTCCCGAGTGGCCTCTCTACCTAGACTACATGCAGTTGCAACTGACCGAGCTTCTGACCAGCTACGGCCCAGCCGCATTGATCTGGTTTGATGGCCTGCATCACCAGGAGAAATATGACGGAATTCGCTTCTTGGAGCTGATACGAAAACTACAGCCCGCCACCTTGGTGAATGACCGCATTGGCCAGTTGGGAGACTACCAGACACCGGAGCAGTTCATTCCCAATGCGATTCCTACCAAGGGTGTCCGCTTCAATGCCGTCGACACGAGTATTCAACAGCAATTGAAGCCGATGATTCCCAGGCCCGAGGACTTCCAGATGTGGGAGACCTGTATGACCATCAACAACACCTGGGCCTATAACATGCACGATCGCGAGTACAAGTCGTCGCAATTTCTCATTCGAGCTTTAGTGGAAGTGGCAAGCCGCGGCGGAAATTTTCTGCTTAACGTGGGCCCACAACCCGACGGTGTTATTCAGCCCGAATTTCAGGAGCGTCTCCGCGCTATCGGGGACTGGCTTGCGGTCAACGGTGATTCCATCTATGGAACAACCTATGGGCCAATACAAGGGCTCGGACCTGTTCGGGCAACTGCAAAGAACGAGAAAGTCTTCGTCCATGTCTTCGATTGGCCATCATCATCGCTGGAGATAAATGGACTGGAACCGAAAGTCACTTCTGCCCACTTGCTTGCCAACGGCCAACGGTTGAAGTTTCGTCAAGCAGAGGGAAAGCTGCAGATCGACCTCCCCTCCCAGCCGCCCGATCCGAATGTGAGTGTCATCGCTCTCAGAACCTAGCGTTGCCGCTCTGATCCGGCTCAAACTGATTGGCCTTCTCAGCCTCCGAGGGGCTATTTGTTCGTGTGTCCCAGCACTTGCAGTGCTGCAGCGATTTCCGGATCGTTAGGGGTGAGTTTTTGCGCCTCAAGCAGCTCGGCAAGGCCGTTCTTCAAATCGCCAGAGCGGCAGTAGATCAGCCCGAGATCTTTGTGGAGAAGGGGCAAGGCGCTGCAGTCTCCGCACAGCGTGAGCCCTTCCTTCAACTGTGCAATGGCTTGCGGCCAATCATGAGCAGCTGCCGAAGTGAGCGCGAAATTGCCGAGGGTCTGAGCGCGATCCATGACGTGACGTTTCGCTTGCAGCGCTTCGAAGCGACTCTGGAGGGTCTTCGCTTCCGCTGGGTCAGTTTGTACGAGCAAGCGCGAGAGGTTATAGAGCGCCTCGCCATGATCGGGATTGATCTCGATAACTCTGCGCCAACGCTGGGTTGCCCCGGGACGATCACCGTTTCGTAACAATCCCTGTCCAAGCATGTAGAGTGCATCGGCGTTCTTCGGATCGAGCGCTACTACCTTTCCGAATAGCTCGATGGATTGCTGCGTCTCTCCTGCCTGCTTCGCAATAATGCCCAGTAGATACCACGAGTCGGCCAAGTTGGGATCGAGACGCACGGCCTCTTCGAGCTCGGGTCTTGCCTCAGGGTTGCGCCGAAGATCGACCAGGACCCTTCCCTTGTTATAATGCGCGGCCGCAGCATCCGGAGCGAGTCGTACGGCTTGTGTGAATTCCGTCAGGGCGCCATCGAGATCAAATTGGTCCGCGAGGGCGATGCCGAGATTCAGATGTGCGTCCGGCGACTGGGCATCCAGCTCGATGACTCTGCGAAAATCCGCGATGGCTTCGCTTCGCTGATCCAAACGGGCGAGGACCATGGCCCGAGAGGTGAGCGCCTTGGTGTTGTTCGGTTCAAGGCTCAAGGCGCTTTGAAGAGCCTGGCCTGCTTCCGCGAATCTCGACTGGCTGGCCAAGATGAGGCCTAGATTCACAAATGCCTGGGCGTATTGAGGATTGTTCTCGACCGCTTGCCGGAACAATTGCTCCGCTTCAGTGGACTTGCCCTGCTCGCCATACAGGACGCCGAGGTTGTTCTGCGCCTCCGCATATTGCCGATCGAGCCACATTGCTTTCTTGAACTGTATCTCGGCTTCTTCCATCTGCCTAGCCTGAAGAGCGAGGAAACCGATTTGGTTGTGCAAGGGAGCGAACGCGGGATCGACGGCCACTCCTTGTTGCAGCGCATCACGCTCGCCCTGGTAGTCTCCCAGGCGATCCAATGCCAAGCCAAGGTTGTAGTAAGTCCGCGCATTTTTTGGATCGTCGACAATCGCGTCGCGATACAACGCCACGGCGTGTTGAACCTGTCCGGTCTGCAAGTACTGATTCGCTTGATTTGCCTTTGTTTCGGCGATATTTTGGCTGATGCTTTCCTGTTTCCCTTTTTCGAAGGTCTGCAGCTCGGCGCGCGCTTGCTCTCGCTCTCCCATTGCCCGCAGCACGGCAGCCAGTTGAAAGCGCGTGTCGCTGGAGTCAGGTCTGAGTTTGAGAGCAATTTCCAGCTGCTCACGCGCTTCGGCCGTCTTTCCAAGCTTGGCCAGGACAAAGCCGAGGTCGTACCGGCAATCGTAGTTGTCAGGTTTCAGCGCGACGGCTTGCCTGAGAGGGGCTTCCGCTTCGGCGTAATTCCCCAGCCCACGCCGCACGACTCCCGAGAGATACAGCGCATCGAAGTCGCGCGGCTTCCGGCGCGCGTACTCTTGGATCAAAGGCAATGCAGCGGGGAATTCAGCCAGAATCACCAACGCCTTGACCAAGGAGACCCGCGCGACATCGTCATTCGGGTCAAGACGCAGTGCTTCCCTGAACTCGTCGGCTCCTTCCCGATATCGATCTTGTTGCGTATAGACAATTCCGAGATTCAAGTGACCCAAAGAAGAAGAGGGCTGCTTCTCCACAATCCCCGAAAGGACTTGCAGAGCCTCATCATTGTTTCGATTTCGCGCGTACGCAATTGCCAGATTTAGTTCGAGAGCGTCGTCAGGCGGAGCATTTCGCAGGTAGGCGATGGCCGCCGAGTATCGCCTTTGATCGATCAGAACTTTTGTCAGGCCATCGAGCGCAGGAACGTATCGCGCGTCAATCTTGAGGGCGGCCTTGAATTCATCGATCGCAGCGTCCGTCTCATTCAGTTGGCTGAGTGCGGTCCCCAGTGCGGCGTGCGACTGTGACAGTTCGGGTTTAAGATGTTCCGCGGCTCGGAATTCCCGAGCAGCGCGCTTCGCATCTCCACTGTCGAGATACGCGAGCCCCAAGTTGTAGTGCGCTTCCCACGAGCTAGGTTCGAGACGCAGCGCTGATTGAAACGCGGAAAGGGCGCAGGAAAACTGTTGGCGCTGTCCAAAGTACGCTCCCAGCGCATCGTAAACGGCCGCTGAAGGCTGCTTTGCCAGCGCACGTTCCAGTTCCGCGGGACCTTTACAGATCTGTTCTTTTTGAGCCGCAACTACTCCGGAGCATGAGCCCTGAATGAGCAGAAGGAGCCAAAACATCGTCGAAGGCAACCTACCGGAGATGGCTCTGGCGAGCATCTCAGCGCTACTAGGCGAGCCGACCATCGAGCTCGCGAAGCTGCGGGCTCGAGCTAATGCGCAAAACGCGGCGACCAAGAAAGTCCCAGGGGCCCACACACATGACCGGATTAAACCTTTCCCGTCGCTTGATCTGCGGCTAAGCGATTTTCAAGATTTCCTTGATCCGTTCGCCTTTCCTGCACGACTCAAAAATGACGGCCTCAGTTTTGTCGAACATAAGAACACCAGATTGTCAGATACTTGTCAATTGCGACAGAATCAAAAGAAAACGCGGCAAGCGTGCCACGGTGACGTAAGACCTCTGCGGAGAACAATGATCGAAACGGAAAAGACTGGACAGGAACGACAACGCGGTAAGAAAACCTGGACGTATCGCACCATGGTCGCCTGCATGATTGCGACGGTGATATTGGGTGTTTGTCGCACTTCGCGTGGACAAGGAATGGCCACTGGCGGGACGGCAGTCTCGGCCCGGCCCTTGCCCCCTGGCATGAAGCCCCCGCTGGTTCGCTACGAGGACGTTGCCGCGCGAGCTGGTTTGACGGGGGTAAACGTCTCCGGAGCGGAGCGCGGAAAACAGTACATCGTGGAAACCACCGGAACCGGAGTCGCGATCTTTGACTACGATAACGACGGTCTTCCCGACATCTTTCTCGTGAATGCTGGCCGGTTGAATGACACTGCTCCTGAGCCGACGCACTTCCTTTATCACAATCTGGGCGGCTTGAAGTTCGAAGACGTAACCGAGAAGGCCGGGCTGTCGCACACAGGTTGGGGCCAAGGAGTCTGCGCAGGAGACATCGACAACGACGGTTACACCGATCTGTTTGTCACCCAGTGGGGCCAGAATGTTCTATACCGCAACCAAGGGCACGGCGTTTTTCGCGACGAGACGAAGGCGCGTGGGCTCATTCAACCAAAGCCCAGATGGAGTACCGGCTGCGCCTTCTTCGATTTCAACCGCGACGGCTATCAGGATCTCGTCGTTGTTCACTACGTGGACTTCGACCTCAAGCAAACTCCTCGGCCCGGTGACAAGGCCCAATGTCAGTGGAAGGGGATGCCTGTCTTATGCGGGCCTCGCGGATTGCCGGCGGAAACCATATCTTTGTATCAAAACGACGGCCGCGGAAATTTCACCGATGTCTCTGACCAAGTTCATGTCACCGGGCCGAAGAGTTGCTACGGTTTCACCGCGCTGATTTCGGATTTTGACAACGACGGCTGGCCCGACATCTACGTATCCTGCGATTCCACGCCAAATCTTTACTACCACAATGTTGCCGGAAAGCTCTTTGAGCAGATAGGCGCGCAGGCGGGCATCGCCTACAACGAAGACGGCCGCGAACAGGCAGGTATGGGCGTGACCGCAGGTGACTATGATCGCGATGGCCTGCTGGACATTTTCAAGACCAACTTCGCTGACGACACGCACACTCTTTACCGAAATCTCGGCGCAAATAACTTCGACGACGCTACCATCGCTTCGGGATTGGCGGTGAACACTAAGTATCTTGGATGGGGCACAGCATTCCTGGACGTCGACAACGACGGGTGGAAGGACCTGATCGTTGCCAACGGTCACGTCTATCCGGAAGTCGATACCGGCCATACAGCGGAAAAGTTCAAACAGAGTCGGCTCCTTTATTGGAACCGTGGCGACGGTCAATTTTTTGACCTATCCGCGGCGAGTGGTCCAGGAATCTCCGACGAGCATTCCTCCCGAGGTCTGGCCGTCGGTGATTTGGACAATGACGGCCAACTGGAAATCGTCATAGTCAACATGAATGAGCCGCCTTCGCTGCTGAAGAACCTCGGTCCGCGCACCGGCAACTCCTTGATCGTACGATTGCTGACGGCCTCCGGGTCCGACGCAATCGGAGCTCGGGTCACACTTGCTTCGGGCGGCCGAAAACAGATCGATGAGGTCCGCAGCGGGGGTTCTTTCATCTCGCACAGCGACTTTCGGCTGCACTTCGGTCTTGCCAAGGCGACCGAAGCCGACCTGTCGGTGCGGTGGACTAACGGCAAGAGCGAAAGTTTTTCCAAGGTAGCGGCGGGTGAGATCGTGACGATCCAAGAGGGTAAGGGCATCGTTAGCAAGCAGCGATTTGTTTCGGCAAAGCCGTAACCCGAATCGAGCTCACGAGGGTCGTCGCGCTGCGTTGGCACTATCCGAGGGAATACAGGCTTGTGTCTTAGCGGCCTGGCTCATGGACGGTGACAATCTGGTTCGCGTCCATGGAATTCAGCCGCTGTACAATCCCGCTCGGCCAATTGATTTCAAGCAGTCGCACCCTTCTTGACGTTCCCAAGCCGAAGTGCACGCGTTTGTCGCTGGCCGAGAGATAGCTGCCAGCGGAGCTCGCAAGAGCGTACTGTTCGGGTCCTTCTTCCGGAACGATGCGGATTGCGGCCCCGAATCCATCTCGGTTGCTGACCGAACCGATAAGGTGGATTAGCAGCCAATGATTCGCGTTTCCGCCTTGATTGCGTAAAACAATTGCCGGCCCGTCATTACAGTTGATCGCGATATCGATAAACCCATCGTTATCCAGGTCTCCGAAGGCCGCGCCTCGTGCCGATAGCGGCACCTGGAATGCTGCACCACTTTCATTCGATACGTTGCGGAACTTTCCCCCGGTGTTCTTCATGAGAAGCAGGGGTTCGCGGTATCGAAGGGAAGGGTCAGTCAGCTCGATGTTGTCCATCACGTGTCCCTGGGCGACGAAGACGTCGCGCCAGCCGTCGTTGTCGTAGTCCAGCATTTTCGTGCCCCAGCCGGAGTGCTGCATGGTGATGCCGCCGATTCCGCTGGAGTCGCTCACATCGTCAAAGCTCCCCTTGCTGTTCCGAAACAGCGCGTATCGTTGATTTGCGAGCGCATTGACGAAGACGTCCGGCCAGCCATCGTTGTCATAATCGGCGAAGTCGGCTCCCATTCCCGCGAAGGTCTTGCCGTCCTGATCGTAAGCAAGTCCCCTCTCCAGAGCCACTTCGGAGAAAGTACCGTTGCGGTTATTTCGAAAGAGCTGCTGCGGGAACGAGTCGTTGGCGACAAAGACGTCCGGCCATCCGTCGCGGTCGAAGTCGTTCATTGCAATTCCCAGCGCCTTTCCTGGAGACAATGCGATACCACACGACTTGGAAACGTCCGTGAAAGTACCGTTACCGTTGTTGTGGAAGACCAAGCAGGACACGGCGCTAAATTGGTCAGGATGGCAATAGGAACGATATCCCGGACGATGTAAGCCGCAGTAGACGTTTGCGGCGAAATCCCAATCAAGGTACCGCGTGACGATCAGGTCCAGCAAGCCGTCCCGATCATAATCCACGAAGCAAGCACCGGCGCACCACCCACTACCGCCGACACCAGCCTTGGCGGTAACGTCGGTAAACGTACCATTTCCGTTGTTATGATACAGCGTGTTCCCTCCCAAGTTGGTGACGAGCAGATCGGTGTATCCATCGTTGTCATAGTCTCCGGTGGCGACTCCCATGCCGTAGGAATAACCACGCAAGCCGGCACTTTCCGTGACGTCGGTAAATGTGCCATCTCTGTTATTGCGATACATGCGGTTCCAAAAGCGCGGATCGGACTTGTCGGGAGATACTCCGCGAGGCATCGGATCGAGCAGCTTCGCGCCGTTCACGAAGAATAGATCCTGGTAACCATTATTGTCGTAGTCAAACATCGCCACACCGGCGCCCATGGATTCAGGCAGATACTTTTGACTGGTGCGACTAGCCTGGTGTCTGAAGTGAATGCCAGACTTCGAGGTCGCATCAACGAAGTAGGGGAGGGGTTTGGGATTGGCGACCTGCGCGAGCGGCCGAGCTAGAGCGCCCGCTGCGAGGCTCAGAAGAAAAGATCGGCGATCCATCATCATCGGCTGGAAATTGCCTTAGTCTTTCCGTGGCGGTACCGGAGTTTGCCGGCTTAACTTCGCGTATTTTCCTGCCGATGCCGTGTCCCCCAGCCGAGTGTAGATTTGTTCGAGCAACACATACAGTTGAAGATCAATGATGATCCCCCTTGGATCACGAATGTTGGCTGCCCTCTCCGCATCTTCTCGTGCTTGCGCATAGTTCTTGACTCGCAAGTTCAGCTTGGCGCGTTCGTACCAGGGTGCTCGAAAATCGGGCGCCAGCTCCACTGCGCGGTCCAGATGTCGCTTGCTGGCAGGCAGGTCGTTGCGCTTCATCAGAAATCGTCCGTAGTTATAGTCAAGAAAACTGTCGAAATGAGGGCCAGGTTGGTTCGCCGCCAAGCCCTTCTGATAGGCGAGGTCGGCGCGTTCCACCTCGCCGAGAGGCTCCAAATCCAGAGCCAGATAATCCCAAGCCTGTGCATTGCTCGGATCCATTTCAACCACCTTCTCGAAATGTGACACCGCGTCTGCTAACCGCTTGGCGCGATCATAGATCGTAGCGACCTGAAACTGCGCTCGGGCATTCTGCGGGTCAAGCTGGGAGGCCTTCTCGAGCAATTCCATGCCCTGCTGCGACTGCCCTTTCATGTCAAGGATTTCCCCGCGCACGGCCAGCGCGACCGCATCGTTAGGGTCCACCTCCAGGCCCTGCGCTGAAAGATCATCCGCCCGCTGATATTGGCCGTGATCCAGCAGAAAACGTGCGTGATACGAGTAAGCCTTCCCCTCGGTCGGAGCGAGATTCGCATAGCGCACGAAGGCGTCTTCGGCTTCTGCCGTCGCGCCCTTTGCGTCCGCTATCCGAGCGTGTGCCAGAATCGCCTCCGGGCACTCGGGGTGCGTGCGTTCCATTTCCTGGAGCATTTGTTCGGCGGCACTGGAATTCCCCGCAGCGAGTTCCTTCCAGATCGAGGCCATCTGCTGCTCGACGCCGCTGCAAGGTGTCGCGCGGACGTGCGAGGGAATGCAGGCTAGCAGGACAAGAAACATCGTCGCTGTCCGCATGCTCCTGCTACCTTTCCGTGATCTTCAAGATTTGATCGGCCTTAACGTTTCTCAAGACCTGCAGCGTTCCGCTGGGCCAGCGCAGCTCGATTTCCTTGATGACGCTATCGCGCCCCAGTCCAAAGTGTACGCGCTTGTCGGACGAACTCGCATAACTGCCCGCCGTTGTGACTGCGTTGTACTGCACCAGGCCGGACTCGCCGGTTAATTTGATCCGCGTGCCGATGCCATCGCGGTTACTCTTGGACCCTACAGTTTCAATGGCGATCCAATGATTACCGCCCGTCGATGTGTTGTAAAGAAGCTCTGCCGGGCTTCCGATCGCTGAGATTACCACGTCAACTTTTCCGTCGTTGTTGAGGTCCCCAAACGCTGCACCCCGGTGGGCTGCGCGCAATCTCACCGCGGGTCCAGCTTCGGCACTTACGTCCTGAAAAGTTGCGTTCCGCAGGTTTTGGAAGACGGCATTCGGCTGCCGGTACTGCTGCTGCGGGTTCACGTCCGCGTTTTCGCTAACGTGCGAGTTAGCGCTGAACAGATCCTTGTAGCCATCATTGTCGAGATCATAGATTCCCGCACCCCACCCGCTCATCTTGAAGGTGGCGAATCCGATGCCGGATTCGTAGGTAGCCATCGTGAAACTTTTTCGGTCCTCGTTGCGAAAGAGGGGAAACGTTTCGCCGCCAAGCGCCGTTACGAAAAGGCCGGGTCTCCCGTTGTTGCTCCAGTCGCGAAAGTCAACCCCCATGCTTGATACGGGAACGCCGTCGTCTGTGTACGCGACGAACGAGTCGACACCGACTTCGTCGAATTCTTGCCCGCGCCGGTTCTTGAACAGGAAATTTCTTTCGTTGTCATTGGCGACGAAAATGTCGGTCCAGCCGTCGCCGTCATAGTCGGCGATCGCGACGCCCATCCCTTTGCCGATGCACTTTGCGATGCCGGTTGCAGCGGAAACGTCTGTGAACGTCCCGTCGCCGTTGTTGTGGTACAGGATGTTTGGCTCTCCCTTATACAGAGACGGCGGGCAGGACAGACGCTTGCCCGGCGGTCCGCACACGCGTGAATTCTCAGGAGACCAGTCCAGATAATTTGTTACGAAGAGATCGAGGAGGCCGTCGTTGTCGTAGTCTATCCACGCGGCAGACACCGACCAGAGTTTCCTTCCATCGGAAATGCCAGCCACTCCTGCTTTCTGCGTTACGTCGGTGAACGTGCCGTCCTTGTTGTTGTGGTACAGGATATTGCGATTCACTCCGGTGACGTAGAGATCGGTCCATCCGTCATTGTCGTAGTCCGCAGCGGCGGCCCCGATGCTGTACCCTTCGCCGGCCACTCCGGCTCGTTCTGTCACGTCCGTAAAGGTTCCATCATGATTGTTGTGGTACAGCCGATTGGAGAATGCCTGCTTGCTTTTGTTTAAGCTAGGAATGCTGGCGCCGTTGGTGAAGAAAAGATCCAGATAGCCGTCGTTGTCGTAGTCCAGCAATGCGACGCCACCCAGCGTGCTGTCGATGATTGGCTTGTCATCGGTACTGCCGTTGTTCAGGACAAACGTCACGCCGGAGTGTTCTTGGCGGTTCTCGAAGCCAATTCTCGACTGCTCGCTGGGCTTGGAAGAAGCCAGCAAGGCAGCACCAAGAGTACAAGCTAGAACCGATCTCACGCGGAAGCCAGCAGTCGGCCAGGGCACACCGCTCATTTCGGCTGTTCCCTGGAGTTGGCACGGTTGAGCATCTGCCGCATGAACGAATCCTGCGGAAAGGTTTGAACATACCGTTCCAGTGCGGCTCCCGCCTGCGCATATTGCTTCCCCTCAATAAATAGGAGCACCAGTTTCTTTTGAAACACGGCGTTGAAAGGGTCCAGTTCGACGGCCTTTTCCAGCGACGTTATCGCGTCATTCTCCTGGCCGCGCTTCACTTGTGCTTCCGCGAGATCTGCGTAAGTGGTGGCCTGCGGCGGACCAATCTCCAGGGAATGCCGCAGATGGTCGGCTGCCTCCGAAGCCTTGTCATCGAGCAAAGCCCTTCGTCCCAAGGAAGCCTGCACCAGCGCATTTTCTGGCTGGGAGCGTTCCAGTTCTGCCAGTAACGTCAGGTACCTTCCTCGATATTCAGGTGCCTTGTCCATCAGTTCGCCGTATGCCTGCAGCAACGTCAAACTCGGAGACGCTGCTTCCTTTTGCCCCGGAACTGCGCTGAGATGGATCAGGTCCGGCATGGCCGAAGTAGTTTGATGAAAAGCGACTTCAGGCAGTGGTTCGTCGGGTCGGGCCATAATGCGGTGGCTCGTCACGCTGGAGTGCAAAATTACGCCGACGTCGCGTTTCGGCATGTGGCAACCTGCGCAATCGTTCGGAGGTTTCTGATTCCGCCGGATGCTCAAGGGAAGTTTGCAACTCTTGTCCGTGTGGCAGGTAGCGCACTTCTGGGCGAAGTACGCAGGAGCTTCCATGCGCGAAGGCTGCACATGAGGATCGTGGCAAGTGATGCAGCTGAGGCCACGGCCGCTGCTCCGATAGCACTTGCTGAGAATCATAGAGTAGTAGTGTTCGACGTGGTCCGATGGGGAAGGTGATTCACGCTTCGGCGGCACCAGAAAGATCGACAAGGTGTCGTCCAAAGGCTCTCCTGGACGGAAGTCTCGGTAGTCCTTGTTCGGCTTTAGCACCCGCACATCGCCGGTTTGATGGCAGAACATGCAAATGTTGTCGGCGAGCGCTGGTGTTAGCCTGGCGGGGTTGACGATGAATGCGCGCCCCGTCCGCGCTACCCGCCCTTCCCCTCTCATCTCTCGGACGTGCTGCTGTCCGAGACCGTGACAGCTCTCGCAGCCGATCGCAGGTTCCACGAACGCCGGATCCTGGAACCGGCCGTTACCCCCAGCCACAGGCATTGCCTGTCCGCTGTGACACGCGACACACCCTGCCAGGATCGGACGATTGAATCCGTAGTTTCCGAACTCGTATCCTGGTGAGAGCCCCCAAGTCCCAATTTTTGAATAGAACGAAAGGGGAGCCTGGAACAAATACGCGCCATTTGTTGTCACTCCCGCGAAACCATTAGTGCCCGAGCCCATGATCCATTCGATTTCGTGAGTCTCACGGAACGACTCGTTCCCCCCAGCTTCAGTGGCGTATTGGCTCTGAAATAGCTTTCCCTCACGGGCGAAAACCTCAAAATGCAGGTTGAGTTTCCCGTCGTGCGCTGTTGCTGAAGTCACCAAGTTCGGGAGTAGTGTGGGCGTGACACGCGTCATCGAACGCCCCATCCCGGTCTTGGAGAATTTGTCGTAAATATTCTGATGACACGGCATGCAGGTTCGCGACCCCACGAATCCCTCTTGCATTGCCTCACCTGCGTTGTCGTGGCTGCTTGTCCCCGGCGATTTGACTTGTGGCAGTCCCTGACCTTGCCCGGAAAAGAGCCCCAGAAAAAACGCGATCACAGCGATAGCCGGAATTGCACGCCGCCGGAAACAGGCGGCTGGGCAGTTAGTAGGAAAATTGTCGGCACCCATCAACAGGCCCCTTCAGAGAGACGAATTGTCAGGCTCGCAAACCAACGGTGCAACAGTCATTTAGGACGGCTAGCCAGACCCCCTCCACAATCCGGATGAGAGGGCGCTGGTCACTTCCGAGGCCGCACACACCCAGAACTCCCAGAGCCATTTAGAGCGCTCAGAGTTACGGTAAGAGCGCTCATAATGCCATAAATGTCTCACACGACGCAATAATATGCCGCTATGAGCACTCATTGAGCAAAAAAATGCTTGACAAGCATTAGTGTTTTTGGACTAGGATAGCCGCATTCCACGGTGTGGTAGACGTTTCTTCTGCATGAAAGGGGGGTACATGCGCTCGTCCAACAAGTGGGCTCTTCGTTTTGGCTTTCTTGCATTCTTCATAGCGACATTGCTGCTATCACCTGATTCTGGCAGGGCCCAGCTCTCGACGGGTTCTGTCACGGGTATCGTTCGAGACTCTACTGGCTCAGTGGTCGCCAACGCCTCGGTCACACTGCACAATGTCGACACCACTGTGCAGCACAAGACCGTATCCAATGACGCCGGCAACTACGTCTTTCTCAATCTTGGCCCCGGCAGATACGCTCTGGAAGCGAGGGCTGCGGGTTTCGCTACCAAGCGCGTAGCTGAATTCGTTCTGGCGGTGAACCAGACCGCTTCCATAGACATCTCTTTGCAGGTCGGATCCCAGTCAGAGGTAGTCACTATTTCCGCGGAAACACAACAGCTTGATGTGTCGACAGCGGATTTGGGCACGGTAATCGCTACGAAACAGGTCAATGACCTCCCTCTCAACGGGCGCAACTTTACCCAGCTTTTATCGCTGACTCCTGGCGTGGCGCCCGTTAGCGTGGCGCAAAACAGTATGGGCGGACGAGCCGGTGGTTTCGGTGCCCCTATTTCCGTGGGCTCGGCATTCATCTTTCCCGCCGTCAATGGTCAGACGAACCGCAGCAATTTTTTCCTCACCGACGGGTTGAATAACTTCGGGACGTTCCAGAGCACGTATTCAGTACCACCCATCGTCGACGCCATACAAGAGTTCAAGGTGGTTTCGCACGCCGACAGCGCTCAGTTCGGCTCCGTGCTTGGCGGCGTGGTCAACGTGGTCACCAAGTCCGGCGGCAACGATTATCACGGGACCGCTTGGGAATATGTTCGCAACACTGTCTTCGATGCGCGTAACACCTTTCTGCAAAGAGTCACGCCGTTCAGGCAGAATCAGTTTGGCGCTTCCTTGGGTGGGCCGGTATGGATTCCCAAACTCTACAGCGGCAAGAACAGGACATTTTTCTATTTCGCCTACCAGGGATTCCGCTACACGCAAAACAGTGACTCGCTCTTGAAGGTTCCCACGGCTGCGCAGTTAGTGGGCGATGAAAGTAGTTTCCCAACGCAAATCTACAACCCGTTCTCGACTCGGCCCGATCCTGCAAACCCTGGTAAATTCATTCGCGATCCGTTCCCCGGAAATCAGATTCCGTCTAACCTCATTGACCCCCGCATGGTGGCCTTTATCCATGCTGTGCTTCCTCCAGCGGGTCCAGTGCTAAATGGCACCGGGGATAACGCCATTGACACCACTCCCAATCACCAGACTCAGAACGAGTACAACGTCCGGATCGACCAGAATTTCGGGCAGAAGAACACGGTCTTTTTCAGGTACAGCGCCGCCAACAGCTTGCTGACTACTTCGGGCGGCCTCCCGGGCTTGGTCAAGCATGGGTCAATCCCTGGCCGAAATTGGGGCGCCAGTTACGTACATACTTTCAATTCGAGCCTCGTGCTTCAGGTTCAGTACGCGCGGACCACGAATCAGGACAACTCGGCGACCCTTTTCAAGAACGCACCCGCGAACTTGGATTCTACGGTTGGTTTCTCCAGTAGTTTCGTTGGCGGATTCGCCGCGGCCGGGGGACACTCGCTTATTCCCAGTCCAGGAATCAACGGCTACGCGAACGGGGGTGAGAACATCACCAACGTTCCCAAAGCGACCGACAGTCATCAAGTCAGCGGAAATCTGACGAAGATTGTGGGCAATCACACGCTCACCTTTGGCGGGGGTTTCACGACCAATCGGTTTGAGAGCCCAATTTCCTATGCTTCCCTTGGGTTCGCGGGCGGTCAAACGGGGAACCCGCAGAACCCCAACGAACCGGGTGACCCGTTAGCCTCCTTCCTGCTGAATGTTCCGGATAGCGCTAACCGTCGAAATGTGCACGAGACAACTCGCCCAGGCGGCTTGATGAGTCTGTTCATCCAGGACTCGTGGAAAGCCACTTCCAAGCTCGCCTTCAACTTCGGCCTCCGCTACGATCGCACGTTTATTCCTCCGTACGGAACGAACGCCACCATCGGTCAACAGGGCGGAATCGAAACAGGGGACTTTGACTTCAGCAACGGCACGTACGTCCTTCAGAAACTCCCGCCACCTTGCAGTGTGCGGGGCTTCGCTCCGTGCATCCCTGGCAATGGCACGTTGCCGGCTCACGTTGTGGTCGACCCCCGAGGGAAAATTGCCCACGACACACTTACCAACTTCGGTCCGCGTGTGGGTTTTGCTTACCGGTTTGGTGGTCGAACCGTGCTGCGCGGAGCTGCCGGGATCGTGTACGACAACTGGGCGGCAGTATCGCAGATGGCCCAAAACATCGAGGGGGCCTGGCCCGACATTGGCCAGCTAATCGCCAACAACTTGAATCAGCCAAGCACAACCTCCGCCACTCCCACCACTTCTGGGCAGGATCCATTTGCGGGCGGCGGAAGCGGTTTGTTCCCAGCGCCAACGCCGTTCAACCAGGTGCTGTGGTTCTACGATCCTCACATCAAGAATCCCTACTCCATGCAATGGAATTTTGGCGTGCAGCGCGAGTTGAATTCTTCGACCACCGTGGACGTCAATTATGTGGGTTCGGGCTCCCGGCGCCTCAACGTCGGTGGATACTACAACACCGCTTTGACGCCTGGGCCCGGCGATCCTCAGAAACGAGCGCCATATCCGTACATTGCGCCGACCTTCTACGATCGCAGTATCGGCAATGGCAACTACAACGCTCTCCAGATCGACGTAAACAAGAGGTACAGCAACGGCTTGGCCTATCAAGTCGCCTACACCTACTCGAAGTCGATCGACGAGGCTTCTTCGGGTTGGTTCGGCGTCGAAGGACAATCCCTTACGGATCCGTACAATCTCGCGGGAAGTCGCGGTCCATCCGGGTTTGACCTCAGGCACACGCTGTCGGTGAACATGCTGTACCAGATACCCGTCGGCCATGGAATGCGTTTTTCGACGAATAACAGCGTACTTGACTACGTCCTCGGAAATTGGCAGATCAACAATATCTTTACCGCGCGGTCTGGTGTGCCTTTCAACGTATACTACGGTGCGAGCGATTTAGCGAACACGGGCAACGTTTCATGGGCGCAATACGAGAGGGCCAATCTCGTCGGCGGCCCGCATAGCGGGTCGTGTCCAAACGGCAGTCCAGTCGGAAGCGTCAACTGTATTTTCAACACCAGCGCTTTTGCTGTTCCTGCCCAATTTACCTTCGGGAATAGTGGGCGCGATGCATTCCGATCGCCCTCGTCCTGGAACCTTGACACATCGATCTTCCGCCAATTCCCGTTCTGGGGAGAAGGTCGGCGCTTCGAGTTTCGAGCGGAAGCTTTCAACGTATTTAATACCGTCATTCTTGGAACGCCGGGCAACGACATTTCGAATGCGTCGAGCTTTGGCAAATCGAACAGTACCGCCAACAGCCCGCGGCAGTTGCAGTTGGGGGCGAAGATCATCTTTTGAGAACCGGTTTTGGGCACGTCTCGACTGCACGCGCCCTTCATTCGCTAGCGAAGCGGGTGAAGGGCGACTCGGTCGTCAGGGTGGAAGAGCAGGAGCGGGTCGCCGTCTTGCTCCTTGAGCCCGTACCTCGAGAATCGGGTCCGAAGGCATGCATGCGCGAGGGCAAAATGTCAACTCACGGCAATGTTCCGCGAACTTCGCAGACCGGACTAGACAGCAGCGCTTCCCCAAGCTCTGGTTTGTTGAAAGAAAGCTTGGCAGTCCAACTCCGTGAGGCCATTCTCAGCGGCAAGCTCGCCCCAGGTGAGAAAATCATCGAAAGGCGTTGGGCTCGAGAGCTTGGCGCAGCACAGGTATCTGTTCGTGAGGCCTTGAATATTTTGATCGCTGACGGGTTTGTCACCAAAGGCCACGGGCGCAGCGCTCGAGTTCTCCGGTTGACCGATGCGGCGATCATTCACACGTATCAAGTCCGAGGGGCACTGGAAGGGTTGGCAGCGCGCATCATTGTCGAGCAAAAGCTGCCGATTGCAGACCTGGAAGTCGCCTTGCTAGAGCTTTGCCGTGCCGTAGAAAGCAACGACGTGCGCAGCGTGATTGATCGCGTTCAGCGGTTTCACGTGTGCATCCTCGAGAAACCCGGAAATCCCTTCTTGCTGGAGAACGGGCTGCGGCTGATTGTTCCGCTGTATGCTTTTACTCTGATGCGCGCTTTGGCTAAGAATCTTGACGCTAGCCCTTGGGTACCGCAAGTCGCAAACCATCAGCGTATCGTCGACGCAATCCGGATGGGCAATCCGCAGCTCGCGGAGCAAGTTGTGATTCACGTTACGAATCATTTCATGGAGCGGTACCTCGAAGTATGGGGCCATTAGGCGTCTCGGCGAGCTCAATCTCCGGCGTTTTGATTCGCTCTTGTCATCATTCCATCTGGAGGTGCTAAATGTTTCCTTCTCGTGTCGACCTGAAGCTCAGCGGCATATTGCCCCTGGTGGCGTGTTTTCTTTTCCTGTCGTCAACTGTTCCCGCCCAAGCCCCTTCCCACTATGAGCCCACTATTGAATCGCTCAATCGGCATCCACTTCCGCAGTGGTACGCTGACGCAAAGCTTGGGATATTCGTTCACTGGGGTCTCTATTCCGTTCCCGGCTGGGCTCCGCTCGTTCATCCGGAGCATGACTTCACTTCGCAGGACTACATCAGTCACAATCCCTATGCGGAGTGGTACCTGAACAGCATGCGACTCGACGGAGCGCCGACCCAGGCCTACCATCGCGAGCATTATGGCGCTGACTACGATTACTACAACTTTGCTCCGGACTTCGACCGGGAGATTCAAAAATGGAATCCCGGCGCATGGGCCAAAATATTCCATGACGCCGGCGCGAAATATGTCGTGCTCACCACCAAGCATCATGATGGATTTACCCTCTGGCCCAGTTCGACGCCAAACCCTAAGCTGCCAGCCGAACGGCAGCATGCTACGCGCGACATTGTTAGTGAGTTGACTGCCGCCGTCGGCAAACAGGGTTTGCGCATGGGCCTCTACTACTCCGGCGGCTACGACTGGACTTTTGTACCTGGTCCCATCCGCGTTGCCGCGGATTATGAAACGGTGAAGCCGCAAAGCGAGGCTTACGGCAAATACGCTGACGCGCACATGCGGGAACTCATCGAGCGCTACCATCCGGCCGTGCTCTGGAACGACATCGACTATCCCAAGTCCGGCCATCCTCTACAGATTATGGCGGAGTACTACAACACGATGCCGGACGGCGTCATTGACGACCGCTTCGGCGTCAAGCATTCTGATTTCAAATCTCCGGAGTACGAGACCTTGGACAAGATCAGTCCCACCAAGTGGGAGGAGTGCCGTGGCCTCGGGCGCTCTTTCGGCTATAACCGTGCCGAAGG
>WNFH01001524.1_pt1 | contig 22067 bp, 21 predicted proteins | sample 5400411 | NCBI WGS metagenome assembly WNFH01 (sample SAMN13153347, study PRJNA577476) | soil metagenome | isolation source: 200 cm saprolite under Douglas fir tree site 2 hole 3 | place: USA:California | collected 2015-04-18 | reverse complement strand
GCCGCCGTCTCAGCAAGGGCTTCGATCGCCGATCGCCCGCTCGAGGCGGCGATGAGTCGCCATCTCGCCCTCGTGACATCGAAGCGGGAAGCGACGCTCAAGCCGCGCGCCGAAGGGATCGCGTGGATGCGAGTGTTGATTGACAGAGCAAACGGAACACCCGCCTCCAGAGGAAATGACCCGGTTGCTGTTGTCCAAACACGACCACGTGTGTCATTTGTCCGATAAAGGCTGATGGCCACTTTGGGGGCTTACTGGTTACTTGCTACGCCCTCTCTTTGAGAAGTATCGAGAGAAACGAAGCAGAGCAAGCGAGGACTAAGCCCCCGAAGTGGACAAGAGGGAATTTATGCGTCAGAGGTGGCGAAGTTAGGCTCTGGCACAATTCAGGTGAATGATGAGTTTATCCAATAGGAATCCTTATCTCTTTGAGCACAATGTAGGTTTCAACGTGAGCGTGGACAAACGAACGGTTTCAACGCAAGCGTAGAAAAAGCACATGACCATGCCTCAAACGCTTCAACGTAAGCGTGGACACAAAAGTCCTGCCCTCTTCTTTTTCCTCAGTGCTGTTTCGTTGCACAGAACGTTGGGCACTGTCCCACTCGAAGCGCACAAGGAGCAAGGGGAGAAACCGAGCATGGCCCTCAAACGCAAGCCACCAGCAGGTAACGTCAGACGTATGGCTCCAAGCGGAGAGAACCTAGGCTATGCAATCACCAGCAACGCGAATGAAACGGTCCAATGTGAATCTTTTCAGGAACGAAAACTGACCTTGCTGTTGGACCGCGACCCAACCATCCAAGCATACAGAAGCCAACCGCTACAATGTGTGTGGACTTCCGCTCAGAAAAAACCACAGACGTCTGTGCCCGACTTCCTGGTCTGGAAAACCACTGGCGAGGTGGAAATTCATGAGGTCACGCTTACCTCTCGGCAAAACAAGAAACGCCTAAAGGCGCGAGAGAAAGCGGCACGTGAGATTTGCCAAACGAAGGGCTGGAGCTCTGTTGTCCATACGGAAGAAACGCTTCCGCAGGCGACTGAGGAAGCCAATCTGCTGGCCTTGTACTGCTATCGGCCCACCATTTATGCCAATCCAGCCGTTACTGCTGCGGTCCATACCCAGCTCAGTCAAGGAGAGAGAAAAGGACTGCGCCTTCTCGTCTCCGATATTGCGCAGGCGCTTTCTCTTCCCCGGCCTGCGGTGGTTTCGGCAGTCTGCCATCTCCCCTGGCATCAGATGAGCGAGACTGACCTGCGGAACACCTTGCTCTTTATCAATGCAGCGCCCTCGTCACATATTCAGGTGTGGTTGAGGAAGGAGGCACAGCATCTATGAAGCGCAGACGTATGGCTCCAGCTCCTAACACGTTACAGTCTGGACACTACATTTTCTGGCACCAACGCACCTATCGTGTGATAGCCCTCGATCCAGACAATGCGTTGTGGCTGCATGTCGAACCCATTCCAGAAGCACCCAGGACGATGCTGAGTCTGCTTGATCTGTGTGCCTCGCCACAGGCTGGTGCATCTGCCCCACGCTTTGCTCCTGACCTCGAAGCAGTGCACGAGCAGATTGAAGAACTGTATGGCATCACCTCTACGGTCTTCACTCACGATGTTCCAGACAACTATGTCATCAAGGCACGCATCATCATGACGGTAGTCGAAACCGTCAGAAGGCTTGTCTCTGAAGAGACGCGACATGCAGCGCTGCGGGGTGAAACCGTTTTACGCACGCAAGCCATTAGCCGCGCATTGGAAACCGTCAACAAAACCACCATCCAGGTGCAAGTCCAAGGAACAACGAAGGTTCGCAGACTCCAGACCAGTCGCGCTGCCTACTACAAATATGTCAACCGGTACGACACCTATCATGGCAACGAAGCCGCCATCGCCGTCTCGTTCCGTCGTGCCACCTTCCGCCTCCCTCAAATGAGTCAGGCGCAATTGCACTTCATCGATCTGTGCCTGTTGCTCTACTACGGGAACACCCGCAGCACGAAAACACGGGTCGATCAGCTAGCCTCGGACATCCTTGAGAAACGGACGCAGGGCTACTGGATTGATCCTGAGCGATGTGGTGCGACGATCCCCCAAAACCTCGTGACGGAGTTGCTCGACCTCAAGATCCCCATACAGGTCATGCTAGAGAACCCAGAGAAAAAGGCGCTCCTGACCAAGATCCAGATGCCTTCCACAGGATGGTTCTCTGGATATACCAGGTACATCGAGGCACAAGCGCATCAGGGTGAACAGCTCTTGACTTCCCGTCTGGGAAAAGGGATCTGGGAGCAGTTTTATCTGGTGTTTGACACATTTGTTGCTCGCGCACAGTGTCCTCTTCAGTATGTATTTGCCGACCATTGGCTGCTCGACGCGTGGATCGTTGACGAGCAAACCCGGAAAACCCCCTCACGGCTCGGTCTTTCATCGTAGGAATTGAAAGTGGGCGCTTGCTGCCATGGCTTTTTGGTATGGAGATACGCCTCAGTGGTCGAGGATGATATCCTCGCTTTGTGAGCGTTTCTATGGCTTCCGCTTTCTTCTGAGGGGTTTTCCAGATTGCTCCATCGACCCCTGGTGTCCGTTTGCCCTGGTTTTCAGTCCCTCTTTTCACAGCAAGAGCTTTGCCGCTAAAGGAGTGGGTCAACACGTGTTGCAGCGCCTTGACCTTGCCCCACTTGCCTTGCTGTTGAGCCTTTACGATACGCACTTGAAGCCGCCTCACCTCTTGGTGAGCTGTTTGCCAATCAATGGCATGCCAGCCCCTTTCTTGGTGGGAAGCTGCACCAGCAGCTTGTATTTCTGCCGCCATCTGCATTGCCTCCTGTGTCGGTTGGTCAAATTCTCTCGTAAAGAAAGAAAGACCAGGTGGAAGTTTGCTCGCTTTCGCGTGGAGTCTATTGCATCTCCTATCCTTCCCATGACAGGAGGGCTTTTGCTTGTTCCATCTTCCTCTGTCCGCAGCCTCATACGTGATCCTTGCGGATCGCTTTCCCGCTAGCGGGAAGACGACGGATTGATCATGTTCTACTTACGTACCATGAGATGGGTTAGGTCCTGTCTGTTCGCCGGTGGGTGTTTTGTCTGCGATGGGGGAAGAGAGGACCCCCGATCCTACCCACGTGCCTTTTGGCTCAAGCCTGCAAGCATCTTCGGCTTGTTGGTTCTCACGACGTTTATCAACAGTTCCTATCGATTGACCTTACCATCCGGATCCTAGCTCCCGACCGCTTTGATGCTAGCAGTCGTCACGTCTCCTCACGGGTTCGTTACCATCTTTTCCAGATGAGGCTCCATTGTCCCAAGAGCTTCGCACCATCACATTACTCTGATCGCACGTCCTGCTAGGATACCAATGGCAGAACATTGGGTTACATCCTCGTTTCATCGAGCCGTAACAGCTACGTAAGCAACCTCATGTCGCAACTCTCTCTCGAACCGTGCGTGCACGTTTCCGCGCACACGGCTCTCACCTTCGCCTGGATACTTCTGTACTCGGTTTCGGGGTAGCATCAGCACGCCCCACTCTTCCTTTTCACTTTCTCGCAGGTTCCGCTAGCCTGCTTCCTCCCACACAGAGTTGGTTTCGCCACAGGTGCCTCTGGTTTATCCTTCTGTTGGTACCGCAAAGCGGTCTGCACGAGCCATGACAGCCGTACGTTGAGTCATACCAGGCCTCCGTCACCATGCAGGGATGACCCTGTTGAGATGATCCCGCCTTTTCAGCAGAGTGAGAAACGATGCACCCAGGCGTCCCGTTCGTCCTCTTTTGCCCTCGTATGAGGGGAGGCCCTCGTCGATGGATAGCGTCGTCTTTCCTCCAAACGACGCTAGACGCTGGTCTCAACGTGTGTAACTCCCTTGCGTTGAGGTCACCTTCCAAACCAGAAGGACTGGGCTTCAGGCAATGCAGCTTTCGCCATACCTATCTTGGACTGACTACTCAAAGGATTGGGAGTTTCCTCCTACGCAGCCGTCTCCACATGCTACGGTCCCCCTCCTCTTTCGAGGGTGAGGGTAAGTGGAGTGTCCAGAGAACTCTCCATCAGTTCTGGCAACTTGCGTTGCGCTCTAGGTCTGCCGCTGAAGCGGCGCACGGGGAAACATGTCGTGACCCCATATAGGCATTGATAGCCCCACTGTGGCTGACTACAGCCACTCGTTTTCCCGAATATCGGCTGGCTATCTGGTCCACGGTTTCAGTGAGGCGTGCGCGCAATACTCCCGGTGGCTCGCAGCCAGGAATTTGTGACCAAACGCCAACGTGGAGGGCCGTATCCTGGATCCCATGTAGATACTTCTGCAGGGCAACCGCATGTTCTTCAGGCGCTAAGCCAGCAAGTAGATGGAGGGGTACTGGCCCCAAATCGACTTCACGTAATCCTGCGTCAATGTATACCTCCAAGCCGAGTGCTTCGCCAATGAAAGAAGCTGTCTGCTGAGCGCGACCAATAGGGCTACTGTAAATTGCAACCATAGGAACCTCGCTCATTCGCTGGGCTAACGCCATTGATTGGCGACGTCCGAGTTCGCTAAGAGACTGGTCATCATAGCCTCCGCCCACGACTTCATTGGCACTGGGGAGCGCATCTGCATGGCGAATTAAGTACACTTCAGTACCACCGTTTTTTAAGCGCAGGAACGGATCAGGATCACTGTCTGTGAGTGAAAGTAGTTCGGATTGCTCGGGCATGGTCATTATCCTGCTCAACTCTAAGCGGCTGCTTTGCCAGCAACCTCTAACTCACTGAGAAAGCCATCAGGCTGACGAACCGCATGGGCAGATTGCATCTCAAATACCCTATAGAGGGCATTTCCTAACTCAAAAAATAGGGTAAAAAGAAGCGATCCGAGAGCTGTCTGCTATCGAAAAGCACTTGAAGGTTCGGGCGGAGAAATCAATTGAGATCGGCATTCCACACAAGCAGCATTGCCGGTCTCAAGTAGAGGGTAAACATTGGTGGTGTGATGAACTGTGGACAGATGTTATTGACCTGGAGCTGGAACAATTCCAAGCTGCACGAATGTGCCAAGCGCATCATTTTCGCCCCAATGTTCGACGATCTTGCCGTCGGCGATACGGAAGATGGACATGCCCGACGAAACGACCTTTTTGCCGGTGGGAGGCATGCCCATAAAGGACCCGTTGTTGGTGCCCCGGAAGGTAAAACGCTCCACGACCTTCTCGCCTTCAGCGAGAAGGTCTTCGGTAGTGGTGACGCCATCGGGGAAAGCGGAGAGGAACATCCCATGCACCATTTTGCCACCTTCCAGACCAGGAGGCATGCCGGGGATGCCTGCATGGCTGACGATATTCGAGGCTACAATCGCATCCAATGCGGCCAGGTTGTTGGTGGTGTGCGCTTCACGATAGCGGCGCACAAGCTCCTTGTTCTGTTCTGCGGACATGAGTAAAAACTCCTTTTCGACTCGTGTGACAACGATAGGTAGATGGAGACCAAACGGACATTCCTCTGTGCAAGCAAAAAGTTACCCCTGCTTGCTGTAATCAATGAAGTACATCGAATTGCCTGAGGAGTCTTTGATACTGGCCCAGCGCCCAGGTCGGATAGCAGCGGGTTGGCGCACAAACTCCACTGTTGTATGGTTCTCTTCATAGAAGATGTCAACAGAGGGAAGGACAAACAGTGGTCCGGTTGTATCCGCACTTCCCGCGTCAATCAGGTCAATCAGCAGTTCCACATCGCTATTGGGAAGTTTGAATGCCACCGTTCCCTCGCCCTCTCTCCATGCCTCGACCAGGCCCATCTTGTCACGATAAAATGCCAACGCGCTCTTCAAATCGCGCACCGGGACATATAGCGCTACTAATTTGCCGTCCATGGACGATGCTCCTGTATCGTATTGGCTGTTTGCTTGACAAACGTTCCATAACAACGTTATGATAAGTGTAACACTGTTATGTTCAAAAGTCAAGAGATTTAGTACAGATTTTCTATGCGCGACGACATACCTATCCCGGGCTCAACCAGGGCGAAACTGATCGCTGCGGGTATCCGGCAGTTTAGCCAGTACAGTTACGATGAGGTGGATGTGGATAGTGTCGCGGCTGAGGCAGGGGTAACGACTGGCTCACTGTATCATCACTTTCAATCGAAGAAAGCCTTCTATGGGGTGCTGCGCGATGACATGACGCGCCGCATCTTAGACCGCATGGAGGCGGCATCTGAAAGCGTGGCTCCCGAACAGGCAATCAAGGCCGCGCTGCTGGCCGCTTACGATGGAGTGCTACGCATCAAAGCAGGCAAGTTATTCACCGAGCCAGACCTGCGTGGTGAAAATGTCGTTGAATGGCAATGCGCCCGTTACAGATACCCTTGGCGTCTTGCTTGTGGCGGCTTTAAGAGCAGCTCTCACTCAGGCACTGGCAGGGCATACAGAAGCCAGGGAAGCGTTAAAGGCGCTGCTTGAATGCTACTAGGCCCTTGAGTAGTAATGGAACGTTTTGTGGAGTACATGTTTTTGTGCCGAGACTCAGGCTCGTGCAGCACAAGAATGAGCATAATCTGCACATCTGCTCGTGACAGATGTGGTCCATCACACAACCGCTCTTTCCAGAGATGGTTCGTCTGAATGCAGGAGGAAAAGTGCTCAATCTATCATTGCCAAAAAGCACAGGTCAAGGCATGTAATGCCTCAAAAAATTCTAAGGTCTGGGGAGGCTCAGAATACCCATACGCCTGGAGAAAGGTTGAGAGACAGTCCGGGTCCTGCCAGATAAGACGCATACTAAATACTGCCGTGGCTAGATCAAAACGGCGATCAGCATACCCTCCTAACGACCAATCAATCACACCCACCACTTGAGCAGAGCGAATAAGGACGTTTGGCAAGCAATAATCGCCATGACAAAAGACCAGATCGTTTGAGAGACCAGATCGCTGAGTCTGAAGTTCGGCAAAAAGCTGCTGTGCATTTCTGCCATCGAAGCGACTGTTCGTGCCAGTCACCCGTGCATCACGCGGTCGTGTCTGAATATTTTGACCTATCCATTGCAGTGTTTTTGTCAGCCAATCGGCAGGCTGTGGCAAATCTGGCGTCCAGCTATGCACACGACGAAGCGCTTGCGCATACTGTTTGATGAGACGATGACGTTCATCGACATCGGAACGGTTGAGGACGATGTGCAAGGGATCTCCCTCAATACAAGTAAACAGAAATGCATGACCCTGATCTCCCTGAGCATCTAAGAGCGGTTGTGCGACGAAAGGGGTGTACTGCTGTAAGGCCGTGAGGATATGGCACTCATTCACCAGCGCGTTTACCATTGGAGGAAGGTGTGCCACTTTGAGCACGAAGCGTCCATGTGCAGAGGAGAGAATGGATAGCTGAAAAGCAGTTCCTTGTGGAGGAGACTCTACTGAATCGAGCTGCCCAACATAGGCTGCCAGTTTCTCTGGCAGGGGAGAACAGAGGGAGGTGATTTTCCTGTCATGGTCATTCTTCATGAACCATATTTTACCTGAAGAGATATACCTTGCGCAACCGGCTCACTGGGCAATAGTGTCCTCTATCGACAGAAGGAGTTTACCCACCATGCTCCTGTTGTTGGATAGTAAGACGCAGACCCTCAAAGTACTTACGGTGCCGTGCTAGTTCTGTCTCTAACTCGGCAATCTTCACATCACGCTGAACGTAATCCTCCAGTAGCTTAGCATACTGGGTTTTCAAATCATCCTGCCGAGCTTGTTCTTTGTGTAGCCGCGCTACCAGATCAGTCTTTTTGTATGCTAGCAGCGGATCGCGCGGTGAGGGAGCATCAGGATTTGGTGACTTCGCTCGTTTGCGCTTCTGTTTCAAAAACGTGCTGTGCTGCTGATACAAAAGAAGCGCCTCTGGATTACGGCGAATGGACGCATATTCTAGACCACACTTCTCCTGGATGGTTCTTGCTGAAATGGGCTGTCCGCTCGTTTCCAGAGAGAGAATGGCGGCACGTAGTCGGTCAACGGTTGCCTGTTTTCGCTCCTCGGTATGGGTACGGAGTCCAACGAGCTGCAGTTCAGAGTAGGTACGGCCAGCCGATGAAGGAGAACGCCGTCGCTTTTTACGCATCGGTTATCACCTCATCATAAGGAGCCGATGGAAGGCGGAGGAATAACGGAGTACGTGTGCCATCCTCAATGGATGCTTGGAGGAGATCCATGCTGGCAAGATGGTCATCGAGATCGCGCACCAGAAGCTGGTACTGGTGAGCATCTACCGTGTTTCCCTGCTCCTCTAGTTGTTCAGCGTGCTTGGCATACGCGGTTCGCCAATGGGTGGCTACCAGGCGCTTTCGAGGGTCAAGTACAAGATACGGGCAACCGATACAGAGCGTGCGGTTGTAGCCGCGAGGGCACAGATTGGTATTGCCGCAAAATCCGAGCGCTGTTTCAAGTAAGGTGTGCCAGCGTTCAAACACCGAACGTAAATCCTCATCCATTCGGGCAAATATCTGCTCATCGGGCAAGCTCACCTCCAGAGAGCTTACCCAGGTTTCTAAGTTAGTCTGAAACGAAGCCATAGCCAGGAGGGCTTTTTCTTCTGATTCTTCTGTGTAGTACTCCGTTGCTGAAGAGACGGTCAGAGACCCATCTCGTGTTCGTCTGGGTGTGTGATGGAGCGCGTAAGCAACAGCTTCTACGGGGACTTCGTGCTCATGTCGAGCTACAGTCGCCATCACATGACGCAAGAGGTGAACCGAAACAGCAAAAGGCTCTCCTTGCTTTGTGCGAAATTCCAAACCAAAGAGGAGAAAACGCAAAAGGGTTGTGACATCTATCGCACCAAGGGCTCCTAACTTTCCATCAGCAGTGGCGGCCCACTGGAAGAGATAGCGTTCGGGTTTGAGGTCTTCAGCTTTGGTATTGTGGAGGTGAGGAGACACCACCGGAATATGTCCATTGTGTGCCTCTCGCAGGAGTTGAGCGATCTCACGCAGGAGCTCATAAGCTCCATCACTGATCAAAAAGAGTTTCCGCTCTTCTTCTGTCTGCTTGCCTTTTGGCAACAGTAACTGCAAACGGATGAGTCGCTGTTCACCTGTCGGTTGCCCCCCTTTTTTCTCTTCGTAGGTATGCATCTTGAAGCGATCCGCGCTGATCTGAAGCAGCTCAGTCATTCGACTGCCGTTGGTTGGGGTCTGAGTAGTAACGGAACCAAAAACGGTTCTTACTCCTCGGAGGCCAAGTGCGCCAAAATATCGATGCAGTGGTGGCTTCGTACGCGTAAATACTGGACCAACACGCGCTGTCCTGGTTTGCCTTTCAGGTTATAGTCGTTCCTATAAATGCTTAGGCAAGGTTCAAGTGAATGCGACAGTTTCCCTTGCTTGCACACACGCAATCACGCTCTGCAAGCCACTGCACATTTAATTTCAACTGTTCAGACTGTCACATCTGACTGAACGTGTGTTGAACCTTGCCTTAGGTTTTAAATCCTGCGCCATCTATACATTCCATTCCCCTGTCATAGAACGAATGAGAGGCATCTGGCTTTGCGCCTACGTCATGACCCTCCTCAACCCGCATCTACACGTACAACGATGGCGGCTCCTGTATCCCCTGCCGCACACCCGGTGAAGAGACCGTAGCCACCACCGAGCAGGAATAGCTCCTCGATCAACTCGATGATCAGTCGCATCCCTGTTGGACCCTGGGGATGCCCGAAAATGAGTGATGAGCCGTAATTGTTGAAAGCTTCCAGGGCTATGCTCATCTCTCGAGCGAAGTAGATGTCATTGACCGCGAACGGGTTATGCGTCTTGATGCTTTTCACGTCCGCGAGGCTTATGCCCGCCGAGCTTAGGGCCTGGCGTGCTGCTGGCACGGTTGCCTGGGTCATAAAGCCTTTCCTGGCGCGGGCTTGCCCAAATGCCACGATTTGGACTTCAATGGCCTTGTCACGACTGAGTTCTTGCGCTCGTGTACGTGAGGTTATGGCCAGGCCACAATTGCCGTCGGCTGGGTGAGTCTGTGTGCCGTAACTCACCGCGCCACCTTCCTTCACTGGGCGCAGCCGGGCCAAACCTTCCGCCGTTGTTGCATAGATTCCCTCATCGTCTACCACAGTCGCCATGACTCTTCGCCCCGACGGATCCTTCACATCGATGGGGATGACCATATAGCGCCGGTGAAAAGCTGCGTCTTCCTTCAGTGCTTCCTGGTACTGTTGATAGCGCATAAGTGTAACAGCATTCTGCTCTTCCCAGGAGATGTTCGCTTCACCTGCGACGTTCTCCGCTGTCTCGATCATGGCATTGGCGGCGAAAGGGTCAAAGTTGAAGTTATCCCACACCCAGTCCTCACTCTCACCTTTGCCGCCGGGGCCAAGTGGGTTGGGGTAGTAGAGATGCGGCCCATTGCTCGTTCTATCGCATGTTATAGCCAGTATGCAGCGGTCTTTGTCGGTTTCGACCTCAAACGCGGCGCTGCCAACGACTCGTGCCGAGGTGGCGCAGGCCTGGTTGATAGTTGGCCCTGAGATGTTCGCTGCGCCGATAAGCCCAGCTAGCCAGGGAGCACCGTAGAAGCCGTGTTCCGATGGCACCGTCATACCAAGAAAGAGCGCATCGAATGCCTCAGGAGTGATATCACGCTCTCTCAGGGCACGTTTGACCACATTAGCAGCAAATAGTATCGGATGAAGGTGGGCAAAGTTGCCCTGCCAGCGCGTGAATGGTGTCGACCAGTAGACACCATACGGTATGAAAACGTGATCAAATTGCATCGCCCGCACCTCTCTTTTTCGCCTTAACGGCCTTGTTCATAGACCTTACGGATCAACTGGGCTTTCATCTCGAAACGCGGCAACGTGCCAGGAGGCACGAGTTCAACTTCGGGAGTAAAGATCAGTTTATCACGCAGTAATTCCTCGATCTCGCGCTTCAGGGCCACCAGGTCTTCTACATCCGACCCGTATTCTACGCGAAGCTGGAGCGGAGGATCAACCCGAGGGCCAGGTTTAGTGAGTAATATCTGGACTTCACCAGTGGAACGGGGCCGCATCGCCATAATCACGTCCTTGATAGCCGAGGGCCACACATTCACACCGCGCAGGATCAACATATCGTCGGTCCGACCTATACAACGTATCCGTAGACCTGTGCGACCACAGGGGCATGGTTCTGTCCAGGCAATGACCCGGTCGCGAGTACGGAAGCGGACGAGAGGCACACACTCACGATCGATATGGGTGAAGACTAACTCACCCTGAACTTCGGGCCGGTCAAAGGGCAACGATTGCCCGGTCTCAGGATCAATGATTTCCAGAATAGCGAAATCGGGAGCCAGGAAATGCATACCACTACGCTCATCACACTCAGCGCCGTAGACGGGGATCACATCAGCGTTCCCAATGCCCTCGGTAACGAATGCTCCCCAGTCTTCTGCGATGCATTGTCGCACAGCAGGAATACCACCGCCTGGTTCAGCGCCAAGCTGAATACGGCGAATGCCCAGTGTACTTGGTTCAACATGAAACTTATTTCTGACATACTCAGCCAGGTAGGTAGCATATGATGGTGTACAGGTGAGTTGATTGGCACCCAGGTTCTGGATAGAGGTGATCAACCGGTCTGAAGCACCCGTGCCAACGGGGATGAACGTTGCTCCGATCTCCTCGATCGCATCGTGTAGTGGCAGCCCACCCACGAAGAAGCTCATGCCGAAACCCATAACCACTACGGAGTCAGGCCGGACGTCTTCTGCCCAGTAAACCCGTGCTACCGATTCGATCCATGTGTCCCGGTCATGTTTCGTAATACCCACGTAGCTCGGGCGACCCGTTGTACCGGATGAGGAGTGAATACGGATGACACGTGACATCGGGACGGCAGCATGCAGACCAAGTGGAGGGTATTCGATCTGGCTGTCTCGCAACTCCTCTTTGGTTGTGAATGGGAGCCTGGTCAGGTCCTCGAGCGTGCGGATATCCTCAGGACGAAGCCCTACCTGGTCGAATTTATGACGGTAGAAGGCCGAGTTTTGATAATTATATGCCAACTGTTTCCGCAGTTTTCGTTCTTGCAATTCCTGAACTTGCTTCAACGGCATTGTCTCAATGCGTGCATTGAAATAGCGCGGATACGTCATGCAATCCTCCTCAAAGATTCGAAACGAGAGAACATTCATGTAAAATTCGCTGCTAGCAGAGAGGCTTCCGGTACACTACGCCAGGATGGATCGCATTGCAGTGATCCTTTGTTGTAGATTCTGAATCTCCGTCTGATAGGGAATTTCACCATCAGTGGTGATCAGCACACAGTGGTTCGAGCTAATCCAGCGAGTGATATCCAATGGCGGTGCCTCAACTGTAGGTAGCGCCAGGGCAAATGGCCTATCAGGCACAGGAGATTCATTACCTGATTGTGGCGCCAGGCAAATGAGAAGTGCTCCTGCGAGGTCTCTGAATTGAATACTGCTATCCGCACAGAGTATAGGCAACGCCCCGTGAAAGCGAATAGCATTCCATAGCGCTACCATCGCCGACTCCCACTGTTGCATTACAGCCGCTGGTACAACTTCCTCATCGATCACCAGGAGATGCGTCCCCACCAGGCAGAATGCCTGGGACAGGTAGAGAATCATCTCAGTAAGCGTGTCAAGTATATCCTCCGCCTCGCCATCACCAGTGTTGAGCCGCCCAGCAAAGTCCTTGCCGAAGAGTTGTTGGGCCAATCGAAGCGGCCCAGGCAGTCCGACCAGCAAGGCTGGACCATCGCGCAAGGTCATGTGAAGTCGCTGCACAACTTCCAGCGCCACCGGAATACGCCCCCGCTCTTTCAACTCGTGCGGGTTGAGTTGCATCTTCTTCAGGATTGCTTCAGCCTGCGGCACAGCGATGACTGGTGGAACCGAATGCCAGTCGAGTTGACAACCAAGTGCTTCCGCCACCAACGTCAGATCAAAATATCCAACTACGCCATCTGTGTGAAGGCGATGGTGGATGGCTGTGAGCGCATTGGCAATCTTGGTTGGATTCGTCAAAAAGGTGGGCAGGGGTATTCCATCCAACTTGGCGGCCAGTGTGAAGATCAAGGGAATAAATAGCTGCCGCGTCGGTGGTTGACCTCGGATTAAATTTCGAATTATCGACCTGGGCATTGTATGAGATTCATTCTTATACTCGACTCTGCGAGAGAACTGCTTCCGGTGTACTATAACTGGGATACCAGGCTCAAAGTCACCGGAAGCACGGGGTGGTCACCCAAATGATATCATGGTCTGAAGATAGGGATTTTTGCTGTCCCATCAGGCCAGGAGCCGAACCACGTCAAGATCTCTTCGGGCGGTCTCTTTTGAGACCATTCCTCCATGAACGCGTCCCAGGGTTTGCCGCGTGCCAGGCGCGCTTGCCGTTCGGCCCGTCTCAAGGCTGTCGTCTCTTCCTGGTTGACGCGCATCTGGACAGGATCATAAGCGACCTTGTAAATGTCGCGGGCGCTCCAATCGGAGATTATACGCGACTCAACATCATCAACTACCTGCTGCGGATCGGCGTCCAGGGGATCGCCGTAGCCAGCGCCTCCAGTGGAGAAGCCGTAGCTCATGACATCGCCCTCGTTGTACGGCCGCACCGCGCGAATGAACGGTTCATTGATCCATTCACCACTAATGGCCTCGCTACTGATCAAAGAGGGGAAAGCGAGTTCCAGGTTTGGGTCTCCGTCATGCATACGCTGTAGAATGTTGGCCCCACGAATGCTGATGCCAGGTACCGTGCAGGGAGAGTAGCCGCCGAAGAGAGGCTGCGGCGTCTGTACCCTGCTATTGTCAGCGATGGATGTGAAGTAGACTACCGGAGCCTGGTGAACTACCCAGATCTGGACAGTGCCACTGCCACCACGATGGGCGCCGTGTCCGCAGGAATCCTGCCAGTGTTGCGAGATGGGGAGCAGCATAGGGAATTCATTCTCCATCAGCTCGACATCCGGGGAGCGCCCGAAGGGGCACCAGGAGAAGTGGGAAGCATTCATACCTGGGCCGGTAGGACGACCGCCCTGACCATCAGTGTTCAGTGAGTAGGCCAGCATGTCGGCAAAGGGCAGCCCCCATTGACTGAGGCCTGCGATGACCATAGCGTTGCCAGCGTTAGCCGACGATGCCACGACACGAGGCCAGTCCTGCGTCCCGAAGATCATCTTGGCGAAGCAGTTGGGGGCAGCGCTCATCACGCCTGTACAGATCATCACCGAACACGAGGTTGCGGCTCGTGCATCCGGGTTGAGCACGCAACCTGGCGGGAAGTAACAATCGATGGGAGCGAAGGTAGCGCTGCTGATGGGCAGGTCGTGGAAGATGTACGAGTAGATGTAGTTCGCCAGGTGTCCCACGGCTGCCTGGACGTGGGCATTATATGACGACGGATTTTCGGGAGAGGTACCCGTAAAGTCGAGAAGAAGGTGATCTCCTTCCTTCACGACCGTCAGGGAGGCTAAGCGTACCAGGCTAAACTCCATGCCGACGGTATCGGAAAAGGCCACGCAGCGAAACTTGCCGTCTGGCCAGGAGGCGATACGGCGACGAGTACCCTCTTCGGCTACCATCAGCATCTTGCGTAAGAGGCCGACGACGAAGTCCGGCCCCTCTTTCTCTGCCAGCTCCAATACTCGCGTGCGGGCACGATCAGCAGCGGTACTGCGTGCCTTGAGGTCGGTGATCATCATTTGTGGTGCACGCATGCCGTATGCATTGAAGATCTCCAACCAATCTTCGCGTAGCTGACCATTCTCGCCAATCTTGATAGGAGGGATATTCATGCCCTCGGAGAAACGGGCGCTGGCCGTCACGGGCATACCGCCAGGCTCAATAGCGCCTGTTTCTGTGGTATGATTGGCCGCGCCGCACCAAGCGATCAAGCGTCCTTGATAGAAGACGGGCAGAATCACCACCATATCCGGATTGTGGATGCCGCCGTAGAGCGCATCATTAGTGAACCAGATATCACCGTCCTTAATACCAGGGTTCTGGCTATAATACTTGAGGATGTATTTGATGATGATCGGCTGGATGATGGCGTGCAGGTACGTGCCAGCAGCGCCGTTCACCAGGTCGCCCTGTGCCGTGAACACCGCTACCATCACATCCCCAGCGATGCCCATAGAACTCCGACAGGAGCGTTGAAAGACCTCCAACGCCTCATCCAGGATGTCATTGGTGCGCTGGAACCCAACTTCGTAGTCACCAGGTAACAGTTTGTCTACTGCTGCCAGTTCCTCCGGAGTAGGCGGCTCCAGTTTAATCCACGTCAATTTCTGCTCTGCGGTAGGAATCGGCATAGACATATCCTCCTTTTGCCGAACTCATGATGCCCAAGCCGTAGGCATCTACCCGATACGTCATATTCGGTGGTATGACAACAGTTGTGTATTCAGACTCCAAAATCGCCGGACCCATCAGCTCATTACCAGGGAGCAGCCGCTCCTGATCATACACTGGCGTCTCGATCCATCCTTTTTGCGCGGGCCAATAGGCCTGGCGGCTGCCCTTTTGAGCTGCACCTGGGTCTGGCCCGTGTAGCTCTCTGGCTATCATTTCGACCTTATGGCTGGGTACGATGGCTTTGAGGACAAAGGTATCGATGTAGACCCCTCCGGGTAGATTTACTATCAGGGGGCTAAACGATTCGCTGAACTCCTGCTCGAACTGCTTGTAGAAAGCCCAGACATCTTCCTCACTGCTGAGGAAAAGCCCAGGAGTAGCAGTACGCTTGGAGTGGATCAGGCCTCCGTAGAGCATGTCAAGCTCCAGCGTATAGACGGCATCATTCGGGTCCAATCCCTCGGCGGCTAACTCCTCCTGCGCCTGCTCTTTCAACCCGCGCACTATCGCGTTGAAAGCCTCTCTGTCTACAGCTGCTCGACCAGTATATGGTTCGATAAACGTCATACGCCGGGAAGATTCGTAGACATGCACGATATCCATGATGGAGGAGCCCAGGGCACAGAAGACAGGAGAAAAGGGGAAGATCACCGTCTGAGGAATATCGCCGTGAAATCCTGCTGAGTGTGTTGGACCGCCGCCGCCAAAGGCGAAGAGCACAAACTCCTCTGGTCGATAGCCACGTAACACGACTTCCTTGCGAATGGCGGAAGACATGTTCTCATCGACGATGCGACGCATCATCGCTGCTGCCTCCACCATGTTCATACCCAGGGGTTTAGCAATTTTGCGGATAGCTCGCTCGGCGGCGTCTTTGTTCAGCTTCATTCGCCCGCCAAAGTAGTAGTCCGGGTTGAGGTAGCCCAGCACCAGGTCAGCGTCTGTGACGGTTGGCTCAGTACCACCCTGATTGTAGCAGGCGGGACCGGGATATGAGCCAGCGCTATGGGGGCCAACTTCGAGTCGGTTGCCCAGGTTCTGGTTGAGCCAGGCGATGGAGCCGCCGCCAGCGCCTATCGAGAGTGACTTAATCATCGCGATGCCCACCATCCAGCGGTCAATGATGGGGTTGAACTCGTAGTTGCGAACATCAGCCGAAACCACCAGGCCGATATCAAAGCTGGTACCGCCGACATCGCTGGTGACGACATTGCGATACCCCAGTTGCCTGGCGATATCTCTGGCACCGATCAGACCGGCCACTGGTCCGCCGTTGTAGGTACGGCTGGCTGTCGCCTTATAGATCTCCGCAACGCCACCGGTATTCTGCACCATCATGAACGAGCCTTTGTAGCCATAGTCGCGCAGCTTATCCCACATCGCCGAGAGCTCAATCTGTAAGGAGCGGTGCAAGTAAGCATCAAGAACAGCGGTCATGGTGCGCTGGTACTCGCCCAACTTCCCCAGCACGTCGCTAGAGAGAACGACAGGCAGGTAACCGATATGGTATTCTTTATACTCCTCGCGAATGATTTCCTTGAGACGTCGTTCGTGTGCCGGATTCAAAAATGACCAGAGCAGGGAGATGACGAATCCGCGTGCCCCTCGATCAACCAGTCTGTGGATCTTCTCGCGGGCGTCGTCCTCATGGAGTGGGCGCATGACCTGGCCCCGACCATCTATGCGCTCTTTGGCTCCAACAATCATCTTACGAGGAATGAGGGGGACTGGCTTATTCTGGCTAGCAAGGTTGCGGCGCTCATGCAGCCGCGAGCCATCTACCCATTGAGCACCCCGGCCGATCAGAATCGCGTCTTCGTGCCCTTCAGTAGTGATCAGACCTAAACGGGGTCCTTTGCGCTCGATCAGCCTGTTCATGGCAATGGTTGTTGAGTACCGCACCATGCTTATACGTTGTAAAAGCTGGTCGAGTGTCAGCCCCAGTTCTTGCGCACCGACCTCGATGACGTTCAGAAAGCAAACCGAGAGGTCGTATGCGGTGGTGGGAACCTTGGCCTGGACGGTATGCCCATCCAGGTTGAGTACCAGGTCGGTAAAGGTACCACCCACGTCGATATCTATCGAGTTCATCAGGTCAGCGGTCATGCCTGCACCTCCGAAGCAACTAACTTGTGATTGCGTATGACGAAATCACCGCGAGCGAGACGTGCCTTGAGGCTATCAAGGTCAAGTTCAATATCGTGCGTGATGGGATGGCCCGGCGGCAGGTACTCGGTCTCGATTTGCGTGCCACATGATGGGCAGTAGAATTCGATGATGCGAATCCAGGTGGGATCGGGAGAGAAGGTGTAGGTGCCCTGGAGTCGCGGAGGATGAATCTCGCGAGGATCGCGGTCGTACACCAGACAGCCTTTTTTGTAGTTATCACGAGCCGAGATGAGCGCCCTTCCACAAGGGTGGCAATGCCACATCTCGTCTTCAACGTCGAGATCCAGGTACTCGGTCATGTGGATGCGATCCATGGTTATCTCCTTTCATGCGTGTGAGTGCGAAGTACTAGACACTTCCTTGCATCGCTCCTGACCCGCAAGGTAGCTGCCTTTCGTTCTACCTGAGCGCGTAGCTTCGTTGGTAGAACGGGCAAGAACAGCGCAGCAGCGTTGGAGCGATAGGTATCAAGGTTCGCCAGCGTCGTTCACGCATGGCTAAGATATTCTCCTTCTTGTCAACTGGCCATTGCCATATTCATCGACTCGCATCGTCCATCCAGGTGGTACGGGGTAGGTGGTCCAGGCGCTTTCGAGAATAGCCTCACCTGAGACCTCCTGGCCTGGACGAAGCGCTTCCCATGTATAGAGAGGAGTCTGATCGGAAACTTGCCCCCAGATAACATCGCGGTGGCCCTTGATTGCATCGGTCGGGGGATTGTGGTTGAGAGTACGGGGAACTGGCTCATAGTGAGACATAGTGGTAGTAGCTCGCAGGCGGATCAGTTCAACCCTGCTTTGCCCGTGCTCCTTCAGGAAGTTCAGGTCGATGCGGACCGTTGCGTCCAAAGGCACGACAACCGAGGTCAGCCTCCCGTCTTCCCCGGCCAATTCGACTTCGAGGACAAGATCGACCCTGTCGGGGGTGAAACCTTCGCCTTTCATATCATGTAGCGCCTCTTTGCGCATGCGTTCAATAACCTCGGTCAGACGGTGTGATGCATCTGCACTGCTGAGCGGGATATTGAGGCCATGCTCGTACACATGCGCAATGTCGGAGATCGAGGAACCGAACGCGCTAAAGACCGCGCCTAAATCGAAGACATAGGCCTGGGAGATGCCCACACGCTCTGCCACACCGCAGGCGAAAGTCGCCCCATTGCCACCGAAAGCAAACAATGTGCATGCGTTCGGCTGCCAATCAACTCTCCCCAGCATCTCTTTGATAGTGTCAGCCACCATCTGAAACGCAGCACCGACGGTATTCGACGCAGCCTGTTCCAGGCTCTTGCCCAAGGGCCTGGCGACATGCTGTCCTAGTGCATCATGCGCACGTTGGGTATTGAGCTTGCGTGTGCCACTAAGGAAATAGTCAGGCGAGAGCCAGTTTAGCGTGAGCAGGGCATCGGTCAGGGTTGGCTCCGTGCCTCCCAAATCGTAACAGGCTGGGCCAGGATAAGCGCCCATACTCTCCGGACCCAAGCGCAAATGGTGAGTGGTTGGATCGACTTGTACCACGCTGCCTCCGCCAAGAGCCATGGATTGCATGAGTACCGTTGGGGCATGAACGGGAATGCCAAGAACATCGGCCTCGTTGGTCATGGCTATACGACCGTCGCGGATGATGCCTACTTTTGAGGTTGTGCCGCCAACATCCAGGGCAACAACCTGTTGAAGTCCGTACTGGCGGGCAAAATAAGCTGCGGCGAACAGGCCCATGGTTGGGCCAGATTCGAGGGTGTCGAGAGCTTTGGTTTTGGAGACGCGAGCCACTCCTCCGTTGGCATGTCCGATTAAAAGCGGTCGATCGTAGCCTGCTGATCGCAGGTCATCTTCTGCCTTATAGAGCGCACTGGCAAGTGGCCCGTGAATGTAGGCATTGATCAGGCTGTGGTGGGTGCGAGTAGCATCGTCAGGGTAGTGGCTGAGATCACTCCCGAGAAGGACTGGTACAGTACCTAAAAAGTGATCGGGGTATTGAGCTTCAATAGTACGCTTAATAGCCTGCTCTTCAGAGGAATCCTGAAAAGCGCCATCCAGACTGACGCAGATGCGGCGCACCCCATTTTCAAGCAATGTCTTTACAGCCAGGAGAACGGTTTTAGGATTCATAGGACGGGATAGCCCGATGATATTCGTTTCACTCACCAGCGTATCCAGAACTGGACTGGAGCCATTGTGTGAGTACAGGTCATGCTCATGCCCCTGGCTGACAAATATGCCCAACTTGGGTCCGGTACGTTGTGCTAAGACGTTAGAGGTAATGGTGGTAGACCAGCGGATGAGGTGAACCTGATTAAGGAAGGTTGAGAGTTCGTCGAAACCGAAGTGGCGAGCGCCCTCCGTCAGACATTCCATGAAGCAGACAGTCAGGTCATGCGGGGTGGTATCAACTTTAACAGCGATGGCGGATTGCCCATCACTGAAGAGCCCATCTGTCAGTGTGCCTCCGACATCAATGTCGATTGTGTACATATGTGCCTGCCTTCTAGCCATCGGCCAATGTATATTCAGAACGACCCGGATCCCTGCAGCGCGATTAGTTTAAAGGAAACAACAGATCTCATGTGTTAACATCAAACAAGAATGGGATGAACACCTCCTTTCGTTGTGTGGTAGAGTATAATGTACTATCATCAGACAATAGTACGTGTAATACCCAGCCTTTGTCAAGGGATTCAGGGCAGGATTTGCAACGGGATCGATATGTCAGGGAGATAATGTGTATCATGGGCAAGAAGAAACTGGAAGAGCCACTGTTTGAGCCTATTGTGGCACCCAAGCGCAATTTCGAAATCATCGAGGCAAACATCCGGCGAGAGATTTATAATGGTACTCTCGTACCAGGACAGAAGCTACCCAACGAGTTTGAACTGGCCCGTCAATTTAACGTGGGCCGATCGGCTGTGCGCGAGGCTCTGAAAGGGCTTGAACTGGCAGGCTTGCTTATTGTACGCCGTGGCTACAACGGTGGGACGTTTGTGGCCCCGCCAGATTTCGAATACACAAGTGAGGCGGTCACCTTGACATTCCACCCTGGTCTCATGGCGGTCGAACAGCTCATCGAAGCCTGCCAGGTGATCGAGGTGAGGGCCGCCGAACTGGCGGCTGAGAGGGCGACAGATCTAGAGATCACCGATTTGGAGGAGACGATCCAGCGTATGGAACAGAGCGTACATGTGCCTGCGCGCTATCTTACAGCACTGATTGATTTTCATGTGGCTATAACGGAGTTGTCACATAACGATGTGTTCATCCTCGCCCTGAGAGCCATGCGCAATCTCCTCATTCAGGAACTCAATCGATTGATCGGTGACCACGAGCTACGCATCATATTCATCTCACATCAGCGAGATATCTGGCAAGCAATTGCTGAACGCGAACCAGAACGTGCTGCTCAGGCAGTGCGCTTCCACCTGTGTCAAATTGCAAATCGGCTACCTGCCCGGTCAAACGTTGAGTGATGACTAGGCATGTGCCGCTTCCTTACACGTTACATAGCAGAAAAAATTCAGCTAGTCAGGACCTTCTACACGAGAGGCAGATTCCCGAAGCTTCCTGTGAGCAGCAATACCTGAGAGCTAGTCCGAACAGTGTGCATCGTAGATCAATTGGCGATCAGGATCAGGTGTGAAGGTGTGTCCAGGATGTGTTAGCGCCTCGGCTGCCTGCCGCAAGTCCCTATAAAAGCCAGTGGCAACTGCCGCACAGATTGCGGCTCCAAGGGCTGCTGCCTGAGGTTCGCCGAGAACAGTGATAGGCTTGCCAAGCGCGTCTGCGTGAATCTGCATCCACAATGAGCTGCGGCTACCTCCTCCACAGGCAACTATATCCGCGATCTCGACACCCGTCTCTCGCATCACTTCGATAACCTGTCGACCGCCATACGCCACAGACTCGAGCAACGCACGGTATAGATGGGCGCGTTGGTGTCCGAGACTAAGCCCCCAGAAACTGCCACGACTGGAAGAGTCGCGGTGCGGCATGCGCGAGCCCTGCTACGTATCAAGTGCCCGGAGGCCCTCACTGCCAGGCGGAATCTGTTTGGCTTCGCGGTCGAGATCTGCATAGCTCACATCGGGCGCAAGTTGGTCGTGGAACCATCGAAGCAGTGAGGCGGCACTCGTTTGGTCTCCTTGCATAGCCCATGTTCCAATACCGAAAGCGTCTGGTATAGGGCCGAGTAAACGGGAGTCTGATTTGGAGACCATTCCAGAACAGGGACAAACGGCTTGCTGGAAGAGACTTATCTCGCTGTTTGTATGCATCAGGAGAGATTCTTCTCAACCAAGCGGCCAGTTTGCCTCCGTTCTGGAATGGTCTCGTCTTTTTTCCTGTATTCTACCACCTCCCTCCTTTGTGCAAAAAATGAAACGCACCCGCAATAGGCTAAACTCTATGAGCTTTGTACGGCTTGTGTTATACTCTGACCAACATACGCATAGCAAGGCGGCATAGTAGCTCGCTGAGCAATACCAGGTATGCAGAAAGGAGGGATAACAGCACATCATTTCGCATTGATACTTTCTTCGTCCATTGCTGTTGTATAGTCGTCTATCGCCTTCCC
>WNFH01000708.1_pt1 | contig 22147 bp, 18 predicted proteins | sample 5400411 | NCBI WGS metagenome assembly WNFH01 (sample SAMN13153347, study PRJNA577476) | soil metagenome | isolation source: 200 cm saprolite under Douglas fir tree site 2 hole 3 | place: USA:California | collected 2015-04-18 | reverse complement strand
AGAAAGAGGCACCAGAACAAAGGAAAACAGTGGATCGTCCAGAAATACTGGCATGAAGAAGAGAGGAAACGATGGATCTTTGCTGTACCAATCGAAACTGAAGAAGGAAAAAGTCTACTCAAACTGAGAAGACATAACCAAACAGAGATCCAAAGACACATCAAGGTACGCGGAAACGCCAGCCCTTATGATGGAAACCTCGTCTATTGGAGCCAACGGCTCAAAAAGCATCCCTTGATGGGGAGCACAAGAGCCAAACTCTTACACATGCAAAAGGGGATGTGTCCCCGCTGTGGACTGTACTTTCGAGATCAAGACCTGCTAGAAATTGACCATATTACTCCTACCGCACTTGGTGGGAAAGATACGCTAGCAAACACATGGGTCTATCATCGACACTGCCATGATGAGAAAACAGCCGAAGACACGGTCCTCATCCGTGCTGCAAAGGCTGCTGGTATCAATACCAAATGACCATAGACTGAGGAGCTGTATAACGGGCAACTGTTACGTACAGTTCTGAATTGGCGGTGGGGAGAGCACCAGAGGAGGCCCTCGCGCTTTACCTGCAGGCTCTGACCATTCGAGAACAGCAATTGGGCCTGCAGCACCCACATACAGTAGACACGCGCAGACGCGCCGCCCAACTCTTACGGGAGAGTGGGCGAACAGAGGAAGCGGCTGCATTGGATGCTGCTTCCGAGCAGAAGATAATGACCAGCGACCGTTCAGGATTATAACACGTATGAACAAGCAAACATGTGACTTTTCCCATAGTTGGGGTCAGCATAGCTCAACGTGAAAAACAGGCTTCACGTGTGCTTCAAAAGGGGGTAGACGTGTAAGAGTACAGTTTTTAGTTGGTGTAAGAAAATAGCAATCGAGGCTTTTTTCCTTCAATAGGAATCATAGAGTTATGAACCTGGCAGGCTATAGATCGCCAGATTTCTGAAGAAGACATCGGCACCAGTATCCGCTGCCAGGCCGATCGTGCCACTGGGGTACGAGGAACTGATGGCTTCTCCCTGTCTATGGCCGTTGAGGTAGAAGGTGAAGGTATTGCCCTGTACAAGAATGTCGATAGTGATTAAACCATCAAGTTGAACGGAGGACCGGTCTGAGTGTAACAATGTTCTCTTACCTGTTTTGTCGTTGTAGACATTGGCTTCCCAGCGGCCCGAAGGGAATAGTAAGAATGTAAACGTTCCCTGGTGAATAAGCCCCGGCTGGTGGCGGAAGAAAACACCGAAGCCGCCGTGGGAGTTGAGAGCTTCATTGATCTGCACTTGTAATACGTAATCGTTTGGTATGCCGTAGCCATTGGGGAACTTGTCCAGGAATGTACCGGCTAAATATACGAGACTGCCGTCCCTCAACCCGGTCGCGGACGCACCACAGGTGACTCTGGCATTGCTACTTTTACTCCATAATGCGCGCTGCGCGTCACATGCTGGCAGGGAGGTGCCATAGAGCATGGTGCCTGCTGCTATCATGGCGGAGGGTAGCTGCGGCCCAGGTGCCTGCGTTAGGGAATTGTGAGGTGGGGTTGCAGTTTTGCTTGACTGGCTTGATGTTATGGAGCTAGAAGACCCACCTGACAAAGAATGTAAATACGTGGCGGCTCCGCCGATCACCAGCAAAAGTGCAAGTACTGCGCCGAGGATCATCATCCACATAGATTGGCAGCCGCGCTTCTCCGCATGTTGCTGCATGGGCGATGGCGTTGGACTGAAGCCGCGTTCCCATGGAGTGTTACGGTTAGGGTTAGGCACTTGTGGCGATTTCACGGTGAGAGCTTCATGAGTATTTAGCGTAGGTGCTTCGTGCGAAGATACAATGGGGACTTCTAAAATGGTATCGTTGCTCATCAACGTGATGGGCGTGATGCGCTCTGTTCTCTCTTCAGAGTTTGCATTGAGTGACTGAGAAGAGGAAATATCAGGGGCGGCGGCGCGTAACGCTCGTGCAAGTTCGCCTGCACTGTCATAGCGATGTTCGGGTTTTTTGGCGATGGCCTTCATCACTACCGCCTCGACGCTGTGTGGTATGGTCGGATTCAGTTGCGTGAGCGGCGGTGGTTCCTCGATGGTGTGTTTGACGGCGATGGAAACGGCTGTTGGGCCGGTGAAGGGTACCCGTCCGCTGAGCATTTGATATAAAACAATGCCGAGCGAGTAGACATCCGTGCGTTTATCGACCGGATTGCCGGTTGATTGTTCTGGCGAGAAATATTCTGGTGTGCCGATAATGGCACCCGCGCTGGTCAGGCCCGACGAGGCCTCGTGGTCGGCCTCGGTGGTTTCATTGAGTAACTTGGCGAGGCCAAAATCGGCCAGCACGACACGCCCATCGGCATGAAAGAGAATATTGCCTGGTTTGAGGTCTCGATGGATGATGCCCTGTGCATGGGCATAGTCAAGGGCTGCGGCGGCCTGTTCAATGATTGGTACTATTTCGGAGAAGGGGAGCCTGGCGCGTTTCTCCAGTACTTCGCGCAAGGTGCCCCCCGTCACATTGGGCATGACGAGATAGGCCAGTTCCTCTTGTTCACCATATTCGTAGATCGGCATGATATTGATATGGTCGAGGGCGGCGATGGCGTCGGCCTCGCGGCGGAAGCGTGCGAGGAATTCTGCGCGTATGCGCGTCTCCAGAAGCAGGCCGGGCATCAGCACTTTCACGGCCACAGCTCTGCGCGGTCGAGACTGCTGAGCGAGGTAGACTGCGCCCATACCCCCGCGCCCAAGCAGACTTTGCAGCGTACATGTTCCGAGGGAGTGTCCGAGTAACAGGTTGCTTTCAATTACCACGCTCGTCCTCGTCCTCTCAAAAAAATATAGTGTGTTATCAAATATATTGAAATATTTCTGATCCAGATGGCTGTATGTGCATATTCCCATGCCAACGTTTTTGGGCCGTTTGTGTATATTATCGTTGGGAGTGTTGATATGTTACTGCATATCAGAAAAAATGGTACTAATGACCACCAAATATCCCTACTGTATAAACGTATAAACACGGCAAAATGTTCCGTAAGCAGGATAAGAAGAGGGTAACTGAATGGTCAGAAGTACTTTTTTTAAACTGGATTTGCTGGCGATGCTACTGCCGGTTCATTCTCCTGTCCAAGGCGACGGCGTGCTGTTTCGCGCTTTCCGGTGGCAGGCACATGCCGGGTTGCAGAGGCCAGGCCAAAGACGGGCATATTTCCGTATAGAGCCTCGTAGCGACCAGCCGCAACGAGATAGGTCTCGTGGAAGATGCCAACGCTGCCATCTGTACCGATAGCTTTGCTATATCGATGCCACGCGCTTAGATGTGGATCAGTTTTATCCCGCGCAAACTTTTCCAGGTCATCAAACTTCCTTTCGTGATATGTTTGTATGGATCTATCAATGCTTTTTAGGAATATAATGTCTGAGGTAATCGTTCAGCATCAGGCGGCGATATGGATATTGACAGGGCGGACCGTCTGCGATATCCAGGGTGCCATCTGTCAGGTCAAAGACTATCGAGGCGATGCTTTCGCTTTGCTCGTCAAATGGCAGTTCGGGTGAGTTGTGCAGGCAGATCGAGCCGGGAGCTGTGGCATGATCACTGAGAACTATATGGAGATATTTTTCATCGATCGGTTGAGCCGAGACCAGTAACTGCGCACGCTCACCGCGAACCAGGGTCTCCGGGTCCTCTCGTGCCTTACTGTCGTGGACAAAGAGATCTGCACTGATGCAGTGGTTGGTATGCGCCAGTACCCCATTGGTTGGATAGAGCACCCGTTGACCAAGAGGAGTTGCCTCAACATCTGCCAGCGAGCCAGAGCCATCGGCCAATAGATGATTACATGACGTGCAACGTTCTGCGGCGGCGATGATAGTGATAGCTTCTTCAACCGAACGAGCCTCTTCCAGTACACGACGCAGGATCACATGCATGGGCACAGCGGGCCCCTTGAAGTCGCCATCCGAGGTCAGAAGATTGATGCACATTGCCATGCCTGCCGCATTCACGCCGATCTTGCCAACTATGCCCGCCTCGGTGAGCGTTATCAGATCAATAGCGTTCTCGCCTCGTATGACCCACAACACAATCGCACCGGTCAGGGCAGGATGCCAGTCCCAGTTTTGCGCCAGGCGCATATGTCCATCGCTCGAAGCTGCTGGGCTGGCACCTACAGCAGTACATTCCGACGTTTGCTTCAACCCATACATTAACTCGGTACGTGCATTAATAGCGACGATCTCGCGCAGGTCACAATCTGCTCCTTCCGCGATACCGAGCATCTCTTCCAGCAGGTGAGGTGCATATGCTGCTATGCTGGGCATGAAGCGTTCAGCCTGGACCAGCACTTCTCCATAAGTCAGTCCGGCACGCTGCCGGAATAACGCCATGTAGGCAGTGACGCTCTGTTTTACCCGCCCTGCCTCGCTTTCGCCCAGCTGTTTTCCACGAGTAAAGGGTTCCCCCTCACTGATCACAATGGGAATGTGCCGATCCATATGTGTCCTCCTTGTATAATTATGTATATTGCGCTCCTACACCTGTCCTTCCTCTAGAAAAGAGGATGGGAGCATCAACAGTCGTTCATGCAAATATAGTATGCGTTTCCTCAGCAACTTTTTTCAAGATGTCGAGTGTTTCATCACACCAGTCAATCAGAGCCTGGGTTCTGTATTGCCCATAACGGACAGTGATAAGCTGGTACAATAGTTCAGGCTTTTCAGAGCAACATACTTGAAGGTACTCAGCGATACCTATGTATTTGTTCAGAAGCTGTATCTGTACGTTGCGAAACTCCTGAACATGCTCAATGTTGGTGGTGACGGGTGTCTGTCGACCAAAGAATAATTTGAGCAGTAGCTCATTGCGTTCTACCATGTACTCGATTGGTTCAGTTAACCAGCGATGCAGTTCTTCTCGACCCCGATCGGTGAGCGTGTAGACGTAGCGTTCAGGTTTCCCCTCTTGCTTTTCAGCGTGACTGGTTGTAAGTCCCTCGCGAGCAAGTTGCTTCAAGATTGGATAAATTTGCCCGTAGCTCTCATGCCAAAAGTTGGCTACGCTCTGTTCAATTGCCTTTTTAATTGCATAACCAGACATGGGACCGGTGCTCAGCATCCCCAATATGGCATACCTGCTCTTATTTTCTTTCGCCATCTGAAAAAGTATCCTTCATCTTTATATATCTATAAGATATATGCCACAAAGATATAAGAATGTCAATGCTCATGGTTTGCTCTTTTCTTAATTTTGCTAAATTGCCTTTGACATGGCTTTAGAAAAGGAGTATAGTTAAGAACAGGAAATACCTGTCTTACCTCGTTAGGTGAGGCGGCTGTATGAACACAGGCCACTGATCAGAAACGTCGAGAGACGCCAACGATCAGGCCAGGTCTCGTCGGCATAAGGCGGGACCCGAAGTGGCTGGTAAGCACCCAGTGCTCCCTTACGTCATACAGTGCCAAAGCTCAACTAGAGGGGGAATAAGCTGCAATTGCGATATGCTCCCTCATGACCAGGGGGCAATTTTATTGGGCCTACCCCCGTCAAGGAGGTTCATATATGAACAAAGTTGTGATGACGCGGCAGCGCAAGGTGCGCCGCGTCTGGATGCGCCAATTGCTGCTGTTGCTCTCCGTCATCGGCCCCGGACTGATCACCGCCAATGTTGATAACGATGCAACTGGCATTGCCGGTTATTCTCTCGCGGGGGCGCAATATGGCTATGGCCTGCTCTGGGCAATTGTGCTCGTCACCATTAGCCTTGCGGTTGTGCAAGAAATGGCGGCGCGTATGGGTGTGGTCACCGGTAAAGGGCTGGCGGACCTGATTCGCGAAAAATTCGGTGTGCGTATCACCTTCTGGAGCATGGTTTTGCTGCTCATCGCCAATGCCGCCACTACGGTGGCCGAATTTGCGGGCGTGGCGGGAGCGATGGACATTTTTGGAGTCAGCCCGTTTATAGCCATTCCTATCGCGGCAGTAACGGTCTGGTTCCTGGTAATTCGTGGTAGCTACAAATACGTTGAGCGCATATTGCTGGTACTCTGCCTGATCTATGTTACCTATATCATCAGCGGCATTCTCGTTCATCCTGATTGGGCGCAGGTGTTCCATCAAACGGTGGTGCCACCGCTGAGACTTGACCAGGGTTACCTGCTGACTCTGGTTGCCGTTATTGGTACGACCATTGCGCCGTGGATGCAGTTCTACCAGCAGTCGGCTATCGCGGACAAGCAGATCTCCATTAAACATTTGAATTATGAGCGGCTTGATACTTATGTGGGTGCTTTTCTCACGGACTTCGTGGCGTTCTTTATCGTCGTATGTACCGGTGCTACTTTGTATGTTCACCACATCTCCATCAACGAGGCAAAGGATGCGGCGATAGCGCTGAGGCCGCTTGTAGCTGGCAATGGGCAGATTGCTGAAATATTGTTCGGTGTAGGACTACTGAATGCTTCTCTGATGGCTGCAAGTGTACTGCCGCTCTCCACGGCTTACTCGATTGCCGAGGCATTTGGCTGGGAGCGCGGCGTCAATCGCTCATTCAAGGAAGCACCCCAGTTTCTGACGCTCTATACCTTTATCATTGCGGTGGGAGCGTTTGTTACCTTGTTCGTGCCGAAAGAGCGGCTTGTTTTTGTACTCAATCTTCCCAATGTGGTTGGTGGTATGCTCCTACCAGTTATCCTGGTATTGATGATTCTGCTGTGTAACGATCGTCGTCTGATGGGACGCTACGTCAATGGACCAATCTTTAATAGCGTCGCCTGGGTTACGACCGTGGTTATGACAGTGCTGACACTGATGATTGTCTTGACAACCTTGTCTCCAAACATTTTTGGAGGGTAGGATCACATCATGTTTTACGATCATACAAAAATATTTGTGAAGGCAGGTGACGGCGGAAACGGTTCTCGTCACTTTCGCCGTGAAAAGTTCGCGCCACTTGGCGGTCCCGATGGTGGGGATGGTGGCAGAGGTGGTAGTGTCTACCTGGAAGCAACAACCAACTTGAATACCCTGATAGATTATCGCTATCGCCATAACTTCAAGGCTGATGCAGGTGGAATGGGATTGCGCCAGAAAATGCATGGAGCCAAAGGTGAAGACATCGTACTGCCTGTACCGTGTGGTACGGTGGTGCGCGATGCCGATAGCAAAGAGTTGATCGCAGACCTGGTAGAGGAGGGACAGCGGGTGATGGTGGCACGTGGTGGACGTGGTGGACTGGGGAACGTCCATTTTGCCACCTCAACGCACCAGGCGCCGCAGGAGGCCCAGAAGGGTGAGCCGGGTGAAGAGCGTTGGATACTGCTTGAGTTGCGCCTGATTGCTGATGTTGGGCTGGTTGGCTACCCAAATGCAGGCAAGTCAACCCTGCTTTCGGTAGTTACCGCCGCACGCCCAAAAATTGCTGATTACCCCTTTACCACACTCGCACCGAATCTCGGAGTTGTGGCAATCGGTCAAGCTGGCAGTGGTGATGAGTTTGGTTTTGTGCTTGCCGATATTCCCGGCCTGATCGAGGGAGCCGCCCAGGGCGTCGGTCTTGGCCATGAATTTCTACGCCATGTGCGCCGTACTCGCCTCTTGATCCATATGCTGGATGGTGCTTCATTCGAACGAGCTCCATGGCAGGACTTTCAAACCATCAACCAGGAATTACGCGAGTACGATGAACAACTGGCCCGTCGCCCACAAATAGTAGTTTTGAATAAAATTGACTTACCAGAAGCGCGGGAACGCTGGCCCGCACTAAAGGCACAGGCTGAGAGAGCAGGCTATCCCGTTTTTGCCATTTCCGCCGCGACTCACCAGGGAACTGATGAACTTATGCAGTTTACCGCTCGCAGATTGCACGAGCTTCAACAGGAGGAGCTGGAGCGAGCGGCAGCGCAGGTGAATGTTGATGTAGCCGGTACAGTGCTGCGCCCGCAGCCAGAAGATGCTTTTACTATCAGCAAAGAGGATGGTATCTATATTGTGCGGGGAAAGCGTGTAGAGCGCACAGTGAGCATGACTGACCCTGAGAACGAAGAGGGTATGCAGCGTCTGCAAATAACCCTGGCAAAGATGGGCGTTACAAAATCTTTGGAGGCCGCAGGGGTAAAAGTGGGTGATACGGTGCGCTTCGGCAAAGTCGAATTATATTGGGGCGAATGAGGTTATTTGGATGAGTTGAGATAATGTTCATTTTGCATGGCTGGGTTTGTCCCAGCCATGCAAAATGAACATTATCTCAACTCATCCACTTTTCTTCTATGTCACACAAGATTGTGATATAATCGCAATATGTACATTTAGAGCCGCTAAAGCACTACCACTAAAGAACAAACAGAATGCGAGAAAATCGGGCACATGGGAGAGACATTAAACCTGCTATTTCGCAGCCGCGAGGACGGCACCTTTGAGTTACAAGTGAAAGAGAACTGGTCTGGACGTACCGTCAGCGGAAGTTTTGTTCCACCCTACACGAATAGACAACTCAATGCCCTGCAGAAGAAGCTCAATAAACTGGAAAATAGCCCACAAGACCTGTGTGACATTGGACATCGCCTCTTTTTAGCCTTATGCGGCTCTGAAACCCCTGGCACCAATCGCCGTGATTTATCTGAACAATCGGTGCAATCGATGCTGCGCAGCGTCATTCAACGCACCCTACGGCGGCGTGGAACGGTGGCTCTGACCTTTAGCTTTGCTCCCGGCTGTGATGAATTTGTGCGCTATCCCTGGGAACTGCTCTATAACGGCGAACACTTTCTGCTGGCTTCGGGCGTCTTCACCCTCACTCGTGCCCTTTTGCGTCCAGGGGAAGGGGTCGGCGGCGAATTGCCTGTCCATCCACCCATGCGAATGCTTTATATTAGTGCCTCTCCCAAAAACTGTATTTCGTTAGAAACCGAGCTCAGCTATCAAGCTCTTCAACGAGCACTCTCTGACCTGATTGAAAATGGCCAGATTCTGCTGGAGCGGTTAGAACAGGTTACCTACGATGACCTCGTTGGCTATCTCAGTTCGCGTGGTGGCCTGGGAGTCTTTGACGATAGTGAGACATTACTGCCCTGTTATGTGGTTCACTTTGATGGGCATGGAGCCTTTGGCCATCTCTGTTCAAATGAAGAGTGCCAGCAGATGAACGAGGCGGAGGTGAGCAAATGTGTGAAGTGTCATGCACCGCTCGGTCAGATCAAGCCTCAGACCTATCTCAGTTTCTGTGACGAGGAAGGCAATAACCGCTACATCGATACTCAATCCTTGCGAGAACTCTTTGTCAGTAGCGATGTGCGCCTGGCGGTGTTCTCTGCCTGCGAGACGGCGACCATGGTAGGAGAGCACTCCCGTACACATCATCGCAACATCTCGTTTGATACCACCCTGGCGACCGCCCTGGTTATGGCGGAGGTACCGGCGGTGGTGGCGATGCCGTTTTCGTTACAGGACGACCTCAGCCCGACCTTCATGTTCCATTTTTACGAGGCTCTGGCGCAGGGGCGCACACTGGAAGAGGCTCTTTCGCGTGCTCGCCATGCCATGTTGCCCAAGCATAACCACCAGGGGTGGTTTATTCCGGTGCTCTATCGCCACGTGGGCGAAGGACAGGAAGGACCGGTTGCCCTGCTTGCAGGCCGCGATGACCCTGAAGAACACGATCATCAGTTAGCATACGCGGGCGCCTCGACCACTTTTGTTGGACGTACACGAGAACTACACGATCTGAGTGCCCTTCTGACTGCCGCCGCGAGAGGTGATGAACAGGGGGTAACATCTGATGGGCCCAACGGACACTACCAATTACGGCCCGGAACCCATCACATTGCCTTAACGGGTCCGGCAGGGATTGGCAAGAGTGCCCTGGCCTTTGAGGTGGCCCGGCGCAATCGAGAAAAGTTCTCTGGTGGGGTTATTAGCATTTCATTGCAAGGGGGCAAGCTCTTCAGTGAAGCATTGATGGACATCGCGCATCACTTACACGTTTCGACCAGAACCTTCCATACTGATGACCTCACCTACCGGCAAGAATTGGTGCTGAGCGTCCTTCGTTCGCGAGCCAGTCGAGATTTGCCATGTTTGCTGCTGCTGGATAGCTTTGAAGATATCAAAGAACATACCCAGTTAGAACTGTGGCATCGTTTCCTCAGCTCCTTGCCCCAGGAGGTGGTTGTGCTGGTTTCCTCACGCTCCAATCCTGCCGCTATCGCGGTATTGGAAGGCGCACCCAATCGTTGGTATGAATATAATCTGGGGAAAATGGCAGATGAAGATCTGCTCAAACTCTTTGCGGACCTGGCTGCCGAAAGCGGGTTAGACCAGCGAATCCACCTGGATGACCCGAAGCAGCAAGCGATCTTACGTGAGATCTGCACGCTGCTGGAGGGGTATCCTCTGGGTGCTGAGCTGATCTTTGGGGCGGCACGTATTATCGAGGGGAAAGTCTATACACCGGAGGCTGCAACCCGTTCGCTGGTTGAGGTTCGTGACGAACTGCGGGACACCCAACTTGCCGGTATCACGGCTGTTCTCGACGTGGCTTATCGCCGTTTAACGCCCCTTGCCCAGTCGCTGCTTTCCTATCTTGCCGCCTTTCGTTTGCCGTTCAGCAGTGAGCAGATCGTGATGCTGGTTGCTCCAGAAACACAAGCTTCTGCTGGGAATACGATTTCAGCCGAGCTTGCGAAGCATTGGCGTGATGCACGCGATGAACTGGTGCAGGCATCGTTTCTGCAATTTGATGGGCGGGTCTACACCATTCATGCCCAGGTGCGCAATTTTGCCCTCGCGTACCTGCCCATGGAAGAACGTCGCCGTGTGCATCGTGTGGTTGCAAGCTATTATCGCAGCCAACCACAGCCCAGTCCAGAGGAATGGTTTGTGGCCTATGACTATCTCGAAGGGGCAGGGGAAGCCCAGGATTTGCAAGAGGCGGTTCGCCTGGCGGTTGATGCGTCATGGGCGATGAATGGACGTGGTCACGCACGGGCGTTGCTTGGCATGTTGAGCCGGGCGGAAGTTCATGCGCTGAGCATGGGCGATACAACCGGAGAAGGCCGGATCCAGTGTTGCCTGGGAGCGATTTTGCGTCAGCTCGGTCGGTATGGTGAAGCTATAGGCTGTCTCATGCGCAGTCTGTCTCTGCATCGCGAACAACATGAGCGCGACGAGGCTGGCTGGGCACTCTACGAACTGGCCATGCTCTTTCGAGAAGAGGGCAATTTCCAGCAAGCTGGCCAATATGCCCAGGATGCTCTGCAAACGTTCCGTGAGGCGGGCGATACCAAGGGCGAGGCGTGGATGCAGATGGTGATTGGCGAGGTTAGGCGTGGCCTGGGGAACTATTATGACGCACTGGGACATATTGACCTGGCTCTTACCAGTTTTCGCAATCTGCGCAATGATGAAGGCTGCGCCTCGGCATTGCGAGACCGCGGTACAGTCTATGAAGCCATGGGACAGTACAGCAAAGCACTGACAGATTTTGAAGAAGCTCTCCGCCTCTTCAATGGATTGGGCTTGCGTGCAGGGCAAGCCTGGGTGCTGGCTGACCAGAGCGTGGTGTATGCCGATCAAGGGAAACTCGACCTGGCGGAGCAGATCTGTAGTGAAGCGATCGCCATCTTTCGCGAACAGAGCATCCGCCGGGGTGAGGGATGGGCATTGCGAGCGATGGGTGATATCTCGCTAGAGCGTCACGATGTAGGCGATGCTCGTGGCTACTACGAAGAAGCCCTGGCGATTTTTGGTGATCTGAGCGATCGTGTCGACCTGGCACGGGTCATGAACTCGATGGGAGCTATCTCGTTTCTGGATGGCGAACACCTGGCGGCCAAAGAGTACTACGAGCAAGCACTGAGCATTGGACTGGAGCAGGGAGCACGCCAGATCGAAGGTCGTGCTTTACGAGGATTAGGTGATGTAGCACGCACCTTGCATCGCTTTGCTGACGCCCAACGGTACTTCCAGGATGCTTTCAAGATTGCCAGTGAGCTTGATACTCCCGCCGAGCGATGCGCGGTCCTGCGCCGCCAGGGATTACTCAGCCAGGCGCAGGATCAACCTCGGCTCGCCCTGGAATTTTGGATGCAGGCACTCCATCTTGATAAGCGTTTGGGACATCCCGCTCGCAAATTTCTCCAGGAAAGTGTCGATGCGCTGGTGATTGAGCATCATCTGCAAGATGCCTACATTGAACTTGCCCAAAAATATAAACTGACATAAGCACATGAATGGGAAGGAACTTCCCTATTTTTTCGCGCGTCGACGCATCATAGCTATCAACCCACACCCAAGTCCAAGCAACTGAATCATTATGACCTGCTGGCTGGGCTTTTGACCAGTAATCATATTATAGAGTACCAGCCCCAACGATATCGCGAATACACTCCAGAGAATCCATTCGCTGCGCAAGCGTATCATGATGGGTTCCTTTCTGCCGACCAGACAAAGTAGCGATTGTACCACTACGTGTCTTTGTAGTGAAGAATCGCCGTAGGAGCCACATACACCCTGTCACCGTCTCTGAGGACAAGGCGTTCAACGCGACTTCCTTGATACATTAATCCGTTGACGCTTTCCGCATCCTCGATCAACCACGCTCCGTTCTCCCAACGAATCTTCGCGTGTAAGCGTGAAACTCATTGCGATGGCACCTGCACATCGTTTCCTGAAAGGCGACCAACAGTCAGCATGGGCCTATTGAGAGAGTGTTCGCCGATGATTTTTCCATCAACCTCGATCAATATACGAGCGTTCCGCGTGGGTGCTGCATGTGGAAACTGGTTTCCCGGCGGGATGTGTTCTGGCTGTCGCATGTTCTGATAATTGACAGGTGGCTGAGCCACCGGAAATGCCTGCGCTAGGACGGGTGCAAATCCTATAGGCTGTTGTTGTGGGTGATATTGAGGGGTAACAGGAATGGGAGCAGGAGGTGGCGGCACTGGTTGCATTGATTGCCTGCGTGGTGCGGATGGTACCTGGGCTTTGCCGTTTCCATTGATCGGCAGCGGAGTAAATGCCGAACGCATGATAGATTTTTCATCGGCCCGATCTGCATTATAGCGGTTTTGCTCTTCGAGGAGGGCGGCAAACACACCACCCTTACGCTTCAGTTCCTGGAAGCCACCTTGCTCAACAATGCGACCGCCCTTGAGCACAATGACCTCATCCACATTGCCCAATGTGCTCAGGCTCAGATTTTGTGCAATATACGATGCCAGGAAGAGCTGAACATACGACAATACTGCGCTCAGCAGGCCAAGTACAACCAGCATTGTCGCTGAGAAAACGATTACCCCTAGCTAGGTATGCACTTCCCCTTTGGACAGGCCCTCTCTCGTGCCGAAGTGATCAAAGAGGTTCAGCAGCCCGCCCAGGAATGGGTAACTCGGGTCGCGGTGATTTACGATTTTATCAAGGATGAACTTGAGCGGAAAGGCGATCAAGATGTCGGCTCCCACTTCCGCAAACGTCATGGCGATTGCAACGAAGATCAGAAAGCGGTATCCTTTCAAGTTGCGAAACAGAAATCGAACCATGGTCAGCTTCCCTTTACTTCATTTGACAGGCAGCGTGCAACTTCACTAAGTATAGCAGATAGTTCTCCTGGGCGCGGACTATTGAGCCGGTTGACGCGGCGAGTCGCAATTTTGTAGAGCAGTGCGGCTTCATAGAACGGTGTGCGATCTAGAATGCCATCGATGGCAGATTGCGCAACACCGTATTCGAGCATCGCCTGTCGATAGGCGCTGATAAATTCCTTTGCCGCCTCTGAAAACCATTCGCGCATACCAGGACGCCGGTACCAGAGTCCACCAGGGCGAAGGTAAGCAAGGAAGTAACCCACATCAAGAGCAGGGTCTGCGAGACAGAAGCCATCAAAGTCTACCACAAAGACCTGGTGGCCGTGGAAAAGCAACTGGCTGGCCTTAAAACCGCCGTGTGCCGGTCGGTAAGCGCCAGGTTGTAAGGTCTCCAGGCGTGCGGAAAGTTGCTGCGCAAGGTGCAGTATCTCTCCTGCCTGTGCTGGATTGCTCCCGGCGATGAGAGTTGCTCTTTCCCGAACTCTTTTCGCCTCTTTTGCGCCTGTGCGCGGTGAACGTTCATCAATGGAAAAGGTGCTGTTGTGCAAACGAGCCAATGCTCTTGCCGTAAGTCGTAGTTCCTCTCCTGGGAGCATCACCCTGGTAATCTCTCCTCCCCGTCCTCGCTTTAGCTGCGGCTGTAGTGCCTGGGTACCAGTACGCAGGGAGCTTTCTTGCCCATCGTCAGGCTGTACTGCTTCGTTGAAGGCTAAGCCCAGTGCATCAACCATACCAAGTGGACGTGGGAGAAGAGGGACTGCCAGCCCGGCCTGGAACTGCTCATGATAGAGTTGTTCCATTAAGGCCTGGACGGTACATGCCTGCTCAGGCTCCGCATATACCTTGCCAAAGATCGTCACTGTCCTCTGCGCCGACGTTTTGCTGTTCTTCAAACTCAGCTGGTAACGTATAACACAGCGACTTGACGGCTTATAGCGAACCGCAACTGCCATTGCAGAGACAAGCTGCCAGGTTGGTTGCCCTAACTGTAATTGTGCCGCTTTTTCTAAAGCCTGAAAAAGCGGGCTATTCGGGGCGGTATCGCAGCTTGCAGCCAGCGCGGAAAGGTGACTATCGGCAGGAAATGCCTGCACGGAAAGGCCTAATTCACTGGCACATAAAACGCCCGATGGTTGCACCTCAAGCGGTGCCTGATCTGCCTGTGTTGCGCTAAAGCGGATGTGCGCTCCATCCAGTGCCTTTTCGTCGAGTGTTAAGCTGACTGAGCGATGGGGGTCATTTCCCGATGCTTTGCGGGAGGGAGTCCGATTGCCCACGGATTGTACTTCATCAACTGTATAGATGACCGCCAGTCCGCGTCCTGGCTTCCGGCGCAGGTAGCGCACGAAGAGACGTAGCGGTTGTGTAGCTCCTGGCAGCAGTGGACGGTTTGCTCGCTTGAAGAGCTGCATAAGTACCGATGGAAGTTCCAGGATAGACAGGTTCGTGTCGAAGTTGTCGAGTTTCATAGGGCGGTCTGCCTTTCCTCAACCAGGCGTTCAACCAGGGCCACCAGTGCGTCATCAGCACCGGGTACGCCGCGAAAACCGGGGAATGAATTTACATCAACAACCATCGGCCCTCCTCCGGTCATCAGGAGGTCAACGCCATAGAGACGCAGATCGAAGGCATGGCCAATCTCCAGGGCAATCTGCCTCCAGGCTTTTGGAAGATCCTCCTCGGAGATGGGATGATCTTCTTTCGGCGCATTTGCTTCCAATGGCGTGCGGCGGCGGGCGGCGAAAATGTGCGCATCGATCACCCATAGCTTGATATCCCAGCCGTCGCCGTGTGCGAACTCTTGAAGGATGACTGGCTCTTGCCTCCACTCCTGCGCCAGTGCCTGTAGCTGTCCGACAGTATACATCTTATCAACAAGGTCGCCCCGATGACTGTAGTAGCTTTTAATAATCAATGGAAATGGCAGTGTTGCCAGCAGATCATCTTGCGACAGTAGATGCTCCAGTGTTGGGAAATTCCACGTTCGCGGCCAGGGCAAACCTGCTTCTCTCATGCGCTGCGCCATCAGGGCGCGGTCCTGGCAGGCCATTGATGATGCCCAGCTATTGACCACTAAGGCACCACGCTGTTCCAGGTGATGTGCAAGTGCTAATGCCTGGGGGGCGTGAGACTTCAGCAGGTATATGCTTGCTGGAAGATGTGCCTCTGCTTGTGTGATAGCTTGCGCAGCGGTCAGCTGGTGTACGTCAAGCAGCCGCACTGTATGCCTGGCACTCAGTTTATGTAGTGCCACTCCGATCACGGGATGATTGGGTGTTTCTGGATTATCCATGATAAGACAGATGTCCATCTGCGAACTCCTCATTTGGTATGCATTGGTACCACTCAGATTACAGACTGCAAATCACTCTGTATCTTCTTCCCTCCCACCATCTTTGACCGTTTTTCTATTGCTGCTGTACGGCGGCGCAGGCTGCGCTTGACGCGAGCAGAACGTTGTAACTCTGCTCGCTTCGCGGCATGGAGGATGTACTCAGAGACTCGCGCCACCGCTCGCGGTACCAGGCCGAAACTTGGGAAATCGTTGATATCTATGACTGCCAGTCCCTGGGGCGTCTCGACCACGTCTAAGCCGTAAATGTCCAGCCCAAAAAGCCTGCCAACATCCAGTGCCAGCTTGCGCAACTGCGGCGTTAACGGCATAAGCTTTTCATCCACATCCGGGTGAAGAGGCGATTTCTTCGCAATGGCAAAAACCTCTTTGCCTGTGACATAGAGTTTTATATCGAAGCCGCTATTTTCCTCGTAACGCTGCGCCAGGAAGAAGCTATCGTTCGCCTCAGCAATCTCCAATGCCATGAGTTCAGCCGGGCTGTTCAGTCGATAAATGCCACGACAGGAACTTCCATTGCTTGGTTTGACAACAATTGGATAGTCCTCCGCCGGGATCTGCTTCAAAAGGCGCGGGTGAGCTACAAAATAGGTAAGGGGGATAGGTAGACCATTTGCACGCGCAAAGGCCGCCGCTACCGCCTTATCCCGTACCAGGCGAATCGCTCGCGAGTTGTTGATAGTCGGAATACCTACGGCCTCTGCCGCCTCCAGGATACTCAGTCCAGGACCATCGGAAAGCGTTTTCAGCACATAGGCATCGTATCCGTCTTCCATAAGATCAGACAAACACACGACCATGGATTGTGGTTCTAACAGATCGACGGTATGACCCCATTGGAGAAGCTGGTCGGCAATCACCAGGGGCATCGGTTCTCTCCGGTATTGCTCTTCAATAATAAAGCAAAAACGCATTGGTATCTCTTCCTGATAAAAAACAGCATATTTCTTCTATAGCATATGGTATGGGTGATAGCGTTGTTCTAAGTATAAAGCTATTGGGACAAAAAAACTGTTTCCTGCATCACTGTTTCACTGTGTAATGCACATCTTAACGGTCTATTAAGAGCTTGTTAAAGCCCTGTCAACTCTCACCCATAGAAACGCGCCACAGGCCAATTATTCGCATACTGGCGGCGATGGCTCAAAAACAAACCGCACAAAAACCGCCTTAATCTCGCTTGTCGCGCCACTTCACGCCACTTTGAATCATGTCCCTTTAACGCTCGCTTGTCTTTTGTTGAATTGGCTCTCCAAGCGGAGGAAACTTTTTTCGTAACAGTACCGAGAGGGGTGCTTGTCTCGTTAAGCACTTTTCTCTATAATTAAGCACAACTCATGAACACGAGGAAGGCACTCTATGGCAGATCAGCATTATCTCGGTCTTCTCAAGCAAGGAGTAAATGCTTGGAATATTTGGCGAAAAGACCATCCTGAGATACGACCAAACCTTAGCGATGCAAACCTCGTCAGGGCAAACCTCAACTGGGCAGACCTCACCGGAGCAGACCTCAGTAGGGTAAGCCTTAACGGAGCAAACCTCAACTGGGCAGACCTCACCGGAGCAGACCTCAGCTGGGCAGACCTCAGTAGGGCATATCTCAGCGGGGCAGAGCTCAGCGGAGCAACAGTAGGTGCTACCACCTTTGGGAATGTTGACCTGCGTGAGGTTAAGGGGCTTGAAACCGTTACGCACAGTTTCCCTTCCAGCATCGGGATTGATACCCTCTATCGCTCAGAGGGACACATTCCGGAGGGGTTTCTGCGTGAGGCAGGGGTACCGGCCATCTTGCTTGATTATCTTCCCTCATTGCTGAGCCAGCCTATCCAGTACTACACCTGTTTCATTAGCGTGCGACTCGTTAGCCCGAAACCTGCGAAAGTGGGGGGATGGGCTGGAAAGGAGTATTCCTTTCACAACTGACTCCTTGATGTTGGGCGCAATTCCCAACCCATGAAGTGAGCAACGGATAGCAATACCCCTACTGGAATGAAGAGCGATCAAATCAGTAAAGCGGGGTGTAATGGGGAAACAATGCAAACCTGATGCATTCCTCCCCCTAGCTGGCTCCTATGGCTAGATGCTCGTCTACCAAGACGAGGCGCGAACGTATGATTGACCCATCGTGAAGCAGAACAAGCCTACGCAGGTTCAATGGCTTGACCAAAACGGTACGACACAGCGGAGAGGGACCGCTGATATCTCTCTCAAATGATGAAGCTTTTCATCACCCCCTCACTCGCAGACGTGTTCGGTGGAAAGTACGGGCCTACAGGGAGCGCAAAACAGGGAGTCGGAACGAAGAAACTCTGTCGTTGTCACTCATCGGCGGTCGATACGATGAGCTGGTGCTAACCTCATACAATGACAGAGAAGGATTGTCTAAGAAGCCAACGCCGAGAGTAATGCCTCGGATATGCTGACGTAGACACTGCTGTATGGAAGAAAGAGGACCAAGTAGGATGGCAAAAAGGAAAGCACCCAGGGAAAAGGCACCCCTCGACCCTGAGAGTGAGGCTTGGAATGCGTTGCCCTGGCGAAAATTTGAGCAACATGTTTACCGCATCCAAAAGAGAATCTATCAAGCCCGCAAGCGTGACAAGACACGGACAGTCCAGAAGCTTCAAAAACTCCTGACGAAGTCTGAGGCGGCCCGACTGTTGGCCGTGCGACGGGTGACTCAAGACAATCAGGGAAAGAAGACCGCAGGAGTAGACGGCGTGAAATCCGTGGCTCCTTCACGTCGACTCGACCTGGCAAAACAGATCCACCCCAAACACTGGAAGGAGCAGAAAACACAGCCCGTCCGACGAGTCTGGATACCCAAGCCAGGCAAGAAAGACGAGCAGAGACCATTAGGCATCCCCACCATGCTAAACCGCTCCCAGCAAGCCCTTGCCAAGATGGCGTTGGAACCGGAGTGGGAGAGTATGTTTGAGCCCAACAGTTACGGGTTTCGTCCAGGACGCTCATGCCAGGATGCGATTGGGGCCATCTTTAACGCCATCCGCTACAAACCCAAATTCGTGTTCGATGCCGATATCGCTGGCTGCTTCGATCATATTCGGCACGACGCCTTGCTCGAAAAACTCCACACCTACCCTGCCATGAGACAAGCGATCAAAGCATGGCTCAAAGCGGGAGTGATGGAAAACGGAGTCTACACGGACACCTTGAGTGGGGCACCTCAAGGCGGGGTGATTTCTCCTCTGCTGATGAATGTGGCCCTTCACGGGTTGGAAAAGGTCATTGTCAAAGACTATCGACGCAAAAACCGGAGTATCGAAAAGCCGATCCTGGTGCGCTACGCCGATGACCTGATCATTTTCCATTCTGATGAGACGAAGCTCTTGCAGGCAGCAGAAGCGGTAAAAGAACATCTTCATGGCATGGGTCTGGAATTCAAGCCAAGTAAAACCAGAGTGTCACATACCCTTCACCCTCACCAGGGAAATGTGGGATTTGATTTCCTCAGCTTCACGGTGAGGCAGTATCCTGTTGGGAAAAACCACTCAGGAAAGAATCCAAACGGGAGACGACTTGGCTTCAAGACCATTATTACCCCAAGCAAGGAAGCAATCAAACGGCATATGCAGGACCTCAAAAGACAGGTGAGAGCAAGAAAGAGTCTCTCACAAGAGGAACTCATCGGGGCAATCAGCCCGACCACAAAAGGATGGTCGAACTATTACAAGACCTCCAGTGCATCGGTAACATTCAGCAAATGTGATCACCTCCTCTTCCTGCAACTCATGCAATGGGCAAGACACAAACACCCTACGAGGGGAAAACGATGGATACGACGGAAGTACTGGCATCAGGTGGAAAATCGAAACTGGGTCTTTTCAACCCAGGATGGGAAGGAACTCAGGACGCACAGGAAAACCGCGATCCAACGGTACACAAAAGTGAAAGGAGAAGCAAGCCCATACGATGGAAATATGCTGTATTGGAGCAAACGACTCAAAGACCACCCGATGTTGAGTGGGACGGTAGGCAAGCTCCTACAAAAACAACAGGGCCAATGTCGATGGTGTCAACTGTCTTTCCGAGATGGAGATATTCTGGAAATTGACCACATTCAACCGAGAAGCATGGGCGGCTCGGAAAAGATAGACAACAAATGCGTTCTCCATCGTCACTGTCACGACGCGCGGCATGCCAAAGATGCCGCAATGGGTGTCAATCACAAATGACCATACACTGAGTAGCCGTGTGAGGGGAAACGCTCAAGCACGGTTTCGGATCAGCGGTAGGAGGAGTGATCCTCTTACCGACTGTACCTATGCCAGCCACGATGAAGCCTTTGCCAAGCGACTACGTGCCGACCTGCTCAGCCAGGGGGTTCGCTGTTGGTTTGCTCCTCATGGTATCATCTCAATAATTCGGGGTAGCCTAGCGTGGGGCAAAAATTGACGGCCAATGTAGACTAGAAGTATGGTAGAAAACTTCGATCCCAACACCATTGAAGATGAAGGTCTGCGCCAGGTGTTCATCACACTGATGAACCTGGTAGAAAACCTGTCGGCCAAAGTGCAGGAGCAAGCCGAAGAAATCCAGCGTCTGCGCGATGAGGTCAATCGGCTCAAAGGAGAACAAGGCAAGCCCAGTATCAAGCCAAAGAAACCGGCTCCTGTGCTCTCATCGGAAAAGGAACGCCGTGAGTCCAAACCGCATCACAAAGCCAAGAAGCAGGCCCAGGTGAGGATTGATCGAGTCGAGGTCGGAAAGCGTTGATCAGGAACGGCTGCCTCACGATGCTCAGTTTAAAGGCTACGAGGACGTGATCGTGCAGGACACTCTTGTTTCGCACCGAGAACGTCACATTCCGCAAAGAGAAATATTACTCACCCAGCCACAAGCGGACGTATCTGGCTGATCTTCCTGCAGGCTACAAAGGCCAGTTTGGACCGAAAGTGAGAGCGTGGGTCTTGGCTCTTTCCTATGCAGATGGGATGAGCGAGCCAAAAATCCTGGACCTCTTGCAGACAGTTGGCATGTTGATCAGTGCGGGACAGCTCTCTGACATGCTCATCAAAGACCAGGAGCAGTTCCATGCTGAGCGTGCACACGTTGTGCAGGCGGGCCTCTCAAGTTCCCGCCTTCCAGCATCTCGACAGCACGGGCACAGCAGTCAATGGCAAAAACGAGCAGTGTCATATCCTCTGCAACCCGTTGTATACTGCCGATTGTACCTTACCCGCCAAAGATCGCCTGAGTCTGCTTCGCGTTCTTCAAGGTGGAGCCGATCCCCTCTTTCAGTTGAACGCGCTCGCCCTGGAGCTGATGGCTCAGTTGGGCGTCTCTGAGAAGTGGTGTCGCACGCTTCCCACACGGTTGCTCCATGATCAGACGTCCACGGAGAACCAACTCGACGACGTGCTGGATGCGCACCTGCCCAAACAGGGAGCCAATCTGCGCAAGCGCGTGAAGGAAGCCCTGGCGATCGCGACCTACCGAACCCAGACCGCCTACCCGGTGGTTGAGCTGCTGCTCTGTGATGATGCGCCCCAATGCAACTGGTTGACCGTCCAGCTGGCCCTGTGCTGGATTCATGAATAGCGCCACGACAAGAAACTGACGCCACGCTTCCTGGCCCATTGCTACATCCTGGAGCAGTTCGCCAAGGATTTCTGGAAGCTCTACCGAGACCTCCTGGCCTACCGAGACGATCCCAGTCCGATACAAGCTGAGACGTTGCGAGCTGCCTTTGAACTCCTCTTCGGGCAGACAAGCGGTTACGACCAGTTGGATGAGCGCAAAACTCTGACGCTGGCCAAGAAAGAATCGTTGCTGATGGTCCTTTCTCATCCTGAAATTCTCTTGCACAACAATCCAGCCGAGCTCGGTGCCAGACAGCGAGTACGCAAACGTGACGTGAGCCTGCAGGCACGCACCGCCGACGGCATCAAGGCTTGGGATACCTTTCAAACGCTGATTGGGACTGCCAACAAACTTGGGATCAATGTGTACCAGTATTTTCATGACCGCATCGCTCAAACCAACATCCTCCCCAGTTTCGCTCAACTCATCGAAGAACGTGCCAACGCTCTCCGGCTCTCGGCCTCCTGGTCACACGTTCCATGATCTCAATGCGTCTCCTCCTTCTCACAACACTGCCTCGTCAGATGTTCTGTTTTCTTCCCCCGAATTATTGAGATGATACCTTTGGAGCAATTAAAAACTGCATTTGATAAAAACGGCGACGATCTTTGGG
>WNFH01000671.1_pt1 | contig 22188 bp, 17 predicted proteins | sample 5400411 | NCBI WGS metagenome assembly WNFH01 (sample SAMN13153347, study PRJNA577476) | soil metagenome | isolation source: 200 cm saprolite under Douglas fir tree site 2 hole 3 | place: USA:California | collected 2015-04-18 | reverse complement strand
CAGGATCTCGTGAAAGAGTTAAGACCATGTTTTCTCTCTTAACCCTGAGATCCTTATGCAGGAGAGGAGATCAGACGCACTACAATTACGGCACCATTGAGCAGAATGACGCTCTAGACGCAAAAGTGGCCAGAACCGGGTTTTAGTGTCCCAGTTTATAAGGCTGCCTCAACTCTGGGAAAAGCCGCGTATAGAACTGTATTCTGCTCATATACAAAAAAACCACGGAGGTGGTTGTTGTATTACTCCTCATTGAAGACAACGCAAGTTAATACATGACTTAAGAATCAACTTGGGAAAAAGGGTTCGTATTATTGGCTCGGTATCGTGCCGTTTCCCCAAACGGACGATTTGCCACGAACAACTTGTTCTTGACAGAAGCATAAGTAAATAACCAACCAATATGCCTCTATTGCGAATAGTATAGCATGTAACACTTATTTTTGTCAAGGCTTTTTTGTCGGATTTGAACTCATTAATTATACTGAGTAGAATCGAATCAACTTTAGAAGTATTGTTGATATTGTTGATGATATCAGTCATGTTACTGTCTTCTCTTTTTTTCTTCCAACAGAGCATCAACGGAAAAACGCCTATTTGTTGCGCTTTTCCGTTGATGCTCTGTTCTTGGAACTCCTCAAGTTGGGAATGCGGAAAGTTGACAAAAACATTGGCATCGTGTACTATACATGCGTGAAGTACAGGAGATTGTGTATTCCACATTACCATCTTTCGGGTGTGGCCAAGCGGTAAGGCAGTGGACTTTGGATCCACCATCCTAGGTTCGAATCCTAGCACCCGAGCCAATTGCTTGTATGAGCAAGCGTCTGCAAACGTGAATTTGTTACGCATGCATGCTTCAGATGTTTGTGTCGCTTACTTCTCCCCCTCAGTAGAGCACAATAATATAAAAGGTTTGTAGCCTGGATATGAATACATATGCGACCGTAGTACTTGCCGCAGGCAAGGGGACTCGGATGCGTTCAACTTTGCCGAAGGTACTTCATCCATTGACAGGCATGCCGCTCCTGGCGCATGTACTGAATGCCGTTGAAGCTCTCCCTGCCGCCGTCGCATTTGCTCCCTATGTCGCAACCACTGCTACCCATCGCCCCATCGTTGTACTTGGGTACGCGGCAGAGCAGGTAGAAGCTAGCTTCGGGCAGCGTTGTCTCTACGCCCTGCAACAGGAACCATTGGGCACTGGGCATGCCGTGTTGGCCGCGCAACATATTGTTAATAAACTCGACCCCCTCCCGCAAACAGTGCTTGTGTGTTATGGCGATACACCTCTTATTAGAAGCGAAATCCTGGCGAGTGTACTGGTAAAACACATCACACGCCAGGCCACCATCACCTTCCTCACCGCGCATACGGAGTCGCCAGGCGATTTTGGGCGCGTAGTGCGCAATCATACCGGGCGCGTGCAAGAGATCGTCGAAATGAAGCGGGCAACCGAGGAGCAGAAAAGCATAGGAGAAGTCAATTCCGGCGTCTATTGCTTTGATCGTGCCTGGCTCTGGTCGGCCCTGGAGGCTCTTCCTCGCAATGCAACAGGCGAATATTATCTCACCGACCTGGTTGGTATCGCCAGCTCACAGGGCCGTGAAATTGCCACGGTTAGCGGCACACTTGAAGAGACCATCGGCATCAATGACCGCGTGCAGCTTGCCGCCGCCGAACACATACTCCGCCGGCGCATCCTCGAAGGCCACATGTATGCAGGAGTGACCATTATCGATCCTGCTGCCACCTACATCGATGTTGATGTCAAGATTGGGACTGATACTGTTATTCTCCCAGGTACAATGATTACAGGCAAGACCTCCATTGGTTCAGCATGCCGCATTGGACCTGGTACCACAATTGAACAATCGACCATTGGAGATGGCTGTATCATACGTAATTCTGCACTGGAGGAAGCGACTCTGGAGGATGGGGTGCGTATGGGCCCTTTCAGCCATTGTCGCCCTGGTACCTACCTGGCGCGTAATGTTCGTATGGGGAACTTTGGAGAAGTCAAAAATTCGTATGTGGGTGCGGAAACGGATATGCACCATTTCAGTTATCTTGGCGATGCCACGGTTGGTGAGCATGTAAATATTGGAGCTGGTACGATTACCGTCAACTACGACGGCGTACGCAAAAATCGCACGATTATTGGTGACGGAGCCTCCATTGGAAGTGATACAATGTTAATTGCTCCCGTCACGATAGGGGAGCACGCTCGAACAGGGGCCGGTGCAGTAGTCAAAAAAGATGTGCCCCCTGGAGCGGTGGTGGTTGGTGTTCCAGCGCGTGTCTTGCGTATGCCCCAATCTGAGGAAGACTCGACGGTTGAGGACAGCAAAAAGGAGTAGGGGTTTCTATGGACGGCCCTGGCTTAGTAAGTATAGCCGCCGGAATCGATTTTCATGTTCCGCCATTCGATGCAGAGGCATGGCTACAAGTCACCATTCTGATTGTTTCCCTGTTCCTCTGTGCGACAGCCTCTGCCGCCGAAACGGCCCTCACCTCTATCAGCCGCATCAAGCTCAAAAATTTGGTAGAAGCGCAGGATAAACAGGCAATCGAGATTGAACGCCTGCTCGCCGACCCCAATAAATTGCTCTCGACCATTCTCATTGTAAATAGCGTCGCTGTGATCGTGGCATCCAGCATGACAACCGTGCTGGCACTGCGTTTCTCCGCGACCCTCGGTGAAGTCATCTCTACCGTGCTTATCTCTTTAGTCGTGCTGATCTTCTGTGAGATTACCCCGAAAACAGCTGCTGTGCAGAATCCCTTGCGCTGGGCGCGTGTTTTTGTAGGCCCGGTGCGAGCAACGGCCTGGCTACTTCGTCCTGTCGTCTGGTCTCTCGGTGCCGTGACGAATTCCCTCGTCCGTCTTATGGGAGGGCAGATCAAGCATCGCGGCCCCTTTGTTACTGAGGAAGAACTGCGCCTGCTCGTGACAGTGGGCGAGGAAGAAGGAGTACTCGAAGAAGAAGAGACCGAGATGATCCATAGCATCTTCGAGTTCGCCGATACCACTGTGCGCGAGGTGATGATACCGCGTATCGATATGGTGACGTTAGAGAGTGATGCAACCGTAGACGAGGCGGTTGATCTTGCCTTGCAGGGTGGCTTCTCCCGTATCCCTGTCTACGAGGAGAGCATCGATAATATCATCGGCGTTCTGTATACCAAGGACATGTTAAAGCAACTGCGCGAAGGTCACGATACCTTCCCTATTCGCGAGCTTGTACGAGCCGCCTACTTCGTGCCTGAGACCAAGAAGCTAGATGACCTGCTGCGCGAGATGAAGCAGAAACATGTTCACATGGTGATTGTCGTCGATGAATATGGTTCGGTCGCCGGGCTCGTGACCATCGAAGACCTGGTCGAGGAGATCGTCGGTGACATTCAAGACGAGTACGACCGCGAAGAGAAGCTGTATGAGCAAATCAACGAAAACGAATACATCTTTGACGCCAAGATCAACATCGACGAGTTCAATGAACTGATGGATATGAAGTTGGATGATACGGACTACGAAACCCTTGGTGGGTTTTTGTATGCCCAACTCGACAAGATTCCTAACGTGGGCGATACCATCACCTTCGATAACCTGACCTTTACCGTATTGACCACTCGTGGAAGGCGCATTACCCAGGTACGAGTGGAACGTAGCAACACACAGCAGTCTGCTACTACGCCGCAAGTAACTGAAGAGGCACAACCACCACCTGGCCCGTTGCTGCTCTCTCCACCAGCAGAAAATCGTGAAGCGCAAGACAAAAGTAATTTGAACAACACGACAGCAGTGCAACCTTTTGCAATGAGTACGGAGGAGTTTGACCGATGAGACCTGACCTTCCTGCGCTCCCTTCCTCGGTTCGTGTCGTTGAAGTTGGCCCGCGTGACGGCTTGCAAAATGAAAAGGCCCTCGTTCCCACCGAACAGAAAATACAATTCATCAACATGCTGGCCGCTGCCGGTTTGCCGGTTGTCGAGGCCACATCCTTCGTCAGCCCTCGCGCTATACCGCAGTTGAGTGATGCCAGTGATGTGATGGCCGGACTGACGCGCCTGCCCACTACGCAGTATCCCGTCCTGGTTCCCAACCTCAAGGGCATGGAACGGGCGCTGGCCGCTGGCGTGCGCTCTGTGGCGGTTTTTACTGCCGCCAGCGAAAGCTTTACCCGCCACAATATCAACGCCACCATAGCCGAGAGCCTGGCGAACTTCCGGCCAGTAGTGACTCTGGCCAAACAAGAGGGGGTCGCTGTAAGGGGCTATATCTCGACCGTCTTTGGCTGTCCCTACGAAGGTGATGTCCCTCCTGAGCAAGTGCTCGCCGTCGCCCTGGCACTGTTGGAGATGGGTATTCACGAACTCTCGCTGGGCGATACCATCGGCGTGGCAACGCCCAACCAGGTAGTCGATGTGTTGGGCCTCTTGCTTGATAAAGGGGCTATTCCTGTTGAACGCCTGGCGGTGCACTTCCACGATACGCGCGGCACCGCTCTTGCCAATGTACTGATGGCCCTCCAGATGGGCATCAGCATCGTTGACTCCTCGGCAGGTGGACTGGGAGGGTGTCCCTATGCCCCCGGTGCGGCAGGTAATCTTGCCACCGAAGACCTGCTCTATATGCTGCATGGGATGGGTATCACTACGGGAGTCAGCCTGGAGAAAGTGGTTGCCGCCACCCGTTTTATCGCCCCCTTGCTGGGACATCTCCCCACCAGTAAATATTATCAGGCATTTTGCGCGAACCACGCATAATTCTGAAAGAGCAAGTGAGAAGCGGTCGTGTCCACACGACCGCTTCTCACTTGCTCTTTCAGATAATTCTCTGTATGCACAGACACCTAACTGACAGTGACCGTCAGGGTCACCGCTGTGTTGGACGACAGGCTATAGACATAGGTGCCGGCGTTGGTATACGTAATAAGTTGGGACTGTCCATGCAGAAGGGTGAAAACTACCACGCCGTTCAGCGTGACAGATTGCGAGGTTGGCGTGGTGTTTTTGATGGTAATGCATTTCTTCTTGAATCCTCACTGCCTGCGGCAGTTCGCAAAGGTTTTTGTTGTTGCCAGGTGGTGCTGCCGTAGGCAGCACCACCTGGCAACAACATGAATAGACGAGCCGCCAAAGGCGGTGAGGAGGCTTGAAGAGTTACGTTTTGCCTACATATGCTTAATGCTTCTCCAGATACTGGATCGCCGCCGCCAATTGGCTGTCCCCACTGGTGAGAATTTGCTGCTCGGTCATGTTCCCTGAATTCTCATCGGTTGGGGTAAGAGGACTGCCATTTGTGCCCAGTTTCACCTGGATGTTGGGAGTGATGCCAAGGTCACGAATAAAGTGGCCATCGGGAGTCAGCCACTCACTTGTACCCAGGAGGATAGCGGAGCCGTCGGACAACTGGAATTGTTGTAGCACCGTTCCAGTGCCAAAAGTCTTCTCTCCCAGGATGATTGCCCGGTGGTCATCCTGCAACGCGCCGGAAACGATTTCGGCAGCACTTGCCGTATCGCCATTCACGAGTACCACAATGGGGGCAGTGGTATTAACAGTAGCGCCAGTCACAGCATAGGGTGTGCGTTTTCCGCTGCTATCCTGCTCTAACAACACATTGCCACTCTGGATAAACTCGCTGGCAGTGTCGACCGCCTCACTCAAGTAGCCACCCGGATTTTCGCGTAGATCGAGAATAATCCTCGTCGCACCCAGTTTTTTTGCCTGGTTGAGTGTATCTTTGAGCTGGCTGGCAACTCCCGCCGCGAATTGAACCATTTGAATATCCGCGATATGATCCTGCGCGATATAGTGCATCAGGACGTTAGGCACAGTAATCTGCTCTCGTACCACCTTTATAGTGAGTGTCTGCCGAGTTGCCGGACGCTGTACTGTGATAGAAACACTTGTGCCAGCATTCCCCTGGATCAGCGTACTGACACCGGCGATATCTTTGCCAACGGTACTCACCCCGTTGACAGCGACAATGATATCTCCATGCTTGAAGCCGGCCTTCTCCGCCGGTGAGCCAGGGATGGGGGATGTAATAATCAGTTGTTTCGTTTTGGGGTCCTGGCGCAGATAAATGCCAACGCCGGTAAAGGTACCGCTCAACTGCTGGTTTTCAGCTTGCACGTCAGCGGGGGTCAGAAAACGAGTGTGGCCTTTATCGTGAAGCACATTCAACATGGCCTGGATGGCCTGATACGACATTTGCTTATAGTCTACTGCTTTGCGATCAACATAATGCTGATCTACCGTTGTCCAGGCCTGCTGGAAGAGGTTCGCATACGCTTGTGATTGGTTGCTCGGGCTAAATGAGTTTGCGTAGAGCTGGTTGGCAAACCAGCCGCCCACAAACGCAATCACAATCAGCGCAAGCACGAAGACAGATTGTCCAAATCCGCCCGGTCGACGCCTCCTGGGTACAGGTGGACGGTATATTGGCGGGTTTGTCGCGTAGGAGTACATCTTCTCTTGGGTAGGAACGGCATTCGTTGGCACCTGGTATGGTGGGAATTGTCCAAATTCGCTCAAAGGAGGACGTTGAGATGGCGGTAGTACGTTACTAGAAGGTGCTTGATTAGCTTGACTAGCGGGTACTTGCCAATCTGAAGGTATAGTATTTTCGTTGTTTTCTGGTTGCTGTTCATACCAGCGCGGTTCGTCGTAACTACTCACTGGGACCTCCCACAAGGTGCCTATTTCTTTAAGAACTATTCTTTCGTGTGTTACAGTGCTTTGCAGATGTTTGAATAATCCTATCCTAATAGCTCAAACAGGAAAAAGTCAACCGACCTTGCCAAATCAAGTATACAACATGCCATTTGTCGTGTTTATGAAGGGGCACCCCTGCATAATGACGAGCGTGTTGCTTACGTCGTCATTATGCAGGGGTGCCCCTTCTGCGTGTCTTACCACCGGGTTCATTTGCAAAGCAAAGGCTAGCTCTCCTTCGAAGCCCCTGTCGCATCGCTACTTTCTGGAGCCGAGGAGGGCTTTGCTGCAGCAGTGCTGGCCGCGCTATCTACCTGTGCCGTAACTGCATGCTGCTTGCCAGTTGGAGGTAACTGCTTCTTCGGCGGTTCCCAACCGGGAGCACGGGAGACGATCATCGACATCATCCGGCCTTCCATCATAGGGTTGCGCTCGATGATCGCTGAACCCTTCAACACTTCCGCGATCTCGTCCAACATCTTACGACCGATATCTGGATGGCGCATCTCCGCTCCACGGAACTGGACGCTGACCCTTACCCTATCGCCTTCTGCGAGGAACTCTTGAATCTTGCGGGTCTTCACGTCAATATCATGGTCATCTGTACGTGGACGCATGCGAATCTCTTTCAGCGTGATGGTTTTCTGATTCTTGCGGGCCTCGTTCTCTTTCTTTGCCTGCTCGTATTTATACTTACCATAGTCCATCAGTTTGCAGACAGGTGGGAGAGCATTGGGCGAAATCTCAACCAGATCGAGATTGCGCTCACGGGCAATATCAAGCGCACGCTGGGGGGGCATCACACCGATCATCTCCCCGTTCTCATCGATTAAGCGCACCTCTCGCGCACGAATGCGCTCATTGACCCTGGTTTCTCGTGTACGATCACGGTCATTCCCCCGAAAATCCCTGTTAATAGGCTGAACCTCCCTCTTCTCGAACAAATGTCGAGTTAACTAAAAAGCATACACATCAAAATGAGCAAAAAGAAACTATTAAACCGCATAAAGTGTAGCATACCTATCCATCCAAGTCAAATGATTTTTTTCGTCTTAAGCACACATTCTTTGATTTTTTATGGTATACTACTATACACGGCAACTCTACCAGGTATGTTTCTTAAACAGTATCAAGTCATTGCTTCCTTTATACAGGCATTTCTGTTGAAAACAGGCTTGAAGCGAAGGAGGGTGCTTATGAGCGGCGACACTGCCGCCGATCACTCGCGGTCATCGGTTCCAACATCTTCCGTATTCCGTTTTTCTCCACGTCCACATTGCGCTAGCTCGATCCATTGGCGTGTGTGGGGAAATTTGGCCTTTCAGGAGGCTGCGCAGTCAGATAAGCCTATTTTTTTAGTTATTTCTTCCTTCTGGTGCCAGTGGTGCCATATCCTGGATGAAACCACGCTCTCTGAACCAACTATCATCACCATTCTTAATCGTGACTATGTGCCTGTTCGTGTCGATAGTGATCTGCGTCCAGATGTCAATCAACGTTACAATCAAAATGGCTGGCCAAGTGTCGTCCTGCTCTCCTCCGAGGGAGAAATCCTCTGGGGAGGTGTCTATGTGCCTCCCAAACAACTGCTCTATTACCTGGGTCATATTCGTCGCTACTATAGCGAACATTATCACGAGATAACGGAGCAGGTGCACGAACTGCAAGACCGCCGCTTCACGCAAAAACTTACGCAGGCCTTGCCCAAAGTAGGTCTGCGTACTTTACTGCAAGAAGAACGTACCGCCCTGGTCGATCTTCCCGTCGAGGCCGGCATCGTATTACGAGAGCTGTATGATGACGAATACGGCGGCTTCAGAATTCATCCGCACCTCAAGTTCCCTCATCCAGAAGCATTAGAACTGCTCTTTATACTATCGCAGCACTATGACCAGCAGGATGCGTTGGAGATGGTTCTTGATTCGTTGGAGCAGATGCTTGACGGGGGCCTGTGGGATAAGGAAGAGGGTGGTTTCTTCCGTTACTCTGCCGCCAGCGATTGGAGTATGCCCCACACGGAGAAGATGCTGGATGAAAATGCGGCACTGTTGCGCCTTCTCTTGCTCACCGCACAGGCCAGCCAATCGAGCCAATGGTACGACTATGCCCGTCGTCTTATCAGCTATATCAACGCCACGCTCTGGCAGACGAAAATCGGCATCTTTAGCGGAAGCCAGAGTGCTGACGAAGAATATTACGAACCTGGACAATATTCGCGTGCCTCGCGGCAGGCACCCCCGGTCGATACTACCATCTATACCGCGTGGAATGCGCACATGATCTCGGCCTATCTGCTGGGTGGGCAGATTCTTAACAGTCCTTCCCTGTACAACATGTCCATCCGTGCGCTGGACTGGCTGTGTCAGCATATGGTGCATCGAAGTGGCAGCATGTGCCATTACATGCTCGATGGACAGGCCGAGTTGCCGGGACAACTAACAGACCAGGTGTGGATGACCCGCGCCCTGCTTGATGCTTACGACCATAACCAACGCAAATCGTACCTTGAGTTGGCTATCGCCCTGATGCATTTTGCTTGCGATGAACTGCTCGACGAACAAAACGGCCTCTTCTATGACTATCCTGAGAACCTGCATGGCCAGCAAACAGAAGGCCGCCTGGCGATACGTGAACAGCCACTCATCGAGAATGCTCTGGCGGCAGAATGCCTGTTGCGCATGTCGGTCTACAGCAAACGCCAGCACCTGCGCGATACCGGTCTGCTTGTACTCTCTGGCTGCCTGGACAAGTATCGCCGCACAGGTATCCAGGGAGCGACCTATGCCTGTGTTGTGGCACAGGCAGTCATACACCAGTGGCTATAACATAGTCAATCCCACTGAAAGGAAAAGTGATAGGCAAAAATGAAATTTTTGCCTATCACTTTTCCTTTCAGTGGGATTGACTAATAGATGCCGCTATGCTGTCTGCTGCACAAGCAGCATTTGTGTGAGCTTGCCCACCACATCATAGCGTCCATACGATGGCATGAGATAGACACCCTGTACCATACTGCGTGCTGACACGAGGAGTTCTTGCGCCAGCCTCAATCCCTCTTCATGTCCCCGCTCACCGGCGGCACGCATACGCGAGCGCACACCATCAGGGATGGTAATACCGGGTACTTCATTGTGGAGATACTCAGCATGGCGCGAGCTGTGCAGTGGAATACATCCAAGAAGCATCGGAATGGGCGGCTTGCCCACCCGTTCTAAAAAACGCTCCAGGGGAGCCAGCTCATAAATGGGCTGGGTCATGATAAAATGTGCGCCAGCCTCCATCTTGCGCCGGTATTTCCCAATCTCTTGCTCTGTTTCCTCATCGGTCATGTTCAGATTCAGTGCCGCGCCAATGTGGAACGAGGCGTGTGCTCCTATGGAGGAACCGGCGGCGGCATGTCCCTCGTTCATGCCGCGCAGCACCTGGATCAACCCGACGGAATCCACATCCCACACACCAGTTGTGTTGGGGTAATCGCCGACGTGCAGCGGATCACCCGTTAATGCCAGGATATTGCGTATGCCCAGGGCATGCGCTCCCAATAGTTCGGATTGCAGCGCCATTAAATTGCGGTCCCGCGTGGTGAAATGGATGATGGTCTCAATACCCAGGTGGTCCTGGATCAGGCGTGCCAGTGCTATACATCCCATACGCACACGCGCCATCGGACTATCCGCGATATTGATGCAGTCCACGCCGACTTTTTGGAGTAGAACAGCTCCTTCAAGAATCTTGGCCGGGTTTAGCCCCTTGGGTGGGTCAAGCTCTACGCTGACAACGAACTCCTGTGCCGCTAGCTTTTCTTGTAGCCGTGTCTTCGTACCTTGCTGGGGCAAGATGATCTCTTCTTCGATCAGGCCAGCAATAGTTACCTTGCCGTTGCTGATCTCGACAGGTTTGGCCTGCTCGCCTTCGCCGGGCCTGCTTATGGATGAGGTAGTTGTGCCGTATGTCTCATCGAGTGCCTTGCGCATCGCGGCAATATGGCGCGGCGTTGTGCCACAGCAGCCGCCAATCAGTTGTACACCTGCCCTGGCAAAACGCACTGCATAATCCGCAAAGTAATCAGGAGTAGCCATATAAAAGAAGCGATTGCCGACGCGTGTTGGCAGACCAGCGTTGGGTTGCGCTGAGAACAGAAAGGGACCTGTCCTTTTGTTGTCGCCAAACGGCACGGTCGCCTCGATCATTTCTTGCAAGACATCGAGTGTAGCAGCCGGCCCCACGCTACAATTAGCTCCCATTACATCCACGCCCAGATCATCAAGCACCGCCGCCACCCTGGCTGCCGATTGCCCTGAGAGTGTATGTCCATCCTCGGAGTAGCTCATCTGGGCAACAATGGGCAGTCCCCCAACTTCCTGCGCCGCCAATACAGCCTGCCGCAGTTCGGGTAGACTGGAGAAGGTTTCCAGGATCAGTAATTCGACTCCGCCTATCAGTAACGCCTCGATTTGTTCGCGGAAGATTGTGCGCAGCTCACTCAATCGATGCTCATCCGGTGCCTGGAGCGGGCGACCGCTTGGCCCGACGGCACCGGCGATAAAAACGGACTGGCCCGATATCTCGCGTGCCTCGCGCGCCAGTTTCACCGCACGCATATTGATCTCACGAACGCGCTCCCCCAGGTTATAGGCTTCAAGTTTAGCCCGGTTCGCCCCAAATGTATTGGTTTCAATGATCTGCGCCCCCGCGCTGATGTATTCGCTATGAATACTTTGAATGAGTTCAGGCCGTGTCAGATTGAGTTCATCAAAGCACTGTTCGTAGGTCACGCCTCGCGCGTATAAAAGAGAACCCATCGCTCCATCGCAGAGCAGTGGCCGTTGTTGCAGTTGTTCGAGTAGCATGTGTTCCATCAAGAATATCTCTCCCACCTGGTCGATCGACATTTCGTTCCCCTCTATTGTACCCTTTTTTTCGTTGACATGAAAAGATGGCATTTTGCATGGCTGCGCTCGCCATGTTTGGAGCTATTGCAAAGTCGGCATGGCTGAGGCAAGCGCCCTCCATTTTGGGGACTATGGTCGAAGAACCTCATCTCTGCTATAGTTGCTAAAAATCTGGACAAATAGGACATCTGCCCAAACCCTTCGCTTTAACCTACGCCTGTTTACGAAACAACCGACTAGGCGGGCGGTTACACTACGGGCAACCGTGTGCTTTGCGTCATGCGTCATGCCTCCTCATGAGTAAGGCTTTGATGGCTTTCTTGTCCGTGCAAGCAATGAGTTCGGTATCCCCTACTCGTTGGGCAATGTTGGTCGCTGCGTTGAGATCAGCGTGTACCTGATGACCACAGACCCGGCAGCAAAACGTGTGCTGGTTTGGTCTATTCTTCCTATCCACATAGTGGCACACATGGCACTCTTGCGAGGAATAGGCGCTCTTCACGCTTGTTGCTTGTACCCCTCGTTTGGCGGCATTCCAGGCAATCTGTTTGGGAATATGCCCAAGGTTGGAAGCGCGCATGTAGCTATTCATCGCACGCACCTTGTGCTTCATGGTGGCAACCGAGAGGTGTTCATAGGCAAGCTGGTAGCCCTGATGTTCCTGAAAGCACTGATTGACTGCCCGGTTGATCTCCTGACGCACATGGCGGCTAAGGCGCTGCCCGCTTCGGCTTGTGGTGGAGGGAAGTGTCTTCCCTCCCTTTTTCTCTAGACACTTGCGCAACTTGGCCTTGCGTCGGCGCTTCCCTCGGTCACGCTTCTGCCGCTCTCGTAGCTTGCCATGAAAGGTGCCGTAGTGCTTGCCGGTCGAGGTGGTCACAAAGTTGGCAATCCCTACGTCGATTCCTACCACTGGAGCGCCCAGGGGGGTCTGTACCATGACCACCTCGTCATAGGAAAGCGTCAACCACCAACCCGTGTCACGCTTGTTCAGAGTCACGCTCGTATTGATCGTTTTCCCCTTTACTGTCTGCCGATGATAGTCTGCCAGCTTGACCGGAACCAGCAACTGTTTGCGGAATTCAAGGGTGCTAATCTTCAACCAGTAGTCAAAAGTGGAGTCTTGCGAGGGTTCGAGCGCGACAACATTGGTATTGGCCTGGATGCAGATCTGGCGCAAAGCGGGAACGTCCCACTCCTTCCAGGTTGGTTCTTTTGTCTGCGCATCCAGTGTGCCATCGGCCTGTTGCTCGTGATAGTCCAAGAGGTCGTCAAGATAGCCCTGATAGGCGTTGGCGCGATTGGTCCTCCAGGATTGGGCAATACCTGCTGCTTGTTGAATAACCACGCGATGCCAGCGTTCTGACAAGGGGGTGACAAAGACAGGAGCATGAAATTTATCGGGGTGTTCATCAGTGCAGAACAGGGTGACATACTGCTGACACAGCGCCAGGTACACCGGGGCAAGCTCGTCAAGCGCGGCCAGCTTGCCTGGATTGGCTTCGATCAACCGGATGTGCGTGACCGCCTTGGTGAGCTTCTCTAGATTGCGCTGGCGTCGCTGTGTCATCGTTGGTTCTCTCCTTAACGTGCGCGGGGCTTGCGTGCGCTAGTACATGACTTCACAGGAAGCGGCTTCCGACTCATCTTCTCCGTAAGCCTCCGCTTCTTCGTCCAGGATGGGTTGATAATACCAGCTCATACACCAGCCAAAGATGAAGCCCTGTTTCCAGGGAGCGATAGCCGCGGCTGGCAACCCGGCGGGAAGCTCTTGGGCGATGAGATCGGTAAACTCCTGGTCGGTGAGCAGAACCCAGTTTCCATCCTCATGCTCAAGCATCAACGCCCGTCCCCGCCAGAACCCTTGCGCAAAGGCGGCATCACAGCTCATCCACATCACGCCAGGGATACGGATTTCTCCGAACTTGCCTTGGTAGCGCAGTTCCCCGAAGGTCTCATCAATGGTCCAATCGGGGTGGCCTTGCGGCTGTGCCATGGTAGGGAGCGGCTCGGTGATGGATACTTGGGGTTGACTATAGAGAACGGGTGTGAGAGGGACAATGGTCCTACTGCGAACGGTTTCTGCATAATTCAACATGTTTCAAGCTCCTTCTGTGCTTGACGCTAGACATCCCTGACCCCATACTACGGGGGATGAGTGTCTAGGTTGGCTTACAACTGACTAGATGCTTATTACTGGTCGGTGTTCGCGCATCGGCCAGTTTTTCAATTGGCTCTCTCGGTGGCGCACATCTGGAAGAGGATATGCCTTTGCTATAAGAGTAACACGAAAAAGTCGAAATGTCAATAGAAGTTGTAGAAATCGTAAAAAATGAAGGTAAGATAAGTCAGGAACTAATCAAGCAAGTGGGATAAACCAAGCATATTGCAAATACCGTTCATCCTAGACTATAATGCAGAATAGCAACCAACAAAAAAATTTGAGGGAAACATCATCGTGAAGTTAGGAAAACTTTCGGAGTCTTACTACACCGCTGCACAAGCCCGGAAAGTACTCGGTGTGGACGAAGACACGTTCCAGTATTGGGGGAAGACAGGACGTATCACAAGAAAGTATATCCCACCAAGGAAGCAGGCGCTTTACCCGAAGAGAGAAATTGATGGCCTAGCGCGGGGAATAGAATTAGCGTCAATCGTGGAAAAACCGACTGGTCTGGAATTTAAGAAAGCCAGCATTGATGACCTGGAGGAAGAATACGCATTAGCACGCATCATCTTTGGGAAAAATGCCGATACACCAGAGATACGAAAAGGCAAGCAAGCGTTTCTAGAAAAGAACCCCGATATTGATTACTACCTCTATGATAACGGGAACTTCGTGGGGTGTATCCATATCGTGCCTCTCAAACATGAGGTGATTATGGACTTCTTGCAAAGCAGAATTGGAGCCTGGCAAATTCACCCCGACAATATTGAACAATTTATGCCGGGCAAACCTCTCGAATGCCTCATGATAGATGCGCTGACCACCCCGGGGGTAGAACCAATCAAAAGGGCGGGATATGCGAGCTATATGCTTAACAAGCTGATACAAGTATTGGAAGATTGGGGGGCGAAGGGTGTAGAGATTAGCAAAATCTACGGAGCGAGCAGAACCCCATCGGGTATACGTATCCTCAAGAGTGCAGGCTTCCATCTTCTAGAGACCCAGGAGAATGGGAAAATGACATTCGAGTTAGATGTAATGAACTCAAATGAAAGAGTACTCAAAAACTACAAAGAAGCACTTGAGCAGTGGAGACGACAACAGAGCACAGTAAAGGATACCAAACCTAGATCTGCTAAAGGTGCTCGGTAACAACCGATGAAGCTTTACACTCGTAGTCACTTTGGAGCGAACTTCAGAGTCCAAATTGATACGTGGTTAGGGTAAAAGCTTAAGACAAACTGTCATAAAAGGCCAGATTTGTCTATATTTTGCTATATTTCTAAAAACTGGATGCTATACTTATAGAATGAATTCTATCAGAGCGCATCACTCTCAATCTTTCCTGATAAAGTGGATGCACAGAAAGGTCTGTAAGCATACGTTCTCACGGCATTGTTGAAAGCACTGCTGGTGCCGAATGAACCAGATAAAACAGGCAAGGGAATCGGACATAGGCAGAAGCTCTAGTTGATGGGAAGTGTCACAAGTATTCAACAACCTCTAATTGTCGCGGTCTGTGGTGATAGTGGATCAGGGAAAACGACCCTGATCGACGGCATGGTGCAAGTTTTCGGACAGGAACGTGTTACACATATCTGTCTTGATGATTATCATACACTTGATCGGGCTACACGCCTGCGTACTGGTATCACTGCACTGCATCCAGACACCAACAATATTACATTGATGACAGAGCACTTGCATCGTCTGGCCCACGGAGAGGCAGTAATCAAACCTGTCTACGATCACAGAACAGGTACCTTTGCGCCTCCTGTAGAGATGCAGCCAGCCGACATTATCATTGTGCATGGCCTCCACCCCTTATTCACTCCAGAACTGCGCAACCTTGCGCATGTGCGTATCTATCTTGACCCCGAAACCGCCCTGCTGCAACAGTGGAAAATCATGCGTGATAGCACCTTACGCGGTTACACCGTTGAGCAAGTGCGCCAGCAAATGGCCATTCGCCGTCGTGATAGCCGCCTTTACATTCAACCACAGAAGCAATACGCCGATATCATCATCCGCTTCTCGCGGGGCAGCCTCTATTATCGTACCCGGGATTTAGCACACCTGGATGTCCGATTAATTGAATCAAAAGACGCCCCCAAAATTGACCTGAGCGACGTGCTGGAAGTCTCACAGCAAGGAGGGAGAGCAGCAGTACGGAAGATTGAACAAGTATATGCCGGAGAAATGCGCGATATCCTGGCGATCGATGGTAATATTACTCACCAGAAGGCGTGTGAGCTGGAAGACTGTATCTGGGCACATATGGAAAATGCCAGCCACTTGCGCCCAGACCGTCTCGGTGTCTTAGGTCGTTTCTACGTTGGTACTATGCTCCGCCAAAGTGACCCCCTTGCCCTCACCCAATTGATTATCCTCTATCATGCGGTACACAAGATGCAGGAAATAGTAGTATAGCCTTGGGCAGGCTCAGGGTCAATACCCCGTCGCTAGCACTGGCCTCGGCACGCTCGGCGTTGATTGGTGCTGGGAGTGTGAACGACTGCTGGAACTGGCCGGACTGGAAGCCGTGCCAATGAGCTGTAGCTCCTTCGGGAACGTAGGTTTTCGTCTCCCACTTCAAGCTCAGCGTATCCTGCTGTGCCGTGATCTCAACATCCTCCGGCTTTACACCCGGCATCGGAATCTGGAGAATAAAGCCCTCTGGCGTCTCAAACAGATTCGCCGTTACTCCTCGACCGCCGAAACTTCCCGCCATGCGGGGAGTTATATCATCTTCATAGTAGTATATTGTAGTTTAATAGATTTTATCTCCTTTGTCAATATTTGCAAGTTTTCGAGTCGTGAGATAATTCTGTGACAATAATGGGATCGAAATCTCTAAATCCTCACTTAAGGAGGGAAAAATGTACTTTGATGTCACGCAAACTCCATTCAGCCGATATGGTTCATATTTCGCCTATTCCCATTTGCCACCATCGGGATCAAGATCAGGCAAGGGTTTCTTACGAACTATTCACGGTGAAATCGCCCGGCGAGAACTCTTCGAAGTAGAGTTACTCTCTGATAATACGCCAGTCTCATTCACCGAAATTGCAACACCGACTTTGTTGCGGCTTGAAGCTGAAGTCGGCTATGTCGAGATGTGCCTTCCTGAGCCGAAAGTGATACGACTTCGTGGTGTTGGTGTCGGCATACGTTTACGTCAGGCCTATATCGGTCCGAATGATGCAGCATTCGCAGTGGAGGACCAACGCTGGCAGATAAACAGTCACTCTCATCGAACACAATATATGCTTACATCTCTTCGCGGACGTTTTGTCGTTGATGCTCCTTGGAACGTGGACAGTAATAGAAAAGCACCTTTTATTGCCAAATTTTTGGAGGCATTAAAGGCTCTGACGCAACTTTCGTGATTCTAAAGCGGTCAAGGAAACTTTGAGATATGCCGAAGCTCTGATAAAGCCAGTTTGTGTATAATCATGAGTGAGATATACTAGAGCTTTCACGAAAGCTGCGTCAGAGTCAAGATAGCTGTCAGGCCTGGTATACAGGAGGTTAGGACGATACACGAGGATTGATGGGAGGCCGATGAAGGGATATCATGTTGCGTTCTCATGAGCATACTGCTACAATGCCTCAAAGAAACTAGATACTCACAGGGAGGAAGTGCATTGTGACGGTGAAACAACGACCAACACAAGAAGCCATACAACAAGTCCTGACGCGGGGCGTTGAACAAATCGTAAAGGAAGATGAGCTGCGGCGTTTGCTGCTGGAGGGAAACAAGGGAGAGCCGTTGCGCATCAAACTTGGTGTAGACCCGACACACTACGATATGACGATTGGACATGCCGTAGTCTTCCGCAAGCTGCGTCAATATCAACAAATGGGTCATAAAGCCGTTGTGGTCATCGGAGACTGGACGGCCCGTCTGGGCGATCCCAGCGACCGGGAGGAGGCTCGTAAGCCACTCACGGCGGAGCAAGTCAAGGCCAACGCTGCGACCTACTTTGAGCAGTTTTTCAGAATCGTTGATCGCGACCTGACCGAAGTTCACTATCAAACTGAGTGGTTTGACAAGTTTGACCTGGGCGACGCCATCAAATTGCTCAGCCACAAAACGGTAGCCCAGATGCTGGAGCGGGATGATTTCTCCAATCGCTACAAGAGCGGTATCGAGATCTACCTCTCCGAGTTTATGTACCCGCTCTTGCAGGGGTACGACTCTGTCATGCTGCGTGCCGATGTTGAGATTGGCGGCACCGATCAAACCTTCAACCTGCTGGTTGGCCGCGAATTACAGCCGCTCTTTGGGCAGCCCTCACAGCAGATATTGACGATGAGGTTAATTGTCGGGCTTGATGGCTACAAAAAGATGGGCAAGTCCCTGAGTAACTATATCGCCATGACCGCGGCGGCCAACGATATGTTTGGCAAGCTCATGTCGCTCCCCGATCATGCCATGATGAGCTACTTTGAGGCATTGACCGATGTGCCGCAGGCCGAACTCGACGAGTTTAGCCGTAAAATGGCTGAAGGGTCAGTAAATCCAAGAGATGTCAAGCTGCGTATGGCGCGCGAGGTTGTCACTGGCTTTCATAACGCCGCCGCGGCCCAGGAAGCAGAGGAAGCATTTATCCGCCAGTTCTCCCAGCGCAAGCTGCCGGCGAACATCCCCGACTACCAGCTCAGCGGACCCGTGAATATTCTCACGCTCATGGTTGATGCGAAACTGGCAACGAGCAAGGGTGAGGCGCGTCGCAACGTGCAACAAGGCGGCGTCTCGTTCTTTCCCGAAGGAGAAAACAGCGAGGCACAGCGCATCAACGATATTGATTTTATCGTGCCAGCACGCGATGGAGCTATTCTCAAGGTTGGAAAGCTGCATTATATCAGGATCAAAGCGTAGGGGTGCTGCGTTTTCCCGTAGGGGCGGGGGTTGGGTTCTTTCAGAGAGTAGGTTTTTGGAGAAGGAGCCTGGGAAGGGACAGCATCGCGTAGGGGCAGGAGTGGAGAGGATGTGGAGTGGGGGCCCTTGTGGCCGCCCGTGGGTGGGGAGAGAGAGCGGGAATGGCAGGGGTGAAGGACAAGATGTGTACGGCGGGCGGCCACAAGGGCCCCCACCACCCCCAACCCCACTCCCGCCCCTACGCGAGGCCTATTCCTTTCATTGCGTCCCTACATTGATAAAGGAGATTGAATCCATGCCACATGCCACAATTGGCGTCATTGGTGGAAGCGGCCTCTACCGTATGGAAGGCATGACCGACGTGGAGGAGGTCGCGGTAGAAACGCCCTTTGGAGACCCCAGCGATGTGATTACGATTGGCAAGGTGGAAGGCGTGCCGGTGGCCTTTCTGCCGCGCCATGGACGAGGGCATCGCATTAGCCCTACAGAGATACCTGTGCGTGCCAATATCTGGGCCCTTAAAAGCCTGGGCGTCGAATGGGTAATTTCCGTCAGTGCCGTGGGTAGTCTCCGCGAACATATTGCACCCCGCGACCTGGTTATTCCCGATCAGCTCTTTGATCGCACTAAGAGCCGTGTCAACACCTTTTACGAGGGTGGAGTCGTTGTCCACGTCACCTTTGCCCGGCCCTTCTGTTCCACACTCAGCCAGCTCTTGCTGGAATCCGCCCGCGAGCTCGGCGACGTAAAGGTACACGAGGGCGGTACCTATGTCTGCATGGAAGGCCCGCTGTTCTCCACAAAGGCAGAGTCCAACGCCTATCGCAGTTGGGGCATGGACCTCATCGGTATGACCGCCCTGCCGGAGGCAAAGCTGGCACGCGAGGCCGAGTTGTGTTACGCCATGATCGCCTGTGCCACCGATTATGACTGCTGGCACGAGTCCGAGGAATCCGTCACCGTCGAGATGGTTATCGGCAACCTCAGTGCCAATATTGCCAACGCCCAGCGCATTCTACGCAGCGTCGCCCAGAAAATTCCGGGCGACCGCAGTGCCAACGCCTGTGACTGCTCAAGCGCACTCGCCACCGCCATTATGACCGATCACAGCAGGATACCGGCGCAGGCAAAGGAGAAATATCGCCTGCTGATCGGTAAGTATCTCGCTTGACAATGCGCGGCAAGAGGAGTATAATGACCGTGTTCCGCCGTGATGATATTTATTCCAGTGGAACAGACCGGTTTTCTTCCGGTCCTGTCGATTGGCGTAATTGGGTCCTACGCGGCAGATGTCTGTGAACTCCGCTAGGTCCGTGAGGAAGCAACGGTAAGTGGACCTCTCTGGGTGCCGTAGGGTTGCCTGATTGCGCTAATCGGCAGGACTGGGCGAAAATCGGTTTTCTGTGTCTTCAACGTTGTATGGAAAGGGGCATCACCTTCCCTACGCGACCCTCGATGGCGTTCCAAATGCCTATCCCCTGAAAGGGGGTGGCCCGTCCCAGGCAGGTAAGCAAAAAAGGCAGTGGCATGCAGGCGGAGTTAGTATAGTATGGCCTCACAATCACTCTACCGGAAATGGCGTTCGCAGACTTTCGGAGACCTCGTTGGACAGGAACCGGTTATCCGCACGCTCAAAAACGCGCTCACCGGCGGCAAGCTGGCTCATGCCTACCTCTTTACCGGACCGCGAGGCACCGGCAAGACCACTACTGCCCGCCTGCTGGCAAAAACCATCAATTGCAGCAATCCCATCGATGGTGAGCCATGCAATCAGTGCCAGCAGTGCCGTGAGATCACCGCGGGCAACTCGTTCAACGTCATCGAGATCGACGCCGCCTCCAATCGCGGTATTGATAGCATTCGCGACCTGCGCGAGAAGGTCATGATGCCTCCCTCCACAGGCAAGTACAAAGTCTACGTGCTTGACGAAGCCCACATGCTGACCACCGAGGCCTTTAACGCCCTGCTCAAGACCCTGGAAGAACCACCACCCTATGCCATCTTTGTGCTGGCGACTACCGATGTGCATAAAATGCTGCCCACTGTCCTCTCGCGCTGCCAGCGTTTCGATTTCAAACGCATCACCACGCGCCAGATTGTGGCACACCTGGAATATGTTGCCGACCAGGAACAGATCAAAATTGAACGTCCTGCTGCTGAACTGATTGCCAGGGCCGCGGCGGGAGGGATGCGCGATGCCCTTAGCCTGTTAGACCAGGCGATTGCCTACTCAGGAGTTGAAATTTCCTTATCGCAGGTACAGGCCATGCTCGGCGTGGCTGACCCGCGTGCAATCTACAAGCTTGTCACCCATGTATCTCAACTCGACAGTGCTGCCGTCTTGCATCTCATTCACGAACTCTCCGAAGCAGGAGCCGACCTGCGCCAGTTGAACAACCAGGTTGGGGAATACTGGCGTGCCCTGATGCTTGCTAAGGCCGGTGCCGATGTCACCAGCATTCTTGATCTCACTGAAGATGAGGCCCGCGAGATTCTACACATGACCCGCCTGTTTGAACTGGAGCAGTTGACGGAGTTTGCGCGTATCTTTGCACAGAACGAACTGGTGCAAAAGAACCAGGGAACGCCGCAGCTTGGCCTGGAACTGGCCTTCTTACAGTGTATCGAACTGCATCGCCACGCTCAGTCTGCGCCACCGGCGCAATTGCCTCCAGCCGACTCCAGAGCAAGAGCGCAGTCTCCCGTATCGCCAGAGCTTCGTCAATCATCGCCTCCGCCGGCCAGTCAGACTTCATCTCCCAAAGCGCATGAAGGCTGGCCCGACTCCATTTCTGATCCGGCTAATTTTTCTCCGGTTGATGGGAGTGAGAAAGAGTCTGAGCAGGTCGCAACTCAAGCGGCACACCTATCTGCAACTGATGCTCTCAGTCAACAGTATGTTGCCGTAGCGAGTAATGGGAGCGAGCCATCAGTAACCTTGCAGCAGGTAAAAGATGCGTGGGAAAAAGTCAAAAAACGGGTGAGAGGGAAAAACAACAGTACCGGACCTAAGACAGCCGCGTACTTAAATGATTATACCATCGTTGGCGTAGAGGGTGATGGTGACACCACTGTTGTGATCATGCAGGCCGCTCATACTCTACATTATAAATATATGCATGAGAATAATTACTCCGCTGACGTGGAGTGGGCATTAGGTATAGAATTTGATCAGAAATGCCGTGTGCGCCTGCTGGCTCCTGGTCAGCCTGTACCAACTGCTCCAGCATTTTTGTCCGGCAGTTCCTCGGCCAATGCTATTATGCCAGCCGCGCTCCAACAGTCGGCACATCGCGAGCGAGCTGTTCCGGCTCCCTCAACTCCTCCATCGCATACAGAGACCAGGCAGGTTGAGAAGGAGAGCAGCTCTGAGGTGGCAGAGGAGGCACCCTCCGCTATTGTCCCTTCACCCGCTGCCGACCAAAACTCGCCAGTTGTCAAAAAGAACCTTGTGAGAGAAAATACTACTGGTGAACCAGCAAGTTCATCACGGCCGTCATTGGAAACGATCGAGCAGA
>WNFH01000670.1_pt1 | contig 22201 bp, 22 predicted proteins | sample 5400411 | NCBI WGS metagenome assembly WNFH01 (sample SAMN13153347, study PRJNA577476) | soil metagenome | isolation source: 200 cm saprolite under Douglas fir tree site 2 hole 3 | place: USA:California | collected 2015-04-18 | reverse complement strand
CCTTAACAACAAAAAACCTGACCCGACAAACACTGTAGGTATTGTCAGCTTCAAGTAAATGAGTTGCAAAGGAATGTCGAAAGGTGTGACAACTGGAGGGCTTAGAAATTCCCGCTTTAACAGCGGCTTCTTTCACTGCTCGTTGTAGAACGGATTCATGGAGATGATGCCTTCGTCTTCGTATTCATCCAGCTTTTGCATCGATTGTGGATCAACGTCTTTAATAAGAAGGCCGGCCGCCTTGGATCCGTTCTGAGGGACAATGTAAGGGTAACCAAGGTATGATGCCAGTTTTTTGAAGTCTTTCAGAATGTCGAAAGATGTGAGGAAATCTTTGTCGGTGAGCTGATGGACCAAGAGTTTGTCCATCAGGGTCCCATAGACGCAGAGACTGACAGCCATCCTAGCCGATGATCTTGTATTCGCCTCCCAGATAGTTTCGGCACAGGTTGACATAGGTGGAGGAGCCCATTTTGATCCAGTGGAGCGCCTCGCCGCTGATTTCCTTTTTCACTTTAGCCGGGCTTCCCGCCGCCAGAACACGCGGGGGAATTTTGGTATGAGGAACCACAACACTCCCTGCGGCGATGAGCGCCTCTTCCCCGATCTCAGCGTCATCTAGAATTGTCACATTCATGCCGATGATGGCTGCACGCCGGATCACGCACCCTTCCATGATAGCTGCGTGTCCTACCGTCACATCCTCCTCTATAATAGTTGGGGCTTCGCCGGAATGGATGACGCAGTTGTCCTGGACGCTGGTGCGGGCTCCCACCACAATGGGGTTTTCGTTCTGGTCGGATCTGAGAACCGCGCCGAACCAAACGCTGGCGTCATCGCCGACCGTGACGTCGCCGATGAGGACGGCGGTCGGCGCGATAAAAGCCTTCGGGGAAATCTTGGGCCTGTGTCCCTTGTATTCGATGATCATTAAAGCGGCACCTCCATCGTCATGTGCGTCAAAATAGTTTAGAGGGAGAGAAAAATCAACGTTCAGTTGAAGGCAAAGGCTTGAGCCGCCATCTCGACAATCCTTTTTCCAATGGCCAGCGATGCCGTTGCTCCAGGCGAAGGAGCATTGAGGACGTGAATGGCATTTCCCATCCGCCTGATGACGAAATCATCCACAAGGGCTCCCGTCGAGGTGATCGCCTGCGCCCGCACACCCGACCCTCCGGTCGTCAAGTCGTCTGTTGTCACTTCAGGCACCAACCGTTGCAGCGCCTTGGCAAATGCCCGTTTGCTCAAGGAACGGTAATTTTCCTCCAGCCCCATTTTCCAATACTTTCTCGCTACGGCTCGGAAACCTTTGTAGGAAAGAGTCTCCCAGAGATCGCGGGGATTGATGTCCGTTTTCCGGTAACCCTCCCGTGCGAAGGCCAAAACCGCGTTGGGGCCCGCTTCCACTTCGCCGTGAATAGTCCGGGTGAAGTGAGCCCCCAAGAAGGGGAAATTTGGATCGGGTACCGGATAGATGAGGCCCTTAACCAGGGAGCTTTTCTGTGGAGCCAGCTTGTAGTACTCACCCCGGAAGGGAACAATTTGAACCTCCGGGTCCGAGCTTGAGGAACCCGGTCCTGCCATCATGCGGGCAATCCGATCCGAGAAGAGACCGCCGCAGTTGAGCAGGTATCTGGAGCTAAACTCTCCGGTAGAAGTCTCGATGATCAGTTTGCCTTCCCGTTGGAAAATATTTTTTACCTCCCGGGAAGTCAGGATCTGTCCGCCTCGCTCTTGCACTTGTCTCGCATAGGCTCCTGCTACTTGGGTAAAGTCGATGATTCCGGTGGCCGGAGAGCGGACAGCTCGGATTCCCCGCGCATGAGGCTCGATCTCCCGCAGCCGTTCAGGACCGATCATCTCCAACCCGGGAACTCCGTTTGCCGTGCCTCGCCTGAATAGCTCTTCCAGTCGCGGGATCTCCTCATCATCGGTTGCCACGATGACCTTGCCGCACAGCTCATAGGAAATTCCGTTCTTATCGCAGAAATCGAGCAGGGCCCTGCGTCCGGCCACACAGGTTTCGGCTTTCAGTGACCCTGGCTTGTAATAGATCCCCCCGTGGATGACCCCGCTGTTGTGGCCGGTCTGGTGACTCGCTATGCGGCTCTCTTTTTCCAATACAAGGAGTTTGACCTGGGGATATTTTTCAGTCAACTCCAGCCCGGTGGCCAGACCGATAATACCGCCGCCGATGATGATTAGGTCGAAGTGGTTCGAGGGCATAGTTCAGCCCTCACGGAGGAGCCGAGTTGCCAAGGGCTGCACGAAAGTCGGTGTGGGGTGTCCCGCCTGTCAAAATAGGGGTAGGGATTTAATGCTCCCGGAAAGTTTTTTCCCTTATTTTTCTCCTGATGCGTCTACCTGCTTCTCTTTCATTCTACGAATGAGCTCTTCGTAGGATGAGTTGGAGAGGATGCGATTAAACTGGGAGCGATAGTTGTTGACCAGACTGATGTTTTCAATCACCACATCGTAGACCTTCCAATCCCCGTTGACAAAGTGGAGCTTGTAGTTAAGAGAATATTCGTCGCCTCTTTGGGTCACAATTCTGCTGTTGACCTCGGCAAATTCGCCGTCGAGTTTTTCTCTTGAATAGACGAATTTTTCATCGTCATACGCTTCAATCCTGCCAACATAGGCACGCTCCAATAAATCGCTGTAGAGCCACACGAACTCCTCCTGGTCCTTTGGGGTTAGCCGCCGCCACTGGCTTCCCAGCGAGCGTCTGGCCATTTCTGCGAAGTCAAACCGGGAGGAGATCACCTGCCTCAGCTGGTCGCGGCGCTCTTGAGTTCTGCTGGCCGACTTCAGTTGCGGATTCTTAAGAATAACTAGGACCTTGTCCACACTGGCTCGGATCTGTTCCGTAGGCGCCCCGGCGTTTGAGCGGGAAGGGGCCAGAACAGAAAAGCACAACAGGAGTAAGGTGACGAATGTTGGTTGATATTTTTTCATCATTTCTTTTCGCTTTTCGACGTCAAATCTCCTCCTATGTATTTTCCGATCACGTCCGAAATATCCGGAGGCGACTCGGTTTCCCTTATCTTGCCCCCCGGACCGAGCGCCTTCTCCGAGGCCCCTGGCGTGATCGTGACGAATTTGTCGCCGATGAGTCCTCGGGCCCTAACCGATGCGATCACGTCTTCTTGCAGCTTGACCTGGGGCTCGAGCCGGATGCCCAAGCGGGCTCGATCATTGTCCAGGGACATCGTCTCCACTTTCCCGACTTTGACTCCGGCGATCTCGACCGGGTCCCCTATTTTAAGTCCGGCGACCGAGGCAAAATCAGCATAGACGACGTAGCCGTTATTACCCATCATTTCTAACTTGCCCAGGCGGATGGCAAGATAGCCGAGGCAGATGATCCCTGCGAGGACAAAAACACCCACAACGAGTTCCGTTCGCGATTGATTCACTGGAAAAGTCTCCTATAAGACTTGGATGGGCCCCTCAATTGCTCCCCGAATAAATTGCTGCACCACTGGATTTTGCGAGGCCTGAAATTCCTTCGTGGGCTTGGCCTCCTCGATGACGCCGTTGGCCAGTATAGCCACGTGATCCGAGATTTCAAAGACTTGGGGTATGGTGTGGCTCACGACGACGCCCGTAAAACCGAAGGCCTCCTGCGTCCTGGCAATGAGGTGGTGTATGCCGGTCGCCAATACCGGGTCGAGACCGGTCGTGGGTTCGTCGAAGAGAACAATCTCGGGGTCCATGATCAGTGCCCGGGCCAGCCCTGCGCGTTTCTTCATGCCACCGCTCAGTTCCGCCGGGTATTTGTACCCCATGCCCCCAAGCCCCACCTGGTCCAAGCGTTCTTCCACCTTCTTACGAATCTGAGATTCGCTCATCTCGGTTTTTTCTCTCAACGGAAAGGCAGCATTGTCAGCGATAGTCATGGAATCGAGCAGCGCGGCTCCCTGGAAGAGGACGCCGAACCGGCCGCGCATTTTGTACAGTTCCTTCTGCCCTTGCTTGGTGATGTCGACGTTATCCACGAGGACTTCACCTCGGTCGGGAAGGAGAAGGGCGTTTAAATGCTTGAGGAGAACGGTCTTGCCGCAGCCGCTCGTTCCTACGATCGTGGTGATCTTCCCTGTTGTAAATTCCAAGTTAACTCCCTTGAGCACCTGTTGACCGCCAAAGCTCTTATATAAATCAACGACTCGTATCACTTGATCACAGCATAATCGCGGTCAGGAAATAGTCCCAGACAAGGATCAACACAAAAGAAAGGACCACTGACTCGGTGGTTGCCTGGCTTACCCCTGTGGCCATGGGCGGGGCGTGGAACCCTTTGTAACAGCAGACCCAAGTGATGATCAGGCCAAAGCTCAGCGACTTCATAAACCCGCTGTACACATCGTTAAACACCACGCTGCTTTCCATGCCGGAAAAGTAACTCCCGGAGCTGACCCCAAGGAGCCCCACTCCGATCAGGTAGGCACCGTAAATCCCCACCACGTCGAAGATCGCGGTAAGGAGCGGCATCGCAATTAAGCTTGCCATGATGCGAGGGGAGACCAAATACTTGATGGGATTTATGGCCATGGAATAGAGTGCGTCAATTTGTTCCGTAGCCCTCATGGTGCCGAGTTCTGCTGCCATGGCGGAACCCGTTCTCCCCGTCACCATGAAGGCTGAAAGGACCGGTCCAAGCTCGCGCAAGAGACCGAGGGCCGCAGCGGAGCCGAGCCAGCTTTCGGCATTGAACTTCCTCAGGCTATAATATCCTTGGAAACCCATCACCATTCCGGTAAAAAACCCAGAGAGCAGCACCACTGAGAGTGAATCCACACCGATAGTCTTGATATGGTGGATAATGAGGCCGATCTTGGCTGGTGGACGGAACGCCAGCATAATTGCGGAAAGAAGAAAGAGCAGCATCCTCCCCATCTCGGACAGCTGGCGGAGGGTGAATCTACCGATGTGCGTCAGCAGCGAAACCATTGGCTGTGTGGTTCGAAACATTTCACTAGCACCACGCTAATATAGAAAACCGTAGAATTTTGCAAGCGAGAGATGAAACGATTGGCAACCCAGCGTGAGGAAACGCTGGACACGCTTTTTCAGGGTAGGCTAAAAATTCTTCAAAGAACAAGAGGCTATCGCTTCTCGGTCGACGCGCTGCTGCTGGCTCATTTTCTCAAGGTCCATGGCAGTGAAAAGATCGTCGATCTGGGTACAGGAAATGGCATCATCCCGCTTATCCTTGCTTCCATGTACCCCTCGGTGCGCGTTAGCGGTCTTGAGCTACAGGAGGAGATGGTGGAGCGGGCGCTAAGAAGTGTGAAGCTGAATCAACTGGAAGGAAGAGTGCATATTGTGCAAGGAGACGTCTGTACGGTCGGGAAGACTTTTTCTCCCCAAAGCTTTGATGCTGCTGTGTGCAATCCGCCGTACCGCGGTCCGGGGAGCGGGCGAATCAACCCCGACCTAGAAAAGCGTGTTGCCCGCCATGAGATTCACGGATCTCTAAGAGATTTTCTCCGGGCGGGTTCATATTTGCTGAGGCAGAGAGGAAAAATGGCTGTGGTTTATCCAGCTAAGCGAGCACTCGATCTTCTTCAAGTCATGCGCGAGACAGGGGTGGAGCCGAAACGGATGAGGTGGGTCCACTCCTTTAAGGGGAGCGAAGCAACGTTGGTACTGGTAGAAGGGATCAAAAGTGGAAGAAGCGAGCTCATGGTCATGCCCCCTCTAGTTGTCTACGCCCGAGATGGAACTTACACCCCAGAAGTGAAAGATATACTTGGGAAATGAAAGATCGCTATTTCTTTCCCTTTCGAGAGTAAGCGGCGAAGAGCCTTTTCAGGGCGCGGCGAGTTTCTGGATCCTTGATGGGCTGCAGTTGCTCATCTTGGAGCTGGGTTTTGACCCGGGATGGGGCTTCTGTTGAGGCGGGATCTTCAGTCGCCGATGCAGGCACGGACTCTAATTTGCCGACGAAGAAAAAGATATTCTTCACTACATCACTTCCCAGGCTTCCATTCAGTTTCTCTGCTATCATTTCCTTGACGTATTGAAGCTGCTGCATCCAGACTGGGCTTGTCACTTTCACGAATAGGGTGCCATTGCGAACCTTCTCAGGCTGGGCATTGCGGGCGATGGTGGGACCGACGATTTCATTCCAAATGGGCCATACCCCGTACTCCCTTAGTCTACCAGAGGGATCCAGCCGTTTAAGGGAGTGCTCCAGGATATCACCCACCCGCTCCAATTCCGGCTCTTTCTTGGGCATGTTTCTCGCTTATCATACGCCAGAGCAGATGAAAAGATCAAAGATAGCTATAAAATCGCGTTTTCAATCCTGTTGAAAAGCTGTTGATAGTTTTCAGGATCAACTGTAAGGCGCATGTAACCTATGGTTTTCGTAATTTTTTCTACAGTGAAAAGATATCCACAGAAAAAAGAAAAAATTTTCTTGACAACACAATATGTGGTGGTTCATAATCTAACTGCCACAAAATGAAGGAGTATTCCTCTACGGAGCAGACAGGCAAGGATTTTCCTGCAATAACTGAGTGCCCCATGAGGGAGTCTAAAAATTACAAGTTCACGCACTCTGGGGTATGTGATGCTGTTTTACTTTTGAGACTGCTTTTCGGTTGAGGGGAAATGAGAAAGGAGAAGGGGAGATGGCCACGACGGCGTCGATGAAAAGCGAAGAAGAAAGGGTTGCCCAGACAGGCTCCGCTACCAAGCGTGGGCTTAGCCTGGAACGTTACTTTACCCGTGCGGGCGTAAGCCCGTACGATGGAATTGAGTGGGAGATCCGTACGGCAACCATTGCCAACGAAAAAGGAAAAGTGGTCTTTGAGCAGCCCAACGTGGAGATTCCGAGGTCGTGGTCTCAGATGGCGACTAATGTCGTCGTTTCTAAATATTTTCGTGGTTCTTTGGGGAGTTCCCAGAGAGAGCACAGCGTGCGTCAACTGATTAGCCGCGTGGTCAGCACTATCGCTCGGTGGGGTAGGGTCGATGGTTATTTTGCTGCGGAGGAGGATGCCCAGATCTTCGCTGATGAGTTGACCCATATCCTGCTTTATCAAAGAGCCTGTTTTAATAGTCCCGTATGGTTCAACTGCGGCATTGAAGAAAAACCGCAATGTTCAGCCTGCTTCATTCTGTCAGTGGAAGATACGATGGAGTCCATTCTCGACTGGTATCGCAAAGAGGGGATTATCTTTAAGGGGGGCTCCGGTTCCGGCGTGAATCTCTCTCGGATCCGTTCCGCAAAAGAGCAATTAGCGGGCGGTGGCACTGCCTCCGGTCCGGTATCTTTTATGAAAGCCGCGGATGCTTCAGCCGGAGTGATCAAATCGGGAGGGAAGACTCGCCGCGCTGCGAAGATGGTGGTTCTCAATGTGGATCACCCGGACATCGTCGAGTTCATCAAATGTAAGGTTGAGGAAGAGAAGAAGGCCTGGGCGCTCATCGATGCTGGATATGACTCCAGTCTGGACGGGCCCGCCTACGGGAGCGTCTTTTTTCAGAATGCCAACAACTCGGTTCGAGTCTCCGACGAATTTATGCAGGCGGTGCTTGAAGACCGGGATTGGAAGACGCGCTATGTCACCACAGGCGAGATCTGTGAGAGCTATAAGGCGCGGGACATGCTCCGGATGATTGCTGAGGGTACCTATTTTTGCGGCGACCCGGGTATGCAATTCGACACGACGATCAACGATTGGCACACCTGTTCGAGCACGGGGCGCATCAACGCCTCGAACCCCTGCTCCGAGTACATGCACTTGGATAACTCGGCCTGCAACTTGGCTTCGTTAAACCTGCTCAAGTTTATGCGCGAAGATGGGGGTTTCGATGTCGAGGCGTTTCGTCGCACCGTGGATATTGTGGTTCTGGCCCAGGACATCCTGGTGGACAACGCTTCCTATCCCACACCGGAAATAGCGGCCAATGCCCATGCCTTCCGCGAGCTGGGTTTGGGCTACGCCAATCTTGGAGCTCTGCTCATGTCTTTGGGCCTTCCGTACGATTCGGACGCCGGCAGAGGGTACGCGGCTGCAGTGACGGCCCTTATGTCGGGCGAAGGGTATCTGCAATCGACTCGCATCGTCGAGGCGACGGGATCCTTTGCGGGATTCGCAGTGAACCGTCAGCCGATGCTTCGGGTGCTGAACAAACACCGATCCCATGCCTATAAAATTTCCTCCACCCATGTCCCCCTGGATCTCCTGACCGCCGCCAGGGAGGTCTGGGATCTTACCTGCGAGGAGGCGGACAAGCGGGGGATCAAGAACTCCCAGATATCGGTTTTGGCGCCCACCGGGACGATCGCCTTCATGATGGATTGCGATACCACCGGCGTCGAACCGGATATAGCTCTGGTGAAGTATAAGAAACTGGTTGGTGGCGGCCTCTTAAAGATTATCAATCATACGGTCCCGCGCGCCTTGAAGAGGCTCGGTTATGACTCGAAGCAGATCCAAGACATCGTGGAATATATCGACGAGCACGAGACCATCGAGGGTGCGCCTCACCTCAAGGACGAAGATCTTCCGGTTTTCGACTGTGCCTTCAAGCCCGCCAACGGGACCCGTTCGATTCATTACCTGGGTCACCTGAAGATGATGGGAGCGGTTCAACCCTTTATCTCCGGCGCGATCTCTAAGACCATCAACATGCCCAGCGATGTGACTGTGGAGGAGATCGTGCAGGCTTACATTGAGGCCTGGAAGCTGGGACTCAAGGCTGTGGCGATCTATCGGGATGGCTCGAAGCGGACCCAGCCCCTGAACACCTCGAAGGACGAGGGCAAGGGACAAAAAGCCAAGACGCAAGAGTCTTCTCCCTTCAGGCGGAAACTCCCTGATGAAAGAAGGTCGATCACCCATAAGTTCGATATCGCTGGTCATGAAGGCTACATCACTGTTGGGATGTACGAAGATGGCCAGCCTGGCGAGATCTTCATTACTATGTCCAAGGAGGGTTCGACGATTTCCGGATTGATGGACTCTTTTGCCCTCGCCATATCCATGGCGCTCCAGTATGGTGTGCCTCTAAGAGTATTGGTGGATAAGTTCAGTCATACTCGCTTTGAACCTTCGGGCTTCACCAAAAATCCGGATATCCCCATGGCGAAGTCGATCATGGACTATATCTTTCGCTGGCTGGCGAGCAAATTTTTGGATGGGGAGGCGCAAAGGGAAGTTGGGATAGTCAAGAGTGGACAGGATGAAGATGCTGTCGGCAAGAAAACTTTGCAGATTGTCTCCCAGGGGCCCCGGGGAGGAGCGCCCGTAACAACCATCAGCAGCATCACCAGCCTCTACCAACAGGATGCTCCACCCTGTCCGGATTGCGGCGCGATCATGATCCGCAGTGGGGCCTGCTATAAATGCCTGAACTGCGGCGCTGTGAGTGGCTGTTCGTAAGCACGGACTCGAATGGGAGAAATCATATCTTTCTGCGCCCGTTCTTTTCTCCTCGCCAATCTTTGCGCTTACTGCGGCAGGCGGCTCTCTCCTTTCGGGGGCAGAATCGATTCAAAGGTAAAGGACCATATTGTGCCGCTCGCAAAGGGCGGGGAGGAAGTTCCCGAGAACACCGTTGCCAGCTGTAAAGAGTGTCACGTTCTTAAGGGCGAGTACCTCAACTTTGCCTTGCTGCCTCTCTTATTCAATCGAGCGCGGCTAGTAGATGATGTCAGGCGCTACCTCAAAGAGGTCAGGCACGTCATGGGAGTCCGCAGCTCTGTTATGGATCTCCCCAGGTAATACCGCGACACAGTTTATTTTTTCTCCAGGTGCAAGAGCTCGTTCTTGCCGTCGATGTCCAACCGGAAATGACTTAAGAAGTTGAGTCCCAACAGACCTGATACGCCGGGGTCCGGGAAAGCATCATAGACCGCGGCCGTGAGGTCCTTCACCTGCATTCCGCCCACATCGATGGAATCAAGGGTGATGACCGGAGCCGAAATAACCCCATTGGCAGTCTGAAACGAGACGCTAGGGAGATTCTTTCCCTCGACGTCAATTTCCAACTCTTTGGCCATAGCCTGAGAGATCATCGTAAGACTCGCCCCCGTATCCACAACAAAACTGCCAGTGGCCTTGCTGTTGACGCTTGCCCGGACGATTGCCACCTGTCCCTTTCTCTGGATGGGGATCGATGCTTTATTAGGTTCTGCGGCTTTTGCCGGCTGCGGCCTCGAATTATCATCGGCCTTTAACCGGGTAGCGCTGGCGCGATACTTCTCTGGGATATTATGTAGATTGTCGGTGAAATAGACGACTCCCTTGTCATCCACCCAGCGAAGAATCTCAGCGGCGGTTGAAGAGAAGGGCGCGGCACAGAGGACTAAAAATGTGATGACCACCCAGCGAAATTTCGTCATAACGTCATTATTTTATCATGAAAGGATAGCTTGGAAAAAGCTGTTTTCCAGTTGTTTTTTCTTGACAAAGCTTTGCAAACGCCTCCATAGTGAGGCGACTCTATGGCTCTGAAAGAGGGTAAGAACGCCTGGCTGGCGGTGCTCTTGACTCTTCTTCTTCCCGGATTAGGTCAAGCCTACTCTGGAAGACATGATCGGGGCCTTGTCATCTTGGCGGGTGCCGTTTTTTACAGTTTCTTTATCCTTCAAACCTTCACTCTCATGGAGGCCAACTTCTTGGCCGAGGGTGAAACGCTGTTGAGTTGGGCTAGAGAAAACTTCGTCCGCCTGGGGGTCAATGGCCTACGCCTTTTTGTCAGCGTCTTCTTTGCCATTGCTCTTTACGTATGGATTGTTGTCGATGCTTATCTTTCGGCTCGGAATTCGAGTCAGAAGGACTAGAAGAAAATCATCGGCAAACTCTCGGTTGAGAGGAAGGGAACTCATGGGCGCTTGGAGTTGTTTTAGCTAGCTTGTCATCCTTTACAAGGTCATGGCAGTGTGGTAGTTAAAAGATAATAGAAAAAGGAGAGAGAAGAGAGACGGAGAAGACATGGCAATTGCTCAGGAGCAAAAGCGGGGAGTTGTTGAGCAGTTCAGACTCCATCAGACGGATACTGGCTCACCCGAGGTTCAAGTCGCGCTGCTGAGCCAGCGCATTGATTACCTCACAGAGCATTTCAAAGTTCACGTTAAGGATCATCACTCCCGCAGAGGCCTCCTAAAGCTTGTTGGACAGAGGAGGAGGCTTCTCGACTATCTCAGGAAGAACGATTACCCAAGATACGAAGGTCTGATCCATCGGTTGGGAATAAGGAAGTAGTGGTTCCCGGCTGGATGTCCCTTCCCTTTTTTCTCCCGTCAAACGCCTCTGGGTCTAAAGGGTCCAAATATGGTTAAGAAAATCGAGGTCGAATACTACGGCCGTCCTCTATCCATAGAGGTCGGCAGATTGGCAAAACAGGCCGACGGGGCTGCTCTGGTCCGCTACGGTGAGACCGTGGTGCTCGTGACCGCCGTGGCAGCGAAAGAATTCAAGGAAGATACGGATTTTTTCCCGCTGACAGTCGACTACCAGGAGAGGACATTCGCGGCAGGAAAAATTCCCGGTGGGTTTTTCAAGAGAGAAGGGCGTCCATCGGAAAAGGAGATCTTGACTTGCCGTCTGATCGACCGCTCCATCCGGCCGCTTTTCTCTGACGGATTGAGGTGCGAGACCCAGGTGATCGCCACGGTTCTCTCCGCTGATAGGGAGAATGATCCGGACATGGTCGCCATGCTCGGGGCCTCCGTGGCTTTGGTGGTCTCGGATATCCCCTTCAATGGTCCCCTTGCCGGCGTACGGGTCGGAAGGATTCAGCGCCAGTGGGTGATTAATCCGACGCAGAGCCAGCTCCAGGATAGCGATGTAGATATTTTCCTTTCGGGTAGCCGCGGCGCGATCGTTATGGTGGAGGGTGGCGCGCGGATGCTGCCGGAGGATGAAATCCTGGAAGCCTTATTCTCCGGGCATCAGGCGATTCAGCCTCTCTTGGATCTGCAGGAACAGCTTAAGCGGGAAATCGGAAAGACCAAGCGGCTTGTGCCGGTCGTGGAACAGGATAAAAATCTTGTGAAGCGAGTCGGTGAGATGGCGCGCGAAAGAATCAGCCAGGCCATCGCTATCCCGGAGAAACAGGAGCGTTACAAACGCTTGGACGAGGTGAAAGCTGAGATACTATCCGAGGCCCTCCTTGAGTTCCCGGAAAAAGGGAAAGAGATCAAGGCCGTCTTTGAAGGTCTCCAAAAGAACCACCTGCGCCAGCTCGTCGTTGAGCAAAGACGCCGGATCGACGGCAGAGGCCTCAAGGACGTTCGCCCGATCACTTGCGAGATCGAGATCCTTCCCCGCACTCATGGCTCGGCCCTCTTTACGCGAGGCGAAACCCAGGCCCTCGTGGTGACCACTTTAGGAACGACCTCCGATGAACAGAAGATCGATGCCCTGATCGGTGAGCATTACAAAAAGTTTATGCTCCACTACAACTTCCCGCCCTTCAGCGTAGGGGAGGTCAAGTTTCTGCGCGGCCCGAGCCGTCGAGAGATCGGTCACGGCGCGCTCGCGGAGCGGGCCCTCCTTCCGGCGCTTCCCAGGGAGGAAGAATTTCCCTATACCCTTCGGATCGTTTCGGAGATCCTGGAGTCGAACGGCTCGACCTCGATGGCTACCGTTTGCGGCGGCTCGCTGTCCCTGATGGATGCCGGCGTTCCCATTAGCGCCCACGTGGCCGGAATTGCGATGGGCCTCATCAAAGAGGGGAATGAAGTCCGAGTTCTCTCCGACATCCTGGGCGACGAAGACCACCTGGGCGATATGGATTTCAAAGTCGCAGGGACGCGCGAAGGCGTGACAGCCTTGCAGATGGATATCAAGATCGGCGGTGTGACTCGTGAGGTGATGAGAGAAGCCCTCTATCAGGCGCGGGAGGGAAGAATAGGGATTCTCAAAATTATGGAGTCGAGCATTTCGGAGCCGCGCAAGGAGATCTCAGGTCATGCCCCGCGCATCATCACTCTCAAGGTCAAGCCGGAAAAGATTCGCGAGATCATCGGCCCAGGCGGCAAAGTCATTCGAGGCATCGTGGATGAAACCGGCGTCAAAATGGATGTGGAAGATGACGGCACTGTGACCATTGCCTCCAGTGATGAAGCCGCCAGCCGCAGGGCAGTGGAGATGGTGCAGAGGATAACGGCCGAGGCCGAGATCGGCAAGATCTACCGGGGAACGGTCAGGAAGATTGTAGACTTTGGCGCCTTTGTGGAGATCTTCCCGGGCACCGATGGTCTGGTGCATATCTCTCAACTGGCGCCCGAACGCGTGCGGCACGTTACGGATGTTCTCAAAGAGGGGGATGAAGTACTGGTCAAGGTCTTGGACATCGATAGACAGGGCAAGATCAGGCTCAGCCGTAAGGAGGCTCTCGAAGAGTCGGGCACCTCCTAATCCCCTCGCGGCTCGAAGGCCCGAACGGACGGCTCGCCTCATGATCAGCGCTAAATCATTCCTCGCCTTCCATGTTTGCTAAGACAGTCTTGGACAATGGGATTCGCATTCTCTCCGCAGAGATGCCTGACACTCGTTCGGTCAGCCTGGGCATCTGGGTCGAGAACGGGTCCCGGCATGAATCCCATCATCAGAACGGGATTTCCCATTTTATCGAGCACCTTCTATTTAAAGGGACGGAGCGGCGCACCGCGGCTCAGATCGCGGAGGAGATGGATGCGGTCGGGGGTGTGCTGAACGCGTTTACCGCCAAGGAATACACTTGTTACTACGCCAAGGTCTTGGATGAGCACCTGACTCTTGCGATCGACCTCCTGACCGATGTCTTTCTCCATTCGGCTTTTGATCCGGAAGAGATCGAGCGCGAGAGAAGCGTTATCCTTCAGGAGATTTCCCAGTCGGAGGATACGCCCGATGATTACGTGCATGATCTGTTCAATCTCGATTTTTTCAAAGACCATCCGTTGGGCCGGCCTATCTGTGGCGAGGCCGCGACCGTTTTGAATCTTCACCGCGAAGATTTTCTTAAATTTGTCGAGGACCGATATCTTCCCGGGCGGGTGGTCGTCTCTTGTGCGGGCCATCTACGTCATGAGGGTTTGGTCCGGGAGATGGAGCGAAGGCTGGGAACCGTTCAGAATACAGAATCCAAAATCCAAAATCTAAAATCCAAAATTGAGGATTCTCCCAGGCTCCACTCCGGGGTATTCCAGCATCGCAAGCCGCTCGAGCAGGTCCACCTCTGTCTGGGTGTCGCCGGCGTTCGCCAGTCCCATCCGCTTCGATATGCGGCTTATGCGTTAAACACTATTCTAGGCGGAGGGATGAGCTCCCGTCTTTTCCAGGAGGTTCGCGAGAAGCGGGGCAGGGCCTATTCCGTATACTCATTCATGGCATCGTATAAGGACGTAGGTTACGTGGGGACCTATGCCGGGACGAGTCTGGAGTGGGCCGAAGAGGTGGTGGAGCTCATTCTCAAAGAGATGAAGCGGCTGGCGGCGGGAGAGGTCAGCGAGGAAGAGCTGGAACGGACGAAGAATCAGCTGATTGGAAACATGATCTTAGGCCTCGAAACTTCAGATTCCTGGATGAGCCATATCGCCAAGAATGAGATCTATTTCGGCAAGGCGATTTCCTTAGAGGATATCGCCCAAGGGGTCCGTTCGGTGACTCGAAACGATATCATCGAGTTGGCCGGCTCTATCTTCAAGACCGAGGAGATGGGACTCACGCTCCTGGGCGATTTTGAAAAGAGGACTTTGAGCTTAAGCCTCTCTGCCTGAAGCAAGGCAAAGAATCTAACCTGTTCCATATTGCAAAGGGTTGCGAGCGGTGCCAGTGGAAGAGGTTCGAATCCAAATCAAGCGGGTACGCGAAGAAGGGGAGCCGCTTCCTCTGCCAACCTATATGACCGAAGGGTCGGCGGGATTAGATCTCTCAGCAGATTTGGACCAGGATATGGTCCTCGCCCCTCTGGAGCGCAGGCTTATTCCGACCGGGATCGCCGTGGCATTGCCCTGGGGCTTTGAGGCGCAGATTCGTCCTAGAAGCGGTCTTGCCTTGAAAGAGGGAATCGCTTTGGTCAATAGCCCAGGGACGATCGACTCAGATTTTCGAGGTGAAATCCAAATCATCGCCATCAATTTAGGGAAAGAGCCGGTTGTCATCCGTCGCGGACAGAGGGTCGCGCAGATGGTGGTACAGCGGGTTTGCAGAGCGCGTTGGCAGGAAGTCAAAGAGCTTCTCTCTTCTGAACGCCAGGATGGGGGCTTTGGACACACTGACACGAATACAAAGTTGAAGGGTTAAAGGGTTTAAGAGTTAAAAAACCCCGCAACCCTTGAACCCTTAAACGCTCAGAGGTCTGCTTCGAAGTATGATTGCCCGTTACAGTCGCCCGGAGATGGCTCGGATCTGGTCCGAGCAGAATCAGTTTCAGAAGTGGCTTGAGGTAGAGATCCTGGCCGCCGAGGCTTTGGCGCACCAAGGGAAGGTGTCCAGAGAGGTGATCGCTCGAATCCGAAAAAAGGCCCGCTTCGACGTGGCCCGGATACGCGAGATTGAAAGTGAAGTTCGCCACGAGATGATCGCCTTTCTCAGTTGCCTGGCGGAATCTCTGGGCGATGACGCGCGCTATATCCATGTCGGGATGACCTCTTCGGATGTCATGGATACCGCTTTCGCTCTGCAACTCAAAGAGGCATCCTCCCTGCTCATGAGAGATGTTCAGGAGTTCATCAAGGTGCTTCGCCGACAAGCCTTCAAGTACAAGAAAATGCCCATGATCGGGCGCACCCATGGGATTCACGCGGAGCCCATCACTTTCGGCCTCAAGCTGGCTATCTGGTACGAGGAAATGCAGCGTAATCTAGCCCGGCTCCACAGGGCCGCGGAGGAAGTCAGCGTCGGTAAGATCTCCGGAGCTGTCGGCACCTTCGCGCAGGTCACTCCCGAAGTGGAGGCCTATGTCTGCGAGAAGGGCGGGCTCAAACCTGATCCGATCTCCAATCAGATCATTCAGCGGGATAGGCACGCCTTCTTTTTTGTCACGCTGGCGGTCATCGCCGGCTCCCTGGAAAAATTTGCCGTCGAGGTCCGTCACCTTCAGCGGACAGAGGTCATGGAGGCCGAAGAGCCATTTACCAAGGGTCAAAAGGGGTCTTCGGCGATGCCTCACAAAAGAAATCCGATCCTGTCAGAAAACGTTTCCGGATTGGCCCGGCTGATGCGCTCCTATTCGATGGCGGCTCTGGAGAATGTCCCTCTTTGGCACGAGCGCGATATCAGCCACTCGTCGGTCGAGCGGGTGATCGCGCCGGACGCGACGATACTGTTGGATTTCATGCTGGCGCGAATGAGCTATGTCCTGGGAAATCTTTGCGTCTATCCGGAGAACATGCGGCACAATTTGGAAAAGGCCGGCGGGGTGATCTTCTCGGAAAGAGTTCTTCTTCGGCTCGTGGACAAAGGGCTGGCGCGAGACGCCGCCTATCGGATCGTGCAACGCCATGCCTTGAAGGTGGCGAGGAACGGTGGGGACTTCAGGCAAGAACTGCTTAAAGATCCGCAAGTCCGCCGCCATTTGTCGGCCCGAGAGATTGAGCAGATCTGGGACCTGAAGCATTATCTCAAGAACGTCGACTCGATCTTCGAGCGGGTTTTTCACTGAGCTGTCCAGGAGGAAAGTATGAAAAAAGGTGAGCCCTTTTACGAGGGAAAAGCCAAGATCCTCTATGCAACCGACGATCCGGACCTCATCATCCAGTATTTCAAGGATGACGCGACCGCTTTCAATGCCCAGAAGCGGGGGACGATCCACGAAAAGGGGATCATGAACAACAGGATTTCCGAGGTGCTCTTCAAGTACTTGGAATCGCGCGGCGTGCCGACCCATTTCGTTCAGCGGCTGAGTGACCGCGAGATGCTGGTCAAGCGGCTTCAGATCATTCCGGTCGAAGTGATCGTGCGCAATCGGATCGCCGGCAGTCTGGCCAAGCGGTTGGGGTTGGAAGAGGGAGGAACGCTCTCGCCGCCGGTACTGGAGCATTGCTACAAGAGCGATCCCCTGGGAGATCCGATGATCAACGAGTTCCATATCCGGGCCATGGGGTGGGCGACCGATGCGGAGATCAAGGAGATCGAGAAGCTCTCCTTTCGCGTGAACGAGCTGCTCAAGGATTTTTTCGATCAGCGAAATCTCATCCTCGTGGATTTCAAGGTGGAGTTCGGGGGCCATCACGGCAAAGTCTATCTGGGCGATGAAATCTGCCCTGATACCTGCCGGTTTTGGGAAAAGGACACCCTGGAGAAGCTGGACAAAGATCGCTTCCGCCGCGACCTGGGAAAAGTCGAAGACGCCTACCAAGAGGTTTGCCGCCGGGTGTGCAACTAATGCCGTGAGGGGTAAGGGGTTAAGCGGCAGGGGGACGCCTTACGCCTAACGGCCGGCATCGGGTTTTGGAGGGTTTGGATGCGGGTTAAAATTTTCGTTTCCCTCAAGGAGGGGGTATTGGACCCTCAAGGCAAAGCGGTCGAACGGTCCCTGCACGCGTTGGGCTACGGCGAGGTCCAGGACGTGCGAATGGGAAAATATCTTGAGGTCAGCCTGGATGCGCCGTCGCGCCAGGCCGCCGAAGTCCGGATTCGTGAGATGTGCGAAAAGCTGCTCGCCAATCCCGTGATCGAAGACTACCGTTTCGAGATCCAAGAATGAGAGTCATGAACCCATCACTTTGGTCCTGTCCAATGGAAGCCGGCACGGGCACTTCAAACCGGCACAACGGTCACGGGTTCAAAACGTTCAAGCTGTTCAATAGGGTTAACGGTTTGAACGACTTGAACTATTGTCACGGCAAGAGCTTAGTGCCTACAACCGGAGAGATGGTCCCCTGCGGGACACGATGACGGAGCGCGTTCGGAGCAAAAGCATGCATTGGGGCGTGGTGGTTTTTCCCGGCTCTTGTGACGACCAGGATGTCCATGATTGTCTCAACAACGTCTTGAGGCAGAAGGTCGAATTCCTCTGGCACAAGGACAAACTGAAAGGAAAAATCGACTGCGTCGTCTTGCCCGGAGGCTTTTCCTACGGCGATTATCTCCGCGCCGGAGCGATGGCCCGCTTCTCCCCGATCATGCAGGGCGTTATTGATTTTGCCCAAAAGGGTGGATTGGTTCTGGGGATCTGCAACGGATTTCAAATCCTCTGCGAGTCCGGACTTTTGCCGGGCGCGCTGACGCGCAATACCCAGCTGCAGTTTGTCTGCCGCCAGGTCTATTTGCGGCTCGAAGAGAGCGATACTCCCTTTACCTGCGCGGGTAAGAAGGGTCAACTGCTGAGGCTTCCGGTCAAGCATGGGGACGGTTGCTATTATGCGGACCCCGCAACCCTGGAGAAGCTGCGCAAGAATCGCCAGATTCTGTTTCGCTACGCGGACAGCAAGGGAAAGAGCTCCGAGTCCGCCAATCCCAACGGCTCTCTGGATCATATCGCCGGCGTCTGCAACGAGGGGAGGAATGTCTTCGGGCTCATGCCTCATCCCGAGGACGCCGGAGAGAAAATCCTGGGCAGCGAGGATGGGCTGAAGATCTTTTCGTCGATCATCGAGGCCTGCGATCCGAAAGAAAAAAAGGCATGGCTGGGTTAAAGAGAAAAGAATCCTCTCCGCCTTCGCTCAGCCCCGAGATCATCGCCAGCCACGGGCTGAGCGAGGAAGAGTATCAAAAAATCATTAAGCTACTGGGAAGAGAACCCAACACCACTGAACTCGGGGTCTTCTCGGTCATGTGGTCGGAGCACTGCAGCTACAAGAGTTCGAAGAGTTTTCTCAAGCTCCTCCCGACGGAAGGTCCCGCTGTCCTTCAAGGTCCCGGGGAAAATGCGGGCATTGTGGATATCGGCAAGGGGTTGGTGGCAGTCTTTAAAATGGAGAGCCATAATCATCCTTCTTTCATCGAACCCTATCAAGGGGCCGCGACCGGTGTGGGGGGAATTCTACGGGATATCTTCACCATGGGCGCGCGGCCCATAGCCTCTTTGAACTCGCTTCGTTTCGGCAGCTTCGATCATCCCCGCACTCGCTATCTACTGAGCGGCGTGGTGGCGGGGATCGGCGGCTACGGCAACTGTATAGGAGTGCCGACAGTGGGCGGAGAGCTCTATTTTGATGAATCCTACAACGCCAATATTTTGGTCAATGCCTTTTCCCTTGGCATCGCAAAGAAAGATCGCATCTTCAAAGGGAAGGCGAAGGGCGCAGGCAATTCTCTGATCTATGTCGGCGCAAAAACGGGACGAGACGGAATCCATGGGGCCACCATGGCCTCCGAGTCTTTCTCTCAGCAGAAGGCGACGCGCAGGCCCACGGTCCAGGTCGGCGATCCTTTTACGGAGAAACTTCTTCTGGAAGCCTGTCTCGAGTTGATGGAAAAGGATTTTTTGGTAGGGATTCAAGATATGGGCGCCGCCGGACTGACCAGCTCCTCGGCGGAGATGGCCGGTCGAGGCGGGACCGGCGTGGAGCTCGATCTTTCGCGTGTCCCGCTCCGGGAGAAGGGGATGACTCCCTACGAGATCCTTCTCTCGGAGTCGCAGGAGCGGATGCTGTTAGTGGTCAAAAAAGGGAGCGAGGAAGAAGCCAAGCGGATTTTCGAGCGCTGGGATCTCGATGCCGTGGTCGTCGGCAGAGTGACGAAGGATCGGCTGTTCCGCGCTTCCTTTGACGGCGGCGAGGTTGTCCGCATTCCTATCGCAGCGCTCACCACGGAAGCGCCGGTCTATGCCCGCCCGGCGGAGCGCCCGCAAAATCATGAGGAGATCCAGAAGCTGGATCTATCCAAGATCGATGCGCCTAAGGATTTGGGCGCTACATTGAAGACTCTGCTCGATTCACCGAATGTCGCCTCGAAGCGATGGGTCTATCGCCAATACGATCAGTTTGTGCGCAGCAACACCGTGGTGGCGCCGGGAGCGGATGCGGCCGTTATCCGAATCAAGGGGACTGAAATGGGGCTCGCCCTCACCGTGGATGGCAACAGCCGCTATTGTTATCTGGATCCCTATGTCGGTGGGATCTTGACAGTGGCTGAAGCGGCTCGCAATCTCGCCTGCGTCGGCGCTCGTCCTCTGGGGCTGACCGACTGCCTCAATTTCGGCAGCCCCGAAAACCCAAGCGTCATGTGGCAGTTCTCCGAGGTCATTCACGGAATGCGCGACAGCTGCGTAGCCCTGGGCGTGCCCGTTGTGAGCGGCAACGTTAGCTTCTATAATGAGACCGATGGAGTGCCCATCTATCCGACGCCGACGGTGGGGATGGTCGGGTTATTGCCCAAGCTGGAGCGGTACGTTACGCCGTGGTTTAAGTCGGCCGGAGACCTGGTGGTTCTCCTTGGTCGCAACCGCGAGGAGCTTGGGGGAAGTGAGTATCTCAAGGTTGTCCATGGACTGGTTAGAGGGACTCCGCCTTGGATCGATTTGAGATTGGAGCGCGCCGTCCAGCAGTGCTGTCTCAAGGCTATCGAGAGGGGAATGATCCGTTCCGCGCACGACATATCCGAAGGCGGCCTAGCCGTCGCTTTGGCCGAATGCTGTGTGGTCGGACCGGAGAAACCCCTTGGAGTCAAAGTCGAGCTGCCGGAGATGATGCGGCCGGACGCGCGGCTGTTTGGCGAATCGCAGTCGCGCATTATCTTGTCGATCAAAGAGAAAGACTTGGGTCGCCTTAAGGCGATCGCCGAAAAAGAGGGAGTACCGGTCCAGATTCTTGGTCAAGTCGGGGGATCGCACTTCGTCATTCAGCCTCTGATCCAGCTTGCGGTCGATGAGCTCAAATCGATTTGGTCCAACGGGTTAGAAAAGCGGCTTCAATAAGAAGGTTCAAGGGTTGAAGGGAACAGGAGAGTCGTCGAGAGATGTTCGATAAGTTTAAAGATGAGTGCGCAGTCGTAGGGGTTTACGGCCACCCCGAAGCCGCCAACATGGCTTACCTCAGTCTGTATGCCCTTCAACACCGCGGCCAAGAGTCCTCAGGCATTGTCTCGTCGAATGGCGACGTGCTGATATCCCATCGTCAGATGGGCCTCGTAGCCGATGTCTTCAAAGAGGACGTCATCAACCGTCTTGAGGGATCCACTGCCATTGGACACAACCGTTATTCCACTACGGGGCAGAGCCACCTGAAAAATGCCCAGCCCTTCGTGGTGGAGTATGCCCACGGCCCGATTGCGGTTTCCCACAACGGGAACCTCGTCAATGCCGGGATTTTGCGGGAGGAGCTCGAAGCCTCCGGTTCCATCTTTCAATCCACATCCGACACTGAAGTGATTATTCACCTGATCGCCACTTCCAAGGAAGAGAGCCTCATGGGGAGGATCGTCGAAGCGTTGAGTCGCGTGCGAGGGGCCTACTCGCTCCTTTTCTTGACCTTGGATCGGATGATCGCGGCGAGAGACCCGATGGGCTTTCGTCCGCTGGTCCTGGGGAGGTTCAAAGACGGCGCGAACAGGGATGGTTACGTCGTGGCTTCCGAAACTTGCGCGCTTGATTTGATCGAAGCCGAGTATCTCCGGGAGATAGAGCCCGGCGAGATCCTTTCCTTCAGCTCGAAGGGAATGGAATCGCTCAAGCCCTTTCCCGCGGTCTCTCATGCCAAGTGCATCTTTGAATACATCTACTTCTCGCGCCCCGACAGCAAGCTATACGGCCGCAACGTCTATCAGGTGAGGAAGGAACTCGGCCGCCAACTTGCCCGGGAAAGCCCGGTTGAAGCGGATCTGATCACCCCGGTTCCGGATTCGGGAGTGCCTGCCGCGATTGGGTTCGCTGAGCAGTCGGGACTTCCACTTGAATTTGGCCTCATCCGTAATCACTATGTGGGGCGGACCTTCATCGAGCCGCAGCAATCGATTCGTCATTTTGGAGTCAAGATCAAGCTCAACGCACAGCGCGAGGTGCTGGAGGGCAAGAGGGTGATTGTGGTGGACGACTCGATTGTCCGCGGGACGACAAGTCGAAAGATCATCCGGATGCTCAGGGACGCGGGCGCGCGGGAGGTTCACATGCGCATCAGCTCGCCGCCGACCATCAGTCCTTGCTACTACGGGATCGACACCCCGACCCGGTCGGAACTGATCGCCTCCTCCAGTTCCGTCGAGGAGATACGGAGGTTTATCGGAGCGGACAGCCTTGCCTACCTGAGCCAAGAGGGCATGTATAGTTTCCTTAACGGACAGAGACAAGGATTTTGCGACGCCTGCTTTAC
>WNFH01000696.1_pt1 | contig 22212 bp, 13 predicted proteins | sample 5400411 | NCBI WGS metagenome assembly WNFH01 (sample SAMN13153347, study PRJNA577476) | soil metagenome | isolation source: 200 cm saprolite under Douglas fir tree site 2 hole 3 | place: USA:California | collected 2015-04-18 | reverse complement strand
GGTCACCGGATCGAACGAACCTGGATAGATGGCGCGGCGCATGAACTAAGGATGGTAAATGGTAAATCGTAAATGGTAAATAGGAAACGGTGCATCTGAAAGATGAGCACGGGCATGAGGAAGGGTTCTGCTTCGCGCGGCTGCTCTATTTCGGCATCCCTGAACGTATCAAAAACTCATTGATAAACAAGCCGAAAAGGAGTATGAAGGCACATCTCTCAGATCGTACGTTCGAGTAGGTCGGTCTTCATCAGAAGTTAAGTTTGTCTTTCTCAGTTTGCAAAGGCCGAGAGGCGTCGGCGAGTTCGTAAGGCGATTCTTATTTGCTCTCGAGCCCGTCGGCAGACAGCATTCTCACAACTTCGACAGGGAGAAACGGCGGCTCGGCAGCGATCTACGAGACGATGACCGCGCTCGGACTGATTAATCTTCCGGAAGCGTGGGCTGGCCCACCAGAACTTCCGCAGGGATCGGGAAGAGGCAAATCAGTCGTTATCCTCGGCGCCGGCATCGCCGGGTTGACCGCGGCGTATGAGCTGACTCGCGCAAACTACGACTGTCAGGTTATCGAATTAACCGACCGGGCCGGGGGACGGAATCACACCGCTCGCCGCGGCACCGTCCTCAAAGAGGTGAATGAGTCGGGTACCACTACCGAGCAGGTGTGCAACTTCGACGAACAACTCTATCTCAATCTGGGTCCGGGACGAATCCCCTACCATCACCGCAGGGTGCTGCACTACTGCCGGGAATTAGACGTAGCACTGGAAATTTATGTCATGGAGACGATGGCCAATTTGTTCCAGAGCGACAAAGCTTTCGGCGGCAAGCCGCAGATCAGGCGGCGCATCGCCAACGACATACAGGGCTATATCTCTGAGATGTTGGCCAAGGCTGTAAACCAGAATGCTCTCAACGCCGAACTGGACGCCGCAGATCGCAGCAAGCTCCTCTGTCTGTTAAAAAACTTCGGCGATCTCGGTGCGAACGAAATATGCAGCAAGTGCGGCCAAACCAAATGCGCGACCTGCAATGCGAGTTGTCAGGACTGTGCGACGTGCAATAAACAATGCGTTACGTGTTTCCAGTACAGCGGCTCGACCCGCGACGGCTGCGAGATAACCGTTTACGAACCTTGTGAACCCGGGACAAAACTCGCTTTAAAGGAACTTCTCAGTTCGGAGTTCTGGCGCTTTCGCTTCTACCAATCATTTGAATACGAGTGGCAACCTACGCTCTTTCAGCCGGTGGGTGGCATGGATAAGATCGTTGATGGCTTTGTGCGCAAGATCGGCTCGCTCATCCGGTACAACACGAAGGTGCTGGACATACAAATTAGCAACAACGGCGTCACGGTAGTAACCGAAAACCGGGGAACGCGCAGCACGATCAAAGCGGACTACTGCATTAGCAATGTCCCTTTGCCGCTGCTCACGAAAATTTCCAACAACTTCACGCCTGATTTCGCCGCGGCCGTGAATCAGTGCAAGTATGATCCGACCTGCAAGCTCGGCTGGCAGGCGAACGAGCGGTTCTGGGAATCAGACAAGAACCAGATTTACGGCGGCATAAGTTATACCGACGATCCGATCACGCAGATGTGGTATCCGTCGTATGATTACTTCACTAAGAACGGCACGCTGACCGGCGTCTATAACTACGACGCGGACGCCATCGCCTTCGGCAAAATGAGCCTTGACGAGCGCATCAAGACTGCCCGGCTAGGCGCCGTCAAGTTTCATCCGGAGTTTGCGGACAAGCGGCTGGTCCCCTCAGACAGGGCTATATCCATTGCCTGGCAGAATATTCCGAATGAAGGCGGTGGCTGGGCCAACTGGGATCCCAACAGCGCGGCTGACGCGAAAGCCTACGCGCGCCTGCTGGCTCCGGATCGGCGCTTCTTTGTCGCGGGCGATCAGGTCTCGCAACTGCCGGGCTGGCAGGAGGGAGCCATGATGTCCGCACAACATGTCGTTGAGCAGATAGGCGGCAGACGACTGCTCACAGTGCCGCAGATCAGGCGCGCGCCCAATACTCGCCGTCTGATTCATGGGCGTACTTGAAACTAACGTCCGTGCTTTCTGGCTATCGAGGAATCCGCGCCGGACTGATTCCTCGATGCGGCTAGTCTCAGGAGCTGGTCTTGTAGTCGATACGTGTTGCTGACGAAACGCTTGGTGCCCTAAATTGGTTTCGTGTTGTCTTCCCTTAAGCAAGAACGATCCACGAAATCACACGAAACGGGTACGAAAAAAGCTTTCGTTTCGTGTGGGTTCGTGGATCTCCTTACTTGGCGAGAGGATCTCAAAATAGGGCACTACAAGGAACGGGCGGTCTTGACACTTCTAACGTGCGATGTTTCAATAGGCGTGGCAAAAACGTGGTGAGTTAAAGCGACTTGCGGCCACGTAAAAAAATCCGCTAAACAGCTCGGCGAGTCTTTCAACCGCTGCCAGGAAATCAGGTTTGAAGAGAGGCCCCGCGTTGTTACAGCGCGGGGCTTTTATTATGGAATGCGGCGACTTGTTGCCGCTTTCGAAAGCGCTGACAAGTCAGCGCACTCCAAAAAGAAATGACCAGTTTCCTCGACACATTAAAAGAGCGCATCGTCGTCTTTGATGGCGCGATGGGCACCAATCTGCAAGTGCAGAACCTTTCGCTGGATGATTTTGGCGGCTTGCGGTTCGAAGGCTGTAACGAACATTTGCTGATCACTCGCCCCGACGCCGTCGAAAAAGTACATACCGGGTTTCTCGATGTCGGCTGTGATGTGATCGAGACCAACTCGTTCAATGGCACGCCCGTAGACTTTGCCGAATACGACATGGCGGACCGGGCCTATGACATGAACGTTTTGGCCGCGCGCCTGGCGAAACGCATCGCCTCCGATTACGCCACCAAAGAAAAACCGCGTTGGGTCGCCGGCTCTATGGGTCCAGGGCGCAAACTGCCGACGCTGGGCCACATCAGTTTTCCCCAGCTAAAGGCCGCGTATGCTGAGCAGGTGCGCGGATTGCTCGATGGCGGCGTCGATCTGCTGATAGTCGAAACGTGTCAGGACTTGTTGCAGACCAAGGCCGCGCTCTCCGCAATCTTCGAACATTTCGAAAAGAACCGTGTACGCGTTCCCGTAATCGCGCAGGTCACGATCGAAACATTCGGCACGATGCTCAACGGCACTGAGATCAGCGCAGCGTTGACTGCTCTGGCGCCGTTTCCGATTGATGTGATCGGGATGAACTGCGGCACCGGACCGCGCCACATGACTGAGAGCATTCGCTACCTTTGCGAAAACGCGCCGCTGCCGGTTTCGATTCTGCCGAACGCGGGTTTGCCTTCAGTCAGAGAAGGCAAGATGCATTATGACGAGACGCCGGAAACTTTCACGACGCAGCTCGTTCACTTTGCCAGTGACTTTGGCGCCAACATCGTCGGTGGTTGCTGCGGCACCACGCCGGCGCACTTAAAGCTGGTCGTCGAAGCGATGCGGCGCATCACGCCGAAGGTGCGCGACGCCAAACTCGTGGCCGCCGCCTCGTCCATCTATTTCCAACAGCCTTACGTGCAGGACGCGTCGTTTTTGATCGTGGGCGAGCGCGTCAACGCCAGCGGATCAAAGAAAATGCGCGACCTGCTGAACGCCGAAGACTGGGACGGCCTGGTCTCGCTGGCGAAAGAGCAGGAGCGTGAGGGAGCTCATGTGCTCGACGTCAACGTGGATTTTGTTGGCCGCAACGGCGAAGCCGACATGCACGAGCTGGCTTCGCGGCTGGTGACGAACGTCAAGATTCCGCTGATGTTCGACTCTACTGAGTGGCAGAAGATGGAAGCCGGTCTGCAACACGCCGGTGGCAAATGCATTCTGAACTCGACCAACTACGAAGATGGCGAGCCGCGGTTTGCAAAAGTTCTCGAGCTGGCGAAGAGATACGGCGCCAGCGTGGTCATCGGCACGATCGACGAAGAGGGCATGGCGCGCACGGCGGACGGAAAGTTTGCGATCGCGAAACGCGCTTATGAACAGGCCACGCAAAAGTACGGCATTCCCGCTGAAGACATCTTTTTCGATTCGCTGGCGCTGCCCATCTCGACCGGCATTGAAGAGGACCGGCGTAACGCGGCCGAGACGATTGAAGGCATTCGCCGAATCAAGCGCGAGCTGCCGGGCTGCTTTACGATTCTCGGGGTCTCGAACATTTCGTTCGGTCTTAATCCCGCTTCGCGCGTCGTCCTCAACTCCGTCTTTCTGCATGACGCAGTCGAGGCCGGCCTCGACGCCGCGATCGTCAACGCCAGCAAGATTGAGCCCTTGAATCGTATCGGGGAACAGGAACTCAAAGTCGCGCGCGATTTGATTTATGACCGGCGCCAATTCGAAGGCGACGTCTGCACCTACGATCCTTTGACCCAGTTCACTACGCTCTTCGAAAACGTCAAAACCAAGAGCGCAAAGAAAGCGAGCAAAGGCGAGACCGTCGAAGAGCGTCTGAAGAATCACATCATCGACGGTGAGAAGATCGGACTCGAAGATGAGCTAAGAACTGCGCTTGAAACGTATCCGGCGCTCGATATCATCAACAACATCCTGCTCGAAGGCATGAAGGTCGTCGGCGATCTGTTCGGCAGCGGCCAGATGCAGCTTCCTTTTGTGTTGCAGTCAGCTGAGGCGATGAAGGCGGCCGTGCGTTTTCTTGAGCCGTTCATGGAAAAGAAAGGCGGCGCCACGGCCAAAGGCACGATGGTTCTGGCGACCGTCAAGGGCGACGTGCACGACATTGGCAAGAACCTCGTGGACATTATTCTAACCAACAACGGCTATCGCGTAATCAATCTCGGCATCAAGCAAACGATTGATACCATTCTGAACGCTCATGAGGAACACAAAGCTGACGCCATCGGTATGAGCGGCCTGCTGGTGAAATCCACGCTCATCATGAAAGAGAATCTTGAAATCATGAACGAGCGGGCCATCAAGGTGCCGGTCGTGCTGGGCGGCGCCGCATTGACCCGGCGCTACGTCGAAGACGATTTGAAGTCGATTTACAAAGGCACGCTCTTCTATGCGCGCGATGCGTTCGCCGGTCTGCACACGATGGACAAGTTGATGGCAGCCGATGGTCACGCCATCGAAGAACAAGCCAAAGCTGCCAGCGCGGCGGCAAGTGGCAACGGCGACGTTTCGGATGATGCCGAAGATCTTGTGGGCGAGGATGCCAAGCTCGGCTTGCGCAACTCTGCGAAACCGCGCCGCGCGGCGAAAGTCTCCGGCGACACAACGCACACCCAACGCTCAGAGGTGCGAACAGATGTTCCGATTCCGGAGCCGCCGTTCTTTGGCTCGCGCGTTGTCGAGGACATCTCGCTCGATGAGGTGTTCGCTTACATCAACGAAACCGCGCTGTTCAAAGGTCAATGGCAGTTCAAACAGGGAAGGACCTCGGCGGAAGAATACCAGGCGCTGGTCGCGGAAAAAGTTCGACCCGTGTATGAGGAACTGAAAAAGCGCAGCGCCCGCGAACGGCTGCTCGTGCCGCGGGCCGTATACGGTTACTTCCCGGCCCAATCGTCGGGAAACGATCTGATCGTTTACGATGCTGACGCCGAAACTGAGCGGGCGCGTTTCGCCTTTCCGCGGCAACCTACCGGCAAGAGCCTGTGTCTCGCCGACTATTTCGCTTCGGTTGATTCTGGCCGGATGGACGTCGTCGCGTTTCATCTGGTAACCGTGGGCCGGCGCGCCAGCGAATATTCCCAGGAGCTTTTCCAGCGCGACAACTACGCCGAGTATCTTTACTTTCACGGGCTGAGCGTTGAAAGCGCCGAGGCCATGGCCGAGTTGTGGCACCGGCGCATCCGCGAAGAATTGGGCATTGCCGCCCGCGACGCAAAGAACCTCAATGAACTTTTCCGGCAAGGCTATCAAGGCTCGCGCTTCAGCTTTGGCTATCCCGCCTGCCCGAATCTGGAGGATCAGGCGAAGCTGTTTGAGCTGCTCGATCCGGCACGGATCGACGTGGAACTGTCCGAAGAGTTCCAGCTTGAGCCGGAGCAATCGACTTCTGCTATCATCATCCATCATCCGGAAGCCCGGTATTTTTCGATCGAGTGAATTTGGCTTCTCGAAATATGCCGAAAGGAAGTATCATTCAAACCAATGAGTAAACAGTTGTTGAAAGATGAGGGTCGAGAAGGACAAAGTGAGCCGATCGTCCCGAAGAAATATCCACGTCATCCAATAACCATGGAGAACTCACCCGAGGAAACAATTAGAATAATGGAGGGCTTTCCGCAACGTGCAGCGAAGTTAAGGGAGCTTATTCGTGGCCTTAGAAAAACGGACTCGCGTTGAAATCTTTCTCCCGGTTAGAACTGACACATCCGACTACAGAACAGTAACCGACTGGCTCTCGGAGGAATTAGCCCTCGCTCGCGGAGGATCCACGCTCACAACGCCATTTACCGGCCTATACGCGTCTTCAATCACACACAGCAACGTAGTTCGCGACCTGATTCAAATCTTGTTCTGTGACTTTGACCTCGATGTCGACGACGCGGTTCATCGCACGAAATTGCTAACATATCTGAACGACCTTCGCCTTATGCTTGTGGAGATATTGCATGAGGAGGACGTGTGGATCATCTATCATTCGGTTACGCGGATCTCATGATCATCAACGGCCGAGTCAGCGATAGAGTGTCTGTGATTGAACCTTCGGACGAAGAACTCGCCGTCCTCTCCGCCTTCGAGCGCTTCGCTTTTCGGGTCACGCATCGGATGAATCTCGGTCGCTGGAAGCGTTTCTGGACGTGGTGCCAGAGCGTGTTCGGGGCGGGCTGGATTCATCTCTCGAGTTACAACTTGCTGCATGTCTACGGTCTCGAGCACATCGAGGCGGTCGACCATGATCGGCCGATTTTGCTGGTGGCTAATCACCAATCGTTTTTTGATTTCTTCACGGTCTCGAGCGTTCTGTTTTATCGCACGCGCTTCGGCAAGCGACTCTTCTTTCCCGTGCGCGGCCGCTTCTTCTATCAATCGCCGGCCGGCATGTTTGTGAATCTGGTGATGGGCTGGTGGTCGATGTACCCGCCTTTCTTTAGCGGCGGCGACAAACCAATTCCGGCAAAGCGCGAGTTCGACAAGTATTCGTTTCGGCGCTTGACGCAACTCTGTCGCGAGGGCGCGGGCAACGTGATCGGTTTTCATCCCGAAGGCACGCGCAACAGAAGCGACGATCCGTATTCGTATCTGCGGCCGCAGCCGGGCGTCGGCAAATTGATCAAAGAAGCGAATCCACAAGTCGTTCCCATTTTTATCACTGGACTCGGTAACAACCTACCGCGGCAGGTTTTAGGGAACTGGTTCGGCGGCGAGAAGGTTCGAATTCACTTCGGCAAGCAACTCGACTTGTCAGAGTTCATCGCCAAGAAGGATCATGTGCGCACTTATAAAGAGATTGGCGAATTTGTGATGAGCAGGATTGCGGACCTTGGCGAAGCCGATCGCGAACTGTATTCAAATGGAGCAAAAGCCTAACCGCAGAGGGCGCAAAGGATCTCGCAGAGGCGCGCAGAGGAAAACCTTTGCGTTCCTCTGCGAAGACCTCTGTGTCCTCTGCGGTTAATCCTTCAGAGCAAACACAAGTAATGACGTTGCCACTCGTGATTGTTAACCCCGCTTCCGCCGATGGCGCGACGCAAGAGAACTGGCCAAAGTTTGCCAGCGACTTGCGCACGCACTTTGGCCCCTTCACCGTCGCGTTCACTGAAGGGATTGGTCACGGGCGCCAGCTGGCCGCTGAAGCCGCGAAACAGGGAACGAAACTCGTCATTGCCTGTGGCGGTGACGGCACCATCTCAGAAGTGGCGAACGGAATTATTGAATCGAACAGCGAAGCAGAACTCGGGATCCTGCCGGGCGGCACGGGCGGAGATTTCCGCCGCAGCCTGAAGATCTCAACGAATGTGGCGACGGCGGCGCGCACGCTGCGCGACGGTCGCCCGCGCCTGATCGACGTGGGCCGCGTAACGTTTGTTAACGATGCCGGTGAGCGCGAAACGCGTTTCTTTGTCAACGTCGGAAGTTTCGGGATGAGCACCGCGGTGCTTGAACGACAGCGCAGCGGCGACGCCACGAAATGGCTCCCGTCATTTGGCTCACGCAAAATCGGCAGCAAGCTTTCTTACGCCGCGGCCACCGTGCAGGCGACGCTACAGTCTTCGCCGACTGAAGTTTACGTGCAGCTTGATGAGCAGGCAGAGCGGCGTCTGCGCATCGCTGAGTTCGCGGTGGCCAACGCGCGTTACTATGGCGGCGCGATGAAGATCGCGCCGGACGCGAAACTCGACGACGGTTATTTCGATGTGATCACGATTGGCGACGCCAGCGCGTTTCGGATTCTCGCAAACTCCCCGCGGCTTTACCTCGGTGCCCACCTGCGCATGAGCGAAGTCAGCCACTCGCTGGCGAAACAGATCGTGGCGCGCGCGGCCAGCAAAGATGAACATCTGGCGGTGGAACTCGACGGCGAACTTGTGGGGCGTTTGCCCGTAACGTTTCAGATTATGCCGCGCGCTTTGCGCGTGAGGTGCTAGAGAAGGAGTAAGCCATTGGTCAAGCGAAGCCATAGGTCCAGGCACAGAGCGCTGAGGTTTGAACGGAGACACGACCAGCTTGCTCCTGTGCCGGTCTTCGTCGAACGACTAATTGCATCGCTGGCAATCGCCCTGGCCCTGATCACCTTTGCCCTGGCGATCGGAATCGCCGGTTATCATTCGCTCGGCAAATTAGACTGGGTTGATTCTCTGCTCGAAGCTTCGATGATCCTTGGTGGGATGGGCCCGGTCAGCACTCTTACCGGCGACGGTGTCAAAATTTTCGCTTCACTGTACGCGCTGTTTAGCGGACTGGTTTTCATCGCCGTGATGGGGGTCGTGCTCACGCCCATCGTGCATCGCTTTTTGCACAAGTTTCATGTCGATGAAGAGGATGAGGATTAGTGCCGTTGGGCCGGGGTTGACTCGTTCGAGCTCGAGTCTTGCGATGATTCCCAGAGATATGCCGCGAGGAATATGCCGCGAGCGTTCTGAGCCGCGTTAACGCGGCTTTCCCGCAGGGTTACTAGACCAGCCGTTCTACGGCTGGGGTCTCGCGATGGCTGAACAACATCAGCCCGCTTCAGCGGGCTTCTAGCGCGAGGCTTTAGCCGATCTGGTAAGCACGCTGAAGCGCGCTAAATGAAATCCATACGCTACCCTCATCCAGCGCTGGAAGCGCTGGTCTAGTAACCCTGCGGGCAAGCCCGATGAATCGGGCTGTAAGAAGTTCACGTAGTTCAGTACGATTCACATCGCTTGACTCACATCTTAAGTGGGCATATCGTCCGTTCTCGGTCATCTTGGATTGGTAGTAGCCAAGTACATGCCCACAGCGCCTAGGGTATTCATCTCCTACTCTCATGATTCCCCCGCTCACAAACAGTGGGTTGCAGAGCTAGCCGCGCGCCTCCGCCGCTCAGGCATTGATGCCATACTAGATCAATGGGACTTGAGCCTTGGCGACGATGTCACCCGGTTCATGGAGGCGGGCGTGTCCGGCTCCGATCGTGTACTTGTAGTTTGTACCGATGAGTATCTGAGGAAGGCAGACGCTGGGAAAGGAGGGGTCGGCTACGAAAGACTAATCGTTACCGCTGAGCTGGTTCAGAACATAGGCACAAATAAGTTTATTCCAATAATTCGAAATACCAGCGGAAAGGATCGGACGCCGATTTTTCTTGTTACCCGCCTGCATATTGATTTCAGCAAGGACGACGAGTTTGACGAGAAACTTGAAGAGTTGCTTCGCGAACTGCATAAGGCTCCGGCCTCAGCGAAGCCAGCACTGGGGAAGAACCCTTTTTCGTTAACACCTTCTGGCGCAGAAGCATCAACACCCGACATATCGGAGCTAGTTGAAATTCCGAAACAGCTGGACGACCCTGCCGCGGTTTATCAGTCAGCCGTCGGCCTTGCGCGAGGCAACGACGTCTACGGGTGGCGGCAGTTAGTAAAACGCGTACGTTTACCGATCCAACCGTTATTGTTCGAGTGGCGGAAGAAATACGAACAGAATCCTCCTGGCACTGTCGAGGAGCTATGCGCTGCGGCTGACGAGGCGGTCACCGTCATTTCCCCATGGTTAGTCATCGCCTTAGCAGGTGTTGAATCTGGACGAGGAGAGTTTACCGATCAGCGCTCCTTGTTTGATGAAATTTACGAGATCGATGGATGGGTCATGGGCGGTCTAACGATGCTTGTGGATTTACCCAGTACTCTAGGCTACATCTATCAGGCCTTACATGGAGCAATGTGCCTATACACCGGACAGCTCGAATTAGCACTTGATCTCGCTGACATGAAGGTGAAGGATAAATACCATGGCGAATACCAGAGTGTTTGGCGATTATCGCGAATAGTTGGTTGGCCCGAAACACTCGGTCGAAATAGCATCACGGCTTGGACGTTTATTTCGACTGCTCTTGAACGGTGGCCGTGGCTTCGTGAAATATTCGGCAGTGAGAGAGATTACAGAATGTCACTCGCGGCATACTACATGGCGCTTAACACATATGAATTAGCGACTGATATTGCCGAAAAAGGAACAAAGCCATATGAACAAGGACCCTTGAGTGGATCTCAAACAATGCTCTGGGTTCCATTGAATTTTGCTGAGGAGACTGCCGAGACACAGCGCCGTGCATTTTCATTGCTCGTTGGAAAAAAGAAGTTAGTCACAGCTCTTTGGGAGAGAAAAAATGTTAGGCGCGAGGACATGGAACGGCTGTGGCAGACGTGGATTGACACCTGTAAGTCAGTGTGGGGCTACAGTAAGTACCCATTCGGAGTTGGATATGGAACTACTCTCGCTCATGCGGAACTGTTCAAGGTGCTTGCAGAAAATTAAGCAGCGTTACTTCCCGCCCAAAAAATTCTCCCGCACATAACGCACGGTGTCGTTGAGCGTATCGCCGGGATCGCGGGGCACGAAGCCGAGTTCGCGGCAGGCTTTGGCATTATTGAAGTACCAGAAGTACTCGGCCATTTCGATTGAGTCGGCCTCCAGCGGCGACGTCAGGTTCCACTGGCGGAACAGAGAGTCGATCACCTGCGCGCCGGTGATCGCGACCTGAGAAGGAAACGCCAGCCGCGGTGAAGCAACCTTTGTCAGCCGCTGCAGTCGATCGAAAAACTTCACGAACGTCCAATTCACCGCGCCGAGCAGATAGCGCTGGCCGTTCCGGCCCTTCTGCATAGCCACGCGAAACGCTTTCGCCGTGTCGCGCACATCGACGAAGTTCAAGCCGCCGTTGGGCACCGCAGTGATTTTGCGCGCCATGAAATCCAGCACGACCTTGGTCGAACTCAGACGATCATCCCCGGGGCCGAGCAGCAAACTCGGATTCATGATCACGAGGCGCAGCCCCGGGCCGTGGAAACGTTCCAACGCGGCCATCTCCTGATAGGCTTTGCTGGCGTAGTAAGGCCAGCGCGCGATGATGTCCATGGGCGGCGGATAGGTTTCGTCAGGTGTGACGCCGCCCTTTTCAGTCACCGCAATCGTGCCGCTGCTCGACGCCAACACAATAGTTTTCACGCCTGCCTTCTTCGCAGCGTCACACAACAGACGCGTGCCTTCGACATGCAGCTTGTACATTTCGCGCGCGTCGTCTTTCTCGCGCGAAACCTTTCCGGCGAGATGATAGATTTCGGTGACGCCGTCAACGGCCCGCGTTACATCCTCGGCGTTGGTGACTGAGCCTTCGATGGTGTCGACGGCCAATCCCGTAAGCCACTCTGGGATCGAAGTGGCCATGACGCGAAGATCTTTCTGACCCGATTCGACCAGCTGCCGGACCAGATGCGCGCCGAGAAAGCCCGTGCCACCGGTGATCAGGGTTGTCGCTGGAACCTTCTTGACGATGGCCGCGTGCTTTTTCGTGCTCTGCTTCGGCACGATCTGCGCGGTGCGTTTTTTCGGTGGTGTCCTTGGCATCGAGCTATGGTCCACAGATTACGCAGATTTCACAGATTTAGAAAAGACCAAGCGATCTTCATAATTCTCTGACTGCCTATCTGTGTAATCTGCGTAATCTGTGGATAATTCTTCCTCAAGCTTCCGCGGCAGCAAATTCTTCGTCGCCCGCGTCGATGCGCGCGCGCCCGCTGCGGCGGTCCGCTTTCCATTGTTCGCGCACCGCTTTCGCGTCGAACTTTTCATTCGTGCGGTCGCGCAGATTGACGATGTCATGCTGCAAGCGCGCCGCGATCAAGCGATACGCTTCGGCGCGGGCCATGCCGCGCGTCATCTCCTCGAGTTCGTCGTACGTTACGAAGCGACCGACCTGCGCGCCCACGTCGCGGCTCTTTAAAATCGTCGATCCCTTCGGAAACGCTTCGTAAGTTCCCCGCAAGTAAACCGGTAGGATGCCAACGCGCGACGCGAGCGCCAGATAACCAATCACCGGCTTAAAGTCGGCCATGAGGCCGGTCATCGAGCGCGTGCCTTCGGGAAAGATCAGCGCGTTGTAACCACGATCGAGGAACGAGCGCGCGTGCCGCAGAGATTGTCTAAGGGAGCCCGAGCGCTCCATCGGCACCAGATTCGTAAAGTTTTCCATGTAAGCGCGCTTGTATTTCGTGTCGAAAAAATAATCGGCCGCCGCGAGCGCCACCAGGTCCTCGCCCGCGTCGCCCAAAGCCATCTTCACCAACCCCATGTCCAGATGCGATTGGTGGTTCGCCGCGACGATGAAATTAGTGTGATATGGGATGTTCGTCTGGCCTTCGTATTTCGTGCGCAGCAGGCGCTCGTACAGCGCGCGTTGCACCAGGTCGACGCCCTTGTTTCCAATCGTGCGCACAAACTCAGGAATGCGAATCTCGTCGTCGCGCGTCTCTGCTTCGACTCTGACTCGCGTCTCCTTCCGAGCTGGTCCGGAGCGGTTAACTACGGTCAGAAGCTCGCGCACATCCTGAACTTCGTTGAGGCGCTCCGGCGCCTTTAAAGATCCGCCCGCGTTCTCAATCGCCGTGGCGAGTTCGACAAACATCAAGCTATCAAAGCCCAGGTCACCCAGCCGCGAATTGACCGAAACTTCATCAAGCGATCGGTTCGCCACGGACGCGATGATGCTGCGCAGCCAGGCGGCGTCGGCCGTAATTTCTTCACCACCGCCTCCGGTCTTGGAAGCCTGCACACCTTCCTCGATCTTCTGCAGGATCTTCAGCGCTTCGCTGCGTTTGACTTTGCGTGTGGCCGTGCGCGGCAGCTCTTCATCGGTGAAATGCAGCAGTTTGACGCGCTTGTAATACGGCAGCGTCGTCGACACTTCGCGAAAGTGCTCTTCGATCTTTTGTCGCACTTCGGCGCGGGTCAGCGCGATGTCATGTTCTTCGTTGGGGACGACGATGCACGCGACTTTCTCGCCGATGCCGTCGGGCAGGCCAATCACGCTCATCTCTTTAATGTAGGGTGAATCCTGGTAAACTTCTTCGACCTCATCGGGGTAGACGTTTTTGCCATTTGTGTCGACGATGATGTCCTTCGAGCGGCCCACTAGAAATAGATTGCCTTCGTCGTCGATGCGTCCGAGGTCCCCGGTGTAAAGCCAACGGTCGACCAGCGCTTCGCGCGTCGCCTCTTCGTTGCCAAAGTAACCGAGCATCACGTTTGGTCCGCGCGCGATGACTTCACCGACGCCGCTCGCGTCAGGATCAGCGATGCGAACTTCAACACCGGGGAGCGACTTGCCAACCGTTCCGGCCAGCACGCGATTCTCCGGTCGCGTAACGGTCAATACTGGCGAGGCTTCAGTCAGGCCGTAGCCTTCAAGAATCGTAAAGCCAAGCCCCTGAAAATCACGCTGCACCTTGTCATTCAACGCGGAGCCGCCGCTTATGAAATAGCGTATGCGGCCGCCCAGACCTTCATGAATCGGATAGAAGAAAGCCTGCCCGAGATTCAAAGGCGTGTTGTCGCGCAGCCACGCGTTGAACTTCATCATCAGGTCGGCCATTTCGCCGATCCACTTGCCGCGTTCGTGCAAACGATTCTTGATTCGTCGATGCAGCAACTCCCAAAGCGCGGGCACGCCGACCATCCCGGTGACGTGGCCGTTCTTAATCGCTTTCGCGAGATGGTCGCTCGTCAACTCGGGCAGGTAAGTGATCTGCGCGCCGCGACTCAGCGGCGTTAAGAAGCCGGTCGAGAACTCGAAGGTGTGATGAAGCGGCAGTACGGAGAGCACGCCGTCGCTCGTGTCCATGTCAAAGACAGAGGACAGCATTGAGACCATGCTGGTCAGATTGCGATGCGAGAGCATCACGCCTTTTGGGCGGCCCGTCGTGCCGGAAGTGAAGATTAGCGACGCTACCGTCTGGGCCGTTACGCGTTGCGGCAAAAGCGCGATGCGCGCACCTTCGGTCTTCTCGTCAGGCATCTCAAAGACATCGTCAAAAGTCCACAGCTTGATCGCATCGAGCCCGGCTGTCTTCAGCTTCTCCGGCAGGTCCGAATGCTCTTCTTTCAGCTTCGCACTGATCACGATGCCAGAAGCTTCACCAGCACGCGCAAAGTTAATAATCTCATCGGTTGAGCTTTCTGGATCGACCGGGATGCAGGTGGCGCCGGCCTTCAGCACGCCGAAATACGTCATGCCCCATTCCGGGGCGTTGTGACTAAAGAGCATCACGCGATCGCCGGACTTGATGCTGTTGCTCGCAAAGAAACCCGCGGCGCGCATCGCCAACTCGCGTAAATCCGCGTAGGTGTATTGTTCTTTGCGGCCGTCGCGTTCGATGCGCATGGCGACCCGCGTCGAGTGACGCTTGGTGGTCGTCTCAAACAATTCAAGCAAGTCCCGATACGTGTAGACGCGTTTTGGCTGCGTGCGCATGTCCTCTTCGAGCGTCGGCAGCACCCACTTCTTCAGGCCCGGCATGTGGATATTCAACCAGTAGTCGTACCAGTCGAAGCTCTCGGGGTTCCACGTCAGCAGTTGTCGCTCTTCTTCACGAATGCTTGCGAACAATGCGCGGACGTTGTCTGAGCGAAAGACATAAGCGTTCTCGACGGTGAAGGGAAGAAACATTTCGAAAGCTTCCTGTGCTTCGCGAGTTTGTTCTTCGACGCGATCGACGGTCTGCTTCATGCGATTGATCACACCCTCGTAACGGCCGCCGCCCCAGCGCGGCTTGGCTTTATCGAGGAGTGAGGAGAATCTCTTCGCCGTCTTGTTCATCATCGGCAGCGACGCTGAGTCGAACCGCTCCGGCGAAACGCGAAACGGTTCTATGCGCGCAGAGATTTCGTGGAACAGCCGCAAGCCATCCTTTTTCTCAAGCTCCTGCTGCCGCCGAAACAGTCCCACCAGCGAAATGATTCGCCCCATGTTGTTGGGATTGGAATCGCCGGTCGCCGCCTGGTGAACCAGACGCGGCTGTTCGACGCAAGCCTGCGCCGCGACGGCCAGCATGACGGCGGCAACTTGATCGACAGGCGTGATGTCGAGGATTAGTTTTTCGTTCGCGGGAATCTGACGCTGTCCCTTCAAGGCCATGAAAATGATCGGTGCGGTGGTCGTGAAGCCTTCGTTCCAACCGGGAAACGGATAGTCCTTTGCAGATTCAACGATGCTCGGGCGCACAATGCTGCGCACGATTCCAGTTTCCGCGGCGACCAGTTGTTCGCCGAGAGCTTTGGTGTACGTGTAAATATTGGGCCAACCCCAAAACTCCGAGCGTTCGATTCCCAGTTCGGTCAGACGGTTCCGGGTCCAGACTTTCCGTTCGCGCGCGACCGCCAGTCCCAGCGTATCCGGATCGTCGCCATCGCGCATCTCTTCGTTTAGCCGCTTGCGCGCCTGCTCGCGAAAATGCGCTACTCGCATTGCGTCTTTGGCTTCTTCACGGGCGCGTTCCGACATCTTTGAGCAATCAAGGATTTCCTGCTCGACCGAGAAGTCGACGCCCTTGACCTCGTCTTGGCGCGGGAAATAGCCGAGCACATCATCATTTTCCCAGACGGCGCCAGATCGATTGCCGGCGACGAAACACGTCGAGATGTGAATCAGACAGGGCCGCTTCATGCGTTTGGTGAACGCGATCACGTTTTGCGTGCCGACAACATTCGTGCGCAGGGCGCTCTCCAGGGTTGGATTGAAAGTTACGTTACCGGCCGAGTTGATGACGACGTCGATGTCGCCGGCGATCTGCCGGGCCTCTTCATCGCTGAAGCCAAGATTGTGGTCCGCGATGTCGCCGCCGACGATCTTGACTTTGTCGCGAATGAATCCGTCGAGCGCGCCGCCATATCGCTCGCGGAGAGGATCGAACGGAGGCGCCGTGATCACGTTATTCCAAAAGCGCGTCTCGGATTCTTCCTGCGAACGCGCGCGGACGGTAACGTACACGCGCCCGACGTTCGGGAAGCGATGCAGCAGCATGCTCAGCGTGACCTTGCCAAGAAAGCCCGTGCTGCCTATCAGAAACACCTTCCGGTCTTTGTAGATTTCAGTCGGTGATAGCTTTTTCGTCATGATTCAAGTTTCTTATCTCCCTCTCCCTTTGGAAGAGGGTCGGGGTGAAGGTCCAGGTGCGTAGCCACTCACTTTTTCTCTCCTCAGCACTGCGGACGACCGCAAAACAGAAAATGAGAAGTTGTTCCCTGGTTCTGCTAAGCTCTCGCTCCAGCACTCTCCCAAAAGGGAGAAGGAGTTTCAGCGAAGTTCATTCACACGTTTTCCGCCGTGATGCTTTAGCAGGTCGGCCACAGCCGAATTATTTCGGTTGAGAGCAATGTCCAACGCAGTACCATCGTTCCCTATCGCATTAACGTCAGCCCCGTGAGCCAAAAGCTCCTTCACCAGAGCAACGTGTCCGTAATAAGCCGCTTCCGTGAGGGCCGTATCGCCCAACTGCTCGCGCGCGTTCACATCCGCGCCTTCCGCCAGCAAGTATCTAACGACATCGCTTCTTCCCTCGCCGGCGGCAATGAACAGCGGCATGCAGCCATTGCTGCGCAAGTTGATGTTCGCTCCCGCGAAATGCAGCAGACGCATCCGGCTAAGACTTCCGTCCATGGTGGCCTGGGTAAAGTATCTCTGGCGCTGCTCTTTGAATTTCGGCAAGCCACTCACGATTGCAAACGAGAAAACGAGTGTGCTGGCAAAAGCCAGTGCGCGCGTGATGATCGATTGTGCCGTCTCCCGATTCACTAATTCATTCCATGTCAGCAATGCCAATCATCGGCTGATGCAGCATCGTGATCTCGGCTGAATTGCCCATGTAATTGCGCGCCATCGCGATGGCTTCCGTCAGGTTGTCGGCGCGTTCCCAGCCCAGCATCGCCGGCACGTGCGCATTCTCAGCTCCGGCGGCAATCACGTGGCCGACGTGCTGGCGGCCGTTCTCGCCCCAGTACCACATGAAAAACGGATGCGCGCCGTGATAGGCGTTGCCGCGCCGGTACATCTCGATGTAACTCGGATTGTTCGCAAACTCGCGCTCGTATTTTTCGCGTAAGTAGAAAGCGTCGCGTGACTCGGGCAACAGGCGGTTGAAGAACTCGATGTAGCTGGGATGAAAATTGTGATCGAACTCGTCGTAGCATGGATGATGAATAATCAGCACGCCGCCTTTTTTGAGCAGGGGCTTATTGCGATAAAAGTTGAAGTGATAACCCAGGCCCATCACCTGCACGAGCAGCGGATTCAAGACCGAATAGACGTTGTAGGGCGAAATATCGGGAATGCCGCTGATTAGAATGTCGCACTGGCCGCGCACCGGAATCGCGTATTGTTGGAATCCCTTCTCGATTATCTTGTCGTGCACCGGCTCGGTTTTGCCGGCAAAACACGCCGTCATCTCGTATTGCGCCGGCATCGAGTGGAGCAGCTTGCGGCGCGCGGGCCGCGGCAGCTTGCTCATCGTGTAGCGCATCGCTTCAAACTTCATGCGATCGAAAGCCGTGAAGTCGTCCTCGTTCTTGATCAGGAAATCCATGTCGCCCTTGTACATGCGATTGTTGATGGCGGTTTCGATGTGAAAGACGTTCAGATGCTGGTCGACGATCTTGCCGAGTCGTCCGCACTTGTTGCTCAGCTCCGAACGCGCGGGATCCATGTAGCTGTCGGAATCGCGAATCGTCTGCGGCTCGTGATGCGCGCGCAGGGATTCGTAATCGCAAAGACCGACCGCGACGGACTTGTGCCCGCCGTCCATCGGGACAAAGTTGATGTTGCAGTAAATCAGGAGATCGCTTTCAGCCGCCCGGCGGTTAAGCGTCAGGGGTTCTTTGTGCCGCGTCTCGCCAATCTTGATTAGGCCTTCCTTCCATTCGGCGTCGTGGTTGTAATAACGATCGGGATAGAACTCGTCGTATATCTTTTGCCCGACCATGCGTTTCATTTCCCAGGGCGTCATCTTGCGGTGGAGCGAATTCGCAATGATGATGTGCACATCATCGACACCGTGGCCCGCGAGCATGTCCAGTACGATTTCCAGGACCGTCTGGCGGATGTCGGGCGTGGCCATCGGCGGCAGCGGCAGGCTGATGTCATCAACCGCGATCGTGATCTTCATTCCGGGCTCAAGCTGCGCGAACAGTGGATCACAGCCAAGCGGATGATTCAGGGCGTAGCGAATCGCCGCCTCGCGGTTTGGCAGGCCTTTGACCGGCGGATTGGGATAAAGAACGCGCGTCCCGACCGGCAGATCCTCGAGAATGAAGTCTTCGCCGGAGGGCATGATTCGCGGCGCGCTGTCGCTGTCGATGTAAACGATCGATTCGTGCGTTTTTCTTCTTAGTTGAAGTGCCATAGGTTATGGTCCAAAGCCCACTGTACAAGGTTTCCGACAGACAGATCTGAATTCGTATGCAGTCAGTCTTGGCTGATCGTTGTCAATCGCCCAAACAAACTTCTCGATCGCATATACCAGGTCACTACCCGCAGTCTCGTGATGAGTGAAGCTTTGTCGCTTGGATCCGAAGACCCTTCGCAGGTGCATGTCTCGCCAGACGTTGTCTTCAATGATAACAATTGCTTTTCCTGAGATTGTTCCCAGTTGGTCGTGGGCATTACTGAGTTGGTTTGTAAACTCGATCTCACTTATTCGGCTCTGCAAAGTCCGATCGGATCGAGAATAAATGTCGTGGTACTCCTGCTTATTAAGCTGGTCATGAAACCTGTCAATGCTCTGTTCCAAGACGGTCTCAACCTTGCGCTTTTCGTCGTACGCACAGGACGCGCACCCTCCTAGAGCTACCAAGATAAATACGTAAGGCAAGAATTTCATGGTCTTGAAGCACTAGCTACTTCAAATTTAGAATCGGCCAATCGTGATGCAGCGCCGTCTGACGCAGGCGCAAATCCGGATTCACGGCTGCCGGATGGCCGACGATCGACAGCATCGGCAGGTCGCTGATGCTGTCAGAGTATGCGAACGACTCGCTTAGGCTTAGACCTTCGCGCTCAGCGAAGGTTCTAATCCACGAAGCTTTGGTCGCGGACGCCAGGACCGGCGGCAACAAGCGGCCGGTCGCTACGCCCTTCACGAATTCCAAACGGTTGGCGATATAGTCCGTGATGCCCAAATATTCCATCAACGGTCTTACGGAAACATCCAGCGCGCCGGTGACCACGACCTGGCGCAGTCCGAGGCTCCGGGACTTTTCGATCAATTCAAAAGCACCGGGATAGACCGCGGGCTTGAGCACGTTCACGAACAACTCGTCGGCAAAGTAGCGCATCCGGTCTTCAGTTTCGCCTTTGTAGCGCCTGAAAAAGAGATCGTTGAAAACTTTTCGGCTATACTGATCGCTGACGGCGAACAGAGGCACGCTCAGGAGGGTGGCAGCGCTCTTGGTGAAACTGCGAAGCAGGCTGGGCTGGTTCCGGGCATAGAAACCGAGGGTATGAACCAGGTTCGTGCTGACCAGGGTCCCTTCCAAATCGTAGAATGCTGCTGCCGGTTTCACTATTTTGATTCTCTGTCCAGGGTCAAAAGGGGCTCAAATATAACCGATCCCCGTCTAAAGCGGAAGCCGGAAAGTGCGTGTATGCGATGACTATACAATATAGGCGATTGATGGGGGTTGCGGTGGACAATATCAAGCAAAATGTAGGAAATCTGGGCCTTTGTCTGGCGGCGGTTTCGCTTCTGTTCCTGGTTACTTCTTGTCGAAAGGAGGTCGCGGCGGGCAGCGATAACTCGCCCACGCGACCCGCAGCCGAGGTGGTCGCTGAGGCCGAGACGCTCTATGCCGGTCGCGGGGACCTGAAAAAAGTTCGTCAGGGCCTGATTGCTCTTCGTCATGCTCAGGCGACCGAAGCTGGGAACTACGATCTGGCCTGGCGGCTGGCCAAGTTCGATTATTACCTTGGTTCACACAGCCCGGACGACGCAGAGCGCGCGAAGGCCTTTCGCGAAGGGATCGAGGCGGGCAAACTGGCGGTCAAGTTACAGGACGGCAAGGCCGATGGTCACTTCTGGCTCGGCGCGAATTATGGCGGCAACGCTGAAATTAGTACGCTGGCAGGTCTAGCCGAGATCGAAGATATCAAGCGCGAAATGGAAACCGTTATAAAGCTCAACGAAGGGTATCAGGCAGGTAGCGCATACATGGTTCTGGGGCAGGTTTATCTTGAGTCGCCCAGATTGCTGGGCGGCGACACGCAAAAGGCGATTGAGTATTTCCAAAAAGGATTACGGTTTGGGCCGAATAATTCGTTGCTGCGATGGCATCTGGCCCAGGCTTACGCCGACGCGAATCGTAAGGAGGACGCGCGCAAAGAGATCGACACGCTGCTGACCATGAAGTTTGACCCCGCTTATGAGCCTGAGCATAAAGAGGCGCTTGAAAAGGCGCAGCAGTTGTCTGGGAAGCTTAAGTAGATAGAATCATGAAACGCAGCTAAGGCTTGCCCTTCGCTTTTTTCAATTCCTCAAGAGTCCGCTTGAGGTCTTCGAGTTTTTTCCCGGCCTCGCCAAGCTTGCCCTCCGCCGTCAGGCGCTGATACTCCTCAAACTCCTGTCCGGCGCGATTGATCAATTGCTCGGCATTCTGCGTGGCAGCTGGCGGCGTCGGCGACGGTTGAGCCGAGGGGCCCCCTTTCGATTTTGCCGGCTCTGACTTTGCTTCGGCTGAAGGCTTCGCTGCTTCACCAAACAAATTGGTCAGCGCCTCTCCAAAGTTTGCGCCGTAGGCGAGCCGATCCTGAGTTGCCAGGACGACCAATCGCAACTCGGGCATGGGACTGCGATCGGCTTTCAAATAAACCGGTTCGACATAAAGCAGTGAGCGGCCGATCGGAATCACCAGAAGGTGGCCGCGCTGAACGTGCGAGCCCTGCTGGTTCCAAAGCGTGAATTGCCCGGAGAGCTGCGCGTTCTGATCGATGCGGGCTTCGATCTGAAGCGGGCCGTCAATCAGACGCGATTTCGGAAAGTTGTAGACGAGAAGTGAGCCGTACGCGTCGCCGTCACAGCGTCCGGCCATCCAGCCAATCATGTTGTTTCGTTTCGACGGAGTGAACGGAAGAATCTCGACAAACTCGTTCGCCACCTTCTCGCCAGGCAGTTGCATCAGCACAAAGTAAGGCTCGATCGGCTGCGTTTCCTGCTGTTGACTCTGCTGATTCAACCCTACTTGTTGGGCGACGGTCCACAGGTCTTCGCGCTGAAAGAACGCGCTCGTATTCTGGGTGTGATAAAGACCAAAGACATCGCCCTGAACCTTGATCAGCGTCTCGGGATACCGGACATGCGCACGCAGGTCCGCGGGCATTTCGCTGGCGTCGCGAAACAGCGTGGGAAAAGTTGCGCGGTAGGTTTGAATCAAAGGATCCTGCGAATCAAAGACGTAAAAATTCGCCGCGCCGTTGTACGCATCAATCACCACCTTGACGCTGTTGCGGATGTAGTTGATGGTTTTCTCGCCGGCCTGATAGTGACGCGAATAAGGATAATTGGCCGACTCAGTGAAAGCGTCGATGATCCAATAGAGCCGGCCATCATTGCTGATGACGATGTAGGGATCGTTGTCGTAAACCAGAAACGGCGCCACGCTATCAACGATGTCCTGGATGTTTCGATGAATCAGGGCGCGGCTATCGGGTGTTACGTCGTCGGAAAACGGCAGCTTGGTTAGATCATCCAGGGCCCATGCGAGCA
>WNFH01001274.1_pt1 | contig 22235 bp, 15 predicted proteins | sample 5400411 | NCBI WGS metagenome assembly WNFH01 (sample SAMN13153347, study PRJNA577476) | soil metagenome | isolation source: 200 cm saprolite under Douglas fir tree site 2 hole 3 | place: USA:California | collected 2015-04-18 | reverse complement strand
TCACCAGGCAGATGAACGTCAGTCCGCCAATGATGTATAACCACTGGCTATTACTAATCAACGTTGTCCAGGAATAGAATAGGGTACTCACGATGGCCAGGAAGCAGGACACAGAGCCAAGTGCAATACTGATCCAGAGAATGGGTTGGGGGAAGATGAGGTGTTTCAGGAATGTTCTGCGATCACTGAAGGCGAATTTTGCCAGGTTGACGAAGAGGAAACATGCCGAGAATGCCCAGACTAACGTCGATGCGGCCAGCAATACGTCATATACCTCCGTGGAGAGGTTGACTGGACTGGTCAGGTGGGTCGTATAGGGAGCCACAAAGAAGACTAAGGCGGTGATGCACGATGCTACAATGGTCTGGAACACAATAGCATTTGACGGGACGCGATGTTTATTGAGTTTGCCAATTTTCACAGGCAGGCGTTGGTCGATACCGGCTACGAGTAGCAAGCGGGCATAGGTATAGTTGTAGACAACCATTGCCAGCACAAAGAAGCTCATGATACAGATGGCACTGATGTTTCCCAGCAATTTGCCAAGAGCCATGTCCACCGTGCTGACCAGTGCGAACGGCGTTGCTCCATTGGCAGGCCCCTGTACAACCAGCACCGCGAATGTAGCAATAAAGTAGCCAAGGAAAACCAGCAGTGTTCCCCAGAGCAGGTGGCGTGTAATCACTTTTCTTTTGATGATCTCGCCTCCCATATTCAGAGGTACTTCGGTGCCAAGATAGGCGAGGGTAATGGTGCCAAACAGGTAGAGGTTTCCCGTATTTTTATCCCAGTTGATATTCCAATCGGTGGGTAGGCTAAAGCTGGCGGCGGAATGGTGGCCTTTCATCAACCATATCACCCCGGCAAGTCCCAGCAGGACGACCGCCAGGAAGGTGAGGCCGATAACCACATTCACGATGTTTTGTACCATGCGGTATCGCTGCATCGCCAATGTGCCAGAAAGAATAGCGAGGAGTATGATTACTGCACCTTGCTGCCATGGCTCAACCAGCCAGTTGCTGTTGAGGCCCTGAAGATAGGCAACAATGACATCGCCAGCACTGATGATGACCAGTACTCCAGGAAACCAGGCACAGAAGGCGGCAAAAAAGCTCCAATAGCCACCGAAGGCCTTGTGCGTCCAATTATAGAGGGAGCCTTCGTAGGGAAACATGACACCGAGCTGGGCCGTGGCGATCACGCACGGAATAAAGAAGGTAGCTCCGGCGATGAGCCAGTAGGTAAATGCGGCGGCCCCACCTGCCGCGGCGGTTGTGGCGTTGGTGATAAAAAAGATTATCATCAGGTAGGTGGATGTCATGTCCAACGTACCGAGTATGGGGGGCATGGCCTTGCTGACGTACTCTTCTGACATCAGTGTACGTGAAGCAGCAGGCTTGCTGGTGAGCGAGGCTGCCTGTTTAGGTTTTTCAAACCCAGATCGACGCTCAAGCGGTATTGACGCATTGTGAGTAGCGGGTTTCTTTTCCTGTGTGAGCATAGGTACTCCTTTGACTCATCAGTGGATGCGAGTCAGTTTCTGGCTAAAAGACTATCAACACGGGGTTCTCTAGGAGAAATAAACTGGGAACTTTGGCAACAAGCAAAACGTGTGGGGTGGCCTCTTATTAAAGAGCCTTCTTCACATCATCTTACTCAAGATTGAGAAGAACCAGTAATGCGAGGTTATTACTCAGAAGGCTTGAGTCCTGAGTTGCGTGAAAAACCTGTCACTGGAAGAGTAGCCGAAAAGTACTTTTATATGGTATCTACTCAGCAATATATATGCTATAATCGGTAAATATTCATTAGGCCACGAAAGAGAACGAGGAGGCAACAACCATGGCAACTCGAGAGGAAATTGAAGCAACCTACAACTATATGGACACAGTCTTCCGTGTAAGTTTAGGAGAGAATGGCGATATTACCTGTGCACTTTATAATGGCGATTTTTCTAAGACCCTCGATCAGGCACAAAAGGATAAACATAACTACATTCTTGATGCCATTCATTTCAAATCAGGTGTACGAGTACTCGATATAGGCTGTGGTTGGGGCCCGATGCTCAAGGTAGTGAAGGAAAGGGGGGGACATGCCATTGGTTTGACCCTATCTACCAAACAGGCAGAAACCTGTAAACGGGGAGGCCTTGAGGCGTATGTGAAGGATTGGAAAGAGACCAGTGTTGATACTTTTGGTCCCTTTGATGGCATCGTCAGTGTTGGTGCATTCGAGCATTTTTGTTCGGTAGAGGAGTACCTGGCAGGGAAACAAGATGCAGTGTATGACCAATTCTTTCGCCTGTGCCATGACCTGCTTCCGAAGGGTGGAAGGCTCTATTTACAGACAATGATATGGGGAAAACATGCACCTGATTACCACAGTATCTCTTTGAAAGCAAAAAAGGGCTCTAACGAATACATATTGGCTGTCCTAGAAAAATTTTACCCGGGTTCCTGGCTCCCTCTTGGAGAGGAACAGATTGTTCGCGTCGCAAAGCCGTATTTTGAATTCATTTCGGACAATAACGGTCGGCTGGATTATATTGAAACGATGAATCAATGGCAAAAGGCCACACAATTTAGTCTCTCAAAGATATTTGCAATCATCAAAACCCTGCCCTATTTTTTCACAGACAGAGATTTTCGCTATAAGCTGGAAGTGCTGCGCGGTAACTATAATAGAGAGTGTTTCAAACGGGAAATAATGGATCACCAACGGATGGTCTTCGAGAGAAGGTAGCCAGCTTTAGATCGATGAGTGTAATAAAGATCAACTATGCGAGAGTAGTAGTCTTATCCTCTACATGATATGCACAATAATCACGCTCACATTATCTTTGCCTCCGCCATCCAGGGCGGCGTGGATAAGAGCCTGGCTGGCCTCCTGTGTGTTGGGGAGCGTGGCGTGCAGGATATCCTCGATATCGGGGTCGCGTACCATTTCCCATAAGCCATCTGAACAGAGAAGTAAAGTGGTGCCTGCTTCAAATGGCAATGTGAATGTATCAACCTGCAGCGAGTCATTCTCTCCAAGACAGCGATAAATTTCATTGCGCTTGGGGTGGCTGTATGCTTCATCTGGTGTAATATCACCTCGTTCAACCAGGCGAGCTACAACTGAGTGGTCCCTGGTGGCCTTAATCAGGCCACTATCTTCAGAGTATCGATAGGTGCGGCTGTCGCCAACATTCGCAATGGAAATGCTCGAGCCAGCAATCACGGCAGCGGTAATCGTGGTTCCCATATCCAGGAGATACTGCTGGTTGTGTTCATACAGAGCCAGGTTTGCCTGTTGCACCGCGTCCACGAGATATTCTGTGGAATATTCGTCGTTGATCTCAAAATTGCTCAACAAGGTAGGCATGACTACCTCACGCATGTTCTGAATGGCCATCGAACTTGCCTCCTGCCCGTTGGCGTGACCACCCATACCATCGGCCACCACAAACAGGCCAAAGGGATGGGGTCGTGTATCCCAGGCAAGCGTGCCGTGAATAGCAAGCAGGGAATCTTCATTCGGTTTATGTTTTCGTTTGATACCGGGGTCTAAAGCCGCGCCAACGCATAATTGCAAGCAATCCCTTGTTGGAGTCGCCTGTAGCGTTACGGTCGCGGCATGTGTAGCCTGTCCTCTTGAGAACACGCCATTCGTGGATAGGTTGCCTACCTGGGGTAGTGGTTGTGTCTTTTCTCTCGTCATGGGAGAATCCACACGAAGATGGACTGATGCCACTGCTGTTTGTGGCACAACGCTTGACTCAGGCTCCGTTTGCTCTTGCCACCACTGCTGGTACTGGATGTCGTTTGCAGCCAGGCTCTGTGCGTTTTGCAATGAAGCCTCGAAGTGCCGCCGTTCGCGCAGGTAGTGCCACTGTTGTATCAGCATCCAACTTCCACATGCAACGAGCGATCCCCAGCATAGTAATATCTCAAGTGAAAGCAGCAGTAACCCGCCCAGAGGTAGCAACATAGAAGGGCCTTTGAGCATCCAGAGGCGTGGAATGAGCGGGATGGTTTGCCATAAGAAATGCCATGCTCGCGGAGGAAAGCCGCCCGAAATCCAGTAAAGAAGCGCACTTCCGGCAAGCACTCCGCACCAGGTGCCGTATCTCACCCATTTCTGGGCTGTATATGTTGTCCGAAACTGCTCCAACATGTTTTCCTCTTGCGATTGTCTTTAAGGTTCTTTAAGGCTACGCAGTTGATTACGAAATTATGGTTAGCGTTGTCTCTTTGAAGAGAGTGATTTTTGCTACAATGCCGTTTCCCAATAGAAAACGCAGGCCACCGAAACCTCTCTGCAAGGAGCTATCTGTGGCTGTGACCAGCCAGTTGGCCGGTTCGGGATTGCCAGTTTGCCAGACTTTGGCTGATAATGTTGCCAGTGGGGTTCCGCTCACCCGGAAGCGCAGGGTGTAGAAGACTCCGGCAATGGCCTTGAAAGGGACTGCGCCGATGCGAGTAGTCATTCCCGCTACTTTTTTGAGCAAGATAAGGTTGGTACCGTCGATATATGCTTTATACCAATCATTGGCATCCGTCCAACGTAGCAATGCTCCAAAGTTAGATTGATTAAAGCGGTTGATTGAGCCGCTAAATTGTACTTCGCCATCGGTGATGACCGGCCCCAGCGTTGCGTTGAAGGCACCTTGCCCGTTCGCGGCCTGTCCGGTCTTTGCGACTATCGAAAAAACAGCCTGGTTTGTTGTATCTCCACCCCAGGTCTGACCATCCGATGCTGACCCCCACAGCAGTTGATCCGCACGTTGGAATGTATCCTGTGCCAGGATATTTGTTACTGCTTCGGTGGGAGTTGTTCCCGGAGTAGCAGGTGTAGTAGCTTTTGGTAAGTTAGCGGGAGCGACCAGGCTGTTGGCGGGTACCGTCAGAGCCGCTTCTAGCGAGTGGGCGAACACTGAAGCGAGTAGGCCCCCAATCAAGAGTATGCCAAGCATGGTGAGGCCTATCAATCGAAAGAGTGTCTTCATGGTTATCACTCCTGGGACGCGATACTTCGAATCCCTATGGCTTCAAATGTTATTGTCTCTCTCCCTTTAGCTGGGATAGATATTTTAGAAATGCGCTGAGAGACGGCGTCCAGTAGGGATGTTGATGGTGCGGGGTTGGGTGAGGACTGGTGGGTCGCCCTCGCCATCTTCCCTTGACCGCAACACTCCTCCCCACTGGGCAACACTGCCATCACCATTCCCCTTTCCTGCGCCTGTTGGATTCGCTTTTGATTGTGATTTCCTGGATTGGATTACTCGCAGCAGGCCGATAACCGCTAGCGATAACCCCAGGAAAGAGAACAGAAATATGCCGGAGGCCATTAACACGCCATCCACACTCCATTGGTCAAGCAGCCAGCCCAATAGTGGGGCGATCAGTGCGGTGAGCAGGCCTTCCGTTGTGAGAAGCAGGCGATTGGCATACTCTTCCTGTGCTCGTTCAAATGCAAGCTGGCCTTTACTCAATTGCGCGTACACCTGCCTGAGCATCAGGTGCCGTTGTGCGAATATAATGGTGCTGAGACTGGGCTTCAAGCGGGGTAGTAGGATGCCCCAGATGGCACCTGCAAGTGTATAGATGGCTATACTTGCTGCCAGGGCCCAGGGAGCCTGGAGGGAGGGAAGTCCCAACATCAGCAAACAAGTTGGCATCAGAAATAACGATCCAATAGCTGCGAACCACGCGTAGGTCTGCCATTTCTGTGGGATAAGTCGATCAGGTGCCCCCAGCACTCCCCGTAGCGTTCTAAAACAACATGTCCCTATGGCGAGCGCGAGGAGCTGACTGAGAACGAGCCATCCCAGGATATGCACCGTGTGGTTGTCCGAGAGATTGCTGGCAAAGGGCGTCGGTACTGCACTCCAGATGCCTCCCAGCATCACTGATACACTGCTGGCGAGCAGGGCAAGGGATAAGCGTCCTCTCTCTGCCAGATATGACCACCACCAGCCGAAGGGTAATCTATGCTTGTGCAATTGGAGTTGCCAGCGATCCGCGCCTTCAGAAGTGTCGTACCAGTTTTCTATCATCTTTCCGGGAGCGGGAAGTGGGCACTGTGCTTGAGGCCAGAAATCGAGTACCAGCAGTGGAGATAAACACACCAGCCCTACTGTTCCCGCCCCGGCAGGAAATAACCATACCGCGCTCAGTCCCACCATTGTACTGATTAATGCTTTTGCCAGCGATATTCGTTCGTGTACTGCTGGCCATGGGCGTTTTTGGACAAGCCATGCTGTACTGCTCATGCCTAGCAGGAGGGCCATAACTGCCAGTTCCCCTCCACGAATGAGCGAGATGATAAAAGTGTCGAACGGAAGCAGAGAGGAGAGGAGATCGCGGGCCAGTAAAAATCGCACCCACAAAAACGCGCAAATGATGAAACTGACCCCCCAGAGGCGGGCCGCTCTCTGTTGGCGAGTATCGAGTCGTGTGATCAGCACCGAGCCAAGAATCCAAAAACTGGCAATACTGGCAGTCCATGCCGCCAGGTGACTCTCTTGCCAGGCCTGCGCAAGCAGCTGCATCTGTATAATCGCGATGCCTATACAGGTCACAAACCAGGAGCTATTAAAGACACGTACACCAATTAAAACATCAAGTCTTTGATCAGTGGTCTGTCGATAACTCATAAGCATTTTCTCTCAGGGAACATCATCTTCTACACACTCTCCTCAATAGAATAATATATAAGTTCATCCGTCTCACGGGTGAATGCTTTCGTTGTGATGGTTGGTGTTCCGGGGTGTCGCCCCGTCAAGCTCATGTCGGATATGCGCACCCAATCGCGTATTTCTTTGAATATGGGATCGGTGATGTCCGGGGAAAGGGTGGCATAGGTGCTGCTGGCATCGATGAGCGAGGTGAAGAGACGTAATGCCCAGCCGAGATAGACCACCCATTCGGGATGAAATTGTACCGCTACCCAGTAGCGATGAGCATCGGTGTCTTCAATGGCTTCAATTACGCCATCGGGAGCGGTAGCTCCCACTGCAAGCCCCGGCGCAAGATACCCGGCTATTTCAGCCTCTGGCGTGATATAGCCAATGATCTGATGGTGCATAGAGAGAACGGCATCGATGTATTGCCGGTAAGGTACTCGATCTTCTCTCCCACGTAAAATACTTGCCAGTCTGCTTTTGGGGTGGATCGTCACGGGATGCTCAACCCAATTGTCGGCACTGATTCTGCCTTTCGCCAGGTGAGGAACGAGCGGCGGCATTTTCTTTGACCATTGCGCTCGTATATCCTGTATTAATCCACCGCCGCGTACCACATTCATCACCTGCATACCGCGACAGATTCCAAGGGTGGGAATACAGAGAATCCAGGCGGCGAGGGCAAAGTATCGTTCCCAAACGTCGCGCCAGAGTTCAGGTGTTCCGGTCTGGGGATGGACGACGTGGCCGTAGAAGCACGAGTATAAATCACCGCCACCGGCCAGTACCAGCCCATCCAGGTTGCGTACCATCGGCCAGATCACAGAAAAGACCTCGATAAAGGCGTCATCATCTGTGAGGATGTTGAACGGGTCATATCCCTGTATCAGGGGGAGCGTTGGAATGATGACCGGGTAGCCACCGGCCTCAAAGATGGCATTGACGGTGGCCGCGTCTCCCGCGTAGATAGGCCAACCTCCATCGCGCATACATCCGCTTGCGGAGAGAATGCCGATTCTGGGACGCTGGCGAGCAGGCTGCTGGATTGGCTGCTGGGAGGAGATATAGGCGGCGATACGATATTGCAGGGGAGCATTTTGCAGGTACCCTGTGGGGTGTGAGCCATTCTGTGACCCGTTATTTTGATACTGATGCATAGCTCAATACCTCCGCCCGTAGTTGAAAAAATTGGTCAGGAGTGGACTTCGTGGTCGTGCTGTTCATGACTACGACATCCATGATTGCGAGACGTTGGATGGCGTAGTGGATCTGGGTGATACCGTCTTGTATCTCGCCTGTTGTCGGGTCAAATTGACCTACAAAGGCGTCTTGTGCGTGTTTCACCATATCATCAAGGAGCGATAACGATGAAGGTTGCTGCAACTGGGCACCGGTCAATAGTACGAGCTGCTTCGCATCCTGGTGTACCTGCTCTAAGAGTGCCTGTACCTTGTTCAGGGCGGCATCGATCTGTATTGCCAGCTGTTTCTGTTCGGCGGATGCGCCAGGGGATTGAACCAGCCCATGCAGGTGGAGACCAATGTGATACAGCAGTGCCGGTGGTTCTTGATTCTGCACATCAAATTCGAGCAAGCCTACCCTGCCAATGTGGTCATCTACCAGCACGGGAGTACCGGCGGGTACATCGTTCTGGACATATGTCAAACCGTCGAGATAGTCTAAAATACGGATAATATGACGGTGCATGAGAGCTGTATCCTGTATTGCCCAATCGTCCCTGGCACTCCCTGCCCACTCTAAAACTTTTTGAGTATTTCTGAGAAGCCAGATATCCAGCCCCCCAGGCATTCCCAACGCTTGAAGTGTGGGATCTAGAGCCAGCAGGTGACGAAGATGGCTCAACAGGCTGAAATGATGGATAGTATCCAGGGGATTCGGGGTCTGTGGAAATTGAGCGACAAATTGCCAGGTACTGGTGTCGAGCGAAGGGACAACCGGTGCTATTGCTGCATCTTCCTCCGTAATTAGCAGGCGATTGGAAACTTCTAGCAGGTTGGTATGCTGTGCATCTCCTGCATACTGCAAATGCGCCGTACTATGGTTCACTTGTAGCCGGCCAAGTAATAGAGCTCTGCCCTCAACCGGGTCGTCGTTGAGTAACCAGGCATAATAACTTTTGCCAGCGGCGGGATTTGGAATGTTGGAGAGATCAAGCTGGACTTCATCGGCAATTCCCTGGCTACTATCCTGGCGGATCTGCCCGCTACTGCTGAAAAGGACATGCCCGACAACGCGGTTAGCCGGTGTTGCGGGGTGAGAATGGGCATTGCCCGCAAACAGTGACGATGGCAGAAATGTACCCAATCCAGCGCTTGCCAGTACCAATATCGCGGAAACTAGCACCGCGCTGCTCACAATAAGGGTGGGGACAAGGTTCCTTTTACGACGAGAGGTACTCAATCCAGGTGGATGTATAGCGGGCGTGGTGCTCCTGGTGCTTGCCGCAGTAGTTGTATGCGGGGGATATGATAAGTTCTGTCCCGGCGTATCCAATTTCCTCAATGCTTCGGCCTCCTAACAGAGCCCAGTTGGACACGAGGTGGATTTATCAAATTGTCCACACAACGTCGTACCATTTTCTGCTATGTACCTCAACCGCAGTTGCTTTTGAGCGTGATAGCTATGCTGTGTCGAGCGAAAAAACAGCTATCGACTCGCTTCATTCGCAGATAGGGATGGCTGCTCCTGGTGGATCGCCAGATTCTATCTACCTGTAGTCTACATAATCAGAAATGAAACTTCAGGCTTTTTGGACAATTTTACCTGTATGGACATCTTATGCAATTTGGACGTGCTTACCCGATAACCACGTAACCCTGGAAGCGCATCAGGCCTCTTTTTGCCGGTATCTTGACCTCGGCATGAGGACATAGCCGGTTTCAAGTATGGAGAAAATGTCTACCTCAAAGGTGTGCATCTTGAGGCGAGTGCGCGAAAGGACGTTTCTCACCGGACGCATTTCTTGATCCCATACACCCGCATCCTGCGCTTCGTGTAAACGCTGGCGACAACGAGCGATAGCAAGCTCGGTGACGTTACCACTGTTAAAACTGGCCAGCAAGACTTCGTAAGGGCAGAAGTGTGGGTGTGACTCCAGGAGGGGTTTGAGGACACATATTTCGCTGTCGGTAAATTGTTGCTCTGCGATCAAGCGGGGGCCATCAACACTGTAAGATAGAAGAGATAACGTGCCCAGGGGGGTGTTCAATGCCAGTGTGTGGTTTGCTTTGAGCAAGCCTGGCAGGGGGTAATGAACAATCTCCGCGAAATTGGGCCTCAGAGTGTCCGCGGAGGTTTTCACTCGACGAAGGGAGGTTCTTTGCATGTATGTACTCCTTGTCTGGCTATGCATAATTTTATGCATGGCCCGCTCTTCGTTTGGGGTACCTATGTGATAGAGTGTTTCGCCTGCGCCATGTAATCAAACATCTTCATTTGTGACAATACGAATCAACTTTAGGCCGTACACTCCTTTCTTTGATGAACGTGTTTTTCTTCTATATTCCTGGTTCTACATACACATTTTTCGCTCCGTACACCGTTTATTCTCATCAGTGACGCGGCGTTTTTTAGCTATCCACAACATTTGATTTTGTAGGCGATGTCCCAACTTTTTGGGACGCCGCATCAATGAATAATATTCATTTTATCTATACGTTGTGGTTATAAACAACATTACCTAAGATGTTGTGAAAAAACAAGTGTTTTTCGGCCCATTTTGTATTTGAAGTAAAAAATCACACAGTTTTCACACTGTTGTACAGCTTTAATGCTGTAGTATAACTACCTGCCTGAAAAACGATGTCACAAGCAGCACCATAACCATCATTTGGTACTTTCATGCTACAATCTGCCCTCCCTGCGCATGTCTGCAAAATTCCCGACAGTAGCATCACAGATGTATGATGCGTCAGCAAATCCTCTCAATTTACCCCAATGCGATACCTGCATATAAAGAGCCGGGTATTGCTATATCCGCATTAAAGAGGAAATGGAGTGATTTGCTCAACGCACTTCAAGACAAATGAAATGAAAGGGATCGTAGTGCTTATGCGAATGCGAAAGATACGACGTGGGATGTACAGCAACCAGTTGCCAGCGTACAAACGTTTCTCGCCGTTTGTGCGCGCGGGTTTGCTTTTGTCCGTCGTTCTCGCTCTGATAGCCGTGGCCATGGTGGCTTTTGTAGTGCCGCGTCTAACGTCTCACGCGGCGACAAATGTCAATGGTGATTGCACTTTAATTGTGCCGGCCAATCCGTTGACGGCCCAGGGATTGGCAACGCCCTATCAATTGGTGGCAACCAATGCCGCCAACGGCCCATGCAACGAGGCGAATAAAGCTCAGGCGGCTTTTGTCCAGGGAGCGGTGATTGATCCCGCCACGGGTAATATCTCCATTTACAATCCATTGGTGATTGACAAGGGTACGCAGCCTGCGGTGCAACCGGTGCTGCCAACACTTCCGCAGGGAGGTATCGTTGGCCTATGGTTTGGCTTCAACGGCAATAATCTCACTCTTCAAGGCACAAATGGTAGTTTGAAAGCAGGTGTGTGTGTTAATGGTATCAATAACTCCGTCTTCGGACAATTTGCCTATTGCAATGTCACGGCTTTTTTTCAGGCTGCAAATTCAGCTATCCAGAGAGGAGCACTTACTCCACCACCGCTGGGAACAGCTAAAGATGGAGCGACCTGTCCCTCAGTCCGTGATTTTGCTGTCGTTGATATGGACCAGAGTGATAATGTAACTACCTCCTATCTCGTGACGCAAAATGGGCAAATAGCGCAGGCCAATGCCGCGAACATGACGGCTTTCCAGAATGCACAGGTGCAGGTTAATGGCAGCGACAACCGCCTGCTCGCTGTGGCCCTCGATGGGGCACTGGGCTGTACTCCCTGGATGGCTCCAGACCTGGCCGATCCGGGCAAAATGGTGCCCGCCTTACCCCTTAACGAGCTTCAGGCTGCTGCACACCAGGGCAAACCAGTGGCACTGGTGCCGAACGGTGATCCCATGGTGCTGGTCAACAATCAGAACAACCTGAACAAGCTCAATGCCTATCGTGTTGGGGTGGATCAGCCGAAGGTACAGGACCCGGCCCGCTCCAGCACGCAGGCATACTGTGCTTTTCTTCGCATGATTGGGCCAACTCGTATGCTGATGGATGCTCCCTTTACCATCGTCCAACCATCACTCGACACAGCCGTTGCCAACTCGCTTCTCACGTTCCTGGAACAACGCTTTGTCGCATCATATGGGGCAAATGGTCTGAACTGTCAGGGACTATTGAATATGCCTGATCCCATTACTGTGCAGATGGATGGTAATGGCGTAGCCATCAATGGCACCATCAATGGGGTGATGAACGGGGCACAGAGCAACCCGGGAAATGGCCAACCAGACTGTGTGGTCAATGGCACCACGATCAAGGGATGTGCAGGCATGACCACTATTAACAATCAAACCTGTACCTTCACGTTTGATGCCAACGCTGACCGGGTGAACATTACCTGTCCCGTTCAGATAGGACCGACCCAGTAAATGTTGGTGAGCAAGCTGAGTATGAGAGCTGCCGTTCCGCCTGGTGCTGTGCAGCACCAGGCGGAACGGCAGCTCTCATACTCAGCTTGCTCACTTATTGCATGAAAAAGTGGATAAGACAATCGGGCTAATTTCTGTGCCAGAGTGCCGTGAGTGCTTTTTTATCGACCCATATTACTGAATAGGGCACCCATGTTTGCTATGTGGAGGGTGCAAATAAGAGTTTCATGGTAATCAATGTGGATCAGGAGAACAGTATGCAGAGCTACAGTAGCGTGGTTGCGCGAACACAGGACCAACGTTATCAAGGTAGTGCTGATATTGTGATTGTGGGGAACGGCATCGCGGGATTGACGGCGGCGGTAGAAGCGCGGCGGCTGGCTCCTGATATGCGCATTGTGATGATTACCGAACAATGCCACCCGACGATCAATACTCCTGCGCTCAAGCAATTCGCTACTGGCAAGTTAGAACGCGAGCAACTGCTGGCCTATCCTGTCGGGACTGAACGGTCTCAACGTATCCAGGTGCTGCATGGACGGGTCGAGGAGATTAACGCTCAGAGTAAATATGTGTGCTTGCAAGGAGGCGGGTATATAGGCTATGGTGTACTGCTGCTTGCTACCGGCAGTACTGCTAATGGCCTTCCGGAGAACTTGCCTGGGCGCGATTTCGATGGGGTGCTGACCCTGCACAGGCTGCAAAACTACCTGGATTTACGACGCAGGCTTAACGAAGTCGATGAAGTAGCGGTGGTCGGTGGAGGTCTTCATGCGATAGAAACCGTCACAAGCCTCCTGCACATGGGTATCCAGACGCACTGGTTCATTCGTAGGAAAACCTGTCTATCGCGAGTAATGGATCAGCGTGCGTCCGCGGTAGTGATGAAACATATTGAAAAGGCAGGTGCCAGGATACACTGTGAAACCGAGGTGGTAGGGATTGTAGGAAGTGTGGGTACCGTGGCGGGCGTTGTCACTACGTATAACCAGCTTATCTCTTGCCAGCTCGTGCTGGTCTGTACTGGCACCAGGCCTGTTACGACACTGGCTGAGCACTGTACTCTGCCAATGATGTATGAGCGCGATCGCGGTATTTTTGTGAACAATCAGTTGCGTACAAGCGTACCGGGTATATATGCCGCCGGAGATGTGGCCGCAATTAATAATCCGCAGACGGGGGTACATGAGATAAGGGCGCAGTGGTATGCAGCCGTGGTGCAGGGATGCAGCGCGGCGGCGATCATGACAGGCCAGCATCCATCCACTGTACCGCCCTTTGGCGTACCCTGGCACGCCACGCGCATAGGCGAGCTTGCTATGCTGACCGTCGGTAATCCACTGGGACGAGCCGAGGGATCGATTACGCTGGCCGATAGCAATAAGGGAACGTACCGGCGGCTCTCTCTCCTGGATGATCGCCTGATCGGCTACATTTCACTTGGTACAGCCCGTTCAGATGGCCTTGCCATTAAACGACTGATAGATGAAGGGCATTCTATTCGCGCTCTGAAAGAGCCACTGCTCAAGGGTACGTTTGATGGCCGTAAGTACTTCTCACAGCAACACTCAACTACCGTGATAGCTATGACGACAGGAGGGAATACTTCTCCGTTGCACTCATTGTATCATTCGCCAGCAGCACCAGGCACAATGGTTGAGTCGATGTTGGTAGCGTTGCCATCGTCTTCTGCAGGCTCACAGTCACGTAAACTGCTGTCATATGACAGAAAGAGGGGTCACTAGAGAAAGGCCATGAGATGCTAAAGCCCATCACCTTGCACCAGGCTGGATCACAGGTCACAGAAGAGTTGCGTGCATGTATCGGCTGTAACGAGTGCCTGCTGGCCTGTCCAGCCCTCACCGAGCCCATCACCATTGATGTCCTGAACATGCAAACATTCTCAGAGCCAATATCGTCACCGGTGGCTCGTTTCGCACGTTCATGCTATCAATGTGGAGCCTGTGTCGACCCCTGTCCGGTAGGGCTGCATCGCGATGCAATGATGATGTGGCTCAAAGTACGCTTGCTGCGCTCAGGACAGGGGAAGTGACCATGTCCATATCTCAACGTAACTGGAAAAGGGTACAGTATGAAAAAGGCTATCCCTGGCTCTTCTTTTATGCCGGGCGAGCGTGGGGGATTGGATTGCTCGTAACCACTATTATTGTTGGTGTTGCGGGAGCGTTCTATATGTGGTACTGGCAATCTGGCAATGATGCTGCTCCTGATAGTATAGCGGGCTACGGGTATGCGATTGCTGGAACGTTGTGCTTTTTGCTGGCAGCCACGCTCTATACCGCCCGTCGCCACTCAAATAAGCGTACTATGGGTCGGCTTAATACGGCTCTGAATTGGCATGTCTTCTTTGCCATTATGGGCACGGTTTTCGTGTTCATGCACTCCTTCGGCAATTTTTACGCCAAAACTGGCACCTACGCGCTCTATGGCCTGGTCGCCCTGCTGGTGAGTGGCTTTGTGGGCCGTATCTTAGATCATCTTGTACCCCGGCTTATCGCAGGAGAAGTGGATACCATCCTTACCGCTCAGGGGGAGGATCGCATCGAAAGCATCTCGCGCAACCTTATGCCTGGCGACCGCAATGACCCTCGCGGTCGCCAGGAACATGCATTTGAGGCAGATGGACAAGGTATGAGTACACCCTGGGATATGGCGTATGTCTCACTTGAGTCGACTTCTCGTGAGATAGCGCATCATCACAAGGGAGGAGATTTTACTTACGTTTCACAATCACATAAGCTGCACGACACACATGATCCACTCAGGACAGGTATGCTTGCGCATCCTGGAGAGTTGATGTCCCAGGTGGAGGATACGGTGGTGGAGCTGCACCTGGTGCAGGGAGCGATACGACGCGAGCAGTTTTATCGCTATGTGATTCGCTATTGGCGTTTGTTGCATATAGCTCTGGCTCTGCTGGCAGTTGGCCTGATTATCTGGCATCTTGTCTATGTGGCCCAGTTGCTTATCCCGACTGTTTTTCATCGTGCTTAATTTTTGGTATCTATTTGGGACTCCTGCCCTCCTCCGTCGACTTGACCAACCAATTATTACTGTAGAGCTTCTGCTATGGGTTTTGCTGCCTGCTGCGGCGACAGCTTCTAGTGTGTCTGCGGGCTTTGCTGCCACAGGCAGCAAAGCCCGCAGACACACTAAAAATCCTTGCGAGCCGCGAAGCGGCGAGGAATCAAAGAAACTTGAACATGGGGTTAGTTACATTGAGCAAGAAGGTAGCAATTATGGGTGATGTATGTTGAAGCTTGCGAAAGTACCCTCCCATACTGCTGATATAAGATGAAGTTTCTCAATAGCTGAAAGAGGTAGATTATGGTATGTCCACGTTGTAATGGTAAGTGGGATGCGAGCAGAAAAGCTTGTACAAGTTGTGGCTTCGCACTGCGTATAGAGCGGGCTGCCCCAACAGCTGTGCATCCCTTTTTGAATTCGCACAAGAATGACCCGCAAAAGTCTGGAGTGAGACCTGAGCAGAACAGAAAAAAGTAAGTAAATTGATTTTGAGATATGGAGGGGGTCGAATTATGATATGTCCACGTTGTAAAGGTATGTGGGATCAGGGTCAGAATGCCTGTGGCCGGTGTGGGCTGACGATACGTCCCAGGCGGCAATTCTCGACAATCACACATCTAACACATGCATCGGCTCCCTCTGTTTCAACATCTGAGAGTGAGACACAGAGGGAGAGGCCGTTAAAGGTGAAATTATTTCCTGACCAGGCTTCTCCTCGAACACAGCCGCTACAGTCAGAGAGGATGTCACCGAGGGCAGGAAATACCGATCAGGCTTCGAGGAAGGCTCCCCAAACGCCACCTCCCTCGCAGGATCAACTGGTAACCGATGCACTTCAGTGGGATGGGCAGGCACCGCAACCACCATTATGGGTCAAGCGACTTACTTCTGACGCCAGGTTTACAGTATCGCCGCTAAGACATGCGAACCATGCAATCCCTGCAACGCAAACAAAGCACACGGCACATTCGGCAAACACGGCACAAACAACTCATGCAACCTCTAGACCGTCGATGCCGCCAAAACGACCTGACCCGCAATTTTCTGAACCAGCCGCTCGTACTCCTGCGTTGAAGCCGGGCACACTCTTGCTCAATGGGCGGTACCGGCTCTATGAATGCCAGGGACAGCAGACATGGTTGTCGGGCGCGTTTGAGGCTTCGTGGCTGGCGCAAGACGCTCAGCGTGGGGGAGCGATGGTGAGAATCTGCGAGTTTGTATTGCCGGACAAGGACGCCATTGTCCGGCAGTCTATCCTGCGCACAGCCACCATGGCACTCCATGCTATCAGCCGGCACGCACATGTGCCGACATTGTTGGATGTCTTTAACGATCACGAGCGCAGTTTCTTTGTGTTTGAATATGGCGAGGGTGAGTCACTGCTGGCACGTATGCGCCGTACCGGGCGAGTTTTCACTGAACAAGAGGTGGTTGAGTGTTGTCTCCAGGTGACCAGGGTATTGGAGTTCCTGGTATTTCTCGGTTATGCTGGGCGGTGGTGCAACGCAATTTGTGGCAGGTGTTCCGCGCCTTCACCTTTCGCCATATACTGCCCCAGAATTTGCTCGCGGGACCATCGATGTGCGATCCGATATCTACGCATTGATGGCTACAGCATACTTTCTCCTAACAAGTAGTGTCCCGGTAAGAAGTAACGGCGGCATGGTGCCGGTGCGGCAGCTTAACTCCAGTATCACCCCTCAGTTCGAGGCGATACTGATGAAAGGACTTTCTTCTGGTAAGGGATTGCGCCCCGATATGACCCAACGTTTCCAGCATCCCTCTGAACTGCGCCAGGCCCTATTGACGATGAATATTATCAGCGGCACTCTTGCGCCTGAACACGAGCGTACACAGGCCAGGGACAAGAACGCGGCCAGAACCATTCCAGCATCGCAGCCAGTATCATCGAAAACAGATACGCTGGTGGAAAATCACCCAATACTACAGAAGTTAGCAAGTGATCTGACGATAGATGAGCCAAAGTTATTGCTCCCTCGCCCGGAGGATTTACCACCCATGGTCAAGAGCAATGATCTTCAAAATGCCATGCTTTGCCTGGTGAGTTTGCTGCTGTGTCTTTTGTTGGTGATTGTGATGGGGCGCGGGTTGGTTTAAATCTTGATATGTGGCGGTGCCCGGCATGGCGGAGGCAAGCGCCGCCACTACTATACTACGAATCCGCCTGCGAAGCACTGTCGTATATAGTAGTGGCGGCGCTTGCCTCCGCCATGGGTGGGTTGTGGGGGCCATAGGGTGGTCGGCGGTCCATAAAGGCCCAGGCTACCTGAATGCAAGCACTTCTTCGATGCGCTCAATTTCGGATTCGGTGAGTTCTGGGTAGCATGGGATAGGTACCAGCAGGTCGGTTATCTCTTTTGTCACGTCCAATGCCTCCGCACGACAAGGTAATTTACCGGTGCGGTAAAGTTCCTGTTCCGCCACATTGGTATAGGCATCTGCGACCTGTATGCCAGCCACTTTCATGCGGCTTTCTAAGTTTTTGCGTGTGTGTACATCAGGAGCCTTCACCATGTAGTTGAAAAAGGCATGTCGGCGGCCAGCAGCGATGTATGGCGGCTGCAAGCATGAACCGGCTAATGCCGCGCTATAACGTGCTGCGATGCTGCGTCTCCGCTCGGTCCATACTTCCAGGAAGGCCAGTTCTGCCAGGCACTCGGCGGCGGAATATTCATCCATGCGTGCCCGAATGCCCCACATTTGATGGCGATAGCGATGTTCTGAGAGGCGACCGGTATTGCGCCAGCCGCGAATATATGCAGCGATTTCGGGATAAAGATCGAGAAGCTTTTGAGTGACGGTTAACATACCAGCATCAGCACCCATAGAGCCGATGACTTTGACATCACTCATAGAAAAACACCCGAAATGTCCAATGCTTCCAGGATACCAGGTACTCTGGGTGAGCGGGTCATAATAGGTGGCTCCATGAGCTTGAGCTGCATCTTCGATCAGGAAGAGGTGATATTCTTCCGCCAATTCCAGCAGGGGGCGCATATCTCCCATCTGTCCAAGCATGTGTACCACAATGATAGCGGCTGTTTTATCGCTGATGGCAGCGCGTGCTTTGAGTGGGTCAAGTGTGTATGTCCTGGGATCGACATCCACGAAGACCGGAACGAGTCCCAATTTGCTGAATGTGCCATCGGCTGGATTGACAGCAAATGCATCGCTGACTGAATAAGCCGTCATAATGAAAGTATATGCAGGTATGATTACTTCGCTTCCCGGCGGCAGGCGCAAGAGTTCACATGCCGCACGTATGGCAGAACTGCCGCAATCGAGCGCGAAGGCGGCGGCAGCATTTACCGCTTCTTTGAAACGACGTTCAAGCTCGGCTCCTAACACGCCATTGGTATGACTTCCTGAATCAACATTGTTTCTGATGATCGCTTCGACCTGCTCCTGGATATGCGGAAGGCGATTCAACAGCCGGCGACCATTGCCTTGAGCGGGTATGGTTGGCTTTTTCGTCCAGTAATGCTGCGCTTTTACGGTAATTGGAATGGTTTTGAGCATCAGCTTTCTCTTTCTCTTCTCCAGTTTATTCCAATGATGACTGCACCCACTACATGCCCAAGAGGACTCTTTTAATATGTTCTATCAACTTCTGTATGCAGAGTTTAACATAAGGTGAGGAGAATATGCGGATGTTCTTTATCCAGTAAAAGCGTGGATAGTCCTATTTTATGTGGACGTTAGTCGTTTAGGGGTGGTTCGTCATTGTTGCTTTGTTGCGACAGAGTGCTGTAGCTTTGCAGTGTACGCGCCAACTCCAGGCGCATGCCATATTTACGAAACGCCTGTATAGCTTGCTCGAAGTACTCAGAGGCTTGCTTCTGCTGTCCCTGGGCGGCGAGGATGGTGCCAAGGAGATGCTGGGCGCGGGCGACGAGCCAGGTCAATTCGTGCTGGCGCGCTTTTTTCAGAGCGTGGAGAGCCTGCACCTGTGCGGCTTCTACATCGTCGAGCAATAACGAGACCTGGGCTGATAGCAATTGTCCTCGATTTCTGACCTCCGCTTCCAATCTGTCGAAGGTAAGGGCGCGTTGTAAGGCTTTTTTAGCATGTAGGAGGTAGCGTCTGGATTGTTCTTGATTGTTCTCTAGAGTTGTAATGATCTCTTTTTTCCTACTCTGAGCTTCAGGAGTTTCATGAACCTGTCCGACTTCCATTGCCTGGGCGATACGCAGATTACCAAGGGCTATTAGGGAGAGGCCGATACAGGGAGCGTTGTTTATGGCTCGACCAATCGACAGGGCACGGCGAATACAAGTTGCTGCCTCGGATAGTTTCCCCTGATCCTGGTATACGCTGGACAATACAACATTCACTATGCACATATACACCTGGTCATTGACCTGTTCGGCCAGCATCAGACCTCGCTTGCACCAACTTTCGGCTTCAGCAAGATCACCAGAACGCGCCGCCAGTTCTCCCAGATTGCTGAAGACTATGGATAGGAGTGGGAAATCGCCTATTTGTTCTGCAAGTACATGAGAGCGGTGTAAATAGGTCTGCGCTAATTTGTGTTCAGCTTTTTGTAGATGGATATAACCCATGTTGTTACAGACATGGGCAACTTCACGTTTATGATCGTGCTGCTCAAGCAGTGCCAGTGCCATGTTCAGGTGTGTAAGTGACTCAGAGAGTTGACCAACACTATTGGCGAGTGCCCCCAATAACCTGTGGGTGCGTACCAGATCAACTGGATCTCCCGTGAGCGTTCGTCTTAAACGGGTCAATGGAATCGTGCTTCCGTTCTGATGTTGTTGTTTATGGAGGTGCTCCTCGAACAGCTTCAATGCCTCCAAAGCTGCGTTACGCGCTTTGTCATAGTCACCTTCTTGCCAGTAGACGTAACTGTGTTGGAAATATAACCTTGCCCAGGCAGGACCATCTATGACTCCAGCTTCACGCAAGACCTGCTCACCACGTTCACAATACTGGAGAGTGTGGGCATAATCGCTCGCGTTGTACCACGTCCAGCCAACCTCACTCCACAGCAGCGCGTCGATTTGTGCTTCTTGCTCTTGTTTCCCTTCAGTGTATGAGCCGCGTTGAGCGTCTCGCTCGCGCTCTTGCATGACGCGCTCGTAAATGCGGCGTGCCTCCTCATAGTCTCCCTGGATGCGCAGGCACTCACCTAGCTGTTCTAGCAGGTAGGTGAGTTGAGTGCCCACGCCCGGCACCAGGGTACTCGCAAGATGTGCCTCTACACTTTCGAGGGCGATGCGATAGTAGCGTTCGGCTTCGGGATAGGCAGAGAGTGTGTAAGCAGCGTCGCCAGCCAGAGCCGCGTAGCGGGCGATCTGTCGTGGTTCAGCTCCGCCTTCAACCAGATGATATGTGATGGTAGCGGCTCCCTCTGCCTCTCGCGAAGCATAGAGCTGTTGTAAAATGTCTGCTGCACGCCTGTGCAGGTGCGCCCGTTTGGTAGCGGACAATCCGTTGTAGAGGTGGCTGACCAGCAATGGCTGCCAGAAGTGATAGTTGATCCTTGCCCCTCTTCCCTCTTCAGCGATTACACTGGCCTGTAGTGCCTCATCAAGGAGATCAAGCATTGTGTCTTCGTCCACGGTGGTAGAGGTGCCGCTTGCCATCGAGCGGATGATGTTGAATTCAAAGGAGCCACCCAGCACAGCCGCGTTGCCCAGCAGTTGCTGGCAGTCACGACTTAACTTGCTGATACGCTGATCGAGGGCAGCAGTAATCGAATGTGGCAATGTAGAGCGGCTTTTACGAACCGCCTGTGGTTTATCCTGCTCAGGAGTGAGTTTCGGCGATTCGTGGCTGTACGAGTATGCGAGTTCTTCGGCGAAGAAGGGATTGCCCCCTGCCTGGCGACGAATGTCCTGTACGATAATCTCTGGGAGCTGGTTGGATGTGATAAGGGTGCCAATCAGGGTGCCGATTTGTGTATCGGAGAGTGGCTGGAGCTGAAGCGTGTTAACAGTATGTTCGCGCTGCATGTGGGCGATGAGGTTGTGCAAGACATGTTTGGGGGGAAGCTCAGATTCGCGGCATGTCCCCACGAACATGATCGGGAAATCGGGCAAGCGGCGAACAAGGTAGGCGAGTAGCTCCGAGCTACTGGCATCCGCCCATTGGAGGTCGTCCAACACGATGAGCAGAGGCGTATGCTCGATTACCGACTTGATGAGTTCAAGCACGGCCTCCCACAGGCTCTGTTGTTCCTGTCCGACAGATTGGCTTGCGGGAGTGACTGAACGCGGCAATTGATCGTATAGTTCGGGCAGTAGGGCAGCGAGTCGAGTGTAAACAAGAGGATACTTACTCAGTTCTTGTTTCTGCCAGAGACTGCTGTTGATGACATTACGTAAGATCTCTATCCACAGCCGGTAGGGAATGCTGCTTTCCTGTGTATAGCTTCTGCTCCAGAAGACAGACCAGCCGCGCTGCTGCGCCTCGCGGCTCAGTTCTTCGGCCAGGCGCGTTTTGCCAATGCCTGCTTCGCCCATCAAGACCACGCACTGGGATTGTCGCTGCGTATCGAGTGGAATGGCTGCTGCCTTCGCATGGCTGGAAGGCGTGTGAGGTCTGGCTTTCATTGTTTGCTGAGAGGCAAACAGAAGTTGACGCAGCCTCTCCAGCTCGGAGTCGCGTCCTACCAGTGGGTTTTGACGTGTGCGACCAAAAGGTATCTTGCTGTTCATCTCTCACTCAAACTACCACTCATGTTTCCTACATCAAAGTAGAAAACGCGAGGAACATGCGCCGGTAGAGGATTGCAGACAAGCATTTGACCAATTTATTATATCGTATGCGTCAACTTCTGTTCGCGCTCCTGGCCTGAATGCAAATTTTAAGCGGGTACAGCGCATTTCACTGCGTCCCGTACCCGCTTTGAATTATACGTACAGATGTTCTACTTTGAACACCATTCCGTCTGTCTACCCGAATCGTGCTAATC
>WNFH01000796.1_pt1 | contig 22240 bp, 28 predicted proteins | sample 5400411 | NCBI WGS metagenome assembly WNFH01 (sample SAMN13153347, study PRJNA577476) | soil metagenome | isolation source: 200 cm saprolite under Douglas fir tree site 2 hole 3 | place: USA:California | collected 2015-04-18 | reverse complement strand
CGGCGCCGAGCTGGGCGACCGGTACATCGAAAGCACGCGGGACGTCGTCGGGAACGTGCTTGTTCGTATGCGGCCGGAGCGATGGCTTACGGTCGACTACGCAAAGCAATACCAGTCACGATGAATGCGTGACACGGCAACGAGAACGATGCCGGGGGGCGCGTGAAGGTCGGAGAACTGCTTCGGCTTCTTGCGGAGGATGGATGGCAGCTGGCGCGAACTCGCGGCAGCCACCGGCAGTACAAGCATCCGAGCAAACCTGGAACCGTTACCGTGGCCGGCAAGCCGAGTCTGGACGTCCCTCCTGGTACATTGAATGCCATACTCAAGCAAGCTGGCCTCAAGAAGGAGAAATGAGGATGGCGGTGATGCGTTACATGGTGGTCATTGAACGGGGCGAGACGAGTTGGGGAGCGCATGTCCCTGACTTGGCGGGTTGTGTGGCGGTAGGAGAGACTCGCGAGGAAGTGCTCCAGCTAATCCGCGAGGCCATCGAGCTGCACATCGATGGCCTGAAGGAGGACGGGCTGCCCGTGCCGACACCGAGCTCAGAGGGAGAGTTCGTTGAGGTAGGGGCCGCGTAACTTCGGCATGCAGCCGACGGCGCTTCGCGCCGCGGCTGATACCGGCGTTAGAGCGCAAATAGAGTGTGGCTTCGCCTTGGAGTCGCAGCGCTCGTTGAGCTCACCTACGCCGTTACAACTCGTGTGTGGCTCCCGCAGTATTACGACGGCATCTCGCTGGAGCTTCTGACAACAGCTGGCCGCCTGATTAGCCTGCTTGTTTTCTTCTTGCTATTCCGTCAGCTCATCTTCAGCAGGCAACCTCACCTACATCATGCGCTGCATCCGTTGGCCGTTTGCGCGGTGGTTTTGCTTCTACTGACACCTGTGCTCGTTAGGCACTACGCCCTGCCTAGCCTGACAACTCAACTCGTCTTTGCCGTTACGAGCGTGGCCGTCGCATTTAAGGAAGAGTTCCTTTACAGAGGCATACTGCAAAACATTCTCGAGTCGCGGCTCGGAGTGCTACAAGCCATTATCTTTTCCAATGTGATGTTCACCCTGTATCACTATGGGGCGCAGCCGTTTACCGCCTGGAACCTTACCGAGATATTCAGCGCTGGGTGTATCTTGGGGCTCCTCTATGCAGCAACTGGTTCCCTGATGCTCGCCATTGCCATACACGCCCTGAACGATGCCGTTTGGTCGTTTACGCCCATCCTCACGTCGCCGCTACCCCGGCCATTAGGCAGCGTTCTTCTCATCACGGCGCTGATCCTGTGCTGTGTTTGGGTTTGCGCTCTAACAAGGCGCTCCAGCCGACGCCCTCGCCCTCCGGGCTCGGTCGCGGCTGAGCGCCGGCGTTAGGCTTCGAGGACGAGACCAAAGGGAGGCGGGTCCAATCCGAACGCGTCGTCGGAATGAGTTCGAAGGCCCGGAGTCGAGATGAGAGGGCTGAGGCTCGCCTTCACCATCACCCTTCTCCTCGGCGGGCTCTTCAGCTCGAGTGCCGCCGGGGCCCAGCAGGCGGCCAAGGTTGCTCGAATAGGCTTCCTGACGCTCGACCTGGCCCCTAATCCCCACCTGCCAGAGGCCTTCTCAAGGACTGCGTGACCTCGGTTACGTCGAGGGCCGCAACGTCGAGATTGAATACCGAGATGCCGAGGGGAGGCCCGAGCGGCTCCCCGCTCTTGCGGCCGAACTGGTTGCGCTCAAGGTTGATGTCATCCTGGCCGGAAGCACACCCCAGGCTCTGGCCGCCAAGCAAGCGACCAGGACCCTCCCCATTGTCTTCGCTTCTGCTCCCGATCCGGTTGCGAGCGGGCTCGTCACCAGCCTTGCGCGGCCGGGCGGCAATGTCACGGGGTTGTCCAACATCGCCCCGGAGCTCGTCGGCAAGCGTCTGGAACTGCTCAAGCAGGCCGTTCCTGGGGTCAGTCGGGTCGCTGTCCTCTGGCAGCCAGGTGGCTCCGGCGAACACACGGAAAAGGACATGCTGAAGGAAGTAGAAGTCGCGGGGCGGGCGCTGGGGGTGCGGCTTCAATTCGTTGAGGCGCGAGGGCCCGCTGATTTCGACAGGGCCTTCTCGGACATGACCAGGGCGCACGCGAGTGCTCTGACTTCGCTGGGAGGCAGCATGTTCTTCAATGAGCGAAGACGCCTCGTGGACCTGGCGGCAAAGAACCGGCTGCCGGCAGTGTACCCACAGAGGGAGTTTGTCGATGCCGGGGGCCTTATGGCCTATGGGCCGAACATTGCTGATGGGTGGCGGCGCGCCGCAACCTACGTGGACAAGATTCTCAAGGGCGCCAAGCCCGGCGACCTGCCCATCGAGCAGCCGACCAAGTTCGAGTTGGTCATCAATCTCAAGGCCGCCAAGGCGCTCGGCCTGACGATCCCGCCGTCGCTGCTCGCGCGGGCAGACCATGTCGTCGAGAAATGAGCAAGCGCGGTGGCGGCTCGAACCCTAACTTCAGCTTGCAGCGGTCGGCACCTCGCGCTGCTCGGCGCCGCCGCTGAAGCTGGCGTTGGACGGACACGGCAAAGGACATTTCGAATCGGACAGGAGGCGTGATGAATACGCACAGGACCATCGCAGTGTTGCTGGTTTCCCTGATGCTCGGCATTCCGGTCTTCGGGCAGGCGCAGTCCAAGGATCAGCTTGGCAGGGTCGACTTCCACAATTCCTGTAGCCCCGCAGTGCAGGACGGCTTCCAGCGTGCCGTCGCGATGCTGCACTCGTTCCGGTTCGGCGAGGGTGAGAAGACCTTCCGCGAGGTGCTGGCACAGGACCCGTCCTGCGCGGTCGCCACTTGGGGCGTCGCGGCTATCCTGATGTCGAACCCGCTCGGCGGAGAGGGGAGTCCGCGCGCGTGGGCGGAGCGGGCGCAGGCCGCGATCGAGCAGGGTCGGAAGATCGGCGCCAAGACCCAGCGCGAGCGCGACTACATCGAGGCCGTCGCCGCGTATTACGAGGACTGGCCGAACCGTCCGGAGCGCACGCGCCAGCTCAATCGTGCCCGCGCGTACGAGGCGCTGGCCGCCCGCTATCCGGACGACGACGAGGCTCGGATCTTCTACGCCCTCTATCTCGCCGCGACGCAGTCGCTCGCCGATCAGACCTACGGCGCCTATCTCACGGCGGCGGAAACACTGGAGAAGCAGTTTGCGAAGCACCCGGACCATCCCGGGGTCGCCCATTACCTGATCCACAGCTACGACGCCCCGCCGATCGCGGCGAAGGGTCTGCCGGCCGCGCGACGCTACGCGGGCATCGCGCCCGCCGCACCGCACGCGCTGCACATGCCGTCGCACATCTTCACGCGCGTCGGCGCGTGGGTGGAATCGACGTCGACCAACGAGCGCGCCGCGGTGGCCGCCAAGCGCGACAAGGACGTCGACCAGCAGTCGCACGCGATGGACTACATGGTGTACGCCTACCTGCAGCTCGCCCGCGACGGCGACGCACGGCGCGTGGTGGAGGAAGGCGCCCTCCTGACCGGGTTCGTGCCCGCGCGCTCTACCGGACCGTACGCGCAGGCGGCGATGCCCGCGCGCTACGCGGTCGAGCGTGGCGCATGGCGGGAGGCGGTGACGCTGGAGCCACGAGCGAGCGGCTTCCCGTTCACCGAGGCGCTGACGCGCTTCGCGCGGGCGCTCGGCGCCGCGCGGAGCGGCGACGCCGTGGCCGCGGAGCGCGAGGTGCAGGAGCTGGCGCGTCTGCGCGACACGCTGAACGCCGCGAAGAATGCTTACTGGGCGACCGAGGTGGAAGTGAGCCGGCTCGGCGCGGCGGCGTGGACCGCGCTGGCACAGGGCAAGCGCGACGAGGCGCTCGGCCTCATGCGAAGCGCGGCGGACATCGAGGACAAGAACGAGAAGCACATCGTGACGCCGGGGCGGATCGTGCCCGCGCGCGAGCTGCTCGGCGAGATGCTGCTCGAGACCAAGCGCCCCGCCGACGCGGTCAAGGAGTTCGAGGCCTCGCACACGCGCGAGCCCGATCGCTTCCGCGGTCTGTACGGCGCGGCGCAAGCGGCCGAGCAGAGCGGCGACAAGGCGAAGGCGAAGCGTTACTTTGCGCGGCTGGTGGAACTCGCCGGCCAGAGCACCGCACGACCGGAGCTGGCGCTGGCGCGCGCGTTCCTGGCCGCGAACCCGTGAGAGCGCTCCGCGATGGGGTATAGGCGCTCGTGAGCGAAGCAAGCCGCCCAACATGACGGTACAGCAGACCGGGGCTCGCGTTGCTCGCCCCGGCTGCTGACCGTGGGCGTTCGACGCACAGCGATTCCTGAGAGGGCATGCTTGGGTTCATTCTTGAACTGCTCCTTGAGCTGCTGGCGCAGATTCTTCTTCAGCTCTTCGCCGAGTTGCTCTTTGAGCTCGGCTTCCAGTCCCTCGCGCATTCCGTTCGCCGTGGTCGCACCGCGCACCCGCTACTTGCGGCCATCGGCCTCTTCATCATCGGGGCAGTTGCTGGGTTCGTCACGTGCTGGATCCTTCCGCACCCGCTGCTTCGCCCGGTTCCCCTCTTCCCGAAGCTCAGCCTCTTCGTCGCGCCGCTTGCCACGGGAGCAGCGATGCATGTGTACGGGTCGTGGCGGCGGAGAAGAGGCGGCGACCCAAGTCTGCTTGCGACATTCTGGGGTGGAGCCATCTTCGCACTCGCGATGGGTCTGGCTCGCTCAGTGTGCACCCCACGTGCTTGATACAAGGCGTCGAACTTCAGGCTTCAGCGGACCGGCGCTCGCGTTGCTCGCTCCGGCCGCTGAGCCTGAGCGTTAGCTGACGGTGGCGGTGTCGCCGGTCAACCAAACAAGGACGCTTGTGATCCAGCAACGGATAATCGTGACTGTCGGAACGGCGGTTGTCACTCTGGGCGCCGCGCTTCTCGTCGGCGGGATCGCTAACCTCGCGGTAGCTCCAGCCATAGTTTCCGCGGCAAGACAGACGCTCCCGTTTCCAGGTCGCCTCAGCGATCTTCCCGCTTCGTTCGCGCTAGCCTTTCTCGTCACGCAGAACTGGCTCGTGATGGTTGCTCTCCAGCTTGCGTGCTCCGCCATCACGCTCACCGCGGGCATCGGCCTTCTCCGCCGACGGCCATGGGCTCGCATCATTGTCGAAGGCCTCGGGTGGATTGGCGCGGCGTTCATCGCGGTTCCGGTCGTCTGGGTTGTCCGGTGGGTTCTTGCGACACCAACTGACCGCATGCTTGGCTTGAAGGCCGGTCTTCAGACCGTATCTTCGGGAGTCGGCCAGCCGGTCGCCACAGTCATTCAACTGTTCGTCGGTGGCCCTGCCGAACTAGGGTGGTGGCTCCTCCTGAAGACCGCCATGATTCGACCGGCCACCACCGGCCCGTCAATCTTCGCGTGGACGCCTATCGGAGTGTTTCTCGGCACGCTCGCCAGCATCGGCATCCCGGTCGTATCAATGGTCCTGATCGCCGCCCTCCGGCAGCGGCGGATGCGCGAAGCTTTCACCCCTGGATGATCCTGATACCGGTGTCAGACAATAACACGAGTGCGGGAATCGCTTCATCCGCTGTACAAGGCTCGGATGATGAGAACAAACAACGGTTCTTTGTCGATTGTTCAGCGCTGTCAGCTAACATCAGCATCCGCCCGGCGGGCTGCGCCCGCGGGTGATGCTGACCGTTAGACGCCGGAAGGGACATGGCGACGCTGCTTTCCAGGAGCTTGGGAAATGATCCGACCGTGTGATGTGGCCCACGTCAATCTGAACGTTACCGACTTGAACCGCGCGATTCGCTTCTATACGCAGATCCTCGGATTCAAGATCGCTTTTCAGTATGAGGATGCCGTCGCGTGGCTCAACTTCGGACAATATCGGGACGACGTAGGAGGCCTCGGCCAGGGCTTTCATGATGTGGCCCTCTACAAGGTGGCCAACTCCGCCCCTGAGGACCGCAGGAAGCGCGCTGGGATGAATCACATGGCCTTACGGCTCCGCGCGTCCGAAGAGGTAGACCGGGCAGCCGAATATCTTCACTCCAACGGCGTCAAGGTTCTCAAGGGCCCCTTGACTCACAAGGAAGACCGGGACCGATATCTGTACTTCGAAGATCCGGACGGTAACATGATCGAGTTGGTCGCCTCGACGGTGGACGGCTGGCCGGCGAAGTACCTTCGGTAAGCAGGTCGGCCTGAGAGTTGGACGACACGAGGAGTGAAGCATGAGCAAGCCAGACCGCAGCTGCGTGATCCGTCTTGCGCGCGCTCAAGCGCGCATCCCTGGTCCCGCCGGCGAGCACTCCGTCAGTGTTCTGCAACGCGGCACTCTCGACGTGAAGCTCTCCCTCCCTACGCCTCCGAACCAACAGACGCCGCATGCACAGGACGAGGTCTACGTCGTCATCCGCGGCCGGGGCATCCTGCTGCACAATGGCGAGAGGGACCCATTCGAGTCAGGCGATCTTCTGTTCGTGGCCGCCGGGACCGAGCATCGTTTCGAGGACTTCAGCGAGGACCTCGCCGTGTGGGTGGTCTTCTACGGCCCTCGGGGGGGCGAGGTCCCCGCGTAGAGCGTGGTACGAGAGGTGATCCTCGACTTTCGGGCGGCTGAGCTGGGTGACGCCGACCCCGTGGCGGATGTCTATCTCCGCTCTCGTAAGGAACTTGTGGCGTGTGCGCCGCTGGTCCACTCCGATGAAGCCGTTCGCGAGTGGATCCGCCGGCATCTGATTCCCGCGGGACAGACCACGGTCGCCGTCATCGATGGTCTGGTGGTCGGGCTTTTGGCGGTGTCGAAGGGCACCGACTGCAGCTGGATCGATCAGCTTTACCTGCTTCCTGCTTGGGTGGGGCGCGGCATTGGCACACGGTTGTTGGAGCTCGCGCGGCGCGAACTCCTGCCGCCCATTCGCCTGTACACTTTTCAGTGCAACCAGCCGGCCCGGTATTTCTATGAACGCCGGGGCTTCCGAGCGATCGCCTTCGGAGACGGATCCGGCAACGAAGAGCAGTGTGCGGACATCCTCTACGAGTGGCAACCAGGACGATGACGCTGACCGCAGCGTTGGGCGGATGGATTGACGCGGCAGGGACGAGTCACGACGAGCAGGTGTCGAAATGACTGAAGCAGCCCTGAACGAGTTCCGCTGGGCTCTTCGTCGTTGTTGGTCCGTGGAGACCAGTCCGCTATGGCTGCCCGAGAATCCTGCGCGCGGCCAGTGCAACGTGACCGCCCTCGCTTTCTACGACCGCTTCGGCGGAGAGATTTTCAAGACACCGGTCGAGGGCGACTGGCACTTCTATAACCGCCTGGCTGGGACGGCCTACGACCTGAGTGCAGAGCAGTTCTCTGTGCCTCCGGCATATCTTGACATCCCGTCCAACCGGGATGAAGCGCTGGCGGGCACAGCACCCCAGCGCTACCAAGCGCTCGCGGCCCGAGTCCGCGACGTCCTTGGTATGCGATGACGGAGTGCCGGCAACGGCGCCGTCCGACGACATGGTCGAGCGGACCGGCCGGGAGCGGCCGGCCGCTCACCATGACCGTATGCCGCCAGATCAAGGTGCAATCTGTCAACGTGGCCGCCCGAACGCTGGGCCCTTCGCGAGGGGACGACGATGAGCATCGAAGACAAGCTTGCCATCCAGGAGATCATCGCTCAGTACTCGTACACATACGACGGCAAGGACGCTGAAGGCTTTGCCCAGCTGTTCGTTGAGGACGGCGTGTTCGAAGTCTTCGTCCCCGGCAAGACCACCGCCTCGGTCCGACTTCAGTCGAGAACGGAGATTCTCGAGTGGGCGACACAACGACTGCGCGAGCGTGCCGGGCGATTCACCAGCCGTCACTACCAATCCGGCATTCTGTTTGATGAGCTGACATCGGATTCGGCCCTGACACGAACCATGGTGCTCGTGACGCACCAGGGTGTTGCTGAGGCTGCACCGCGTCCGACCATCTCGGGGGTGTATCACGACCAATGGCGCAAGACACACACGGGATGGCGGCTCGCGCACCGGGCCGCGCATGTTGACGGAGATCCCGGTTTTTCGAAGTAACGGCCCCGGGAGCCTACGACGGGCGGATCCGATAGCGGCCGTGCTCGTCCCGGCCGAGCACGCGACGTTCGCGGAGGGCGCCCCAGGCCTGGAGCACGGTGCGGTACTCCACCTCGGGGAGCTCTCGCACGAGCTCGTAGAAGCTGCGCGCCCTTTCGCCCAGGAGCGCCGCCATTCGGTCGGCGACGGCGTCGGCCGTCACTGGTAGTCCTCGAGCTTCACGTCGTCCACCCACACGTGGCGGATCCGATCGTAGTACGCGGGCGCGATGCCCTCGGGGATGGTGGCGTCGATACCCATCTTGGCCGTCATCGGCAGCTCGCCGTCCTCGAGATCCCACGGCCGGACACTCGGGTCCACGTGCTTGGCCTGGGCCCCCGCGATGATGATGACGTCCTTGTCGGCCTGGACACGGAAGGTGCGCGCCCACTCGACCTGGGTGGGATCGTGGATGTCCACGTCCTCGTCCACGACGATCGCGTGCTTGGTGTCAGGGAGCGCCAGGATCGCCATCAGCGCGTTCTTGCCCCCGCCCGCCCGCTTGCGGATGGAGGCGATGACGGACCAGCGGCAGGCGCTGCCCTCGGTCACCGCGACGTTGACCACGTCGACGCCCGCCGTCTTCAGCACGTTCCACACCTGAGCCTCGGTGGCGGCAGCCCCGAGCCAGGCGTTCTCCCACGGCATCTGCAACAGCTGGAAGACCGCGTCGCGCCGATGCGTGATCGCCGTCACCTTGAAGACCGGGTTCGCCTTGAGGTCGCCATACATGCCGGCGAACTCGCCGAAGGGGCCCTCGTCCTGCGTCCAGCCGATCGGCAGGAGCTCGCCCTCGAGCACGATCTCGGCGTCGGCGATGGCGGGCACGTCGACCGTCCGACACTGGACGAAGGGGACGGGCGAGCCGTGGAGCCCGCCCGCAACGGCCATTTCGCTGACGCCGGGGGGCGCCTTGTAGGCCGCGCTCAGGATTTCGATGGGATGGACGCCGATCGAGACGGAGATGGGCAGCGGTTCTCTCCGGGCCAGGTAGGCCTCGTAGAGGCGGCGAAGGTCGGAGACTGTGACGAGGTCGATGCCGGTCTCGTCGCGCGAGCGGAACATGAGACGGTAGACGCCGGCGTTGAGCCCGCGCTCGGGGCTCTTGGCCATCACCACGCCTGCGCTGATGTACGGCCCACCGTCCTTCTCGGCGAGGAGGGGAATCGGCAGCTCGGTCAGATCGACGTCGCGGCCGGTCCGGACAACCTCCTGGGCGGGCGCGTCCATCACGATCTCGGGCGCGATCATCGAGCGCACCCCGGCCGTGAAGCGCGTGCCCAGCTCCGACTCCGGCCAGCCCAGCGCCGCCGCGAGCCGCGGGCGATTCCAGAAGAGGCCGCCAGCGACCCTGAGGTCGAACCCGCGCACGCGCTCGAAGAGCACCGGGCGGTCGGCCTTGACGACGAGCGCGGAGAGGTGGCGCGCGTCGACTTCCTTCTGGAGACGCAGCAGCTGGTCCTCGCGGGCCAGGCGAGCCAGCGTGTCGCGGAACGACGGGCGCCGTGGGCCCCTGCCCGTCACCGCAAGTAATCCCCTTGCCGGCGCTTGTACTCGTTCTGCTTCAGGGCGATCGCCAGCAGCTCCTCCGAGGCGACGCGGTCTTTGAGGCCGGTCGGTGCGCCTCCCTCGCGGAGATATTTGAGCGTGTCGTACACCGCCTTGGCCGCAGCGTAGAAGGGTTGATGCCCCTGCAGGGCAATGCGCACTCCATGGGTCGCCAGGAAACTTCGATCAGACAGGGCCGGAGGTGCGCCACCCAGTAGCAGGGGCAGTCGGGTGACCCGATGCATCGCCTCGACCTCCTCGCGGCTGCTGGCGCCAGCCAGAAAGATCGCGTCGATCCCGGTCTCCTGGTACGCCTTGACGCGCTTTTCCGCTTCGGCAATACCCCCATGGCGCAACGCGCCCGTGCGGCCAATGATGACCAGAGCGGGATCCTGGCGCGCCGCCATGGCGCCCCGCAACTTTCCCAGCATTTCCTCGACAGACACCAACCCCTCGCCCCGACGACCAAAGGGTGATGGCAGCACCGTATCTTCAATGGTCAGCGCAGCGACGCCCGACGTCTCCAGCTCTTCCACCGTGCGCATGACGTTCAGCGCGTTCCCGTATCCGTGGTCAGCGTCCACCATGAGGGGCAAATCGCTTCCGCGCGTGATACGTCGGATCTGCTCGGCGAATTCAGTCAGTGTCAGGACCACGAGATCCGGAGCGCCCAGGACCGTCCCTGAGGCGATCGACCCGGCGAACATCGCCACCTCGAACCCCAGTGACTCGGCCATGCGCGCCGACATCGCGTCAAACACCGACGCCGGGTGAATGCAGACGGTGCCTTCCAGCACGCGGCGGTACTGTTTCCGGCGTTCAGAGAGCAGCATCATATTCCTCTCTTCTGCGTCACCTGGCTTCGCGTCATGCCAGGGGAAGCGGCTCGGCGTCGAGCGCCGGAGCGACCTCGAACGCGTTCAGGATGCCGGTGACGATGCCGTAGTGGCCGATGAGACCGGTGAGCTCCACGAGCCAGGGCACGCCGTGCAGGCCTCGGAGCCGGTCGAACAGCACCTGGGTTACGGCGTTGTTTTTTGAAAGTTGCCGGACGTAGTCGATCACGTCCCGCTCGGCGGCAGGCAGGCCCGTGAGGTCGCCGCGGTCGCGCACGGCTGTGACGGTCGCAGCGCTGATTCCTGCCTTCCGGGCTGCGGGCGCATGCGCCGCCCAGACGTAGGGGCAGTCCTTCTCGCGGGCGGTGGCGATGATGGCCAGCTCCCGCGAGTCGGGCTTCACCTGAGAGCTGAAACGCAGGTAGGTACTCACATCGAGGTGCCGCCGGCATAGTACCGGGCTATGCATCAAGATGCTGAAGGGCCCGCGCACGCTGCCGCGGCCTTCGGCGACCGCGTCGAAGATGGGTCGATGCACCTCAAGGACCTGGTCCCGTCGAGTAATGGGCGTGATGCGGGGCGTGGGGAGCGGGGAGCGGACCTTTGTGGGCGCCGATACAGGGCCGGGAGCCGCGGGCAGCACCTCTACGGGAGCACCGGGCGTGACCTCGAAGGCGTTCAAGATGCCCGCGAGGGCGCCATAGCGGCCGATCCAGCCCGTCAGCTCCACCAGCCACTGGGGATCGTGGGCCTTCAGCAGCTGATCGAACACCTCGCTCTCGACGCGATTGTTCTGGAGCAACTGCCGGACGTAGAGAACGACGGCTCTCGCCGGGTCAGGCAGCCCGGCAGCGGGCCGACGATCGCGGACCGCGTCGATGGTCTCCGCCGCCAGGCCGGCCTTTCGGGCCAGCGGCACGTGGGCATTCCAGATGTAGCCACAGTCCTTCTCACGGGCCGTCGCGCAGACGGCAAGCTCGGCGTGCCGGGGTTCAACAATGCTCTCCCGGTGGAGGTACTCGCTGATCTCGTTCCAGGGCCGGGCCAGGCCGGGGCTGTGCAGTACGACCGTGGAGGGGCCGCTGATCCTACCTCGCAGGGCCGCCAGCTTGTCGAAGAGCGCGTGGTGCTCGGGGGCGACGTCTTCCTTGTTGACGATGAGCTTTATCCGCGCCATCGGGATTGTCCTTTCCTATTTACTGGGGGCCCCGAAATGGCCCCCAGACCGCGCGCTCGGAAGCGCCCCGGGTGTCCCGGGGCGCTCCTCGGTCCGCCAATAGTCTCCGCACGCACGAACGGGCTCGAGCTTAGCGGGACCGACGGGCAGCGTCAACGCGGCAGGTCGTACAATGCTTCAATCCTTGCACCGGGAGGCTTTCATGGACCCACGACCGAATACCTGAGCGACTACGTGTGCCGGCTGACCTACGAAGACCTTTCCCCGGAGGCGGTCTACCAGGCAAAGCGGACGCTGGTCGACACATTGGGGTGCGGGGCCGGCGCGTTCGACGGCGAACCGGCATCCATCGCGCGGCGCATGGCGTCTCGAGTTCAGGGAGACCCTCCGGCTCGCATTCTGGGCTCCGCGCAGACGACGTCTACGGATCTGGCGGCCTTCGCGAACACGGTTCTGGTCCGTTATCTGGACTGCAACGACACCTACGCGGCGCGGGGGACGGGCCACCCGAGCGACATGATTCCCGCGGTGCTGGCTGTGGCCGACGGCCACGGAGCAGACGGACGGGCGGTCATCACTGCGATCGCAGCCGCGTACGAGGCGTTCTGCCGCCTCGCGGACCAGGTCCCTCTGAAGGGTTGGGACCAGGGGATGCTCGCAGCTATCGGGGCGGCCTGCGGCGCGGGAAAGATCCTGGGGCTCGACCAGGCGGCCACGGGGAACGCCATCTCCATCGCGATCACGTCAGGCGTGCCTCTGGGAGTCACGCGGATCGGGGAGCTCTCGATGTGGAAGGGCTGCGCGACCGCGGCCGCGATCCGTACCGGGGTGTTCGCGGCTGAGCTGGCGGCTGAGGGGATGACGGGGCCGGGCCACCCCTTCGAGGGACGGGACGGGCTGTGGCAACACCTGGGGATCGAGGCCCCGAAGTGGGAGCGCTTCGGGGGCAGAGGCGAACCGTTCCGGATCACCGGCACGAGCTTCAAGGCATACCCGTCGGTCATCCACACTCAGGGACCGATCGGGCTGGTGCTGGAGCTACGGCCACAGGTCGGCGCGGCCCAGATCGAGTCGGTGCGCGTGGCGACGTACGGGGAGGCGGTGCGGCGGACCGCCGCGGAGGCGGAGAAGTGGGATCCCGAGACGCGGGAGACGGCGGACCACAGTATCCCGTACCTGGTGGCGGCCGCCTTTCAGGACGGCGGAGTCACGCCGGCGACCTTCGCGCCCGCACGGATCAAGGATCCCGCGCTGCGGCCGCTCATCAAGAAGCTGACGGTGGTGGAGGAGCCGGAGTTCACGCATCGCTATCCCGCGGAGTCCTGCACGCGCGTCGAGGTGACGACTACGGACGGAAGGCGGGTGGCGGCGGAGACGAGCCACCCGAAGGGGCACCGTCGGAATCCGTTGACGGACGGCGAGGTCGAGCGCAAGTTCCGAGGCCTGGCCTCCGGAATGCTGGGACCCGAGGGGTGCGATCGGGTGCTGGCGCAGGTATGGGATCTGGAGAAGGCCGCGACGCTGAACGGGCTGTTCGAGAGCCTTCAGCGCGTGCCGTCGCCCCAGACGGTGTAGCGCGGGCCCGGAGCTAGTGATTCTCGAGTGGCTCCGCGTCGATCAGGATGAACAGCATTCGACAGATCTTGTCGCTGCGATTCGACCAGGCGTGGTAGGTGCCGCGCTGAATCAGCACGTCGCCCGGTCGCATGAGGGTCTCGTCGTCGTCCAGCACCGCCCAGACTTCGCCCTCGAGGCAGATGGCGTAGTCCACGGTGTCGGTCGCGTGGAAGCCCGGGTGTCTCGCCGAGCGATCGGGCGTGGTCTTGCAGTTCCGCCGGCGTAACTCGGCGGGGTCGTAGGCTCGCCGCGAATCGGGAGCAATGTCGGTGATGCGGATGACGGTGCCGCCCCGGTGAGCGGGCGGCGTCCCCAGAATGACTCCATCCGGCACGGGATCGGCCTTCCCCTTGTTCGACGCCGGAGCGGAATCGGTGGTCCACAAGCCGGCGCGCACGGGCTCGCCCGGTGGGACCCCGGCGGTCGGGAGCAGCGTGTCCGAGAGGATGCAGGAGCGCCCGGCCGCATTCACTCCCGTCACGATCCGGCGCACTTTTCCGGGCATGTCAGGGGATCTCGACGTCGAACAGCGGCGCGTATTGTTGCGCGCCAAAGAGATCGCTCTCCCCCATGCTGCCGCTCGGCCGTAGCCGGCGGATCGTGAACTTGATCGCGTTGGCCGGCTCGAACACCACGAAGTCGGTCACGCGGCTCTCCTCGACGCTGAACAGACGCGCGACCGCGCTGCGGTTGAGCGCGCCGCTGTCGCGCACCCGCTCGAAGTTCTCGCGGTCGCGGCAGATGACGTCGAACGTGATGTGGTCGACGCCGGCATTCTTGCTGCGGATGGTCGAGGCCAGCTCGATGAGCTTCACGGCCGGGTCGCCGGGCCGCCGGCGCCGATGGTCTCGAACCGGGTGCGGAAGAGCTCGCGCGGGTCCGTCACCTCCATCACGTGGTTCAACGTCCACTCGTAGGCCGGACGGGCGTGCAGCACCTCGTCCGACATGATCGCGGCGGTCCCGGCCGTGCCCTTCACGTCGGGCAGCCGGGCGTAGAAGAGGTTCTTCCCCGCGATGTGGCAGATGGTCTCGGCGCGAGCGGCGTCGTCGCAGACGACCTCCACCACGATGCCGACCTCGAGCGGCGCCGGCGCCGGCGTCGGCTCCATCGCTTCCATGACGGCGTTGCGACCGTAGACGTGATAGAAGACGTCGTACCGCTCGCCGATCGGCCCGAAGCGCTCGGTGAGCTTGCCCTTGGCCCAGCCGATGACGCGATCCAGGTTGGCGATCGTGTAGGGGTCGCGGATGCCGGCGATGAAGAGCGCGCGCTCGGCGATCTTGCCCGATCCCTCGAGCTTGATCCACGTCGTCGGGCTCGGCACGAACGTCTGTCCCGTGACGCGCGTCGTCTTCTCGTCGACCTGCTCGTAGCGGCACTTCGACATGTCGAGGTAGCCGCCGGGCACGTACTCCCGGAACGGGTTGAGCCGCTCGTACATGGCGTGGCTCGCCACCGAGGCCGGCGTGCACCGCTGGTCGGGATGCATCGCGGTGAGATAGACGCCGGTGCCGTCCACGCGCCCGATGATCGTCTCCTTGCCCATGAACGGCTCGCCGCAGAACGACGCGCACTCCATCGCCTTGCCACAGAAGAACGCGTCGGCCAGCGAGTGCCCGCCGTTGAGGAGCGGTGCAGCGAAGATCGCGCAGTCGCTGCTGCGTCCCGCGATGACCACGTCGGCGCCGGCCTCGAGCACGTCCCGGACCGGCTCGGCGCCCATCACGGCGACGATCCGGTCGGTGCGGTCGAGCGCGGCGGCGTCGCAGTCGGGCCGGCCGTTGAGCCCGCGGATCGTCGCGCCGTCCTTGAAGCGGCGCCGGATCTCGTCCACCGGAGTCTCGGAGTAGATGGCGGCCAACCGGAACGGCCCGAGCCGGTGTTCGGTGGCGATCTCCCGGACCAGCCGCACGTACTGGTCGACCCCGCGGTCGGTGCCGGTGTCCGAGGCCGAGCCGAGGATCAGAGGGATCCTGAGGCGCCTCGCCGCCAGCACCATCGCTTCGATGTCGTGGCGCTGCCAGACCTCGTCTGAGGCCGGCCGGTCCGCGCCCAGCGGATAGGGTCCGATGTCGGCGCTGCCGGAGTCGGCGACGATGAAGTCCGGCGACGCGGCGCAGCCGCGCTCGAAGCTCGCCTTCTCGAGCGGCGTCGTCCCGAGGTGGCCGGTCGGGGTGATGATCCGGACGGTCTTCATGCGTCGGATCTCCCGGTCTGGCCCCAGACGACGTAGCGCCAGCGCGTGCGTTGCTCCTGACCCTCCTCGACCATTCGCTGCGCCTGGGCCGCCACGAGATCGAGCAGTGGATCGCTGCCCACGTTCACCAGGCCGTGCGCCTTCAGCAGCGTTTCGATCTCTTCCCGCGACCGGCCTCCGAGAAACGGGAGCTGGTCGCCGACCGCGGCGTATTCCTGGCTGGTGCGGGCATTCTCCTGTGACGGCAGCGCGGCGCTGGGGTCGAGCTGACTGTCCACGACGACGAGGCGTCCTCCCGGGCGGAGAACCCGGATCCACTCGTCGATCGCCGCCTCCGGGTGCGGAAGCGTCCAGAGCACATGACGGCTGATGGCGAGATCGAAGCTACCGGGCGCGAACGGGAGCTGCTCCGCGTCGGCCTCCTCGAGCCGGACCGAGACACCGCGCTCCGCCGCCTTGCGCCGCGCCTCGGCGATCATGGCGGGTGCGAAGTCGACGCCGGTGACGCGATGACCGCGGGCCGCGAGCTCGAAGGTGAGGAAACCGGTGCCGCAGCCGGCGTCGAGCGCGTCGAGCCTACCTCGGCCGGCGAGGACGAGATCGAGGATGCGGTCCCACGCGGCGCGCTCGGCGGGCGTGCGGATGCTGTGGCCGAAATCCTCGTCGAAGCTCGGCGCCCGCCGATCCCAGTGGGCGGCGACCTGTTGCTTGACGACGTCAGTCTGGCCGGACTGACGGCCGCCGCCCACGGCTTACACCTTCTCGATCACTTCGATCTGCGCGCCGTCGGGGGCCTCCAGGAAGCAGACGCGCCGGCCGTTGTTTGGAGGCAGCTCCTCGAGAACGCGCACGCCATTGGCTCGGAGCCGGGCCAGCGTCCCCGGATAGTCGTCGGTGTCGACTGCAAGGTGCTCGATGCCGAGATGCTGCTCGCGGCTCTGCGTGTCGATCAGGGTCGTGATGTTGAGCGTCAGCCCGTGAAGGTTCACGCGGTAGCCGCGAGCTCCGACGTCGGCGATCAGCGTCGCGCCGAGGTTGTCCACGTAGAACTGCATCGTCTGCTTGGGATCCCGGGTCTTCAGATGCACGTGATGGATACCGAAGGCCATGATCGCTCCTAGTGGGCCGCCGCCGCCGCGGGCGCGTTGGCGAATACCTCACGGATGGCATCCCGGATCTTGTGGATCTCCTTGAGCGCCGGCAGGAAGTCCACGGCCCCCGGCTCCTTCCGGTCGTAGAGCTTCTTGCCGTCGAGGTACACTTCGAACCGGCCGCTGTCGGACGGTGTCAAGGTAATCGCAGTCTCGCGGTAGTTGATCGAGGACAGCTCAGCCGCCACACTGACGGCTACGGGGAGGTACCCTCAGACGACGCAGTAGACGATTTCGACGTGTACCTTGCCTTCGGCCATGTCAGCCCTCCTTGGAGATTGGTGCCAGGGATGTTATCCGTATCCCGTCAACGACGCAATCGCTGCGACCACAACGCCGTGCGGCGGCGAGGAGCCTGACGGATGACGTCGAACACCCCCCGCCTCCGGCAACGGCGGTGCCGTAGCGCGGAGATCGGCGTAGGCGGCGCCGGAAATGGCCGAGCATGGCCTGCCGGCGAGGTACTGCTCGTGTCCGCAACCAGGCCCGACGCCACCTACTGCCTGCTCACGATCCCTCAAGCGGCTCTCGCGGGCGCACGGCTGACGGACTTCCTGGGGCGGGTGGCGCCTTTTGGCTGCCCCGAGCCGCCGTCGCTGATCCGAGCCTATAGCCTGCCGGATTCGCCATACCCGTCGATTCTCCTCAAGGAGCACGAGGCCGCCCCGGAGGGCCTCGGCGACGCGTACGGCCGATTCCTCGCCAACGCCCGCCGACCCTGGCTGGCGGCTCTCGCTGAAACGGGCCCGGGATTGTGCCCCGTCCTGGCGTGGCAGGCAGGGCCGGTTCGGCGGTTCTTGCCTCCCGACGAGCGGGCCGGGACGCTGGCCGAGGCCGGCGTTGCGTTGCCCGGCGTGGCCGATGGGTACCTGGGGCTCGGCTTGCTCTTGCTGGCCCATCCAGATCTCGCGGCCTCGTGGCAGACCATGATGTCCCTGGGCGGCGTCACCAAGGCCCGCAAGATCACCGGACGGGAGTTCCCGGTGTGGGTAGAGCTGCCGGCTCACCGGCAAGCCCTGCTCGCAAGTCCGTTGCTGGCCAGGGTGGAGCAGCTCTTCGCAGAGGTGTGACTTCGGGACGCGCTCCCCTGCCGTCTAGGAGAGCCCGACGATCGCGGCCAGCGCTTCCAGTTGCTCGACGTGACGGCAGACGGGGTTGAGCAGAAGATGGTTCGCGCCCATGGCCACCAGTTGTTCCAGCCGCTCGCGGACCTGCTCCGGCGTGCCGTGGACACCTGAGGCATCGGCCCCGTTGGGGTTGTGATACACGCTGGTGAACCAGCGGTGGAGCTCCGCTCGAGCCACGTCGGGGCGTTCGTGCACGGAGAGAAACACCCGCTTCGAGATGGGAAATTTGGCCGGGTCGCGAGCAGCCTTCTCCAGTGCCGCGCGCAACGCGGGGACACTTCGGGAAAATTCGGCCGTGCTCGAGCCGCCTGAGCCCATCCACCCGTCGGCGATGATCGCGACGCGCCGGATCGCATCGGGGTGTCCACCGCCCAGCCAGATCGGCGGATGCGGCTTCTGTACCGGCTTGGGCGCCATGGTGCCGGCCTCGAGCTGAAAGATGCTGCCCTGGTAGTTGACCTTCGGCTCCGTCCACAGCGCTTTGATGAGCTCGACCCCTTCGCGAAATCGCCGCACGCGGCGCTCGCGGGGTACCTGAAACTGGGTGTAGTGGTGGTCGCGGCCCAGTCCAACACCGAGGATCGCGCGGCCGTCGCTCACGTAGTCGAGCGTGGCCACCTCGTGCGCGACATGAATGGGGTTCCGGACGGGCAGGACGACCACGGCGACGCCGAGGCGGATCTGCGTGGTGACCGCGGCCGCGTAGGTCAATATCACCATCGGGTCGAAGCAGAAGACGTGGTCCAGCGTGTTTTCTGTTACCCACAGGTCTCGGAATCCCAAGGCGTCGGCACGCTGAGCGACCTGGCGCACGGCGGGCATGTCGATCGTGTCGGGCGAGCGGTGGGGCAGCGACATGCCGAAGGCGATTCGATCTTTCAAGGCCATCACCATAGCTCCTCGGAAGCGAGGCGGGCGCCTTCGACGAGCGAACGGAGCTTGTGCCAGACGATGTTGGTATCGACCTGCACTCGCCCGGCGAAGGTTCCGAATCCGCAGTCGACACCCGCGATGACGTTTTCCCGTCCGACCACGCTGGCGTAGCGCACGATCCGCTCGGCCACCAGCTCCGGATGCTCGATGAAGTTGGTCGTGGAGTCGATCACGCCGGCCACGAGCACCTTGCCCGCGACCAGCCGGACATCCTTCCAGATCTTCCACTCGTGCTCGTGCCGAGGATTGGCTCCGGCGACCACGAGCCCGCCGGGGCGCCCCTTGACGACCACGTCGACGATGTCCTTGAGCGGCACGTCCCGATGGTGCGGGCCGCCGGTGCTGGCCCAGCAGATGTGCATGCGCATGCGGTCAGGCGAGATGTTCGCGACGGCGTAGTTGAGAACTTCCACGTGCATCTCGCAGACCCTACGGAACTCCTCCAGGGTCAGGTGCGCGAACTGGGTGTGCCGGCCTAGGGCGAGATCGGGACAGTCCAGCTGGAGGATGAAGCCGGCCTGCACGATGGCCTGGTATTCCCGCTTTATCACGTCGGCCAGCGTATAGAGGTATTTCTCGTCGCTCGGGTAGTACCGGTTCTGGAGAAATCGCCCGATCTGGCCGGGAGACGGTGAGGTCATGAAGACCTCCTCCGCACCTTCGGCCGCGCCCGCCTCCTTGAGGTTCTGAATGTCCCGTTCTACCGCGGGCCAGTCCTTCCACGCGACTGGGCCGGTGCACACCGGCCGCTTCTGAAATGGCGGCGCAAACTGCCGGGCCATCTCGGCCCACTCCGGGAACTCCTCGGCATCGGCGTTGGGCCAGGGCGAGCTCTCGCCGCTGAACCCGGTCAGGCGGTCCTTGACGTGGATGGTGTAGTCGGCCCGGCCCTGCTCGCCGTCGTTGATGACCGACAGCCCGGTCTCTGTCTGTTTCTTCACGACGTCGAACACCGCGGATCGTGTGCGGTCGTGAAGGGCGGCCTCGGCGCTCAGCCGACCTTCTTCGCGATCTTGCAACAAGCCCAGCAGGTCCCTGGGCCGTGGAAGGCTGCCGGTGTGCGTCGTGAGGATTCGGTCCGTGCTCCGCTTCACGACGGGTTCACGGGGCCTTGTGCAGGTGGCCGTCCTTCATGATCACCAGCAGAGCGTCTTTGTTCTGCAGGCGCTTGATGTCGGCGAGCGGGTCTCCGTCGACGAGCAGGAGATCGGCGAGGTAGCCGGGCTTGATCTGGCCGAGCTCGTCGGGGCGGCCCATGATCTCGCCGCCCAGCCGGGTGGCCGCGACCAGCGTCTCCATCGGCGTGAAGCCGAGCACGTCGACGAAGAGCAGGAGATCGCGCGCGTAGGTCCCGTGCGGGTTCCACGCGAAGCCGTAATCGCCGCCGGGCAGCACTCGGATGCCGCGCTTGCGCATCCGACCCATCGTCTCGACGGAGACCTCCAGCTGGCGTACGAGGCCGCGCTCGCGGACTCGCTCGGGCGTGAATCCCCAGTCGCTGCCCGCGTAGCACGCCTGGTAGGCAAGACCCAGTGCGGGGACGACGAAGCACCAGTCGCGGTTGGCCTCGAGCAGGTCGAGGGCTTCCTCGTCGGCGAAGTTCGCGTGGTAGATGATGCCGAGTCCGTGCCGGATACACATCTTGACGGAGTCGGCGCTGCGGGCGTGCGCGCACACGCGCACGCCGTTCGCCCGCGCGATCTCCATGGCCGCCGCCACCTCGGCGTCGGTCATCACGGCGCGGTCGACTCGACTGTCGGTCGGCCCCGTGTGACCCGACACGTTGAGCTTGAACAGATCCGTGCCCTCCCGCACGAGCAGGCGGCACACCTTCCGGATCTCGTCGGGCCCGTCGGCGACCCACGCGAAGGTCGGCGTCTCGAGATAGGGCAGGTGCAGCTCGTTCTCGTCGCCGAGCCCGCCGGTGACGGTGATCTCCGGGCCGTTGGCGAGGTAGCGCGGACCGGGGATGCGACCGGCGTTGATCTCGTTCCGGATCACGATGTCGAGCCGGGGTTTGGCCGCGGCGCCCGACAGCACGCTCGTGTAGCCGCAATCCAGCATCGTCTTGGCGTTGCGCATGGTAATCAGGACGTGCTCTTCCGGCGGCAAGCTCGTGAAGGCCGAGTTCGAGGGAGCGTCAGGATAGCTGACGTGGCCGTGCGGTTCGATGAGCCCGGGCATCAGCGTCGCGCCGACGCCGTCGATGACGCGCGCGTCGCCGCGCGGCAGGCCCCCGCCCCGCTGCACCGCGACGATGCGCTGGCCCTCGACCAGCACGTCGCCGGGAAACGGCACGGCCCCGCTGCCATCGAGAATCGCGGTGTTGGCGATCAGCATCCGGTCCATGGGATCCTCCCGAGAGGCCCCACAATAGCACTTCCGCTAGCGCGTGGCTTCGAGCGTCACTTCGCCGAGGCCCTCGATGACAAAGCGTACGCGGTCACCCGGCGCCGGGAACTTGGTGGTGATGCTGCTTCCCGTCATCACGACCATGCCGCGCTCGAGCATGCGGTCGCGGCGGTTGAGGAGATTCGCCAGCCACGCCACGGCCTCGAACGGGTGGCCCAGGGCATCGCCGGTCTTACCCTGGCCGCCGGGTTGATCGTTGATCCAGCAGCGCGTCACTGCGCCCTCGAGGTCGACGTCGCGCCAATCCGCCACCGGCGCCCCGAGGACCACCCCGCCGTTCCACGTGTTCTGGGCCACGAGGGTGAAGGCGTCGAGCGTCTTGTAGTCCGCCTCGCCGTCCTCGACCAGCTCGAAGGCGGGCAGCAGCGCGGCGACCCGGCCGGCCACCGACGCGCGCGTCCACGGCCCGCGGCTCGCCGGTAGATCGTCGCCGAGGCGCACCGCCACCTCGAACTCGACGCCCAGGTGGTGATAGGCCGCGAGGTCGATTCGGACCGGGGAGAGAGACACGACGTTCGAGAAGATGGCGCCGGCGGCGGGCTGGTCCACTCCGGTCATCTGCTGCATCGCCCTCGAGGTGAGGGCGATCTTCCAGCCGGCTATCTCGCCTCGCCCGGCTTCGATCATGAGCCGATGCAGCACGTCCTGGATCAGATAGGCGTCGTCGAGTGGCGCCATTCGGAGGGCGGCGTCGAGCGGACGGTAGCGGGCGCGCGTCCGGAGAGTCTCGAAACAGGCACGGGCCGTGGCGTCGATCGTCGCGGGTGTCAGCATGCGAGCGGGACGACGAGGACACGCGTGCGGCGCACTTCCAGGCCTTCGGTGGAGCCCTGGTCAGGCCGCGCGACGACCAACCGCAGCCGCCGGCGCGCCGTGACGATGATGGGCTCGATGTGATTGGGCAGCACGAGCCAGGCGCGGTCGCCCGGCTTGAGCCCGCGGCTCACCGACAGCGACACCAGCGCTCTGACCGGCCGCCAGCGTCGCCGCACCGGGCTTGCGAGCGCCGCGAGGCCGACCAGCACCAGCGCAGCGGCCGCCGACGCAACGGGTAACATCTTCTCCACCATGAGCGCCACGAACCCCCACATCATGAGCCAGGCCGTCAGCGCGTCGATCCACCGGAGCCACAGCAGGCGAGACGCCCAGTGCTGGACGCTCGGGG
>WNFH01003669.1_pt1 | contig 22264 bp, 21 predicted proteins | sample 5400411 | NCBI WGS metagenome assembly WNFH01 (sample SAMN13153347, study PRJNA577476) | soil metagenome | isolation source: 200 cm saprolite under Douglas fir tree site 2 hole 3 | place: USA:California | collected 2015-04-18 | reverse complement strand
TACCTGGAATATATTACGATATAATGAGGTTGTCGTAGCCTATATCGATAAGGAGATCCCTTTATGCTGACACACAAGTACGCCGAGGCCAATGGCATCCGCCTGCATTACGTGACGACTGGAAAGGGGAAGCTGCTCCTGTTCGTGCATGGCTTTCCTGAGTTCTGGTATGCGTGGAAGAACCAACTGGTGGAGTTCGGCAGGGACTACCAGGCGGTGGCTCCCGATATGCGTGGCTACAACCTGTCATCCAAGCCCACGGAGGTTGAGCAGTATCAGGTGCAGTACCTGGTGGAAGACCTGCGTGCCCTTGTAGAGAAGCTTGGCCACGACACATGTATCCTCGCCGGTCACGATTGGGGCGGTGTCGTCGCCTGGTTTTTTGCCATGACGCATCCGGAGTATGTCGAGAAGCTCATCATCATCAACGCGCCGCATCCCGCCATCTTTCAGCGCGAGCTACGCGAGAACCCGGCGCAACAGCAAGCCAGCCGCTATATACTGCTGTACCGCAGTCCGAAGGCGGAGCAGATGCTTTCCGCCAACAACTACGAGGTACTGGTGCAGAGAGTCCTGGGTGAAGGACTCAAGCAGGGTTTCTTCACCGACGAGGACCGCAAGGCCTACCTGGCAGCCTGGTCACAGCCAGGCGCACTTATCGGCGGCTTGAATTATTACCGGGCTGCGCGCCTTGGTCCGCCTACAGGCGACGAGCAAGAGGCACCAGGCCTCGATGGCGCTCTTTCCATGGTGGTGGACGTTCCGACGCTCGTGATCTGGGGTGAAAAGGATACGGCTCTGCTCAAAGGCAACCTGAAGGGACTTGATATGTTTGTACCTCATCTGACAATCAAGCGCATCCCAGAGGGCACGCATTGGGTCATTCATGAGCAGCCCGCACTAATCAACACCTCTATCCGGGAGTTCATCACGTACCCAGCGTGAGCGCTAGAGCTGCCCAAGCAGCCGCACGAGCCGCACCTGCTCGCCCTCTGGATCCGCAACCGGCACGTGCATAACGAGCACTTCATCCAGGCCCGCTGCCAGGAGCTCAGTAAGGCGCGACGCGATGGCGGCTTCGTCTCCAGAGACGACCAGGCTGTCGATGAGGGCATCGGACATCACCCCATCGGGGGAGACGGGAAAGCCCGCGTCAGCGAACATGTTGGCGTAGAAAGGGAGCCGCCCGTAACCAGCAATCTGCCGGCGTGCCGCTGCCAGTACCGCCTGGCGATCCTGGCCGAGCGCCACCAAGATATGGGCTACCAGCGGAGGCACCGGGCGCCCACTCTTTGCTGCCCCTGCCTGCAATGCTGGTATCGCCTTCTCGAGCAGGTACGGGACAGGACACACCCAGGAGATGGCACCATCAGCTACCTCTCCAGCCAGCCGGAATGCGCCTTCACGCAAGGCCGAGATCAGGATAGGGGTGCGTGGCGTGCGCGGCAGCCTGATCTTGATCGTGTAGAAGCGCCCCTGGTAATCTACCTTGCCCTCCCAGAGGGCCGAGCGCAGCACTGTCACATACTCGCGCAGGTGTTCCAGCGGGGCCTTCATAGGGATGCCGTAGGTTCCCTCGATAGTGGGGCGGTGACTGGGCCCGATCCCCAGCCGCAGTCGCCCGGGAGCAAGATCGTCCAGCGCCAGAGCCTGCTGTGCTAGCGTCAGAGGATGCTGTGAATAGATAGGCACAACAGCCGTTCCCAGGCGCACGCTGGTGGTCTGCACCGCCGCTGCGGCAAAAAGGGTCAAGGTGTCCGGCGCCGGTGTTCCCTGCGTCATCCAGACCTGCCGCACACCGGCAGCTTCTGCCTTCACAATTTTTGCTACTGCCGCAGCTGCGTCCCTCCCATACACGACCAGCCCGACCCGCTCTCGTGGCGGTCGCTGTGTGGACGCTTGTGCGACTTCAGGCACCATATCTTTATTCTGTATGAGTCAATCTCCCTTCGGATAAACCTTTACCTTCCCTTTGAACATAGCACTCCGCGTTCCTCAACGTCAAGCGCATCCAATCATGCCTTATTTGGACGTCGGTAATGGTGGTCAGGACGCACGATCCATCTCGCATGGGCCATGGCACCTCGTCGCGTGCGTTTCTCACCTTCCGCATGATGGCCAGAGCAAGAGCAGCAAGGAACAGCAGACTCACGACAGCCCTGATCCCTCTCAGCAAGGGCGACATGGTTCTTCTCTTTTACACCTGCTCTTGTCGATTGAACCGCCAACGGAGCTGGCCCGCATTGCGCATGAGCCGATCCAGGATGTTACGCCGCAGGCGGTAGATCTCCTGCACATCGCTCCACTCCTGTGGACAGAAACGCACAATCTCCCTTGGTTTGAGGCCACAGTGGTAGAGCAGGTAGGCCAGTCGCTGCTCACGCCGGTTGGGCAGCATCGATTGGAGAATCTCCCACATCTCGCGGCTCGCGGCCTGATCTTCTACCTGTGGCTCTCCCGGCTCCGGCAACGAAACTTCTCTTGGCCGCGAGTAGGCCCGCAGCGTATCCAGGATGGCTCCATTGAGACTGGCATGCAGATACTGCAACGCGGCAGCCAGTCGGCTGAACTCCACTCGTTGGGTCATCGTCGTCGCCCGCCAGAAGCGCTCAAAGGCTTGCGCAACATAGTTCTCTTCGCTCTCCAGGCGACACGCTATCTCTCTGCTCGGATGACGACGCAGCCAGCCACGAACTAGCTCACGGAAGCAGTGCTGCACCCATACCCAGGCCTCTGGATCACCTTGCAGCGTCGCACGGCGTAAAAGTTCGAGACCATAGGTCTCGTCGCATAGCTCACCCCGCTGATAGTTGCCGAGTTCCAAGAGGCACCGGGATGCAAGCGCTGCAACACTCTGCGTGTCGCATGCAGCCTCTCTCCTCAAAGAAGCAGGAAATGCTTGCTCAGCAGGGGTGCTCTGTGAATCCAGAGGATACGCTCTTTCCTCTCTACAGGACGTGTCCATAGCATCCTGACTCATCCTTCTCCTCCTTTCCATACCAGCACGCGCTTTCTCAAGGGTCCCGCGTGGAACAAGCCGCAGTCATGACGCCAGGATGAGCCTCGCCATCCTACACCACAGCATAGACCTTCCTTCGTCCTGCGCCGCTGTTGACCACCTCACGCACGCATTGGCGCAGGTAGACCCGGTCCTCTTCGGGCATCTCTGGCCAGAACGGCAGCCAGAGCTGTTCGCCAACCGCCTTCTGCGCGGCGGCAGACGATACCACGCGATAGGGCTTGCGCCCGGATGTGATGGCGGGCTGCTCTGCTAACACGCAGGGATAGTGCGCCGTTTCGATGCCTCGTGCACGGAGTGAGGCGTGCAGCACATCGCGTAGCTCCCTGGACTCGCAGCGCAGACAGTATTGCCAGTAGGCCGACACGCGCTCAGGGAGTTGGACCGGGGTGCGTAGAGCCGGGGCCAGGTCTGCCAACCCCGCGTCATGTTCGGCCGCCTGCTCGCGCCGCAGGGCATTCCACTCCTCCAGGTGCGTGAGTTGCAGGCGAATGATCGCTGCGTTGAACTCGTCCATGTTCGCCCGCAAGCCATGCACCGCGTGGACATAACTCTCCCCCGGCGAGCGACCGAGGTCGGCGAGTTGGTGCAGCAGGAGCTGCATACGCGGGTCGCGATACGTCACGATCCCCCCGAAGCGCCAGCCCCCGATATTTTTGACGGCGGCCAGCGAAAAGGTTTCAAAAGCAAAGCCGAGGTTGCCCACCATGCGTTCTTTATACCTGGCGCCGTGGGCCTGCGCCGCATCACCGATGATGGTCAGGTGGGAGCGTTCCCCTAACGCAAGCAAGGCATCGGCATCGACGGGCAGGCCGAATACATGGACGGGAATCACGGCGCGCGTGCGCTCGGTGATGGCCGCTTCGGCTGCGCGCGGGCTCATCGCATAGGTGTCTGCCTCGGCTTCGATGTCCACAAACACTGGGGTCGCGCCCACTTCGTGCACGGCTGAAGCCGTACTCATGAAGGAGAGTTGGGGGACGAGTACCTCATCGCCCGGTCCCACGCCGCTGGCAAGTAAGGCCATTTTGAGCGCATCCGTTCCCGAATCACAGGGGACCGGCGGGTTGGGCGCATGGCAGAGCTGTTGGAATTCACGGGCGAGCGCGGCCACGTGCGGGCCCTTTTCAATCACGCCGCTATCGATGATGCTCTCGACCAGCGCGAGAATCTCGGGTTTGAGGGCGCGCAGGCGGCGATCGACGCCGCGCGCCTGGATGGGTCGTCTTGGAGTGGGATTGCTCACTGATCCCACCTCCTCGGTGTGCATAGGCGTCATGGCAGGAATCTCCTGGTGGAAGGAGGAGCCGATGGCTTCCTTCCACCTTGAACGAGCTAGGTAGCGAACACCTGGCGCAGCAGACGTTCGGCAGGATCACTGCTCTCAGCAGCAGGGCGAGCGTCAGATGGTGCTGTCGGCGGCGGATAGACCAGACACCACGAGGGGTAGACCCGTTCTGCAGGCAAGCGCCTGGGCTGTTTCTCCACAGCCCTCGCTCTGACCAAACGGGATGATGGATAGGTCACGGACCAGCCAGGGGTCACGTGTTCGGGGAAAGGCATGGTCTTCCTCCTTCTCTCTATGCATGAATCCCAGCGGGATCGCTGGACACGGCCGCAAGAGGCAGCGGCCCTGCCACAAAACGGGACAACAGTGGCTCAGCTGCGAGCCGTTCACGCAAGCGCTGAGATCCCCGTGCAGCACGCGCGTGCCGACAGGAGGCAGAGGCACGTGCTGCCTGGATGAAGGCCGAAAAGATGCGCCGGTCGACTGCCTGTTCAGGTCTGCTGAGCCGAGACCTGAAGATGCACTCTTACTTTATCTGCGCTGGTCGGCCAGATCGCGCAGATTCAAAAATGGCATCGATAATACTGAGAACTCGTCGGCCGTCAGTAGCTGTGATAGGAGCGGGATGCCGATCGCGAATTGCCGCAGCAAATGCTTCCAGTTCAGGCACCAGCATAAATTCGATGTGGTCACCCCAGACAAATGGGCGAATCACTGTGGGTTCTGCGTAGGCCGCATTGGCATCGCTTGTCACCCTTATTTCAATGTGGGTAAAACCCGCTACCTGAGCCGTCAGCCGACCAGCATCCCCTTGGACATCTAAGGTCCAACCGAAGGAGGGCGCATTCTGTCTAACGAGGCCCTGCACGAGCGCACCTTTCGTAAACTTGGCTTGAAAAGCAGTGATTTCATCAGCGCCAGTATCTGAACGCCACCCGATATTGGCATAGACTTCCGTTGCTGTATCGCTCGAAAGCCAGCAAAAGAAATCGATCAGGTGTGAGCCAACAAAATAGAGCGGTCCACCACCCGTCTCTGGTCGAGATGACCATCCACTATCCATGGGACCTAGACTGATACTGCCAGACATCCCGCGGATGTTACCGACCAACCCTTTCGTCAGCATTTCGTGGATATACTTCCCTGCCGCATATCTGAATGAATAGCCGGCCATGTAACAAACACCCGCTTTTTCGGCCTGCGTCTCAATCTCGGTGGCCTCGTGCGCGTTGAGCGCAATAGGCTTTTCAGCCAAAACGTGTTTGCCTGCAGACAGTCCGGTCAGCGCAATAGGCGCGAGCAGATGATGCGGGGTGGCAACCACAATCACATCGACCTCGCGCTCAGCAAGCAGACTATCCACTGATGTATGTGTGCTCACGTTCGCCGCTAGGGCTGCTGCGCGGCTTGCCGCCGTCTCGTCCGGATCGGCGCAGGCAGCCAGTTCAAGCGAACTGCTGCGTACAATCGCTTGCGCCAGCGCGCTGCCCTGGCTACCGCAGCCGACCAGACCCGTGCGTAGTTTTCCTGAACTGTCCATAATTCCCTCTCATGTATTTAGAATTCCGAATAAAGGTGGGCTCTGTGCGGAGCGCCCTCATAGTTGCCTGGTGACTAGGCCGGCACGGCACCAATCTGCTGCATCAGGCTCGGCATGTCCACAAGCATCCAATGCTGCACTATCTTATCGTCTGCGATGCGATAGATGATAAAAAATGGCACGATCACTTGTTTGCCCGTGGGTGGAAGATTCATCAGCAGGCCGTTGTGAACGCCATGCATTACGCCGCGAAGTGAAACAAGGTCGCGCTCTGCTATGATGTCTTGTGCTTCGAGCCAATAGCCAGGGAAAGATGCATCATACATGGTGATGTGCTGCTTCAATTCCTCCTCTGCAACGAAGATGTCCATAGCGCTGTTTTTATCCTCGCGCAGCGCAGCTAAATAGCGTTCAACCAAAGCCTTATTTGTGTCCGGGGTCATGAGTTCACTCCTTTTTGCTTTTTCACTCAACGTATGGATACAGTCTAGCAAACGGAGCGCTTCATAAGCGTTTCACGAAACGCTTCACCATCAGGCCTTTTACAGATACCCATGTTCTTGTGCTAGTGCGGCAACCGAGTCGAAGACTGCTCGCATTGCGTTGATTGTCCCATTCGGGCCGATGCGCAGGGCAGACGATAGCGCGGCTTCCAGCGCGCTAGGCGAGCGCTGCTGGTGTTCGTCGAGGAGAACCTGTGCATGAGTGATGATCTGATTTAGATCACCTGCCAAGAGCGCAACGCCGATCAGTGGCCAGCGTCCTGTCCATTCAAACATATAGCCAACCGGCAGTTTTTGCCATGCGCTCAAGGCTGCTGCACCATGCTGCTGTACGGCATCCAGATTTCCGGCGCGCCAGGCCAGCCAGGCCAGATTAGCTTGTGCAGCACCCATGTAATCCGGCATCTGTACCGTTGTAGCCGTGAGAAGGCTGCGCTCAGCATAACTTTGAACCTGCTGAATATCTCCGCGCTTGCGGGCTATGAACGTCAGGTAGGTGAGACAACGCACCACGAGCGTAAGATCGGTAGTCTTTTCGGCTAATTCCAGCGCGTCACGCAATTCAGTTTCAGCTTCGGCAATGGCGTTCGACAAAAGCAGAACGAAGCCAACTTGAAAACGCGCTGCCGGTATTGCATTAACTTGGCCTGTTTCCTCAAGCGTTTTCAGATTCAAGCGACATTGTTCCACGACTTCGGTTCCCGGACAGTAGCGATCCCGACGAAGTGCAGCAATCACGTGCATTTGGCCCACATGTGCCTGATCCGCTTTAGAGCCATATTGTGTGAGAATGGGGGCGATTTCATCCAGCAAGCTAAACATGGCCTCAGGCTGTCCAAGCCAATAGTGCGTCTGTATCTGCTCAAACTTTATCTGAGTGCGGCACAACCACACCATCTTGTCCGGCGCCTCGATGGCTTGGAGCAGGTCATAAGCCTCGTTGTAGGTGCGTAGTGCTTCGTCGTAGAGATACTGATCGCGCCAGGCATTGCCTAGTTTGCGGTACAGCTCCGCCCTCGCCAACCGATCCGACCCGATCATGCTCAATGCACGTTTCCAGAATTCGCGCGCCTCATCGTAACGCCCCAGCACATGTAGGATCTCGCCCAGTTGATCACATACGTGAGCGGCTTCCGAACGCCCGTCAAGCAGCGCCAACGCGCGTTTGTAATAGCCAATGGCGGTTACATTAGCATACAGATGACGCGCCGACACTGCCGCGCGTTCATAGAAACTTGCGGCCTGTACCGGCAGGTTACCCTGTTCATAATGCGCTGCAATTTGTCCGCTCACCTGGTCGAGGTTCAGCGCAGCTTCAGTCTCTAGAGCCTCCGCTACACGGCGGTGTAGCGTTCGTTTTCGTGACGCACTTAGTCCTGCGTAGGTCATCACGCGCAACTTGTCGTGTGTAAAGTCGTAGGTATCGGCTTCCTGCTCGCGCACTATCCGCCGCTGCCACAATTCGTCAAGTACATTGAGTAAGGCATCCTCACTGATTGCCGTTGCCCGTAACAGCAAACGAAAAGTGAATGAACGCCCGATTACTGCCGCCACACCGAGCACTGCGCGTGCCTCCGGCGTAAGATGGTCAAGCCGACGCTGGATGACAGCCTGAACGCTTGGGGGAAGATCAACGTCAGGTGTTGGCGGCCTGGATGCTTTGGTATCGGTGATCAGATTCCCACGCATCGTCTCGACAACAAAAAACGGATTACCTTCCGTTTCGGTATAGAGGGTCGCGGCTTCCAAAGGCGTGAGGGCACGACCCAGCATGTGGCTGGCAAGCTCGCCTGCCTCGGCCTCGCTCAACTGGGTGAGCGCAATTTCTGTCAAACGTCCGCCTTGCTGTAACTCATTCAGCAGTTCAACGAGCGGAGACTCTGCATGTACCTCCTCGGTGCGCACCGTTGCCAGAAGCATCAGACGTGATCGATCGTTATACCGCAGCAAAAAATGCAGCCATTCCAGGGTATCGGGTGGACACCACTGCAAATCATCGATCACGAGGAGTATTGGTCGATTTCCCAAAAGCATGGCAGATGCCAATGCTTCGAAAAAGTGCTGCCGCTGCCACGACTGCTCCAGAGGGCCGGGGCGTGTAATGGTGGGATACTCAACAAGCAATTCCGGCAACACGCGACTTAGCTCGGTGCGTGTTTCGATACTTAAGCGCTCCATATTTGACCGTATGGGATACGTTCGTAGCCAGGAAATCACAGGCGCATAAGCGAGGCTGCCTTCTGAGACGTAGCAGTGGCTCACAATGGCGATAATGCCCTGGCGGTTTGCCCATCTGATCATCTCCTCGGCCAGACGCGATTTGCCGATACCCGCTTCGCCGGTCAAAACCACTATTCGAGAATGGCCGGCAGTTGTTACTTGCCATGCGGTTTGCAGCCGTTTCCATTCCTGTTTTCGACCGATAAGTGGCATTCGCTGCTCGGCCGAATGTCTTCCGATTGGCGGTTCCGCATCTGATTTGATGTTAAGCAGTTGCTCGTAGGCTGCCCGGAGCATCGGTCCCGGCGTAATCCCTAACTCAGCGCGTAAAGTTTTACTGCATATGTGAAAAGTTCGTAGAGCGCTGGCGCGATCACCATTTAGTGCCTGCAAGCGCATCAGCTCCAGATAAGCTGTCTCATTGAGGGAGTCGAGACGTAGCAACCTCTGTGCATAACCTATGCCTTTTTCATATTCTCGGTGCTGTTCCAAAAGGTTGATAAAGCGCTCCAATACCCTAAACAGCAGGGTATTCAACCTTTCACGCTCTGTTAGAACCCACTCGTCATAACATTCCGGCAGTAAGTCACCCCTATACCGCATTACAGCTTGTTCCAGTGTCTTGCCCACCGCCATATCATCTCCAAGGTACAGGGTGACGAGTTGAATGGCCTCCTCAAATGCGGCTACATCGAGCGTGAGGTGTGTCTCAGGGTGCCACGCAATCTTTTGAGAATCAATTTCGAGCAGTTGATCCAAGTTGGGCAGGACTGTCTGAAGGCGATGCAGAAGTGTGCGGAGATTGGTCTGTGCTTGCATTTGTGATGACTCCGGCCACAGGAGCGCCGCGATGCGCTGGCGAGGTTGTGGTACGCTGCGGTTCAGTGCCAAATAGGCGAGTAATGCCTGAAGCCGTCCCGATGCAATCGGCACTGCTACATTATTGACCGACAGTGAGAAGTCGCCAAGCAAGCACATGGCGATGGTGATGCTCATGTGACCGTCCCTACTCTGTTTGCGTGTGCAAAATGCGCGAGTTTTCAAGGCCGCCTAAATTATACTACGTTACAAGCCCGTCAGTTTGGTCTTTGATCTTGCCCCGGTTTGGTGGAGTAGGCAAACATGGAATATACTACCTTTCGAGCCTGCTGACTGCGAAGCAGTAGACGCGCAGCGTCGTTGCAGGCTCGCATTTCAAGGTACTACTCTGTCGAAGGAGAGCAAGATGGGCAAGCAACAAAAAACCTACACGCGAGAGTTTAAATTTGAGGGATCGCGGTGACTGTTGAGGCAGATCTTCTCGTTTCACGCGCGGCCGATCCAGGCCGAGAAACTGGTAAAAGTGATCAATAGCAGCGAGAGCCAAATTGACGGAACACCGACGCCATGCAACAAAAAGGCCTGCGCCGTTTCTGCTGGAATGCTCGCGGTGCTGTCAGTGACAATACGGATAGCCATGCTCTATTCACGAACCGGAGAGGCGCTCAATCACCGGAGCCAACACCTCCATATTCTTCTCGAAGACGGTGATATAGGAGATACCGTACTGCTCGCGGCGTGCCAGCAAATCTTCGCAGATCTGATCCACTGTGCCAATCAGCACATACGGAACTTGCAGCATCATCTCTACAGACACTCCCATATTGGGGGCCATGGCCGCGGCAACGAATTGGGCTACTTGCTCGCGATCCTCGGTAACCATCACCTCTGCGACAAGTATATTCAATTCCAGCTCATCAAAACGATTGTTCGCAGCCTGGCGCACCCATCCCAGCTTCTCCATCAGTGCCTCAGGCACGGCATCTGTCACATCAGATCCACTTCCATCGGCGCGAAAGCGAGGAGTGAAGCCTACAATCGTTGCCTCCCGCGCCGCAACCACGAGCAAACGCTTGCCGCCACCACCGATAAGGATTGGTGGATGAGGCCGCTGCACCGGTTTGGGATATCCCTCTAAATCGGCCACCATATAGTAGTTGCCGGAGAAAGACAGAGGCCCATCGGCAAACAAGCCTTTGATGATGTGCAAAGCTTCTTCCATCCTACTGATACGCACTCCTGCTGGCTCATATGGAATACCGGCCTGCTCGTACTCCGCGCGTTGCCAGCCAGCTCCCAGTCCCAGCTCAAGACGCCCTCCAGATAAGAGGTCAAGCGTAGCAGCCTCCTTGGCAAGCACAACCGGGTGCCTGAAGTCCTGCCGCCATTAACGCTGCAAAAGGTGCCAGTTGATTTCCTAAATGATCCGGCATCAGCAGCGTCGAATAGCCGAGGGACTCGGCCTTGCGGGCGGTGGCGACCCACTCTTCCTTTGATCTCACTCTGTTAACCGATACACCGAAGCGGAATGGCCTTTGCTTGCTCATCTACAGGGCTCCTCTCTGATTTCAAATCTACTAAGCCTTCACTTCTATGCCAACTCTCCTGTAAGCATACCATGCCAGAAGCCTGTCTTCCTAGTGGCGTTTGTCGTCGGGGAGAGCTGTCATGTCAAAAATCATGCCCGGCAGTGTCTTAAGGAGGGAAGGCGCAGGCACAGTCTGGCCGATACCCTGCTTTTCTACATTTGCGACAAAGTTGCGACAATTGCATGATCTGGCTGCGACATCTCCCCGTTAAAGTAGATCTGTAGAAAGATCATCTACTTCATCACGAACAGAGATGGTCTAGTAAAACAAGTCACTCGAGGTGAAGCTATGGCTTTTGAGAGGTTCCGGTACGAATTACGGATTGTAGGAAAATGGGTGCTGCTCATTCCCCTGCTTGGTATGGGCTGCTTTGCCCTGCTGGCAGCGATTTTGACCATGTTGCAGGTGGATCATCTGAGAATTGCCCAGGTATTGACAGCGAGTCTCGAAATGATCCTCCCACTCGTGGCCGGTTTGCTAGTGGCAACCGTCGTCAGTCACGATGCTGCAATTGAGTTGCAACTGACGCTCTCCAGCAAGTACCGCTTTACGGCTCTTCTCCGTATCGGCCTGATTGCAGGCTGGATGGCATACGTGGCACTGTTCTCCAGCGTTTTCATTTATCATCTCAAATATTGGCGCATCCCGGCCCAGCTATCCACCTGGCATGTCCTGCCCCAATTCCTCGTTGGGCAATTGACCTGGATCGCGCCACTCCTCTGGTTTGTAGCCGCGGGTTTCTGCCTTGCGCTCCTCATCCGTAGTCGATCAGCGAGCGGCGCGATCCTGGGAGGCATCTGGATTGTTGAAGCCATCTTCTACGGCTACTTCGCGCTGATAGCCTGGTTGAAGCCGTTCTTCCTCTTTCCGGCAACACTGGCTCCCGGCATCGATTTCTGGCTGCCCAATCGCCTGGGATTGCTGGGCACAGCGCTGGCATTCATGGTGACGGGCTGGCTCTTGTTGTACAACGCGGCAGCGCTTTTACAAGGCGTTTCGGGAGAAGAATAAGGAGCAATGCTATGACAACTATTATGATGCAAACACTGAACAAAGTCTATCACGGTGGCGTTTATGCGCTGAACAATGTTGATTTGACTATTCCACCCGGTATGTTCGGACTATTGGGTCCGAACGGCGCGGGAAAGACGACGCTGATGCGTATTCTCGCGGGCATCGTGCGCCCGACGAGCGGAACAATTCGCATTGGTGAGTACGATGGAGGCACCGAACGCGGACGCACTGCTGTCAAACGCATGTTGGGCTACCTGCCGCAAGACTTTGGTGTGTATCCCGACCTCAATGCGCGCGAATTTCTCGATTACATTGCTATTCTCAAAGGGCTGCGCGACCGCACCTTACGTCACAAGCGCATCGAAGCACTGCTAGAGATCGTCTCCCTGACACAGGTTGCCAATCGCAAGCTCAAGACGTACTCCGGCGGGATGAAGCGCCGCGTAGGGATCGCCCAGGCCCTGCTCAACGATCCGGCGTTGCTGATTGTCGATGAGCCAACGGCAGGACTTGATCCAGAGGAACGTATCCGCTTCCGCAACCTGCTGTCAGAACTGGGCGGCAATCGAACGGTACTTCTTTCCACGCATATCGTGGAGGACATCGCGCAGACGTGCCAGAGGTTGGCCGTGTTGAAGGACGGGCACCTCATTTTCCAGGGAACGACGATCGATGCGATGCGAGAGGCACAGGGGAAAGTCTGGATCATCACGACTTCGGGATATAAGCCGGAAGGGAACTTCACCGTTGTTGCCACGCTCCACATGGGGACTACAGCGCAATACCGCGTCGTTGGCGATCCCTCCCCAGAAGCTGCGGCAGTTCCCGCTGAACCAACCCTCGAGGATACCTATGTCTGGTTAATGCGAGAACAACTCACGCCTGGCCGGGCAAGCATTTCATGAAAGGTGAAAGGGTTGGGGGGAGCCATTTTGAAGCAATCCACAATCACATGTGAAGAAGGAAATTACTTATGCAGCGATTTGACACATTTGTGGGCGCGCTCAGGTATGAATTCCGTATGCAGATACGTCGCCGTTCCGTCTGGATTACGTTCATCGCCCTGGGACTGTTTTTCATCGTGTTTCATCAACCCTGGTACCGGCCCATCACGACGCCAGCCGGTGACGCGCTTGTCTACTGGACCGGAGAAGTGCAATCCTTTCTCGCCATTGCCGTTGGCATATTGCTAGCCGATCGCCTGCCACGAGACAGACGGACAAAGGTTGAAGAAGTCCTGGACACATTGCCCGGCGCGCCTGGCGCAAGGGTCTTCGGGAAATACCTGGGCAGCACCCTTGCCACCCTTGTCCTCATGTTCGCAGTCTATTGCGTTGGCGTAGGGTACATCATCTCGCGCTGGCACGATGTACAGGCGCTTCCTATCGCCCTGGCGACCTTTGCAGCCATCGTGCTTCCAGGCATTTTGTTTATCGGAGCATTTTCCATTGCCTGCCCTGCCATTCTCTGGGTGCCGCTCTACCAGTTTCTCTTCGTGGGCTACTGGTTCTGGGGCAACTTGCTTCCCAATTTCGGCATCCCGACCCTGAGCGAGACGATCCTTACTCCCGTAGGAGGATACATGTGTACCGGATTCTTCAATCCGGGGGGACGAGAGGGCGTGTGTTCTCCGGGAATCCAGGGCGCAACGGCCCTCCAGGGAGTTGAAAGTATCCTGCTCTTGTTGGGCATCGCGGGAGTTGTGTCGCTGGTTTTATCGATCTTCTTGAAAAGGCGACAACTGTGGGGATAGGGTGATGACGTGTCGTGTAGTATACTGGGATGCAAACGGGATGCGAGTAGGACACTTTGATGACGACGATTCTGCTGGTCGAAGACGCACATGACCTGTGCCAGGTCATCATCCGGGAACTAGAGGCGAACAGCTATCGCACGCTGCACGCGGGCGACGGCCTGACGGCGCTCGAATTGCATGCAAAGGTTCAGCCTGAATTGGTGATCCTGGATTGGATGCTCCCCAAGCTCAGTGGGTTGGAGGTGCTGCGCCGGCTGCGGCAAGCTTCCTCCACCCCGGTTTTGATGCTGACGGCGCGCGGGGAGGAAACAGATCGCGTGGTCGGCCTCGAACTTGGCGCCGATGATTATCTCACGAAGCCCTTTAGCATGCGCGAACTACTCGCGCGCATGCGAGCAGTTCTGCGGCGCGCCGAACTCGTGCAGCAGGTGCTCGTGACCGACCACACCGATGCGAGCGATACACTCACATATGGTTCTCTCAACCTGGACGCTCAGGCTCACAGGGCATTGCTGGGTGGCACACTCCTCGATCTCAGCCCGACGGAGTTTGCCCTGCTGCATTTGCTGCTGCGCAATCCGGGGCGCGCGTTCAGCCGGGCCTATCTGCTCGATACCGTCTGGGGCGAGACCTATGTCGGCGGCGACCGATCAGTTGACAATAGTGTTCTGCGGCTGCGGAAAAAGCTGGGATCGCTAGGGGAGGCCATCGAGACGGTTTGGGGCATCGGCTATCGACTGCGGCCTGAAAGGTGATGATGTGAAGCGTTGGTCCTCTCCCTTTTTCACGCGACATCCGGCACGCGCGATCCTTGAATCACTCATGATAGGGGTAGCACTCGAGTCTGCCCTACTGCTGCTTCAACCTCTTCTAGTCTCGTTCACCTTGCGGCTGGGAATCTGCCTCGCCATTGGTTTGATCTGCGTCATCTTCTCCGCTTTTCGTTTGCAGCTACCCGGAGGTTCCCGGCGGCGGCAGATGCTTTTTGAGGCCTCCGTTGGTAGTGTAGTGAGCCTTTTACTCGGTTCTGCGGAGCTGGTAACACTCCTGGTATTGCTCCGAGGAGCTTCACTCAACCCTCTCTGGAGGGGGAGCAGTAGGCCGCTGCTGACGGCCCTGATTGCGCTCCTGTTGAATGTTGTCGTATTTCTCACCTTTCGTATGGGCATACGCCTGTGGTTATTCTGGAATCGGCTTCGACACAGGCAGCTTCTCTGGGCTTTGACGTACGCACATGTGATGATTCTCCTTTTGGGAGCAGGGTTGCTACTGGTGGTAATCGAGGCGCTTGTCATCTATAACTCACCCGATGTGTTCCTGGTCGTGTCGACAACGCTTGGTCTGATCGTCTTGAGTTTGATCGCGCTACTGGTAGTCCTCCCGCTCTCGGCGCTCTTCTCCTACCTGGTCATACGCCGCACAGTGCAACGGTTGCAAACGCTGGCGACCGCGACAGGCGCGCTGCGCCGGGGCGACTATGCAATTCGCGTTCCGGTCAAAGGTGAGGATGAAGTAGCACAGCTCCAGGCGGATTTCAATGGAATGGCCGCCGATCTTGAACGGGCGGTGCGGGAACTTCAGGGGGAGCGTGATAGAGTCGCCGCTTTACTGCAAGAGCGACGAGAGATGATCGCTACCGTCTCTCACGAATTACGGACACCTGTAGCGACACTGCGCGGGTATCTTGAAACCATTCTTCTGCACTGGGGTGAGCCGGCAAGCGCGACCTTTCATCACGACCTGGAGGTGATGGAGCATGAAGTGGAACACCTCCAATTCCTCGTCGAAGATCTTTTTACTTTGGCGCGAACGGACATTGGCCGGCTGGCACTCCAATGTGAGCCAGCCGATATCGGAAAAATCGTCCGGCGCGTCGTCGAGAGCATGGCACCGCTCGCGTGGCGAACGAGCAAGATCGAGATGGTCGCGGAGGTACCCTCTGAATTGCCCCTCGCAGCGGTGGATGCGAACCGCCTGGAACAGGCGCTGCAAAATCTGCTTCATAACGCCATGCGACATACCGGGCCTGGCGGTATCATCGCGGTAGCAGTGATGACAGAGCCTGAAACGCTCGTTCTGCAGGTCAAAGACACCGGGGAAGGCATCGCGCCCGAAGATTTGCCGCGCATCTGGGAGCGTTTCTACCAGGCCGGGAATACGCCTACTCGCGCGGGCACCGGATTGGGCCTCGCGCTCGTCAAAGAGTGGATCGAAGCTATGGGTGGCAGCGTGGCGGTCGAGAGCGTCCAGGGCGAAGGAAGTTGCTTCACCATCCATTTGCCGCAACCATCTCTGATGAATGTTGACAACCGAATCGGGGAATGATAGAAAATGCCCGCCTGCGTCCTGATGAATGGTGCCGACCGAATCGGGGAATGATGGCAAACGTCCGCCTCCGTCTTGATGAATGGTGCCGACCGAATCGGGGAATGATGGCAAACGTCCGCCTCCGTCCTGTAGGGACAAGGGGCGGATGTGGGGCAGGGTGGGGGCCTTGTGCTCAATACATCTCACTTAAGCCAAAAAGGGGGAAAAAGAAGACAAGAAAGCTCCTATCTGGCATACTGCCAGAAAGCAAAAAGAAAAAGCCAGGAGCTTTCGATGTACAGATTACGCGAAATGGAAATTGATGACAAGGTGTGTGAACAGGTGAGCATGACGATGCTGAGCGAGGTGTATCCCAAAGCCGTGATCGAGCGGTGCGTGCGAGAGAGTCACCCGTGGTCCACCAAAGCGCGACGGGTGCGAGCAAGCACCGCCTTGGCCTTGGTGCTGTTTGTGATGGCGATGGCGTTGTGGAGCCGTCTGAACCAATGCCAGGTGTGGCAAAAGCTGGTGGGCAAACGAAGCTCTCTGCACCCCGGCGAACCGGAGGACGGGCTGGGCGATTCAGGGATCAGTGGACGGCGCCAGGCCCTGGGCAGCCAGGGCGTGCAGGCGCTCATGCGCGAACGCTGTCAGCTGATCGCCCAACCAGCAAGCATGCCGGGTGCCTTCTTTGGTCGCTATCGGCTCATGGCCATCGATGGCAGCGTCTTTAACACCCCCGATACCCAAGCCAACGCAGCGGCCGGATGCCGCGCAGTAGCAATCAATATGGACCCGGGGCCTATCCGCAGGTGCGCTGTGTGCTCTTGGCCGAGTGTGGCAGCCATGCGGTGGTGGGGCTCTCGATCGACCGTTATGATGTGTCGGAAGTGCATGGGGCGCACCACTTGCTGGAGCAGGTGGGCCCCGAGATGCTGGTGCTGATGGACGCGGGCATCACTTCGGGCGGGTTTCTCGAGCATGTGCGTGAGCGCAGGGCCCATGCCCTGGGGGCCTTGGAAACCGGGGCGTGGGAACAGCTGGCTCACCAACGCCGCCTGGCCGATGGCTCGGTGCTGGCCTGGGTGGGTCCCATGCGCCCCAGCCAAGCGCACTATCCGCTGCGGCGAGGGATGTGGGTGCGCATCATCTCCTACCGGGTGACCGATGAGCGCTTGGGAGAGCCTGGCAAGGTGTATCGCCTGGTGACGACTCTCCTCAATCCGCGCGTGGCGCCTGCCCTGGAACTGATCGCCTTGTATCATGAGCGCTGGGAAATCGAGTTGGTCATCGATGAGATCAAAACGCACGAGCGAGCCCAGCGCAAGGTGCTGCGCTCCAAGACCCCCGAAGGAGTGCGAAAGGCGACTCTACGGCATCTATTTGGCTCATTACGCCGTGCGCCTCCTGTTGGCGCAAGCGGCGGTGGAGGCCGAGCTGGATCCCGATCGCCTCAGTTTTACGGCAGGACTCTTTGAACTGACCGAGATGATCTCGCTGGCCCTGACCTTGGAGCCCGAGGAGGCAACTGCACCGCTACTGGCACGCTTACGGCACAAGATGGCCCAGCACGTCTTGCCCGCACGTCGCCTGCACATCAACCGTCGGGAGGTCAAGCAGGTCTACAACAAATACAAACCCAAGAAGCGCCAAGTGCCTCCACCTGCACCTTTTGATCCTGAGGAGCAGTTTCTCGATTTTGTCGCCCTGCTTGATCCTCTCAAGGTGGAACTTTCCGTGGGAGGTCCTTAAGTGAGATGTATTGGGCCTTGTGCTTGTCCTGGTGGCATGACGAGTGGTCTGGGTTCCCTGAGGCCAATCGGCCGGTCTCATCCCCACCAGGACAAGCACAAGGCCCCCTCATCCACCCTACTCCGCCCCTTGTCCCTACAGGATGCATACAGGATGCAGGACGCACCTTCCCCGATGCGGTCGGCACCATTCATCGGGAGCCCGCGTCCTGTTCCCTGTGCTCACCTGTGGGGCAACGCGATCACACCCCCGCCACCGGGCGACCATAAAGGCCCTCCCTTCCCCACATCATCCGCCCTCGCCCCTACGGATCACCCAGCCTCCTATCTAGCTTCCAGGCTTCGGTTGATGCCTAGTGGGTACAATGCGTTGCGCCCGCCTGTGATTGAGTGAAAAAAGGCCTGGAGGAACTGTGAACTCCTCCAGGCCTCGGTCTCAATAAGACTCTGAAGTGGGGCAACACCCCACCGCTCTAATCCTCTAGCCCTCATACTCGATGAGTGCGGGCCGCACGACAGCAGACCTAGTTGGTTGGCGTGTTGGCATTGAAAGGCTGCGGGTCTCCAAGTCGCCCATCGGTCCATGCTACAAAGAGCTTCTCCTGGGTAAAGGGAGCGCTCCCTGTGGCGATGATATAGTTATCGGTGTAGTCGCCGAAGTTCGGGACAATGTCCGAAGAGACAGCGTTCCAGTCGCTTGATCCCGTTGTCACCAACACGTTACCGGGTGTAGCCGTCGCAAGAGGACTGACATCGATGGCGGCATACACGTTCGTGATCGCTGTATTCGCCGAAGCGCGACCGTAGAACGAGATATTCAAGTCACCAGCGGCATCGACGTTGCGCAGGGCCGGCAGCATGTGCCACCCACCGGTAGCCTTATTGATGCGCACCGGCGCAGACTGGACCGTGGTCGGGAAGCGACTGTTTAGATCGAAGCTCTGCAGCAGGATGTCGCCTGCCGGGTGGAGACGTGCGTCGTTCCAGACAATGCTCACCGTCCCGTTTGGATCACTCACAGCAATGCGCGGGAAGTCGCTCATCGGGAAGCGGTTATAGCCGGGGATGAACGCGGCGTCCATCGAGGTGATGTTGACATCCGCCTCCTTGAATGGTCCACTACATCCATTGGGGAAGGTTGCCACCGGTGAGGCGCATGTTCCAGACACGAGATTCACTCGATCCTGCACCGGGTCAGACGCGCACGAGCCGAAGCTGGTCAGGTTGGTAGCCCAGTTGTGCTCATAGGCAACGTAGATATCGCCAGTGGCAAGATCGACTGCCGGGTAAGAACCCTCGTTCTCACAAAAGTTGCTAGGTGTTGGGGCGACTATGAGCGGCCCAGCACAAGTGGGGTTACCCGGGTTCGAAGCGATGTCACAGGCGAACATATCGATACTGTCACCCGTCGTGAAGTCTGTAAACGTCACGTACAGTCTACCGCGTACAGGATCGATCGACATGAAGTCTTTGTCCTCGAAGTTAAAGCCGACATTTGCTGCAAGGATGGTGGGGGTTGGATTGCAACTGATAGTGCTGGGCGGGCTCACTTTGCACGCGGTGAGTGCTACGAGCAGACCGAAATCACCATTGGGGAGAGATGATGCGCTAAACAGACTGCTCTGGTAGAAGTAGGTTGTCCCCCCAGGTGCCCAGGTCTCGACGCTCGGGTCACCGCTCCACGCAGAGGTGGCGCAGTCGACATTGGGCAAGCCGCCCTCATCGGCGAAGGTCGTGCCACCATTGCTCGAGAAGCCCCAGCCGCTCAACTGGTCCTTGTTGCCGGGCGAGCAGGGTGGCGAGAAAAACCCGGTGGCGTCGTTCCACTGCTCAACGACGTAATGACCAATGGCGGCGGTGGATACCTCCGACTGCCCGTAGGCCTGCGTGCCATTTGGTGAGACATCCTCAGAAGGGCTGGCGGCATTGACGTTGGAACCGAAGCTATTGAGTTTGCGCAGGCCAGATGCAGCAGGGCCATTATGCTGAGACCCCAAGCAGTAGCCCAGGGCTCCTGACGATACCCAGATCGTTTTTTCGACCTGAGCACAGGCCTGACTCTTTGCCGCACTCGCTGAGCGCCCTCGCACTACGACGCTGCCCGCGAAAGCTGCTACCAGGGTGAGAGCAACCACGATACAGAGGGTGCTCTTGCGATTAAAAAATCGACTCATACGAACAAACATCTCCTAAAATGATTTACTTTCTTCCATGTTGTCTGCCCCCCGCCATCATGGTTTTTGCATCCATCGATATGGGATCACATGACAACAGAAGATCTTCCAATAAAAAAGAGAGACAGGAATACACCGGCATCCCCCGCGTTGGTGTGGCAGTTACAACCCTAACCCTACGAAAGAGCTCTCGCTAGCATAGAACTGTTTTATAGAATCAGATGTGCAACTCAGAGATCCGTAGAAAGCAATCCGTAAGGAGCAGCACAAAACAGCATTTTACCCCTCCTTATCCAGAAGGTTACTGCAAAACATTGTATTTGTCAAGCACTAATTTATAAAAACTATTCTACTTAGGGTGATATATATTAATATAAGATGAAACACTTTGATACATAGATGGCATTCCTTTTGGCAAATCGAGGACCAAGCGTACAGTTTTTTCTCTACTGATGAATAAGCAAATCTCCTACCCACAAGCCAAAGATCATGATGGCTTTTTAGCCGCAAATAGCGTTGCCTGGCGACATAAGTAATAAAATGAATTCACCCCTGGCATTTTGTGCATTCTTAAGGTAAACTTACTTTTGTGAATATGTAATCGTTGTAATTTGGAGAAATGTAGATTGTCACTTGTAAGCAACAGAAAGGAGGGCAGTGCTTTTCACATTATTTCGTATTTCCCCGCGGTCCTTTTCCTGGCTAACCCTCGCTGATTGAACCTTGCTTGTAAAATGGAGCTCAAAATGTCTTCCAAGTCCAGTGATGGGGGCATAATGGATGCTTCTGACGGTATGTGACCTGGTGAAGTCACCGGAGAGTCACATTCGTTAACAAAGGAGTGAATGGAGATGGATCCCACCAAATTTGACGAGCTCACCAAATCGCTGGCGACACCCACCTCGCGTCGCCAGGCGGTCAAGACCCTTGCAGCGAGCGCCTTTGGGAGCATACTTGCTTTCAGCGGACTCGATCGCGTCTTCGCCAGGACGGGGCACTGTCCACCCGGTCTCACGCTCTGCCATGGCAAGTGCGTGAACACCAAGACCGATCCCAAAAACTGTGGCGTGTGCGGTACCGTGTGCGTATCTGGGCTGTGTGTCAACGGCTTGTGCTGCCCGCCTGGAACGATCAACTGCAACAATTCCTGCTGCGATGGCACCTGCCTCAACGGCACGACCTGTTGTCCGACCGGCCAGACTTGTGGCACTACGTGCTGCCCGGTTGGACAGACATGTTGTGGCACTACGTGCTGCCCGGCTGGACAGGTTTGCCTCAACGGCAATACGTGCTGCCCGACTAATCGAGTGTGTGGTAGCATCTGCTGCCCGGCTGGAATGATTTGCCAGGGTGGCATGTGTGTTACACCTACGTGTCCAGACGGAAACTGCACTGGCTGTGCCCCATTTTTCACCCCACTCTGCAATCCAACTGTGCCTTGCTTCTGCTATCAGACGACCGATAGCAACTGTGGCTGCGGACTGAATGTCCTCTGCGCTGGCGCCCAGCACTGCGGCAGTTGTGGGGATTGCCCTTCGGGCTCGTTCTGCGCGATCAACACTGGTTGTGGCGCACAAGGGATATGTATCCCGGGATGCACACCAGGCGCGAAGCCTGGACCTCTAACAGGTCGAACCAGTGCCATTCGCTAGACGGTTTCATGGCGAACTGCCTGGGATTCTAGTAGTGCGGGAGCGCTAGCTGGCTCTCTCGCGCACCGTGACGACAAATCTCAGGAGGCCGTGCTCTCACCGGCGCGGTCTCCTGGGTTCGTTCTGATAGCTGTAAGAATTGAACCTTGCTTGTAAAATGGAGCTCAAAATGTCTTCCAAGTCCAGTGATGGGGGCATAATGGATGCTTCTGACGGTATGTGACCTGGTGAAGTCACCCGAGAGCCACATTCGTTAACAAAGGAGTGAATGGAGATGGATCCCACCAAATTCGACGAGCTCACCAAATCGCTGGCGACACCCACCTCGCGTCGCCAGGCGGTCAAGACCCTTGCAGCGAGCGCCTTTGGGAGCATGCTTGCTTTCAGCGGACTCGATCGCGTCTTCGCCATGACCGGGCGCTGTCGGCCCGGTCTCACGCTCTGCCATGGCAAGTGCGTGAACACCAAGACCGATCCCAAAAACTGTGGCGTGTGCGGCACCGTGTGCGTATCTGGGCTGTGTGTCAACGGCTTGTGCTGCCCGCCTGGGACGATCAACTGCAACAATTCCTGCTGTGATGGCACCTGCCTCAACGGCACGACCTGTTGTCCGACCGGCCAGACTTGTGGCA
>WNFH01000664.1_pt1 | contig 22289 bp, 18 predicted proteins | sample 5400411 | NCBI WGS metagenome assembly WNFH01 (sample SAMN13153347, study PRJNA577476) | soil metagenome | isolation source: 200 cm saprolite under Douglas fir tree site 2 hole 3 | place: USA:California | collected 2015-04-18 | reverse complement strand
CAGCGCGACCGGCTGGAGGAATTGCTGGTGCAGATGGGACTGGAAACCGTGCGGCAAAACAAAGCCTACACTCTTTCCGGCGGCGAACGCCGGCGCCTGGAAATCGCGCGCTCGCTGACCCTGCAGCCGTCCTTTATCTTGCTCGACGAGCCCTTTTCCGGAATCGACCCTCTCACTGTGAAAGATCTGCAAGAAATTATCCGCGACTTAAGCCGCTCGGGAATTGGCGTCCTGATTACCGACCATAACGTGCGGGAAACACTCAGCGTCACCGACCGCGCATATATCCTCAGGAATGGGAAAATATTCAGGAAGGGCCGTCCCGCGGAGTTGAGCGAGGATCCCGAGGTACGGCGCGTGTATCTTGGCGATCACTTCCGGCTAAACTAGGAGCAAGCAAGAGAAATTATGGCGTGGCAAGGGCTCAAACTGAATCTTAGGGTCTCGCAGAAGCAGATTCTGACGCCTGGCCTGGTTCAGATGGTGAGCGTCCTCGCGCTCAACCGCCTCGAGCTGCGCGAGATGATCAACCAGGAGATGATCGCCAATCCCGTCCTGGAAGAGCTCAGCGAAGAGCCCACGCAATCCGACAATTACAGCGACGAAACCTTCTTGAAAGCGGAAACCGAAAAAGTTCCCGAAAAGCCCGAAGCCAATCCCTTTGACGAATTCGACGTCGGCACGTTCTTCAATCAATATCTGGATTCCGGCGGAGACGGCGGCCGCGCCCAGGAACGCGAAGTTTCCGAGCGGCCTTCGTTCGAAAAGTTCCTCTCCTCCGCCACTGGCCTGACCGATCATCTCGCCTGGCAATTGAGCGTGACGATTTGTTCCGACAAGGTGCGCGAGCTCGCCGAGAGCATCATCGGCAACCTGGATGAGAACGGTTACTTGACCGCCTCAACGGAAGAGCTGGCGCAAAACGGAAAATATTCCCAGGATGATTTGGACGATGCCATCGCCGTCGTTCAGGATTTTGATCCCATCGGAGTGGGCGCCAAGGATTTGCGCGAGTGCCTGCTGTCGCAACTGAAAGCCTTCGATCCGCAGAATACGCTGGCGCAGCAGATCGTCTCCGAACATCTGAAGCAGGTGCAGTCGAACCAGCTAAAGGAAATCGCGCGGGCTCTGAATCGCCCGCTGGAGGTCGTAAAACGCGCTCTCGATGTCATCAAGAAGCTCGATCCGCGGCCGGGACTCCGCTACAACAAAGCCGAGCCTCGCCTCGTCGAGCCGGATGTCTATTTCCGCAAAGTCGACGATCAGTGGCAAGCCTTCCTGAATGAAGACGACATGCCGCAATTGCGCTTGAGCCCGACCTACCGCCGCTTGCTGGTGCGCGACGCCGCCGATCGCGACGTGCGCAACTACGTGAAAGAAAGATTCACCGCCGCGATTCAGTTGATGAAAAACATCGAGCAGCGCAAACACACTATCTTGCGCGTCTGCCAGTCCATCATCGCACGGCAAGGCGAATTCCTCGATCACGGTCCCGATGCGCTGAAGCCCATGATGATCAAGGAAGTCGCCGAGGAAGTCGGCGTGCATCCCTCGACGGTGAGCCGCGCGGTGGCCAGCAAGTACGCGCACACCTCGCAAGGCGTGCTCGAATTGCGCTCCTTCTTCAGCGAATCGGTGAACGGTCCGGAAGGCAGCGGCATGTCGCTGCTCACGCTCAAGCGCGTGGTCAAGAAAATGATCGAGGAAGAAGACGGCACCAAGCCGCTCACCGACGATCAAATTGCCAAAAAGCTCGACGATACCGGCATTCACGTCACGCGCCGCACCGTCGCAAAATATCGCGAAGATATGCGCATCCCCAGCACCCACCAGCGCCGGGTAAAAAACTGAGCGGCCGCACCCTGTGAAACCGCCAGAGAGACGCGAAGCGCGCCAGCTCGTTATTCTCACCGGACTCTCCGGCTCCGGAAAAAGCACCGTACTCAGGGCCTTCGAAGACATGGGCTTCTACTGTGTCGACAACCTTCCCGTCGACCTGATTCCCATCTTTGCGGAGCTGCACTCCGCCGGCGAAGGCGATTTCGCGCGCGCCGCACTATTGGTCGATGCGCGCGAGGGAACGCAGCTCGAAAAATTGCCGCCGCTCCTTAAGCACCTGCGCAAAGATCACCCCGTTGCTCTGGTGTTCATCGATGCCAGCGAAGATTCGCTCTTACGACGCTACAGCGAGACGCGGCGCCCGCACCCGCTCGGAAAAGATGTTTCCGTCCGCGAAAGCCTGCGCCAGGAACGCTCGATGATGGAGCCTATCCGCAAACTCGCCGATGTGGTCATAGACACTTCGCAATTCAACGTGCACGAGCTGCGCCACTTTGTCACCGAGCGCTTCAAGAATCCCGACAAGCGTCCCATGCTCGTTTCCGTCGTCAGCTTTGGCTATCGCTACGGTGTGCCCAGCGATGCCGATTTGGTTTTCGATGTGCGCTTCTTGCCCAATCCCCATTTCGTTCCGCGTCTGCGGCGCTTCACCGGCAAGGACCCGAAAGTCCGCCGCTACATCCGCTCGTTTCCGCAGACCGGTGAGTTTTTGAAGCGCATCGAGGGCTTGCTTATTTATTTGATCCCGCACTACATCCAGGAAGGAAAAAGTTATCTCACCATCGCGTTGGGATGCACCGGAGGCAAGCACCGTTCGGTGATGCTCGGCGAAGCGGTAAAGAAATCGCTGGAGAAGCACGGTTACTCCGTCAAAGTCGTCCACCGCGACATCGACAAATAAATCAGCTCTTGCGCCGCATCGCAGTGATATGCGCGCTCTCCAAAACTTGACACACCGCCGCACGGCGAATAGCGTACCAAGTGCACAGCCGGGGGACCCAGAAGCGTGGCATCGCTGTTCTCACCACAATTAAAGAGGCTTTTCAGCTACGTGCGGCCATACACGTTCCGCTTGGCCATTGGCGTCCTGCTTGTGGCTTTCGTCGCCATCGCCGAAGGCCTCGTCGCGTTCATGGCGCGCATCGCGTGGGACTACGTGCTAACCCCCACCGCGGCCAGTTCGCTGCTCCCCCTCTTCACCATTCCCGGCGGCCGCACCATCTACTTAAATCAGTTTTTCCCCGCGCGCATTCACAACGTTTGGACGATTTTCAGCCTCACCCTCGTTGTGCTTTTCATTTCCAAGGGCGTAGCCGAATATTTTGGCGTAACCGAAATCCAGTACGCCGGTCATGCCGCCATCACCAACCTGCGCAACCAGGTCTACGCGAAAATCATTCGCCAGCCCATCGGGTTTTTTCAGCACCACCCCGCGGGGCGCGTGCTGTCCGCGGTGATCAACGACATTGAAAAGACTCGCATCGCGCTCTCTGAATATCTCTCCGATCTCTTTCAAAAAAGCTTCACACTCATCGTTTTTCTGGCCGTGATGTTTTACATCGATTGGAAGATGACGCTCGCCGTCGGCGTCGTTCTTCCGCTGGTTGTTTTTCCCGTTGGAAAATTCGGCAGAAAGATCCGCCATTCCGCGGAAAGCAGCCAGAGCCGCCTCGGCGAGCTAAGCCAAATTTTGCAGGAGACGGTGAGCGGCAATCGCGTGGTGAAAGCCTTTGGCATGGAGGACTTCGAGATCCGTAAATTCCGCGATGCTTCGCGCCGCTTGCTGCGTGAGAGTATGCGCTGGGTGCGCGCCGCGGTAGCCACCGCGCCGCTGATGGATCTGCTCGGCGCCGTCGTCATTCCCATGCTCCTTTTGTACGCGCGCGACCGGATCAAAGCCCACCAGATGACGCCCGGTATTTTTCTGGCCTTTCTCTACGCCATGTTCAACACCTACATGCCTTTGAAACGCATCGGCCAGGTCTATCAGCAGTTTCAGTATGCGCAGGGCGCTAGCGCTCAAGTCTTTTCTTATTTGGATCAACAGGAGGAAAGGAGCGAGCAGCCCGGCGCGCCGCCGCTGCCGCCCTTCACGAGTGAAATCGAATTTGAGGACGTGAGCTTTTCCTACGGCCGCGACGACGCAGTGATCCTGCAGGGCATTCGCATTCGCGCGCGCCGCGGAGAAGTGATCGCCTTGGTCGGTTCGAGCGGTGCGGGAAAAACGACTTTGGTCAATCTGCTGCCGCGTTTATACGAGCCCACCTCCGGCTCCGTTCGTATCGACGGCGTGGACATCAGCGGTGTCACTATCAAATCCCTGCGCGAGCAGATTGCCATGGTCACACAGGAAAATATATTGTTCCACGATACGGTGTGGAACAACATCAGCTACGGCTTGAAGGATATTTCCGAGCAGCGCGTGATTGACGCCGCAAAAGCGGCCTTGGCCCACGATTTCATCATGGAATTGCCGCAGCGTTACCACACCGTGATCGGTGAGCGCGGCACTCGGCTCAGCGGCGGCCAGCGCCAACGCATCGCCATCGCCCGCGCCATTCTGAAAAATTCGCCCATCCTCATTCTCGATGAAGCCACCTCTGAACTCGATGCCGAGTCGGAGACGAACGTGCAGCGCGCGCTGGGCAATTTGATGGTTGGGCGCACCACCTTTGTCATCGCGCACCGTTTGGCTACCATTCGTCGCGCGGACATTATTCTTGTGCTGGAAGATGGCCAGATCCGCGAGCGCGGGACGCACTCCGAATTGATGGCTCGCGGCGGAACATACGCCCGCTTGCACGATCTGCAGTTCGCGGACGACGACGTGTTGGCGCCGGCGCAAAACATCCAGCAAAATAGTTCCCGGGCGAGTGAACCCTTATGAGCCAAAAAGCCTCCGCGCACGCCAGCCAAACTGCCGGGAATAAAGCGGAATGCGTGTCCATGACCGGCTACGCGCAAGCGCGCGGCGAGCAAAACGGCTGGGCCATCCGGGTCAGCGTGAAAAGCGTCAACCACCGCTTTCTGGATGTGCGCTTCCGTTTGCCCGAGGGCTTCGACGTTTACGAGTTGCGCCTGCGCCAGATCGTGCGCGAGCGAATTCATCGCGGGCATATCGACGTCAACGTCAACGTGCAGCCCGGAGCGGCCGTGCCCGTCCAGGTCAACCGCGACTTGCTGCAAGCCTACGCGCACTCCGCCGAAGAGCTCCGCCGCCAGTTGGGAAGCGACGCGGGTCTGGACGTAGTGTCTCTCTTGCGCTTGCCCGGCGTAATCGGAGGACTCGCGCCACCGCTGCCGGAAACCGACGAAGAACAGGATCAGCTTGGCGAGGCGCTGGACGCTTGCTTGCGCGAGGCTTTGCTCAAGCTCGATGACATGCGTCATGCCGAAGGCCGCCACCTCGCGGAAGAATTGCGCACGCGCGTGGCGCGCGTCGGTCAACAAGCCGACCAGGTTCGCGATCTCGCCAAGGCACTGACACCCGCTTTTGCGCGCCGCCTGCAAACGCGTCTCAAGGAACTCCTGAACGGCACCGGCATCGAGCCCGCGCGCCTCGCACAAGAAGCCGCGCTGCTCGCCGAGCGCAGCGACATCAGCGAAGAACTCGATCGCCTGCGCAGCCATCTGCAACAGTTCGCGAAACTTCTCGATGGCGCCGGCGAGCTTGGCAAGAAACTGGATTTTCTGCTGCAGGAGATGCACCGCGAAGCCAATACCATGCTCTCGAAAACCCCCGGCGTCGAGACCGAAGCGCTGGCCATCACCGGTTTGTCCCTGGAAATTCGCGCGGAGATCGAAAAGCTGCGCGAACAGGTGCAGAACATCGAATGACTGCGGCGAACGAGATTGCACCGCTGCTGCTGATCGTGTCCGGCCCATCCGGCTCGGGGAAGTCGACTCTGGTGCAGAAAATTTTGGAGCTGCCCGGAACGATGCCTTCGGTTTCGTGTACCACAAGGCCGCGCCGCGCGACCGAGGCCAGTGGGAAGTGTTATGATTTTGTTACTGACGCGGAATTCGAGGCTATGGTCCAGCGTGGTGAGTTCCTGGAGTATGCGCGTGTCTTCGGCAAACATTCCTACGGCACTCCGAAAAAGTGGTTGGAGGAATCGCGAAAAAAAGGTCTCGACCTTGTGCTGGAAATCGACGTGCAAGGCGCCGCGCAGGTGAAGCAGAAGCTTCCGGAGTCCGTGGCGATTTTTATTTTGCCGCCTTCGCGCGGGGAATTGGAACGCCGACTGCGCAGCCGCGGTCAGGATTCGGGCGAGGAAATCAAGCGCCGGCTCGCAAGAGCCCGTGACGAGATTGCGGAATTCGGCAAGTACGATTATTGCGTGGTGAATGACGACGTCGAACGTGCCGGCCGCGAGTCGCAGGCCATTGTGATCGCGCTGCGCTGCTCCAGCATCCGGCGGCGCCCGCGAGTCGAAACACTTCTGGCATCGTTTGGAGGGAAAGACTAGATGATGACTGTGCTGACGAAAGCTCCGGAGAGCCAGTTTGCTTACGTTGTGCTTGCGGCGCGCCGCGCGCGCCAGATCATGGCGGGCGCGCCGCCGCTGCTCGAGAATCCCAGAACGCTGAAAGCCACGCGCATCGCGTGTGAAGAACTCGAGAACGGCCTGATAGAATACGACTTCGTCGAACCGCCATCGATCGACGAAGACAAAGACGGCAACAAGCGCCGCAAGTAGAGTCAATGGGCGCGCGTCTCAAATCGTCTCTTCTCTGCGACCTCTGTGCCGTCTCTGTGTCCTCTGTGTTAAATCTTTTTCTTAGCAGTACGGGCGTTGCAGGGGGCGCCCGAATCTGACGCAAATGCGAATCACCCTCGGCGTCACCGGCGGAGTGGCGGCTTACAAGGCCGCGGAACTCGTGCGCCGCCTGCAACAAGACGGCTTCAGCGTGCAGGTGGTGATGACGCGCGGCGCGCGCGAGTTTATCACCCCGCTGACCTTCGCCGCGTTGACCGGCCAAAAAGTCATCACCGATCTTTTCGCCGAATCCGGCGGCGAAGCCAACCTCGAAAGCGCCATCGAGCACATCGCCGTCGCGCAGCGCACCGACCTGCTCTTGGTCGCGCCCGCTACCGCTGACATCCTCGCAAAGTTCGCGCGCGGCATCGCCGATGATTTTCTGACGACGCTGTACCTTGCGAGCACCGCGCCCGTGGTTGTAGCCCCGGCAATGAACGTAAATATGTGGAATCATGCCGCCACGCAAGAAAATGTCGAAATGCTGCGCGCGCGCGGCGTCAAGATTGTCGATCCCGACGAAGGCTATCTCGCCTGCGGCATGATCGGCGCGGGCCGGCTCGCGGGCCAGGAAGCGATCGTCGCCGCGGTGCACGAAGCGCTGCACGCCGTGCGCGACCTGGCCGGAGAAACGGTGCTGGTCACCGCCGGTCCGACCCGGGAAAACGTGGATCCTGTGCGCTATCTGACCAATCGCTCCTCCGGCAAGATGGGCTACGCCGTTGCCGAAGCTGCAGCGCGCCGCGGGGCGCACGTAATTCTGGTGAGTGGACCCACTTCGCTCGATGTGCCCTCGGGCGTCGAGCGCATTGACGTGCAAAGCGCGCAAGACATGCATCGCGTTGTTCTGGAAAAAGTTGCGGGCTGCTCCATCGCGATTTTCGCCGCCGCCGTTGCGGACTATCGTCCCGCCGAACCCAGCGGGCAGAAAATCAAGCGCAACAATGAATCCACGACAATCGCGCTTGAGCCCACTCCCGATATCCTCGCATCGGTGGCGCGAAACAAAGGCCAGCGATTCATCGTCGGCTTTGCCGCCGAAACGGACCACGTCGCGGAAAACGCGCGCCAGAAACTCGCCGCCAAGAATGCCGACTTGATGGTCGCTAACGATGTCACCGCGGAAGGCTCCGGTTTTGACCACGATACCAACGTCGTCACGCTGTTCGCGCGCGATGGCCGCGACCTCGCGCTGCCGCGCATGAGCAAGAGCGAAGTCGCGCAGCGCATTCTCGATGAAGTTGTGCGCCTGCGCTCCACCTCGCGAACCGCGCAACGCTCCGCCGTCTGAACCCATGGCCGAGCGCATCCCTGAAGCTCTTCAAGAGAAACTCACCAAGCGATTGACGTTTTATCAAGACATCGGAATCCAGCTCTTCTATTTCGACCGCTATCCGCAGCAACTTGCGAGTCTCCCCGAGGAAATCCCTTTGCCGAAACCTGTGCAGAAACCGCAGCCTGTAAAGCCAATCGTTGAGACACGGCCAGCGCCGCCAAGACTCGACGTGTTTCCCGCTGCTTCAGGCCCTTCGCTATTCGAGGCCATGAACAGAATCCCGGACGACACGCTGCTGAAGATTCAGACTGATCTCGGCGATTGTACCCGCTGCAAGCTCCATCGCGGCCGCACCAAGCTCGTCTTCGGCGATGGAAATCCCAAAGCCGAGCTCGTTTTCGTGGGCGAAGGCCCCGGCCGTGATGAAGACGCGCAAGGATTGCCCTTCGTGGGGCGCGCGGGAAAATTATTGACGCAGATGATCGAAGCTATGGGCCTGCAGCGTCAAGACGTCTACATTTGCAACGTCGTGAAATGCCGTCCGCCGGAAAATCGCACCCCGGAAAAAGATGAAGTCGAGACCTGCTCGCCATTTTTGCTACGCCAGCTCGACGCCATCTCTCCAAAAGTGATTGTCTGTCTCGGAAGCGTCGCTGCGCAGACTTTGCTGGAAACCAATCGCGGCATCTCTCATTTCCGTGGAGAATGGCTCGACTTTCGCGGAAGAAAACTGATGGCCACGTATCACCCCGCGTACTTGCTACGCAACCCCAGCGCGAAAGGCGAAGTCTGGAAAGATTTGCAGAAAGTTATGGCCGTCCTCGGTCTGCAAGGCAAGAAAGGCTCGCAGGCAGGGAAATCCTCCTAATCCAACATGGGAATCTTGCTAGGCATTCTGACCGCGCTGACTTGGGGCGGTTCGGATTTTCTCGCGCGTTTCGCCACCCATCGCATGGGCACGCTGCGCGCCATGCTGTACATGCAGTTGCTCGGATTCATTTTGCTAACCATCGCATTGCCGTGGCTCGGCGGCTGGGGCCATCTCGCGGACGGCTCAGGCTGGCAGCCGTGGGCCTGGGGCATTCTTGCGGGCAGCGTCAATGCCGTCTCCACGCTGAGCCTCTACCGCTCGTTCGAAATCGGCAAAATGGCTGTGGTCGCGCCGCTTTCTGCAAGTTATCCGGTGCTGAGCGTCTCGCTGTCGCTTCTCTCCGGCGAACGCCTCAGCGTCCCACGCGCCATCGGAATCGTCTGCACGATGATCGGCGTGCTGCTTGTCGCCGGCGGGGAGAGAGCGCCGGACCAGAATGACGCGGAAGCAGTACGTCGCAGCGGCAAAGGAATTGCCTGGGCGCTGTGTTCGGCGGTTGGATTCGGAGTCCTTTTCTGGCTGCTCGGCACTCGCGTCATTCCGCGCGTGGGCGCTCCGCAAACCGTTTGGATGATTCGCTTGACCTGCACGGTGATCGTCACCGCTATCATTCTTTTCGCCAGGCAACCGATTGGACTTCCGCGCAACACCCGCTGGATTTCGCTGGGCATGGGCGCGGGAGACACCAGCGCATTCGTGCTGAGCAACCGCGCCATGCAGATCGAGCAAGTCGCGGTGATCAGCGTGCTCGGCTCGCTCTACGGAGCAGTCACGGTCGCTCTTGCCGCGATCGTTTTGCGCGAACACGTTTCGCGCTGGCAGTGGGCCGGCATCGCCTCGATTTTCGCGGGCATCTATCTGATGAGCCGCTGAAGCCTTCGCATCTAGCGCAACTGGGAGCACTGTGTCATCCTGAAGCGAACCGATGAGGTTCGCTGAAGGGCCTCTACGTTTGCTCCCACTCAACAGCGTACTCGATCTCCCTGCTCCGTTTTCAGCGCTGTTTACCTCGCCTGATACACTACACGTCGAGATGAGTCTTCCGTTTTGCAATGTGGCGCTGCCGGTGCCGCTGCGCACCACGTTCACCTATGCCGTGCCCGAAGCGCTGCGCGACTCCGTGCAGCCGGGCAGCCGTGTACTGGTGCCGTTTCGCAACAAGTCGCTTGTCGGCGTGGTCGTAGAATGCGTGCAGCACCCGCCGCCAAGTACGAAGATCCGAGAAATCACTAAGATCTTGGATTTTCTTCCGGCGCTTACTCCGAAACTGATTGAGCTGGGTCACTGGATCGCAGGCTATTACCTCGCGCCCATCGGCGAAGCGTTTCGCGCGATGCTGCCTCCGGTCACGGAACTGCGTATCGAGCGTCAGATCGTGCTCACGGCCTCCGGACGCGAAGCCGCAGACAAAGATGCCGCGGCGACGCGCGCTCTGAATCCGCAACAGTACGCTTTCATCCTGCAACTCCGCGACAAAGTTGGAGTGCTGCCATTCGTTTCGGCAGTCAAGCTTGGCTTGGATGATGCCGCGGTGCAGCGGTTGCGGCGCGCGAGCTTGATCGAAATTCGCGAATCGATGCTCGGGCGCAACGCCAAGACGCAACGCGTGATTGCATGGAAAGGTGTCGCGAGTGTCGCGCAAACGGCGCAGCCGCCTGCGTCCGATTCGAAGAATGACCGCGTCAAAGCCGCATTGGCGGCGCGCGGGCCATTGCCGCTGGCGCAATTGCTCCGTGTCGCGCAGGTTTCGCGAAGTGTGGTGGAGCGGATGTTGCGCGACGGTTTGCTGGAGAGCTGGGAGGAGCGCGTTGATCCGGCGGAGGACCCATTTGACGCGGGCTACATGCCGCCAGCTCACGAATTAAACGCAGAGCAGGAGAGCGCGATGAAATTAATTCGCGCGCGCTTTGAGCTGGGGGAATTCGGTGTGCTCTTGCTGCACGGCGTCACCGGCAGCGGCAAAACCGAAGTGTACATGCGCGCCGTGCAGGAGACGCTGGCGCGCGGCAAAACGGCGATCATTCTTGTCCCGGAAATTGCGCTGACCCTGTGGATCGGCCGCCAATGCCGCGCATGGTTCGGCGCGCGATTCGAAGGCGTGGCCGTGCTGCATTCCGCGCTGAGCGACGTGGAACGCGCGCGCGAATGGTGGCGCGTGCGCAACGGCGAAGCGCGCGTGGTCGTCGGTACGCGCTCCGCGATTTTTGCGCCGCTCGAAAATCTCGGTCTCATTATCGTCGATGAAGAGCAGGAGAGCAGCTACAAGCAGGAAGAAACGCCGCGCTACCACGGACGCGATGTCGCCATCGTGCGCGCGAAAATGGAAAACGCGGCGGCGTTGTTGGGCTCGGCGACGCCGTCGCTCGAGAGCTACCATCACGCGCGCAGCGGAAAATACGAATTGCTGACCCTGGCTTCGCGCGTGGAGCAGCGCGCCATGGCCAGCGTGGAAATTGTCGATCTGCGCGAGGACTTCGCGAAGACGCACCAGACCAGCCCGATCAGCGCCGCGCTGCACGCCGGTATTGCGGAGTGTCTGGCGCAAAAAACGCAAGCACTGGTGCTGATCAATCGCCGCGGCTATTCCTGGTCCGTGCTGTGCCGGAGCTGCGGCGCGTCGGTGCAATGCGAAAACTGCAGCATTTCCATGACGCATCACAAACAGCGCAACCGCCTGGAATGCCACTACTGCGGGTCGCTGAAGCCGATTCCGAAACAGTGCCCGAAGTGCCAGTCCAACTATGTTTATTTTTTCGGCGAAGGCTCCGAGCACCTGGAAGAACGATTGCGCAAGGAATTTCCCGGCGCGCGCATCGCGCGGCTGGACCGCGATACGGCGCGCACCAAGCGGCAGTATCAGGAAACACTCGGGGCATTCGCCAGCGGCGCGCTGGATATTCTGGTCGGCACGCAAATGCTCGCGAAAGGCCACGATTTCCAGCGCGTCACGCTAGTTGGCGTAGTCAGCGCGGATTCCTCGCTAAGCCTGCCGGACTTTCGCGCTGCCGAGCGAACGTTCCAACTGCTCACGCAAGTTGCCGGGCGCGCGGGCCGCGGGGAATTGCCGGGGCGCGTTTTGATCCAAACATTTTATCCGGAGCATTACGCGATTCAGGATGCCGTGAAGCAGGACTACCCGGCATTCTACGAGCGCGAAACGCAATTCCGCCGCGTGATGGCCTATCCTCCGTTTACCTCGCTGGCGAATGTGATTGTCCGCGACACGGATTTGGAGAAAGCGATTCGCTGGTCGCGCCAGCTCTCCGAATATTTTTCTCCGCACGACGGTAAGGGGCTGCGCATCCTCGGCCCCGCCGCCGCACCCCTGGCGCGATTGAAGCGCGAGCATCGCTTCCAATTCCTGTTGAAGTCTCCAAGACGTTCGGTGCTGGCCAATGTATTGAGCGGCGCGATGACCTTTTGCGACATGAAAGAAATCCCGCAAACCGCCGTGCTGGTGGACATGGACCCGCTCAGCCTAATGTAATAGGTCACCTCGACACGTTGGAGCGTCCAGCGAAGAGTATCCCATCTCAGGGCAACCTGAGCGTTGCGAATACAGCAGAGGAAAGGACGGAGACTATGCGCACAGTGACTTATGGCGGAGCTGTCAGCCTGGACGGATTTCTGGCCGGCGCGCATGGCGCCATCGACTGGCTGCACTTCAGCAAGGACGTGCGGGAGGTGACGAAGGACTACTGGAAGAACGTCGACACGATCCTGATGGGACGAAAGACTTACCAGGTGGCTGCCTCGCAGGGCCGTGCGGGCAGCAAGAATGCAAAGAAGAAAACGGGCCGCGCGGGGAAAGTGGCGATGCGCAGCTACGTTTTTTCGCGGACCCTGCAGGCCATCGACGATCCGAGTGTCGAATTGGTGGCGGGCGACGCGGTGGAGTTCGTGCGCGATCTCAAGCGACGGCCAGGAAAGGGAATCTGCCTGATGGGCGGAGGCGAACTGGCGCAGTCGCTCTTGGCTGCGGACTTGGTGGATCAAATCGGCCTGAACATTCACCCGATTTTGCTCGGCTCAGGAATTCCCACGTTTCGCGATCCCGGTCATCGCGTCAGATTGGCCCTCACGGAATGCCGGATGATCGACGGCGGCTGTGTCCTCGCCTACTATAAGGTTTTGCGCGCTGAATAAGCGGAGATCTAGATGTTCTCCGGTCTGTTGAATGGGAGGTAAGGCGATGATCGCGAATCGGTCTGTGCCGACGGATACGGTGCTGCCACACGTGGTTTATCGGGATGTTGCGGAGGCGATTGCCTGGCTGACGAAGACGTTTGGCTTCACGGAGCACTACCGCTATGGCGAGCTAAGAGGGCCGGTCAGCGGCGCGCAGCTACATCTGGGCAACGCGTGGATCATGGTTAATCGGGCGCGAGCAGGAAGCGGGAGCCCGGCGCAACTCGGCTTCCGGACGCAGAGCTTGACGGTGTTTGTCGAGGATGTTGATGCTCATTTCCAAAGAGCGAAAGCGGCGGGCGCGAAGATCGTGGAAGAGCTGAACGAGACCATCTATGGCGAACGTCAGTATGGAGTTGAGGACCTCGATGGACATCATTGGCTATTTTCGCGGCACGCCAGGGACGTGAGTCCGGAAGAATGGGGTGCGCGCGCGTCGGAAGTGAAGAGCCGGTTCGAGATGCTGCCGCGGCCGCGCTTGTGCTACCTGGAGATTCCCGCAATGGATGTCCTGCAGTCGGTGAACTTCTACGAGAAGGTATTCGGTTGGAACATTCGACGCCTCGACAGTACTCATCCGAGTTTCGATGATGCCACGGGAGACGTCAGCGGATCGTGGGTCATCGGCCGGGAAATCTCGCGCATGCCGGGGCTGCTGCCGTACATCTGGGTCGACAGCATCGATGTGACGCTGTCAAAGGCTGCCGCGCACGGCGGCGTCGTTGTCGAGGAGCCGCACCTGGACTCGCCGGGCGGATGCTGGATCGCGACGTTCCGCGACCCGGCGGGAAATGTGATCGGACTGTATCAAGAGGGCCGGCGCTAAGGTCTGGATCGGGCTCGTCAATTGCTCTATGGAGATTTCGGCTAGGAAAAAAGCGACACAGAACTCGGTGCAGCAGAAAAGTCGCGCAAGCTATTCCCAGAATCGCGTCCTTCAATTCTTGACACCAACTTACAAAGTGAGCAGTTGCGTGCGTGGTTTCGCAACACCGTGTAAGCTCGAGCGTACTTCGCTTGCAATCGCAGCAGTTCGTCGCCCGCTTCCTTTCCGCTCAAATGAGACCGACAAAACTCGGCGCGGCGTTCTTTCCAGATTTCCAAGGCCTTTTGACACTCTGCGGATAGCCTTTGCTGTTCTGTACAAACCGCTGTCTCGACCGAGGGTTGTTTGTTCATTTCTCTTCTCCCTTCACCACTGACGGTCGTGCATTTTGTTCGCCAACACAGTAAGTCGCGAGTTTTAGGGGTTTTGAGACTATTCGCAGCTTTGCTGCGCACGGGTTCCAGTACGCAGAAAGGGACTGTTTTCCCTTTCCTGTTTGTACTTTCTACACGCTTCGCATTTCAAGTCTCGTCGCCTGTTGCCCCGCACAACCGTTCTATACGATTGAATTTTCAGCCCATTACCAAATTCAATGCGAGTCTGGAGAGAAAGTTGCCTTCCATTAGTGGAACCAAAAAAACCAAAGGGGATCAGCCCGCCCGCGAAACTGAAGTTTGCACCGAGGAAACAAAATGCGATCAAGGAGGCGCTGTCGAATGAGGTACACAAAGTATTGGATCGTTTTATTGGAGGCGGGCCTGCTTGCTTTAGCTCCACTCGTGTTTGCAAAAAATCAGGGCGAAGCAAAAACTGAGCAGGACCGTCTTCAGAATGCGGGAAAAGTGATGCAGGAGATCCTCAATGTTCCTGATGACATCCCGCAGGACCTTATTGACAAGGCCCGTTGTGTGGTGGTCATGCCGTCGGTGCTGAAAGCGGCGTTTGTTGTTGGGGGCAGCTACGGCCGCGGCGCGATGGTGTGCCGCACCGGTAAGGACTTCACGGGCCCTTGGGGTGCTCCGGCCATGTATGCGCTGGAAGGCGGCAGCTTTGGTTTGCAGATTGGCGGAGAAGCAACGGACTTCGTTTTTCTGGTCATGAACGACCGCGGCGCGGGTAGCCTCCTGCATACCAAGATGAAGCTTGGCGCTGACATATCGGCGGCTGCCGGACCGAAGGGACGTTCGGCTTCGGCTGACACGGATGCTTACATGCGTGCGGAGATTCTGAGCTATTCCCGCGCAAGAGGTGTATTTGCCGGTGTCTCCCTTGAGGGCTCGACGCTTCGGCCTGATGAGGAAGCGAATCGCAAACTCTACGGCAATTCCACCGGCGCCGCAAAGATCATCACCGAATCGGATGTCACTGCCCCAGCCGCGGCACATGACTTGATTGCGGCCCTGCAAAAGGCGTCTCCCCAGCTCAAGCGTTAGCTACATCTCAAAACCAAACTGACCCCAGCCGGGAGGGAACTTTGTTCTCGGATCATGTGATTGCCATCGCGAGCAGAAGTATCACGATCACGAGTCACGACGCTTTCATGGCGGGTGTATCCGTGGTGATTGGGGTGTTATTCTGGGCCGCCCTTTACTTCAGCCGAAAACGTATTGTCGTGCTGAGGAAATCGAGCGGAACCGACCAAGTAGCATTCGAGTTGTCCCGAATTGCAGACGCACTCGAGCGTGTCGCCAATCATCCCGCAGATCGCGCAATTGCCGCAGCGACGCGCCGTCAGCAACGGATGCAACCTTCGCCGCAACGAGAGTCGCGAGGTATTCCGTATTCCATGTCTGGGCGTTAGAGAATCATTTCCTCAGTCAACCAACGATGAGGCTCCGGCCCGCGAACGTGCGGGGCCTCATCGTTGTCTTTGATCTTCCTGGTTTGTCTCCGTGCTGTAGTTGCGCGGGCTAGTGGCTAGAAAGCGGAGGGGGAGGGTTCCTCGAAGATTAGGTGCTTGTCCATGTCGAGCATTTGCTTGCGGTATTGGCGGAGGCCGAAGAGCGCGGCGGCGAGTAGGGGAACAAACCAGATGGCTTGCCAGGGGTTAAGGAGAGACCAATGTTCCATCTGGGGCAGGTAGTCGGTGAAGAAGAGGAAACCGAACAGGTAGGCGACGAAGATCAGGCCGGAATGGCTTTGGAAGGCTGGATAGGAACAGGTGAAGGGAATTTTGCGAAAGCGGATCAGCACAACCTCTACAACAAGAACGATGCAAGCGATCAAGATGGCAACGTGAAGCAGGGCGGCGGTCCATCCCCAGAAAAATAAAACGGAAAGAAGCGCGGCTGGCGCGAGCCAAGGCAGCGAAAAGAGGAGAAGAATGCGCCGCGCGATGGCTCTGGCGTCCTGCTGGCCGGGATCGAGCCAGTAGCGGAAGATCCAGTTGGCGCGGAGGTCGGCGGGGGTCTCAAAAGCGAAACGAATTCCGACAATGATGCAGTAGGCCAGGATGAAAAAGACGGACAGGAATTCCGCGGGCGGGGCTTGTCCGGTCACGAGGGAGCGGAGATTGGGCGCGGAGGAGAGGGTTTCCGCGGAGAGGACTAGTCCCAAGGCCGCAAAACCTAAAAGGATTTGGAGGTGGCCATCGCTGCGCAGAAGAGTTCTGGCCACAAAGTGATAGCAGGCGCGTTGCGGCGCGGTGCGAAGGATCGCCTCGTGAAGGGGAGCTAGCGGCGAGACGGAATGGCGCAGGCGCGGCAAGGGACCGGCGTCAGCCATTTCTGGAATGCGAAGGAACAATCTGCGGAAACTGAGCGCGTAGGCGATGAAAGCGATGAGAATCGCGATGCCGACCGCAGTTAGCGCCGCCTTGCTTACTTTCGCGGCGAAATGGTCGGCGCCTTGGAGCCAAACGGTTCGCGCCAGGCCTAAGAAGGAGACGGGCGGTAGTAGAGCGATTTTATGTGCGGTTGGCACGGAGACTTGCGTGAGCAGGTACGGCACGGTGAAGCTGCTGGCGAGGAGCGCCAAGAGAACGATAGCGAGGATGAACCGAGCGGCGTGAGAGATTCGGCGGAAGAGCGCGGCAGGGAGAAGGGCCATTAAGAGCCCGGCGATGGCGAAGACGGCAAAGAAGCTGAAGACGCTGGCGGTGAAGACGGCGACGGCGTGACCGAAAGTGAAGCGAATCCACACGGCAAAGGAATTTTGCGAGCCGACGACAGCCATGGGAAATAAGATCAGGGACGCGGCGTTGACGACGACGGTGAAGAGGGCGGCGAGAGCGAGGATGGCAAGTAAGTTGGCAAAGAAAATGGCGCGGAGCGAAAGCGGGAGAGGAACGAGGTTGGCGTGGTCGCGGCGATCGAGGAAGAGCGCATCCCAACGCCAGAGAGCGGCGGCTCCGGTGACGGTCATCGAGAGCACGAGGAAGAAATATTCGTCGGGCATAGTGGCGGTGTATGGGTCGAAGATGGGATTGCCGCGCAAGTAGCGAATCAGCGAGCCGTATTTTTCAAACATCAGAAGAGAGACCAGGATGCCGGGCATGGCGAGCATGATTACGATCACGCCGATGCCGAGGTCGAGTTCGCCAGCGCCGGGCTCGCCGCCGTGGAACATGCGAGTGACGCAGAGACGGAGAAGGCAGCCGAAGGGCTTTCGGGAGAAGGCCTGCCAGCGATTTTGGAGGAATGCTTTCAAAGATTTCACGCGGAGACCACTACGTCGATGATTTCGTGAGCGGTCTTGGTGACGTCTTTTTCTTCGACTAGATGCAGGAAAACTCCTTCCAGGGAAGAAGTGCCGATGCGTTCGCGGACCTCGCTCGTCGCTCCGTGGGCGATGACTTGGCCTTTGCGAAGAACGATCAGGTGGGTGCAGACTTTCTCCACCACTTCGAGAATGTGCGAGCAGTAGAAAACGGATTTGCCGCGCGCGCTGAAGGCTTGAATGAGATTCTTGATAATGAGTGCGGACGTGACATCGAGACCGGAGAGAGGCTCGTCGAGAATCAGTAGATCAGGATTGTCCATCAGAGCGGCGATGAGAAGAATGCGCTGGCGCATGCCTTTGGAATAGGAGCCGAGCGAGACGTGGCGATGGGGCCAGAGGGAGAAGAGCTCGAGGAGGGAATTGATTCTGGAGTTCTTGCGAGATTCGGGCATGGCGCGCAGCGTTCCGACCATGTCGAGATATTCCTGGCCGGTGAGATAAGGATAGAGATTGGCTTCTTCGGGGACGTAGCCGAGGCGTTTGCGGTAGGCGGCGAGATCTTTGTGAATGTTCTGCCCGTTGTGAGTGACTTCGCCGTCGGTGGGCTCAAGCAGGCCGGTGAGCATTTTTACCGTGGTGCTTTTTCCGGAACCATTTGGACCCAGGTAGCCGAGAACCTGGCCGGGCTCGAGGGTGAAGGTTACGTTTTGGACGGCGGGAACGGAGCCATAGAATTTGTAGAGTCCCTTGGCTGCGAGCATCAGGCCTTCCTTGCTGCGAGTGGACAAGCTACGGCCGGGGTTTGTGGACAGTTGTTGGACACCGGAGAGTTGGGGGCGGTTCCCATAGGGGTTCGCGATGGCGTTGCCGAAATTCTCAACTTGCACCATATTCGGGCAAGTGCAAACCCTATCAGGTGAAACAGGTTCGGAATGTTATAATCAACCATCGCTTGGCCGGAGAAGCGGATGCCTAGATACGAGATCATCATCTATTGGAGTCAGGCGGACGAAGCGTTTATCGCCGAAGTCCCCGAGCTTCCCGGCTGCGCTGCCGACGGAGAGACCTACAAGGAAGCTCTTGCCAACGTCGAGATCATCATTCAGGAATGGATCGAAACTGCCAAGGAACTCGGCCGTCCCATCCCCGCGCCGCGCGGCCGCCTCGCGTTCGCTTGAGCGCTTAAGCAGAACGGCTCCAAGCACGCGCCCGAAGGGGCTTCTCCGCCGGCTGCGCTGAGCGCGCGTGCCGAACAGGAAAAAAACGAGGTCAAAAGCCGCACGCTTTAAAAACGAAACCCCAAAGGGTGCACCACCCCACCTCGAAGGCCTGGCCCACTCGCCCAGGATATCCAATCAACGGCGCGGCCACCCACCCGTCGGGCAGAACTAGTTCTCGTCCTCAGGTTCGCCGCGGCTGACGGCGACCTGGCCGCGGATTTCCCCCGCACCAAATTGCATGGTGTGAATGTTGGCATAGCCCAGGTGGGCGCGAAGGATCTTCACGAAGCCAGCGAAGTCGCCAGCGGACACGTTTTGCGAGGGCACGGCGACCACGTCAGCTGCGGTGAAGGTGCCGGTCAGCGTACCGCTGTGTCCAGGCCCGTCAGGGCACGCAGCTGGCCGGTTGCCGCCGTTGCAGAAGAACACCACCGGCGTGCCCGTGTTCTGGGGCTGCCCGAAGTGGATGTGTGCCACCTGCGCCGCACCGGTCAACCCCGTCCACGTCAGTGTCCATGATATGGACTGGCCGTCGGCACTCAGCTTGCCGACGAACGTGCCGCTGCCATTGACGAGCTTCGGCGGGACTTCGCCGAACCCCGTGAGCCGCGTGCGGAGCGTGATCACGTCGTCGTCATCGGCACGCACGGTCAGACTTGTAATGTTCGCGGTAGCGAGCGCAAGCAGTGTCGCCAGCAAGGACTTATATACAACGCGCTTCATGGTTTTTCTCCTTCTTTTGATGACTTTGGCAGAATTCTCGGAAGGTGCGGGGTGAAGACAACCCAGCCGGAATTCCCGATCTCGAACCCGTCTTTGCGCGAGACCATACCGCAACCGCCCGTCCCCGTCAATGTAGTTGGACCCAACAGTCAAGGAATTACGCCGGGCGCGGACTTTGCAAAAGTCGTGCAGGCAATGCGTGAAGGAGCAGCCTACGTCAATGTCCACGGCACGCGCTCCCCAGGCGGCGAGATCCGCGGACCGGTGCGCGCAGGGGAGGGAGATGACCAGTAAGTCCGGTTTCAGTTCATGACAAGAAGGCCCCGCTTCGCCGACTGTGTACGAAACTCCGCTGCCCGGCGGTAAATAAATGAGAAGATGCCCTCGCGAAAGCGAGGGCATTTTTTTATGGGCTTTGTGCAGGGAGAAGGTGCGGCAAAGAAGACTCTCCGCCGCGCGCTGGCATGCGTGACGAACAGGTAAAAAAACAAAGTCAAGAGCCGCGCCCTTTGAAAAAGAAACCCCAAAGGGTGCTCGACCCAATTCAAAAGGCTGTCCCACCCGCCCAAGTTGGTTCCGGGATGGAATTGGCCTTACACTCGACGGTCCCCTTGGCTTAAGTAGCGAGCCGGGTGCTCCATGGAAGCAACTGAGACCGCTCCTCAGTACAACACCTATTCCCGATCAGAAGTGAATCCCTGGCTGATTGCGGTGGTCGTGTCGCTGGCTGCGTTCATGGAAGTGCTGGACACCAGCATCGCCAACGTAGCGTTGCCGCACATTGCGGGGGATCTCGGGGCCAGCGGCGACGAGGGCACGTGGGTACTCACTTCCTACCTGGTTTCGAACGCCATCATTCTTCCGATCAGTGGATGGTTCGTGGGCATGCTCGGAAGGAAGCGCTTCTTCATGATTTGCATCGTGGTGTTTACGCTGAGTTCGCTGCTCTGCGGAATCGCCTGGAGCCTGGGATTTCTTTTGCTGGCGCGCGTGCTACAAGGAGCGGGAGGCGGGGGCTTGCAGCCCATGGCGCAAGCCATCCTCGCGGACACCTTTCCGCCGGAGAAGCGCGGGTTGGCATTTTCGCTGTACGGAGTAACGGCGATTGTTGCGCCGTCGATTGGGCCGACGCTCGGGGGATGGATCACGGACAACTACTCCTGGCGCTGGATCTTTTACATCAATCTTCCAGTGGGAGTGATCGCCTTGTTGCTGGTGTACCGGTTGATCGAGGATCCCGCGTACCTCAAGGCGCTCAAGGGGAAGTCGCTACGCGTGGATTACATTGGATTCGGGTTGCTGGCCCTAGGCGTGGGAGCGCTACAAATCCTGCTGGATAAGGGACAAGAGGACGACTGGTTGGGGTCGAATTTCATCGTAACGTTGACCGTGGTCGCCGCGACGTGCCTGATCGCGCTGGTGGTCTACGAGTGGTTTCAGAAGGAGCCGATTGTGGACGTGCGCCTTTTCAAGAATGGAAATTTCGCAACGGCCAACACCATGATGTTCATGGTCGGTGCGATTTCGTTCGCATCCACTGTGCTGATGCCGCAATTCCTGCAAACACTGATGGGGTACACGGCCGAAAAGGCGGGAATCGTGATGTCCGCCGCCGCCGCGGTCCTGCTCATGGAGTTGCCGCTGGTCGGGCAACTGACAACCCGATTTCAAGCGCGCCGCCTGATCGCGTTCGGCTGGCTGGCGTTGATGTGTACAATGTATCTATCCACGAAGAGAATCGACCTGCAAATGAGTTTCGGCGCGGCAACCTGGCTGCGCATCCTGCAGTATGTGCCGCTGGGATTCATCTTCATTCCCTCCTCGACGGCGGCGTACGCGGGCATCGCGCCGGAGAAGAATAATGCCGTTGCGGGCCTGGTGAACTTCATGCGCAACATCGGGAGCAGCGTGGGAACGTCCGTGGTGACCACGATACTTGCGCGGCGTTCCCAGTTTCATCAAGGAAGACTGGCGGAGCAAGCAACGCCGCTGAATCCCAACTTTCAGGCGATGCTCAGCGCCCTGGCACATCAATTGGCGCGGGCGGGGCTGAGCCTGCCGGATGCACAGAGACAGGCTCTCGCGCGCTTCTACGCCAGCGTGCGGGCGCAGGCGTCCGCGCTGGCGTACATTGACACTTACTGGGTGCTTGCCGTTTCCGCCGGATTGATGTTCCTGCTCTCGTTCGCCTTGCGCAAAAACACCCCGCGTGGGGGCGGAAGTGTATCCCTTCATTGAGATGGGAGGGTGGGCACCGGTGGGGCTTCCAGCGCCTGGCGGGTCTCGAAATTCGCCGCTACAGCTAGGGCAGGTTCGTCTGAGAACTCTGAGATCCTCCACGAAACGGGCGGCACCGTGTCGCCTGTCGGCTGGCCAGTCTGAACACTGGCCACTACAACGGTGACGCGGACGAGCGGCGGCGCCAGAAGAGGTAGGCGGGGAGGCCTAGGATGAAGAGAATGATGGCGATTTTGAGATGGATGAATTGGGCGGGGTCGTGGAAGGCGAGGTAGATGGCGTTGGCTACTATGGCGGCGGCGGCTAGGACGAAGACTAAGGGGGTCCACGGATAACCGGGAACGCGGTAGGGGATTGGTTTGCCTTGGGTGGCGCGGCGGATGGGGAAGATTGCGGCGGCGCCTAGGCCGTAGAAAATCCAGCCGATGAAGATTACGCCGCCGATTAGTTCGGCGAATTTGCCGGCGCTGGCCAGGACTGCGGACCAGACGCCGAGGGTGACGACGGCGTTCGCTGGGGTGTGGAAGCGCGGGTGGACCTCGGCTAATTTTTTGAAGAAGAGATTGTCGTTGGCCATGGCGTAGAAGACGCGGGGGGCGGTCAGGACTACGCTGTTGGCGGCGCTGAAGGTGGAGATGAGGATGGTGCAGGCGATGGCGCGTCCGGCCCAGGGTCCGAGGACGGCGGT
>WNFH01000808.1_pt1 | contig 22326 bp, 16 predicted proteins | sample 5400411 | NCBI WGS metagenome assembly WNFH01 (sample SAMN13153347, study PRJNA577476) | soil metagenome | isolation source: 200 cm saprolite under Douglas fir tree site 2 hole 3 | place: USA:California | collected 2015-04-18 | reverse complement strand
TTTGGTGCCTGGTCCTACCCGCAGCAGCTTCATCAATGGGCGATCGTCGGCCCCAACAAGATCAGCTCCTGGACACTGCTGGTCATCATCAGCTTCATCATCGTCGCCGCGCTGAAACAAGCATTTCCGCGGCGGGCCACGGCAGCGGCAGCCGCTCAGCCCGTGGCATCGCCATCCGATTGAAGCCGACCCCGAGGGGGTGGCGGCTGCACGAGGGATGTGTAAAGTTGCGGGCATTGCGTCGAGAGCCGCTCGCCCTGCCGGGCGCCGGCGCTCCGCACCCACCGGGTTCTTTGGAAGGACGACCGCGATGCTTCAAAACCGCCTGCAGCCGGTGCTCGACCCACGCGCGCTGGCGCGCGATCTCTCCAACAAGCTGCTGATCGACGGCGCCATGGTGCCGGCCGCGACCGGCCGCACCTTCCCGGTGATCAGCCCGGCGACGCAGGAGCATGTCGCTGACGCCGCCGAGGGCGCCGCCGGCGATGTCGACATCGCCGTCAAGGCCGCGGCCAAGGCGCAGAAGGCGTGGGCGAAGCTGGCGTCGCGCGAGCGCGGCCGCCTGGTCTATGATTGCGGCCGGCTGCTCAACGACCACGTCGAGGAGATCGCGCGGCTGATCACGCTCGAGACCGGCAAGGCGATCCGCACCGAGAGCCGGGTCGAGGCCGGCGTCTTCGCCGACGTGCTGATCTTCTATGGCGGGCTCGGCTCCGAGATCAAGGGCGAGAGCGTGCCGTTCAAGCCGGGCATGCTCACCATCACACAGCGCGAGGCGATCGGCGTCGTCGGCGCGATCATTCCCTGGAACGTGCCGCTGCTGCTGATGGCGCTCAAGATCGCCCCGGCGCTCGTCGCCGGCAACGCGGTCGTGGTGAAATCGGCCGAGGAGGCGCCGCTGGCGGTGCTGCGGGCGTGCCAGATCATGAACCAGGTGCTGCCGCCGGGCATCCTCAACATCCTCTCCGGCGACGGCCCCGGCTGCGGCGCGCCACTGGTCGCGCATAAGGGCATCGGCAAGGTCACCTTCACCGGCTCGGTCGAGACCGGCAAGCTCGTCTACAGGATGGCGTCCGACAAGCTCATCCCGGTGACGCTCGAGCTCGGCGGCAAGAGCCCGATGATCGTCATGGGCGACGCCGACATCGACAAGGCGGTGGACGGCGCCGTCATCGGCATGCGCTTCACGCGCCAGGGCCAGAGCTGCACCGCCGCGAGCCGCATCTTCGTCCAGGACGCGCTCCACGACGCTTTCATCCAGAAGCTCAAGGCCAAGGTCGACGCCATGAAGATGGGCGACCCCTTGGACGAGGCGACCGATATCGGCGCGATCATCTCGAAGCAGCAATTCGACAAGGTGAAGAACTACATCAAGATCGGCGAGGAGACGCCGGGCGCCAAGGCGCTGCGCTGCTCTTCCATGCCGGCCGACCGGAAGCTGGCGCAGGGATATTTTGTGCAGCCGGTGATCTTTACCGGCATCGCCAACGACAACAAGCTCTGCCGCGAGGAGATCTTCGGCCCGGTCACCTGCGTCATCCGCTTCAAGGATTACGAGGAGGCGATCCGCCAGGCCAATGACAGCGATTACGGGCTCGCCGCGACGATCTGGACGCGCGACTTGAAGACCGCGCTCGACGCCACGCAGCGGCTCGAGGCCGGGCTCGTCCAGGTCAACCAGAACCTCGTCGTGCAGGCCAACATGTCCTATGGCGGCGTCAAGCAGTCCGGGCTCGGCAAGGAGGCCTCGCTCGAATCGATGCTGGAGCATTTCACGCAGAAGAAGACCATCATCCTCAATCTCGGTTGAGCCGGGCGCGTGCTCGGCGGTTTTCTCTGGCTGCGCTCGTCGCTGCCCCAGGAGGAGGGCCGCCTCGTCCTGCCCGGGCTTGTCGCCGAGGCGCGCATCACCCGCGACGAGCACGGCATTCCCACCATCGCCGCGACGAGCGATCGCGACGCCGCTTTTGCGCTGGGCTTCGTCCATGCCCAGGATCGCCTGTTCCAGATGGACACGATGCGCCGCTACGGCGCCGGGCGGCTCTCTGAATGGTTCGGCGCCGCCACGCTGCGCGCGGACCGCTTCACCCGCACGCTCGGCCTCTATCGCGCCGCCGAGCAGCAATATGCGTTGCTTACGCCCGAACTGCGCGCGGCGCTCGACGCCTACGCCGCCGGCGTCAACGCCTATCTGGCGCGCCGCCAAGGTGCGCTGCCGCCCGAATACCAGCTGCTGCGCGCGGCGCCCGAGCCGTGGCGGCCGGCCGACACGCTGGTCTGGGGCAAGCTCATGGATCTGCAGCTCGCCGGCAATTTCCGCAGCGAGCTGCTGCATGCGCGGCTCGCGCAGCATCTCTCGCCCGAGGAGCTGGCGATACTCTATCCGCCCTACCCGCATGACGCCCCGGTGGCCTTGGGCGGCGCCTCCGCGTCGCTCGAGGGCCTGCCGCTCGACGCCATTTACGCCAGCCTGCCGGGGCTGGTCGGCCCCACCTTCGCCTCGAACAACTGGGTGGTCGACGGCATGCATTCGGTTTCCGGCAAGCCGCTGTTGGCCAACGACCCGCATCTCGGCTTTAGCGCGCCGAGCGTCTGGTATTTGGCGCGGATCGAGACGCCCGGCGCTCGACTCGACGGCGTGACCGCGCCGGGCGGTCCCTTCATCATCATCGGCCACAACGCGAAGATCGCCTGGGGCTTCACCACCACCGGCGGCGACGTCGAAGATCTCTTCGTCGAGCGCGTCGACCCCGACGACCCGACACGCTACCTCACGCCCGAGGGACCGCAGCCCTTCGCCACGCGCCAGGAGGAGATCCGCGTCCGCGACGCGGAACCCGTCGCCATCACCGTGCGCGCGACGCGCCACGGCCCGGTGATCTCCGATCTCGGCGGCGGCTACGTAGGGGCCGCTGCGGCGGGAACCGTGCTGGCGCTGCAGGCGACGTGGCTCATGGACGACGACCGTTCGCCCAACGCGCTCTGGGCGATGAACCGCGCCGACGACTGGCAGGAGTTCCGCGACGCGCTCAAGGACTTCGTGGCACCGCAGCAGAACATCGTCTATGCCGATGTCGACGGCCATATCGGCTTCATCGCCCCGGCGCGCGTGCCGATCCGCGCCCAGGGCGACGGTTGGATGCCAGCCCCGGGTTGGAGCGGCGACTACGAATGGACCGGCTTCATCCCGTTCGATGAGCTGCCGCAGGCGCTCGACCCGCCGGGCGGCCGCATCGTCAGCGCCAACAACAAGATCGTGCCGGAGAGCTACCCCTATTTCCTCGGCCGCGGCTGGGACCTGCCCAACCGCGCGCAACGCATCAACGATCTGCTCGACGCCGCGCCCAGGCAGTCGCCGGAGACCTCGGCCGCGATCCAGGCGGATACGCTGTCGCCGATGGCGAAGGACCTGCTGCCGTTGATGCTGCAGCAGGTCCGGCCGGCATCGAAGCAGGCGGCAGAGGCGCTCGAGCGGCTCAAATCGTGGGACCGGCGCATGGATCGCGACCAGACCGCGCCGCTGCTCTTCGCGGCATGGCTGCGCGCGTTCAATCGCGCCGTGCTCGCGGACAAGCTTGGCAGCGCCTTCGACGATTATTGGGGCATGCATCCCGAATTCGTCCGCCTGATCCTGACCGAGCATCCGGAATGGTGCGAGGAGCCCGCGGAAGGTGTCGCGAGCTGCGCGCCGCAGCTGTCATCGGCGCTCGAGCAGGCGCTCGCCGAGCTGCGCCAGCGCTACGGCGACGACCTCAACGGCTGGCAGTGGGGCCGCGCGCATGAGGCGCAATTCGTGAACCAGTTGTGGGCCAAGGTGCCGCTGATCGGCGGCCTGATCGCGCTCGGCATCCCCGCCGATGGCGGCTACGACACCGTCAATCGCGGCGCCACGCCGGTCGCCAGCCCCGATGATCCCTATGCCGACATCCACGGCTCGACCTTGCGCATGATCGTCGATCTCTCGGACATCGCCGCCAGCCGCTTCATGATCACGCCGGGACAGTCGGGCAACCCGCTCTCCCCGCATTACGGCGACCTGATGCAGTCCTGGCGCGACGTCACCTATTTGACGCTCGGCACAGCCGCGCCCGCCCATACGCTCGTGCTGGCGCCGCCATGACCACGCCCGCGCCGAACCTGCCCCTCTCGCTCGCCGATATCAGGGCCGCCGCCGCCGCCATTGCCGGTGCCGTGCTGCACACGCCCGCCGTCGCGGCGCCGGCGCTGACCGAGCTTGCCGGCGCCGAGATCGTGCTCAAGCTCGAGACGCTGCATCCGACCGGCTCGTTCAAGGAGCGCGGCGCGCTCGCCAAGCTGCTGGGCCTCGATGCGGCGGAGTGCAAGGCGGGCGTCATCGCCATGTCCGCCGGCAATCACGCGCAGAGCCTCGCTTACCACGCACGCCGCCTCGGCATTCCCGCGACCATCGTCATGCCGGAGGCGACGCCTTTCACGAAGGTCGAGCGCACCGAGGCTTATGGCGCGCGTGTCGTGCTGCGCGGTGCCGGCCTCACCGAGGCGCGCCACGCCGCCGCCGCGATCGCCGCGGCGGAACGGCTGACGCTGGTCCATCCCTATGACGATGCGTTGGTCATCGCCGGCCAGGGCACGGCGGGGCTGGAGCTGCTGGCCGACCGTCCCGAGCTCGACGTCATCGTCGTGCCGATCGGTGGCGGCGGCCTCATTGCGGGGATCGCGACCGCGGCCAAGGCGCTCAAGCCGACGATCGAGATCATCGGCGTCCAATGCGCGCTCTATCCGTCGATGCTGCACGCGCTGGGCCGCGGCGCCGCGCCGATCGGCGGCCCGACGCTCGCCGAGGGCATTGCCGTCAAGGAGCCCGGCCGGCTCACCCAACCCATCATCGCCGCGCTGGTCGACGACATTCTGCTGGCCGACGAGCCTGCGCTCGAGCGCGCCGTCGCCGTACTGCTCGACATCGAGAAAATCGTCGTCGAGGGCGCCGGCGCCGCGCCGCTGGCCGCGCTGCTGCGCCACGCCGAGCGCTTCCGCGGCCGGCGCGTGGGCCTCGTCCTCTCCGGCGGCAACATCGACGCGCGGCTGCTCGCCTCGATCCTGCAGCGCGGGCTGGTGCGCGCCGGCCGGCTGGTGCGGCTCCGGATCGAGATCACCGACAGTCCCGGCGCCCTCGCGAAGATCGCCGGCATCATCGGCGAGAAGGGCGGCAACATCGTCGAGATCTACCATCACCGCTTGTTCCACGACGTGTCGGTGAAGCTCGCGGAGGTTGAAGCCGTGGTCGAGACGCGCAACCCCGGCCATGTCGGCGAGGTCATCGGTTCCTTGATCGCCGCAGGATTCCCGACGCGGCAGCTCTCCAGCACCGCCCTCGACGGCAGCGACTAGCCTGTCGCGCCCGCGGCGAAACGCCGCAGCGCAAAGCAAAGAATTGGCGCGCCCGGCGAATTGGCGGCGAACACGCTCGGCAACTTCTCTACCGCCGAGCGCTCGATGACGCCGCTGAGGCGAATGTCGGCGGCGCAGCCAGCGGCCCGCGCGAACCGCGCCTGAGCGCCACGGTTACGCGCGCCGCTTCACCGCAAATGAATCCGGCGCCTAGGGAAAAAAAACCAGGGGTCACCCGTTGATGAGGGGTGATCACGGCCACGCCCTGAGCCTTCAAATAAAATACCCGCATGCCCAACGCGCACCAACCCAGTGGAACGCGATGCATAACGTTGCGTCGATGAGCAAGCCTATCGCCCTGATCGCGCGCTATCTGTGGCGCCACCGCATCGCGCACGCCCTCGTCATCCTCGCCATTCTCGGCGCCGTCGCCGCATCGGTCGCCGCACGTTATTCGATGAAGTTCATCGTCGACGCCATGACCGAGGATCGCGCTCATCTCGCCGGCGTGTGGCAGGCCGTCCTCATTTTCACCGCCTGCGTCGGCGCCGACAATGTGCTGTGGCGCGTCGCCGGCTGGGCCGGCGCCGGCGCCTTCCCCGCCATCGGCGCCGAGCTGCGCCTCGATCTCTTCAGCCATCTGCTCGGACAATCCAACCGCTACTTCAACGAGCGCTTCTCGGGCGCGCTGGCGGGCCGCGTCTCGACCGCAGCCAACGGCGTGTTCACCTTGGAAAACACCTTCACCTGGAACGTGTTGCCGGCGGCTGCGGCGACGCTGGGCGCGGTCATCGGCCTCGGCACCGTGCGCTGGGAGATCGCCGCCGCGCTCGCCGTGGCGGCGGCAGCCATTGCGCTCGGCATTGCCTATGCCGCAGCGCGCGGCGGCCCGCTCAATCACGCCTTTGCCGAGCGCGCCGCCGAGGTCAGCGGCGAGATCGTCGACGCCGTCACCAATCACAGCATCGTCCGCGTCTTTGCCAACCGCGCGCGCGAGACGGCGCGCCTCAAGCAAGCGCTTGCCGCCGAAAACGAGGCGCACCGCCGCGCGCTGATCTACATCGAGCGCCTGCGCCTCGCCCATGCGATCGCCGTATGGGTGGTCAGCGGCGCCGTGCTCGCCTGGGCCGTCAAGCTCTGGGCGGCCGGCACGATCACCAGCGGCGACGTCGTGGTGTGCGGCTCCTTCGCGCTGGCGCTGCTCCAGGCGTCGCGCGACCTCGCCGTGGCGCTGGTGGAGGTAAGCCACCATTGGAGCCGCGTCGCCGAAGCCGTGGCGACGCTCACCGTCCCGCACGACATGGCCGACGATCGCGCGGCGACGAGCTTCCGCTGCAACGGCGGCATGATCGTGTTCGACAACGTCTCGTTCGGCCACGAGCACGGCCACGTCACGCTCGACGGCGTCAGCCTGCGCATCACCGCCGGGCAGAGCGTCGGCGTGGTCGGACCGTCCGGCGCCGGCAAGAGCACCCTTCTCGCCCTGCTGCAGCGGCTCTATCCGACGAGAAGCGGGCGGATTCTGATCGACGGCCAGGACATCGCGGCGCTGCGCCAGGACAGCCTGCGTCGCGCCATCGCCCTCGTGCCGCAGGACATCTCGCTCTTCCACCGCTCTATTCTCGAGAACATCCGCTACGGGCGCCCCGACGCGACCGACGCGGAAGTCATGGCCGCCGCCCGCGCCGCGCGCTGCGAGGATTTCATCGCGCGCCTGCCCGAAGGCTACGCGACGCTGGTCGGCGAGCGCGGCGTGCGCCTTTCGGTCGGGCAGAAGCAGCGCGTCGCCATCGCGCGCGCGCTGCTCGCGGACGCGCCGATCATCCTGCTCGACGAGGCGACTTCGGCCTTGGACACGGAGTCGGAGGTCGCCGTCCAGCAAGCGCTGTCCGAGCTGATGCGCGGCCGCACCATCCTCGCCGTGGCGCACCGCCTGTCGACCATCGCCGCCTTCGACCGCGTCATCGTGATCGACGAAGGCCGCATCATCGAGGACGGCCCGCCCGCGCAACTGCGCCACCGCCGCGGCACCTTCGCACGGTTATGGCAGGCACAGACCGACGAATCCGCCCGTGACGCCATGACCGAAGAATGGTGGTCGCGTCTGCCGCCGCCCGACCATGCGGCAGCGCCGAAAGCGGCGGTGAACTCAGCGAGGAGATAGCAAATATGCGGATTGCGCAGGTTGCGCCTTTGGGAGAAAGCGTTCCACCGCGAAAATATGGCGGCACCGAGCGCATCGTCTCGTACCTGACCGAAGCGCTCGTCGAGCAGGGCCATGAGGTGACGCTCTATGCGTCGGGCGGCTCGCTGAGCGCCGCGCGGCTTTGCGTCTCCTATCCGCGCCCGCTGCGCGAATTGCCGGGGCATCCCGACCTCGAGCTCATCTACCGCCATGTCATGGCCGAGGTGCGTGCGGCGTCGGCGCATTACGACATCATCCATTTCCACACCGGCTGGTTCGAGTTCCCGTTCTTCACCCAGGCCGATGCGCCCTGCCTCACCACCTTGCACGGGCGGCTCAACATCCCCGAGGTGCAGGCGCGGCTGCGCGCCCACAGCTCCTTCCCGCTGGTGTCGATCTCCAACGCGCAGCGCGTGCCCGTGCCCGAAGCCAATTGGGTCGGCACCATCTACCACGGCATTCCCGATCGCGGCATCGCCCCGCGCGCCGGCGGCGACTATCTGGTGTTCCTCGGCCGCATCTCGCCGGAGAAGCGGCCCGACCTCGCCATCGAGATCGCCCGGCGCGCCGGGCTGCCGATCAAGGTCGCGGCCAAGGTCGACCAGGTCGACCAGGCCTATTTCGACACCACCATCCGCCCGCTGCTGGCGCTGCCGGGCGTCGATTTCCTGGGCGAGCTCGACGATGCCGAGAAGAGCGAGCTGCTGGCCGGCGCCAAGGCCCTGCTCTTCCCGATCGACTGGCCCGAGCCCTTCGGCCTGGCGATGATCGAGGCGATGGCCTGCGGCGCGCCGGTCATCGCGTTCCGCCGCGGCTCGGTTCCCGAAGTGGTCGACGAGGGCGTCACCGGCTTCATCGTCGACGACGTGGCCGGCGCCGTCGCCGCGCTCGGGCGCATCGACCAGCTCGACCGCCGCACCGTCCGCGCCAGTTTCCTGCGGCGCTTCTCGATCGCGCGCATGGTGCGGGACTATGTCGAGGTCTACGAGCAGCTGATCGAGCGGCCGGCCGCCCAGCGTGCCCTGTCTTATGGGAGGAACGCATAGCTTGCGCCTTGCCGCCCCCGGCGCCCCGGCGTAGGAAGGGGCATGGCGGCGCGCACGCCGCGCCGCGGGAGGCGCCATGGTCGTCCACCGCAACGTGCTCGACTCGATCGGCAACACGCCGCTGGTCGAGCTGACCCGCTTCGACACCGGCCCGTGCCGCCTCTTCGCCAAGCTCGAGAACCAGAACCCCGCCGGATCGATCAAGGACCGCATCGGCCTGTCGCTCATCGAGGCGGCCGAGCGCGACGGCAAGATCGGCCCGGGCGGCACGCTGATCGAGGCGACCGCCGGCAATACCGGCCTCGGGCTGGCGCTGGTCGCGGCGCAAAAAGGCTACCGCCTCATCCTCGTCATCCCCGACAAGATGAGCCAAGAGAAGGTATTGCATCTCAAAGCCTTGGGCGCCGAGGTTCGGATCACGCGCTCGGATGTCGGCAAGGGACACCCGGATTACTACCAGGACATGGCGGAGCGGCTGGCACGCGAGATGGGCGCGTTCTACGTCAACCAGTTCGCCAATCCCGCCAATCCGCTGGCGCACGAAACCACCACGGCGCCTGAGATCTGGCAGCAGACGACGCATCAGCTCGACGCCGTCGTCGTCGGTGTCGGCTCGGGCGGGACGCTCACGGGCCTCGCGCGCTTCTTCGCGCGGGTCGCACCCCAGGTCGAGATGGTGCTGGCCGATCCCGAAGGCTCCATCCTGGCGCCGCTGGTCAATACCGGCCGCACCGTGGCGGCGGGATCCTGGCTCATCGAGGGCATCGGCGAGGATTTCATCCCGCCCGTTTGCGAGCTCGAGCATGTGCGGACCGCCTATTCGATCAGCGACCGCGACAGCTTCGCCGCGGCGCGCGAGCTGCTGCGCCGCGAAGGGATCCTCGGCGGCTCCTCCAGCGGCACGCTGCTCGCCGCGGCGCTGCGCTATTGCCGCGCGCAGACCAAGCCGAAGCGTGTCGTCACCTTCGTCTGCGACAGCGGCAACAAGTACCTGTCGAAGATGTACAACGACTTCTGGATGTTCGATCAGGGGCTGCTCGACCGCGCCGAGCAGGGCGATTTGACCGACCTCATCGCCCGCCGCCACGCCGAGGGCAGCGTCGTCACCGTGACGCCCGAGGACACGCTCGCCACCGTCCACCGCCGCATGAAGCTCTACGAGGTGTCGCAGCTCCCGGTGCTCGAGGACGAACGGCTCGTCGGCATCATCGACGAATCGGATCTGCTGGTCGCCACCAACGCCGACCCGACGGCCTTTGCCGAGCCGGTGCGCCGCGCCATGGTGAGCAAGGTCGAGACCATCGCTCCCGACGCGCCGCTCGCCGCCCTGCTGCCGATCTTCGCCAAGGACCATGTCGCCGTGCTCGAGAAGGACGGCAGGTTCGTCGGCCTCGTCACCCGCATCGACTTCATCAACCATCTGCGCCGCCGCATGCGCTGACGCGCAAGGAACCCTCCGCATGGCCCAGAAGCAGAGCAACCGCCGCGGCTTCGCGACGCGCGGCATCCATGCCGGCCAGGCGCCGGACCCGACCACCGGCGCCATCATGATGCCGATCTACGCCACCTCGACCTATGTCCAGTCGAGCCCCGGCGTGCACAAGGGCTACGAGTACTCGCGCACGCAGAACCCGACGCGCATGGCCTATGAGCGCTGCATCGCCGATCTCGAGAGCGGCACGCGGGGCTACGCCTTTGCCTCGGGCATGGCGGCGACGGCGACGCTGCTCGAGCTCCTCGATCAGGGTGCCCACGTCGTCGCCTCCGACGATCTCTATGGCGGGACATACCGCCTGTTCAGCCGCGTCCGCCAGCGCTCGGCAGGGCTCTCCGCCGATTACGTCGATATGCGCGATCGCGCCGCGCTCGAAGCGGCGATCCGGCCGGAGACGCGCATGATCTGGGTCGAGACGCCGTCGAACCCGATGCTGAAGCTGGTCGACCTCGCCATGGTCGCCGAGCTCGGGCGCCGGCGCGGCGTCGTCACCGTCGCCGACAACACCTTCGCCAGCCCCTATGTGCAGCGCCCGCTGGAGCTGGGATTCGACCTCGTCATGCATTCCGCGACCAAGTACTTGAACGGCCATTCCGACATGGTCGGCGGCGTCGTCGTGGTCGGCGAGGACGCGGCGCTCGCCGACCGGCTCGCCTTCCTGCACAACGCGGTGGGCGCCGTCGCCGGCCCCTTCGACAGCTTCCTCGCGCTGCGCGGGCTGAAGACGCTGGCGCTGCGCATGGAGCGGCATTGCGCCAACGCGCAAGCCGTCGCCGAGCATCTCGCGCGCCATCGCCACGTCGCGCGCGTGCATTACCCCGGCCTCGCCAGCCACCAGCAGCACGCGCTGGCGCGCCGCCAGATGCACCTCTATGGCGGCATGGTGACGATCGAGCTCAAGGGCGGGCTCGCCGAGGCGCGGCGCTTTCTGGAGCGCGTCGAGATCTTCGCGCTGGCCGAGAGCCTGGGCGGCGTCGAGAGCCTGATCGAGCATCCCGCGATCATGACGCATGCCTCGCTGCCGCAAGAGCAGCGCCAGGCGCTCGGCATCGGCGACACGCTCATCCGGCTCTCCGTCGGCGTCGAGGATCTCGACGATTTGCTCGCCGACCTCGATCGCGCGCTGCGCTAGTCCGCACATGCGGCGGAGCTCTCCGCCGACCGCGCCAATGCGAGTCGCCGCGAATTCATCGCCGACGGGCTGCCGGCGGGGCGGATCGAGCGCGTCGCCGGCCTCGCCGAGCGCGGTCCGCTGGTGGCGGACGACCCGATCTCGCCGCGCAACCGCCGCATCCGTATTGTCTTGCTGCGCGAGGCCAAGGAAGCGCCGCCGCAGGCCATCCGGCGATGATCGCCGCCTTGGCCCTGGCGCGGCGTGGGGCAACTCGGCCATAATCGGCTGGAGCGCACGGGCCAGTCGGTTGGGGATGATGGAACGATGCCCGAAGGCCATGGGCGAGTGACGCGACACACGACGGCGGAAGCGGCACGCCCAGCGGACGCCGCCCCCTCGCCCTTCGTCCCGCCGCAGCATTTCTACCGCACCGCCGCGCTCGGCTGCCCTTACGTCCCCGGCCGCACCGAGCGCAAGCTCATCACCGAGCTCGCCGGGCATGACGCGATGAGCTTCTACAACGCCCTCTCCCGCGCCGGCTTCCGCCGCAGCCATCATCTGGCCTACCGGCCGGCCTGCGCCGGCTGCTCGGCCTGCGTGCCCGTCCGCATCCCCGTCGCCGCCTTCGCCGCCACGCGCTCATTGCGCCGCGTCGAGCGCATCAACCGCGATCTCGCCGTGCACGTGGCCGAGCCGCGCGCCACGATCGAGCACTACCGGATATTCACGCGCTACCAGCGCCTGCGCCACACCGACAGCGACATGGCGTCGATGACCTTCGGCGATTTCCGGGCGATGATCGAGGACAGCCCGGTGATGAGCCGGCTGGTCGAGCTGCGCGCCGCCGACGGCGCCTTGCTCGGCGCCTGCCTCGTCGACGTGCTCGATGACGGGCTCTCCGCCGTCTACAGCTTCTTCGATCCCGACCAGGGACGGCGCAGCCTCGGCACCTTCCTCGTGGTGGCGCTGGTCGATGAAGGCCGGCGCCTCGCCTTGCCCCACGTCTATCTCGGCTACTGGATCGCCGAGAGCCCGAAGATGGCCTACAAGGCGCGCTTCCATCCGCTCGAAGGGCTCGGTCCCGAGGGCTGGCGCCGCCTCGACCCCTGACCGGCGGCCCGGGTCGCCGCCGACTTGCACCCTGCCCTCTCGATCATCGTCTTCACCACCGCCTCGGGCGCCGGCTACGGGCTCCTGTTCTGGCTCGGCCTGCTCGGCGCCGCCGGCGCGCTGCCGCCCGGGCGCGGCTTCGGCATCGCCGCCTTTGCGCTGGCGCTCGGCGCGGTGACCGGCGGCCTCCTCGCCTCGACATGGCATCTCGGCCATCCCGAGCGCGCCTGGCGGGCGCTCGGGGAATGGCGCTCGTCCTGGCTCTCGCGCGAGGGCGTGGCGGCGCTGGCGACCTACGCGCCCGCCGGGCTCTTCGCGATCGGCTGGGTCTTCCTCGGCACGACCGGCGGCCTGTGGTCGGGCGCGGGCCTGCTCGCCGCGCTGGGCGCGCTGGCGACCGTCTACTGCACGGCGCAGATCTACCGCTCGCTGGCACCTATCCAGCGCTGGCACAACGGCTGGGTGGTGCCCAACTACCTGGCGCTGGCGGCGATGACCGGGGCGCTGTGGCTCGCCGCGCTGACCGCGCTGTTCGGGTGGGAACGCCCGCTCGTCGCGGCGATTGCGCTCGCCGCCATCGCCGTCGCGGCGCCGCTCAAGCTGGGGTATTGGCGCTTCATCGATCGCAGCGGCAGCGCCAGCACGGCCGCCTCGGCGACCGGGCTCGGCCGCTTCGGCGAGGTGCGACTGTTCGAGGCGCCGCACAGCAGCGACAACTATCTCTTGAAGGAGATGGGCTTCCGCATCGCCCGCAAGCACGCGGGCCGGCTGCGCCGCATCGCCCTCGTCTCGGCCTTCGCCGCGCCGCTCGCGCTGACGCTGCTCGGCCTCGGCCTGGGCGGCTGGCCCGGCGCCGCGGCGGCGCTGCTCGCCGCGGCGCTGGCTCAGCTCGGCGTCTTCATCGAGCGCTGGCTGTTCTTCGCCGAGGCCCGGCACACGGTCATGCTCTATTACGGCGCGCCCAGCGCGTGACGGGCGGTGTCTTTCCCGCGGCCGCCGGGGGTGCTACCCATGAGCGGGAACCCGGTTCGACTCAGCTCCAAGGAAGGCACCCCCTTGTCCGACGACCTGCTCTACGAAATCCGCGACGGCATCGCGCGCGTCACCTTCAACCGCCCGCAATCGCGCAATGCCCTCACCTTCGACATGTATGAGGGCCTCGCCAGCGTCTGCGGCAAGGTCAACGCCGACCGCTCGGTCAAGGCGCTGCTCATCACCGGCGCCGGCGACAAGGCCTTCGCCGCCGGCACCGACATCTCGCAGTTCCGCGCCTTCAAGACGCCGGAGGACGCGCTCGCCTACGAGGCGCGCATCGACCGCGTCGTGGGATCGGTCGAGGAGTGCCGCGTCCCCGTCATCGCCGCCATCGCCGGCGCCTGCACCGGCGGCGGCGCCGGCATCGCCGCGGCTTGCGATCTGCGCATCGCCGCCGCCAATGCGCGCTTCGGCTTCCCCATCGCGCGCACGCTCGGCAACTGCCTCTCCATGGGCAATCTGTCGCGCCTCGCTTCGCTCATCGGCATCGCCCGCGCCAAGGAGATCATCTTCACCGCGCGCCTCGTCGAGGCGGCGGAGGCGCTCGGCCTCGGCCTCGTCAGCGAGGTGCTGCCGGATCACGCCGCGCTCATGGCGCGCGCCGACGCGCTGGCGAAGCTCGTCGCCGGCCATGCGCCACTCACGCTCCAGGCCACCAAGGAGGCGCTGCGGCGGCTGCGCCCGAAGCTCCCGGCGTCCGAGGGCGAGGACCTCATCCTCATGTGCTACATGAGCCGGGATTTCCGCGAAGGCATGGACGCCTTCCTCGACAAGCGCCCGCCGCAATGGAAGGGCGAGTAGCGCGCACGACCGGCAGAGCGCCGCCCGTCACTCCTGCGCTGCCGCCGCGACGTGCCGGGGAAGTCGCGGTGCCGTCGGCGCCAGCTGCGCCGCCCGCTCCTTGACCATCTTGTCCATCGCGTTTTCCGACTGCTTCAGCAGCATGAAGCCGTCGCCGGTCAGCTCGACGACATCGACGGAATGTGACGATGTCGTCACGTGATTATCCGCGTCGACGATATCCTCGAACTCCCGGCTGGTGACGCGCGCCGTCGTGCGGCCGGCGTCGAGGACAATGCCGACGATCTCGCGCTTGTGGCGATAGCTATTGACGGCCGCCGACAACGCTTCGAGCGACTGCATGAACTCCGCCACGGTATCTGTCTTCGGTTCTAAACGGCCTTCCGCGGCATTGGTCGATGTCAGGGTCCAGTCGCTCGCGAGATAGAGCCGCAGAGCATCGGTTTCCTGGTGCTCGAAGAGCCAATCCAGCCGATCGACGAACTGGACGACGAAATCGCGATCGAGCTTGGCCTTTTGGCGCCCCTTTGATTCGTATGTGCGCCAGACGCCGTCCTTCTTGGCGAAGGTAAAGTCATGCGAGCTGCCTTTAGGCTGGCTTGCGGTGATGACGGCAGTCTCGTATTTGCCGCGCTCCGCCTCGGGGACGAAGCGCTGCCAAATCTCGTCGGCTTCCTTGCGCTGCGCCGTTTCGTCCGTCGCAGGAATCTTGGATCGATACTTGAGAGCCAATGCCGGCCGTCCTTGGCTCGACGGCATCGGCCCGACTGTCAGGATCTCGACCGACTTGCCGGAACCAAGCTTCAAAGACTGGCCGGCAACAGCCGGGGACGCCATCGCGAGAAGAATCGCGACCGCCAGCCCCCACAGGGATTGCGTATTCATCGGACGCCCCCTTCCCTTGCGACCAGGAGCGAACAGTAGGTATCCTTGTTTAACTTAGCGTTACCGCTTCCGTCGGCCTACTCCGCCGCCACGGCGCGGCGGCCGAGGTGGCGCAGGCAGCGGTCGATCCACTGCTTGGTGAGCTTCTCCTGCGCCGCGTTCTGGCCGAGGCGCTCGTGCAGCACCGCGAAATCGACCTGGTCGAGCGGCTGGTCCTGGTTGAAGCAGGAGAACACCACCCTCTCCTCGCCCGTCGCCGGATCGTGCTGCACCTGCAGGCACTGGGCGCAAATCTCCTTCATCATGCATTGCATCGGCGAGTTGATCGAGGCGATTCCGACATGGCCGGGCTTGAGATAGGGCGCGAGCACGCTGCGCCGCGCCAGCGACACCGCCTTCATCATCGCATCGGAGCCGATGACGATGAGCCGGTCGGCGTCGCCGAGCGGGAGCGCCGGCGCGCCCAGCTTGCCCATGCCATAGGCCGCCATGCATTCGACGATGTTGCCGACGCAAGCGCGATCCTGCGGCCGGTTCGGCGTGAAGCCCGGCGCCTCGTCGCAGCACCACACGACGATGTCGGCGGCCTGCTCGATCTCCGCCACCTTGTAGCGGTCGACGAGCTTCTTGTAGCCGGCGAAATAGAGCACCTTGGAGCCGTTGCGCCGGAGCGCGTCGCCGATCGACAGCAGCACGGCGTTGCCGAGCCCGCCGCCGACCAGCGCGACCGTCTCGCCGGCGGGCGTCTCGGTCGGCGTCCCCGTCGGGCCCATCAGGATCACCGGCTCGCCGGGCTCCAAGAGCGTGCAGAGATCGGATGAGCCGCCCATCTCCAGCACGATGGTCGACAGCAGGCCCTTGTCGCGGTCGATCCAGGCGCCGGTGAGTGCCAGTCCCTCCATGGCGAGCGTGGTGCCGTCGACGCGCCGCGCCTCGGTCTCGTAATTCTGCAGGCGATAGAACTGGCCGGGCCGGAAGGCGCGCGCCGCCATCGGTGCGCGCACGACCACCTCGACGATGGTCGGCGTCAGGCGCTCGACCCGCTCGACGGTGGCGCGCAGCTCGTCATTGAGGCGCGCGACGAGATCGGCCGGCTTGGGCGCGCCCGCGCGGCGCCGCGCCAGCATGCGGCTCACCACGGGATAGCCCTGCTTGGCGCCGCCCATCGCCTTGACGACGTTGCCGGCGAAAGAGGGATGGAGATCGCCGAAGAAGCTGATGGCGCGGCCGTCCTCGCGCAGGCTCATCAGCACCTCGACCGCGGCGGGCTTGGCGACGCGCTCGGGCGCAGCCTTCCGGCCCGCCTCGTCATAGGCCTGGAAATAGCGGCCATCGAGGGTGACGTTGGCGGGGTCCTCGCGGCCGAGCACGGTGTTGGGCTGCGTCCCCGCGGCGACCAGGATGCTGCGCGCCGGCAATGTCAGCATCTCGCCGCTGGCGACCAGCTTGCCCGCGGCGTCGTCGAGGCGATGGCGCGACAGCACCAGCGCCGCGGCGTGGCCGTATTGGTCGACCTCGACCGATTCAGGCGCGACGAGCTCGGCGAAGCGGATGCCTTCCTCGAGCGCCTTCGCGACTTCCTCGTGGTTGAGCGTGTAGCTCGGCGCGTCGATGAGGCGGCGGCGATAGGCGATGGTGACGCCGCCCCAGGCATTGAGCAGATCGACCAGCCGCGGCGCCCGGCGCTCGCGCTGGGCCGCGGCGCGCTCGGCGCGGATGGCGCGCGCATGGGCGATGAATTCGTCGGCCTCTTCCGTCTCCTCGGCGTCCCACTCGGCGCGCACCGCCGCCTCGCCGCGCTCGGCGATCAGCGCCTCGTAGCGGCCGAGGAATTTCTCGACCTGCACCGGGTAGTAGGCGAGCGATTCCGTCGCCGTGTCGATCGCGGTCAGGCCGCCGCCGATGACCACGACCGGGAGGCGCACCGTGAGATTGGCGACGCTGTCGGTCTTGGCCGCGCCGGTCAGCTGCAACGCCATGAGGAAATCCGAGGCCTGGCGCACGCCGCGCGCGAGGCCATTCTTCATCGGGATCACCGTCGGCCGCCCGGCGCCGGCGCACAGCGCGATGTGGTCGAAGCCCAGATCGAACGCGCTGTCGACGCCGAGCGTGCCGCCGAAGCGCACGCCGCCGAACATGGTGAACTCGGCCCGGCGCTCCAGCAGCAGCCGGACGAGCTTCAGGAAATTCTTGTCCCAGCGCACGGTGATGCCGTATTCGGCGACGCCGCCGAAGCCCGCCATGACGCGATCGTCGAGCGCCTCGGTGAGCGCCGCGACGTCGCGCACCGGGCGGAACGGGCGCCGCTCGCCATGCCGCCCGATTCCGGCGACGTCCGGCGGCAAGGGCTCGATCTTGAGCCCGTCGACGCCCACCACGGTATGCCCGTCGTTCATCAGGTGGTGCGCGAGCGTGAACCCGGCCGGGCCCAGCCCCACCACCAGCACCTTGTAGCCGCTCTGGGGCCTGGGCAGCGGGCGGCGGATGTCGAGCGGGTTCCAGCGCGTCAGCAGGCCGTAGATCTCGAAGCCCCAGGGCAGGCCCAGCACGTCCTTCAATGTCCGGGTCTCGACCTGGGGTATGTCGACCGGCTCCTGCTTCTGATAGATGCAGGCCTTCATGCAGTCGTTGCAGATGCGGTGCCCGGTCGCCGCCGCCATCGGGTTGTCGATGGCGACGATGGCGAGCGCGCCGACGCTGTTGCCGCGCGCCTTCACCAGGTTCATCTCGGAGATCTTCTCGTCGAGCGGGCAGCCCGCCAGCGTCACGCCGAACACGCTCTTCTGGAAGGCGTTGGTCTTCTTGTCGCGCAGGCCCTTGGCGCAGCTGTCCTTGCCCTGGTTGTGGCACCAGATGCAGTAATTCGCCTGGTCGAGCGCGCCGGTGAGGTCCATGCCCGGATCGGTGAGCGCAAAGCCCTCGCGCCGGCGCCACTGCTCCGGCGGCAGCCGCAGCATGGCGACGCCATGCTCGACCACGGTCTCGACCGGCACGAGATGGTTCGGGTCGAGCTTGTGCGGCACCTTGAAGAGCACGCCGCGGCGATGCTTCCGGCGCCCCTCCGGCGCCAGCGTCGCCCAGGCGGCGTAGCGCGCGGCAAGCGCGAGCGCCGGCGCATGCTCTGTCTCGGCATCGAGCCAGCGCGCCACGTGGCGCGCGTAGCTTTCCTCGCCGAACGGCTCGCCGAAGCGGCGCTCGAGCTCGCGCGCGAGGCCCTCGCCGTCGATCGCCGCGGCGGCTTCTTGCGTCATGCCCTTGACGGCGCGGCGCTGCACGAAGAGGCGCTTCACGGTGTGGATCGGCGCCAGCGCGTCGTGCCGCGCCTGGAGCGCCCGCATCTCCGGCACGATGCCGAAGAGATCGGCGATGAAATCCTCGAGATGCGGCGCGACATCGACCAGCAGATCGGATTCCGCCTTGCGCTCGAGCGCGGCCGGGTCGCGCCGCGCCGTGACCAGCCGATTGTGCAAGGCGACATCGGCGGCTTGGAGATGCGCGATGAAGTGGCCGTCGAGCCGGGCCAGCCCGTCGCGCCGGTAGAGATCCTCGAAGGCGAGGCCATGCCTGAGGACGAGGTCGTTCATCTTGCGCAACTCTCTCCAACGCGCCCGGCGCCGGTCACGGCGCGGGCCGCTCACCCTTCGATCGTCGTGCCGCTGAGCTTGGTCGCTCGCCGGGTCGCCCCGGCCTTCCGCGCCGCACCATGCGCGAATCCGGCGCCTTGTATGATCGGCGCGCGCGCCGCCGTCAACCCGACGCGGCCTGGGGCTATTCCGGCGCTGCGACGCGCCTTCAAGATGTGGGTATAAACCGCTGTCCAGACAAGAAAAGTGCGCAGCCAGGGCGCCGCCTAGGCCCGGTACACCGCATAGGACAGGGGCGTCACCATGAGCGCCAGGTGACAGGCCCGATTCGGGTCGGTCAGCGCGAAGCGCACCGGCACCACGTCGAGGAACGGCCCGTCCTCGAGCGGCGCGCGCTGCGCCTTGAAATAGCGGCCGATGTGGTAGAGCAGCTCATAGGTCGCCGGCACCACCAGATCGTCGCCGGCGATGAGCGGCGCGTCGACGGTGCCTTTGTCGTTGGTCTCGATCGTGCGCAGGTGACGGCGCTCGCCGGCGCCGCGCGGCAAGCGGAACACATCGACGAGCATCCCCTTCGCCGGCGCGCCGCGCAGGGCGTCGATCACCGCGGTGGTGAGGGTTGCGGGCATGGACGGCCTCCTTGGCCGTCGCGGCCGAGTGGATCACCGGTGCCTCAGCCAACGAAGCGGCCGGGAGGAGCGTTCCGGCGGAATCGCCGATGTTCGCGATGGTGTGCCGTCCAATGGGCGGTGCCGCCTTGCGCAACCATATGTTGACCTTGGCAGAGAACAGGTGAACGCTTCGCTGATCGCGCGGCCGGTGTCACGCACGGGCGATCCTTGGCGGAGTTGCGGCCGACGAAACGGCAGAGGTCGGCGGGTGACCTGACGGCCCGCCCAAATGATGCGGATGACGACGATGATGTTCGGACCGCGCGCCGGCGCACAACGCGCCCACCAACAGCCGGGGAAGCCCAAGCCGCCCGGCAATCCGCAAAAGCACCCCGACCACGACGTTCCCCCGCCTATCGAGGATCCTCCTGAGCCGATCCCGACGCCTCCCGAACGCGATGAACCGCCACCGATGAATGTGTCGGCGCGACGGGCGACGCGAAGGGGCTCGGACCGAAGATCGGCAGCGGCGAGCATCCTGGCGCCTTCAGTCGGGAGGCCTGACGCGCGTTGGATATCTCGCATCTTTGGCCAGACGATTTGAAGACATCTCACGACCGGAAGCGCCCAACCAGAGAGCAGAGGCCTCGCTATACTTGCTCGAAGTCATATCGACACTTGCTCAAAGTCATATCGACGCCCATATTACGGATGCGCTTTCCCCCGCGTGTGACCATCGAACGAGCGAGAGGGTCGACCTTGCCTGACGAACGCCCATGGAGCGGGTCTGCCGGTCGGCCGACCGACGATGCTCATAGTGAAAGCCGGCAAGTGAACAGCGCGCGCCATGCGGCCGAGGCTCTATTCAAACCGAAGGAGCGACCTGCGGCGATCGAGCGTCCGCTGCCGGCGACGGATACGCCGCCAGCGACCGATGCGCCGCCATCAAGCGAGCAACCGTCGCAGCGCAAGCCGCGCATCTTGATGAGTTCCAAGGCGGAGCCGGAACCCCGCCCCGAGCCCGCGGCAGCTGTCGCCGCGCCGGAGATCAGCCAGGCCACGACAGAGCGAGCCGCCACCATTCCCGGATCCGAACATCGGCGCATCCGGACCTTGGTCACCTATGGAATGACACCGGAGCAGGTCGCCGGGCTCTATGAGGCCAGCCTCAACGAGGTGAGGCGCATCATCGGCAATCGCGAGGCGCGCAAGAAAGCCTGAGAGCCGGCGTACTTGCCGCGCGCAGGCGAAGGGCCTCATCGCGCGCGCCTCGCCGGAGACCATGGCGAGCCAACGCCTCGCCCGGTTGTGGGGATCTCCAGACGACGCTGCCGATGTGGCGTCGGCTTGCTTAACGGGCCCGCTGCCCCTGCTGCTGCTTGGCCGTCAGCGCGTCATCGATGTCCTTCGCGCGCCGCGCGGCCGGCCGCGTGGCGAGACGTTGCCAATACCGCTCGAAGCCGGGGCGCTTCTCGATCGAGCCGAACTGCAGGCCCCAGCCGATCTGCGACCCGACATAAACATCGGCGGCGGTGAAGCTGTCGCCCAGCAGATAGTCGCCCTGCGACACCGCGCTCTCGAGCGCCTTCATGACATCGGCAAAGCAGCCGTAGCCGACCATGCCCTCGCGCCCCGCCGGCACGACGAAGCCCATCGCCTTGTTGCTCACCGCCGCCTCGACCGGACCGGCGGCGAAGAACATCCAGCGATAATAGGGACCGCGGAGGCGATGGCCTTGCGGCGGCGCCAGACGGGCCTCGGGGAAGGCATCGGCGAGATAGGCGCAGATGGCGGCGGCCTCGGTCACCACCGTATCGCCGTGCCGGATGGCCGGCACTTTCCCCATCGGATTGATCGAGAGATAATCCGGCGCCTTCATCGTCGCGCCGAAGTCGAGCAGCTCGGTGCGATAGGGCTGCCCGATCTCCTCGAGCATCCACCGCACGATCCGGCCGCGCGACATCGGATTGGTATAGAAGACGAGCTCGTCGGTCATTGGGCGGTCCTTCCCGTTGGTCAAACGTTAGCGCGAAATCTCGGCCGCGCGAAACGGTCTTTCCCAGCGTCTTCGCCCGCGGCGCGTACGGGTGCGCGCTCCTAAACGAGCCCGCCATCGATCGGCAAGGTGTGGCCGGTGATCATGGCCTTTAGACCTTTCTGACCCCCACAGCCGCTTTTCGCCGGCCATCGGCATCTCGCCATGTCACAGGATCCTGGTGGCAAAGCGATCGAGCCGCGATCCTTCCCGAAAGAATCCCCATGCCAGCACGGCCGCGACCAGGCCCACGAGGCTGCCGCCGAGGACATCGGTCAGATAGTGGGTGCCGACAAAAATGCGCGACCAGCAGACCAGCAATGCCAGAAGTCCGAAAAGAAGCGTGCGACGGGGCAAGCCATGAAGGGCAAACGCCACGACAATGGCGACCGACGCCGTGGCGTGATCGGACGGAAACGACCAATCCGCGCTCTTGGATATGATCAGGTGGCTGACGCCGGCGTCGTAGGGGCGGACCCGCTGGACGAACAGGATGATAATCTGATTGAGGCCAAGCCCGATCAGAAAGGACAGCCCGGCGGCAATGCAGGTATGCCGGACATGCATCCGATCGGTCTTGCTCCACCATTGGGCGACAACAAGGGCAACGAGGAGCGGAAGGCCGACCTTGGTGGCCATGATCATGATGGAATCCAACGCGGCATTGCTGCCGGCGAAGGAATTGATCCACTCGGTGATAGCCTGATCCATTTATATCGTTTGCTCTCTCTGCATTAACGATCGACTCGAGGCATGCATGAACGAACGCCGCATCCACCAGATTTTTGAGATCAGTGTCCTGCTGAAAGGGGCTCATGCGTTAGTCGAGTGCGTGGGCGGCGTTGTATTGGCCTTCGTCAGCACAAGCGCCATCACAAGTCTGGTCAACGCTCTCACCCAGGAGGAGCTGATCGAAGATCCGAATGACTTTGTCGCAACACATCTCTTGAGCCTAGCGCAGAATTTTACCGTCAGCACCCGGCACTTCTATGCCTTCTATCTCCTCAGCCACGGCGTCATTAAGGTGTTCCTCGTCATCGGTTTGCTTAGAAATAAGC
>WNFH01000661.1_pt1 | contig 22326 bp, 26 predicted proteins | sample 5400411 | NCBI WGS metagenome assembly WNFH01 (sample SAMN13153347, study PRJNA577476) | soil metagenome | isolation source: 200 cm saprolite under Douglas fir tree site 2 hole 3 | place: USA:California | collected 2015-04-18 | reverse complement strand
TTCCTTGCTCCTGTCATTGTGGGACGTGCACGACCAGAGCACTGCAAAACTAATGGACGCGTTCTACAAAAACTACATTGCCGGGCAGGAATTAGCCGCCGCGTTGCAAGCGGCCATGAAGCAGATTCGTGAAGAAAATCCCCACCCGTACTTCTGGGCGCCTTTTGTCCTCGTTGGTAAAGTCACTGAAAATAATAGACTTAATTAGTTTATAGCCTGCCTATATCTTTTGCCCCTCCACTTTCCCTTATGACCTGGGTGAAGTTGCATACACCCACCCGCCGGGGGCGGCGGAGACAGCAACGGGGGAACGGCTATGAAGCATTTTACGACCGAGGAATGGATTGATTTTGTGAATGAGATGACGCCGCATAAGAAGCAGGAAGCCATGCGCAAGCACCTGGCAAGCGGTTGCGAGGGATGCGAGGAAAAATTTGCGCTCTGGCAAAAAGTTCGCAGCACGGCGGCATCCGAGGCCAAATACCAGCCACCGGCGGATGCGGTCCGCATGGTGAAAGCTGAATATGCACCAGCAAGAACGGGCAGTCATGACAGAGAAGCGAAGTCCCTGGTTGAAGTGTTGTTCGACAGCTTTTTGCAGCCGGAAGTTGCTGGAGCAAGGTCAAGGGTCACGGGAGCGAGACAAATGCTGTACCGAGCGGATTCGTTTCAGATCGACCTGCAGATCGAGCCCAAGCCGGGAAGCAACCATGTGGTCGTCACTGGCCAGATGATGGACGTCAGCACTCCGGAAATCGTGAGTCGCGGAGTGCAGATCAAGCTCTCGAATTTTCGCGAAAACGTGATCCACACGGTGACCAATGAATTTGGCGAGTTCCGCTGCGAAATGGACAACTCAGGAGATCTGGAGCTGTCCGTTCCAGGGCGAACAGGGAAGCCCATTAGCATTTCGCTGCGCAACGCACTCGGCGACTGGCCCGGAGGCAGAGCATGAAGGCGGGCAGGAGTTCGAGTTTGCCTCTGTTTGTCGAAATGGTACGCAAGTACCAAGGGCAAATAGCTCCACCGGTTGATACCGAAAGCTCACTCGTACCATTGGCGAGAATGGATGAATTCCCCAGACTATCGGAACATCTCCTCTTGACGGTGGCGGAATGAAAGAAGCAAGAGAACTTGGGAATCCTAGAAGGGACTACTTCATGAAACGCACGCTCCAAGCCCTCGTAATCCTGGCCCTGATGGCCACCGCTGGCGTCCGTCCGGCGGCAGCACAAAATCGCTACATTGTCCGAACCAACGGGGGTCTGAGCTCGGTCCTCAGACTGTGCTTGAGTGCGAACTGCCAGGTGCAAGGGTCGCTGGACGGCCAGGTCGGCCAGACGTTTCTGGTCACTTCCACGGAAAACCTGCTCACCAATCTCCTGAACGGAACCTTGAATCTGCTGGAGAGCTTGCTGGGAATCCAAAGCGTTGAGGCGGACCGGCTGTTGCCGATACCCCTGAAGCCGCTGAATACGATACCGCCAGGGCTGAACGACAACGCTCCAGTAAATTACTACGGTACGGTGGTCTGGCATGGCTACGCCGTGCAGCCCGCAACGCAAATCACCAGGCTGGGCGATGCGCAACGCGGATTTAATGTCAGCGGGACGGGGATTGTGGCGGTCATCGATACCGGCGTCGATACCTCGCACCCTGTTCTTGTTCCCGTGCTGCTCCCTGGTTACGATTTCACCCGGAATCAACCCGGCGCATCCGAATTCCTGGATGTGCCGCAGTTGCAGAGCGGAAATACCGTCCAGGGCAGCCAAGATCAGCAGCCCGTGATTGTCCAGCAATCGAGCGCTGCCATCCTGGATCAGTCTTCGGCTGCCATTCTGGATGGTGGGCCGTATGCTGCCTTTGGTCACGGAACCATGACCACGGGATTGGTGCACCTGGCCGCTCCGAAAGCCAAGATTCTGCCGCTGAAGGCCTTCACTTCGGATGGCACTGGATACCTTTCCAACATCGTCGCGGCCTTGTATTACGCCGTGCAGCATCAAGCCAATGTGGTGAATATGAGCTTCGATGTTTCCAGCCCTTCTTCGGCGCTCAGCCAGGCGGTTGCCTATGCGAACCAGAAGGGTGTGGTTCTGGTGGCAGCAGCGGGAAATGAGAGCACAAGCACAGCTGTCTATCCTGCTGCACTCAAAGGCAACGTAATGGGCATCGCTTCGACCACCGATTGGGACCAGCGCTCTTCCTTTTCGAATTACGGCGCGACCGACGTGTGGATTGCCGCGCCCGGCGAGTACGTCATCAGCACCTTCCCTGGCGGGACCTACGCGAGCGCGTCCGGCACGTCGTTCAGTTCGCCACTGGTTGCAGGCAGCGCGGCTTTGCTTCTGCAAGCCAAACCTTCCCTCCACCAAGCGGATGCGGCCAACGCGTTTTCGCATGCCATCCGGCTCACGCCGGACCTGAATCACGGACGCCTGGACGTCTATCAGGCGCTTTCGGCGTGGATAAATAGCTCGAGTTCCACTTCGGCGAACCAGAGCACTTGCTTGCTGTTTTGCAACTAGACTCCGAGGCGAACTCGGAGATGCTGGTAACAACCGTGAACACCATTGTCCAATGCGCCGCGGAAACATTGCGAATCAAGCAGGTTGAAGAGCGTTTTTCCGCGCTGCGCAGTTCGGTGATCTGTTCGTTCAACCAGCTGTTGGATCTGAAGGACCTGAATACCGGCGTGCACAGCACGCGCCTTGCAGAATGGGGCATGCGCGTCGGACAAGAGCTTGGCCTCTCGGAAGAACAACTGCAGAACCTGGAAGTGGCCGCTCTGCTCCACGACATCGGTAAGGTGGGCATTCCCGATGCGATCCTGCGAAAGCCCGGGAAGCTGGACGCCGAGGAATATGCGCTGATGAAAAAGCATCCGGAGTACGGTTGGGCGGTGCTGCGCTCGCTACCGGGATTTGAACGCGCGGCACTCGACATCCTTCATCACCACGAGAATTATGGCGGAACGGGCTATCCCGCGGGATTAAGGGAGACGGAGATCCCGGTGGTGTCACGCATCGTCTCGGTAATCGATGCTTTCGACGCCATGGTTTCTTCGCGCCCCTATCGAAATGGTCTGCCCCCGGAGGAAGCAATCCGCCGTCTGATCGAGTCAAGTGGTACGCAGTTTGATCCAGTTGTTGTGCAGTGTTTCCTGACCTTTGCCGAAGCAGATATGAACACGGTGTTTGCCGCAGCCGGCACCGCCGTCTCCTCGGCTCTCTAGCCGCAAAGGAAGCTATCCGGAGCTCCATGTTTTCATGGAAAAAAGAGTATTCGGTCTCCGAACCGAATGTGTTCTGAATGCATTCGCTCCTGCCGTAGCTATGCCAGAATCCCCTCTTTTCCATTTACCGAGGTATGTTTGGGCGAAAAGCAGATGCTCAGTTTGTTGGAAACATTGCTAGTTAATAAAACGGCGTTGTTCGAGTCCGAGGGCAAACCGAGCAGTGGGTGAACGAACACTCCGGCCGTACGGTTGCGGAGAAACACCCAGGCTTCATCGATGAAAAACGCCTTGAACACGGACGAGACGTTGCGATTGGCGATGACTCATTCGCTCGATGGAGGATGTAAAAGAGGAGCGGTTCAAGACGTTCCTGGTATCGGCTCATCTGCTGGAAATCGAAGCATGGAAAACGCGAAAAGGAAATGGTGTCCTGGGGATTGTCGGAGAGAAAGCCAAACTGTCCGCCGCGCATCCACCTGGACAGCGCGTAGGTGGGCTGAAGGGGCAGCGTGTTCGCCAGCACGTCGAGGGTCCGCAGTGCCGGATCGAGTGAATACAGGTTTTCGGTCTGCTCGTACAGCTCACGCTCGGTCGTCGTAGGCTTTCTCAAGGATAAAGAACACCTGCCGAAGTGTACCGATGTAGGCGCTATCCCGCGGAGTCTCTCTTTGGCGTTGCTGCGCATCCACGCGCTTTGTAGTGGCTGGCCAGTACATGTCGCGACTTTTCAGATAGCTCGTATATCCCGCTCGCCAGCTTTCGAAACTTCGGTTCATAAAAGAAGCGGGAGGAGACCACAACTCTCGGTAAGTTCGCCTAACCGGAGAGTGCATTTCATAAGCGACTGGACGACCGCCCCTTTCGCGACATAGCAAGCTACGGCGTAGTAGCATTGGCCCTCAGAGGGGTACCGGAAATGGACGATCCCATATTTACAGAACTTCGCAAGCTGGTTGGCCAGCATGAAAAGATCGTCTACGAAGCTGTCAAAGCGGACAGGGTGGCCCAGCTCCCGCATGAGAGCCAGCTCTTCGCGAAGGCGATGCAAGAACACATGCACCTGAAGCACATTCACAATGCCCTTGAATTTGCAGACCTTCGCGAAGGCGAGCCCTATGAGATCACAGTAGGAGGTGAACCTGTGAACCCGCTGGCCCACCTGACTGCGCATGCGGCCGTCAAAGGCCAGCTCGAGCAGGATCCATTGGTAAGGGCTGCGTTTGAAAAGATGCTGGCCACCGGGACCGCAGCCCATCATGCCGAGCACGTTCTGGGTGCACTGCTCTTCGAAACAGAGTGGGAAACCGCACGTGCTCTCGAGGCTGGGAAAGATACTGAGAAGCTACGGAACGTCTACATCCGCAAACTTCAAAAACTCATCCGGGATTCGGACTTCCGCAAAAAGCTCACTCAACGGTTCACTGCTGATCATTCTGCATTTGAATAGACACACTCCCCGCCGCTAATGCCGAAATCCACAGTTCCGATTTGCGTTAATCAGTTACGGTCCGCGCTGATGTTCGGGCAGCCCGCTGATGTTACCTAAATAGCTCCGCCTAGTTAGACCATGAATGATCTAACGCGCGGTGTTCGCACGGACGAATTGTGCCGCGCGGGGCTCTTATCATCGCAACCGCGAGAACGCCTTCCCAGGCAAGTCCAGCATTCCCGAGTTCCACCTGGGAATCGTGCGAGTGGATCGTGATGCTTCGAATCCAATTCTCCCTCGGTGGAAGGTTACAGGTGACTTTTGTGATCTCGTCCCAAGGAATCAATCTTTGTTGATAGCGCGGTGGTCCCGCGCCAACAAGAATTCCATCCTGCGAAATGATCGATCTGAGGTATCGCACGCGGCACTAACGTTGCGACGATAAAGAACGAGAACAGAAGGCGCTGTCTCATAGCGAAGGCTGCCTTTGCAGAAGCCTACACCCACTGGCACCAGTTGAACAGCGTCCATATGAGCACGATGAGCACGTAGGCCCCGATTGGTCGCCTTACTGGTCCCTGCTTGTCCGATTTATGCTGTCGATCAGGGCTTAGAACGCAGCGGCGGCTCACTCCCCGCTTACTGTTTGTCGAACACCACGACGTTGTGAACGTTCTTGCCCTCGGCATTCTTCCCATGCCACGTGGATGTCCTGGTCTTGCCGTCTTTGGACACTTTGGTCGTAATGGTCATTACCACTTTGCCGTCTTTCTTTTGCAGAGTTTCGATAGTGTTTGCATCGATCCGCTTGAGGGAAACTGCGTCGGCATTCGCGATGCCGGCCGCTGGGTAGTCCTTTCCGTCAAATTTCGCACTGTACTGAACATGCATCGGCTTTCCGTCACCATCTGTTCCGCTTGCGTCCAACTTGTAGTTGTTTTCGTCGGATTCCACCACGACGGTGAGATCCTTTGGTGCAGGTCCCGGACTATATTTTGACTTTTCTGGATTCATCTTCCACGTTCCCGACAGCTGATCGGCTGCTGCGGTCGTCACAGTCAGCGTTAACGCAGTAATCAGCATGGCGATCGCACAAGCAACTAACTTTTTGTTTTTTCGCATGATTGCCCTCCTAGCGAGACTTCAGGGCTGGCCTTTTGTCTCCTTATCTTCCCAATCACGCGAAATGTCCAGCACTTCCTTCAAGTAGGATACTCCGACAATCGCTGCGTGTTGCCCATGATTCAGTTTGTGCCCGCACGCCTAACCGGGTGCGTGAAAAGGCGGTGGTCCACAGCGGGAGTTAAACCGGAGTTAGTGAGGCACCGGCAGACGAAAGAGTCGGCAACAGATAGGCTCCACCTAAACCACCGCGCCACACCTCGACTCCACACAAGTGCCGTTTCGGCTTTCGCGCAGAATTTCACTTGTACGATTTGCGTTTATCAGACTTGACCAAGAAGCTGTCGCTCATCGTCGACTTGCCTCTTATCGCAACCTAACATGTCCGGCACATGTCAGGAACCGACTCTCTCATCGACCAGACCATCTCGCACTACCGCTTCGTGGAAAAGCTCGGTGGGCGTGGGCATGGGTATGGTCTCTTCAAGCCGTGCTGGCACTCATAGTCCTTCGCAACGCATGGAACCGGTGCCTGAGATGGGTCAGATGGCAGTGGCGGCTCTCTTGAAAGAGGCAACCGCGTCTTCCGTCTTGTCGAATACTTCAAATACGGTTGCGAGCTTCGTAATGTGTAACACCTCGTTCGGGTGACTTCCCAGGTTGGCGAGCTTGATGTTGCCGCCGAACCTCCGGGCTGAAACGAACAAGGACACTAAAGTACCCAAGCCCCCGCTGTCGATGTGTGTGACCCCCCCGAGGTCGAGCACGATGTGCCGAGATTTGCTCAACAAGTCTTTCACAAACATGCGCAGAGACGCTGACTCTTCGCGAAAGAGAATAGCGCCGCTGAGATAGACGACGATTACGCCATTCATGCTGATGGTGTTCGCTTCAAGGCCATGAGGGCCTGCCGCCACAATGGTTTTTCCGAGGGGAGGAGGGTGGCCGAGTTGTCGCATCAAGCCCAGAGCATCCCAGCTGACGTATGAGTCCAGGATTTTTCCGTCGACGATGTGATGGATCGTGATTCCATGCACGAATATATTCTTATCTGTGGGAGGAATTCCTTCGTACTCGCCTTCGTGAGTGCCGGAAATCATCCAGGAGACAACCAGCTTGCCTTGTTCGGAAAAAATGTCTTCGATGGCGAAATGCAGATCGGGAAAAGCCGTCGTAAACCGGACAACCTGCTGTTTGTAACCTTCCGGACCTGTCTGCGAGCCGGATAGGTTGGGGTCGTGGAGGGCATGGCTGGGGGAAATCAGCTCGTCTACGACGTTGAGCTTCCGTTCATTCCAGACTTCTTCGTAGAGGCGAAGAGCAATCTGCTTGTTCTTCGTTGACATAGGAAATGTCCTCCTCTCCCGGTCGGCTTCCGATAGCTCCGGAGATGTGGTCCCGCTTACGGAATCGCACCGAGGAAGATGGGTAGGGCAGGGCTGGAGAGAGCCTACTCCCCAAAAGTTTGGCTTGCAATGCGGTACGGTCTGCGAGGTCGGAACACTTATCGCAGCTTCGCGCACTCGGCTTTGGTTAGCTTTACGCCCGGCGGTAAGTTGCCAACCCCTGAGCAGATGAACCTGTCTCCCAGCATGTTCTTGTATCGGTAGTCCATCAGCTCAGAGCATAATGGTGGGCGTAGGAAGTGGGTTCCTCCTCTCCAGACAATCATTTTCAGCAGCTTTACCGGTCGCACTCCGGTTTTCCGACTACTCAGGAATTGGCCAACTATGCAGACTTCACGCCAGGGCGAAACTTCTTTTCTTGACACAGGAATCGCCAGTGTTAGTCTGCCCGATAATACGCCGACTTCGAAATGCGCACCGATAAATGGCCTGACGGCTCCACAATGCCTGAGCAGACTTCCGCCTCACCGGTCGCTCCAATCTCAACGAATGTGATGCTCCCGATCGCCGCTCCGCAGCGTATCGACGTCATTGACATCCTTCGCGGCTTCACAATTTTTGGAATCCTCCTCGTCAATATGCCGCTTTACGGATGGCCAAACTGGGGGCCGATGCGTGGCATACGTGCTCAGCTGCCCGGCGGACAACTCGATGAAGCGGCAAGCTGGCTCCTCTGGCTGTTCGCAGAAGATAAGTTTTATCCTTTGCTCTCCTTCCTGTTTGGCGTGGGGTTTAGTATTCAGCTCGCGCGCTCGTCCAAGTCTGCTACGCCATTTCTTCCCGTTTATCGCCGAAGGCTATTGGCCTTGCTCCTTATCGGCTTGATGCACGGTCTTCTGGTATGGTCGGGCGATATCTTGGTAACGTACGCGCTCACGGGCTTTTTGCTACTTCCTTTTCGCGCGCGCAGCCCAAAAACTATTCTTGTGTTTGCCATCGCTCTTCTTCTGATTCCCATCGCGCTGATGCCTGTTCAACGAGACCTGCACGAGCGCTTGTTCGCGCACATTGTTGCGAGTGACGCAGATTACAGAGCACTATGGAACGAATCTCTGCGCGCCTACTCGCACGGGACGTTCGCAGAGATTTCTCTAGAGCGAACACGCGCCGTCGCCTGGAGCCTCTCCTGGCCCATCTCGTGGCTGCAAATTCTCGGTCTCTTTCTCATCGGACTTTATGCCGGTCGTCGTGAGTTTTTTCAAAAACTTCAAACGTATCTCCCCTTCATTCGCAAAGCCCTGTGGTGGGCTTCGGCTCTCGGGGTTGTCGGCATGCTTTTCAGGGCGGGAGTATTCAAGCTCCCTGAACTGCTCGGTCCTTACTTGGGCGGCCTCGGGGAAGAAGGACTGGAGACCATCGGCAACCTCGGACTTTGCTCCTTTTATACAAGCGCACTCATTCTGTTAGCTCAGCGGCCCGCGTGGAAATCGCGGCTGGCTCCGCTGGCTGCGGTTGGGCGCATGGCGCTCAGCAACTATCTGTTTCAGTCATTCGTCTGCACAATTGTCTTTTATAGCTACGGGTCCGGGCTGTTTGGCAAGGTCGGACCAGCCGGTGGGTTGGCCCTGAGCGTTGCGATTTACTCGGTGCAGGTTCCACTCAGCCTATCGTGGTTGCGGCACTTCCGCTTCGGTCCAATGGAATGGGTTTGGAGGTCTCTGACATACGCTAAGCCGCAAACGATGCGCATGTGACCCAGATTCGGGCCACTCCATTAGCGCTCGTTTGCCTATAAAGGAATCCTTCCGCCCACCTGGGCCATAAGCCAAAGCCCGCCCTGCTATCCAGCCTTCAACTCCTGTTGCATCGCTTCCGGTGTCGTCGCCACTTTCTGTTCCAGAAGGATTTCGCCCGCTTCATCCAAAACGCAGTAGCACGACCAGCGATCGCCGAGGTCCACACCAATCGCGAGTTTGTGTCCTTTGAAAATCATGTTTCCATTTACCCGAACAGTGCTAGTCTTCTCCATAGCCGGTCTCCTTTTTATTGTGCCTTGAGCACGTCGAACATTGGGAGCGTATCGCATCCCGCGGAGACCGGCCTTTTCATCCCATCTGGTTGACGCCGAAACTGGAGAAGTCCATGAGTGTCACACCTCAGGATAAGTGTGCACGTCGGTATTTTCGCCGGGTTTCACTCCACAATAATCCGGTCTGACCACTCCACGAGCGAGACAAAGATCGCTGGACTTCCGAATTTTGCTCCCCACTGATTCAAGTCTGTTTCCGTGACCCCACGGGCCCGGGAGCAGGCTCCTCAAGCAAAGATCGGAATATGTTTCGCTACAACCTTTTCGAGGGTTTCGCTCAACGGCGGCCAGCCAACCGGCAGGATCGCGTTCGCCATCGACTTTCGCAGCAAAGAGGTGGCCTCAGCGAGTAGGAAGATTTGTACTTCGTGGCCGGCTTCTGCGAGCACGAGTCCGTGCGCGAAAGGAAATGCAGCCCTTGTTGGGTCATCGGGTCCCCACGCGCTCTTCATCATGATCTTCAGAGGTTTTTTAGACTGCTGCGCCTTCGTGCCCAATGCCAGAAAAGGTAAGCCCGCCAGCTGAGCCAAGAACCTGCGTCGCGCCATTGTTTGTCTCCTGAGTTGGGATCAAAGCAAATGTCGCAAGTCTATACCTCTTTCTCTCTCTTGGGCCAGGTGTCAATCACGCGATGAGGCATCGCTAACCGAGCGCCACCCCGAGAGGTCCCGATTAACGCCCGTTACCGGAGAAGTTGAACCGGCCAAAGGAACACTTTACCGGTAAGGCTTACCACTCGCTTGCTGCATGATTCTTCCGGCAGGTCTCTTAGGTAAATCGCCGCCACGTGGTTCGTGGCACATTCTCTTCAGGAAATTCAAAATCTGACCAGTCAATTGCGGCATTAAGGAACTCGCTCGCCGAGGTCAAATCCTTTTCCCGCACCAACACTCGAAACCCTGGTCCCGACCACGCCAAGTGTTCACGCATCTTTCCTGCCGTGTCCGCCTGCACCATCGCAGGAAAACCGGCATCCTCGAGTGCGCCTTTGGCCAAATCGGCCTCCGCCCGAGTGCCGTACGTTGCTACGAGAACCAGCTTCTCGTTTTCCATGGCGTTATCTTACTCCCGCCCCGCGGGTACTAGAAACAACTTGGCCCATGAGCAGACTAATGAAACTGAGTGCGATGCAGAGTCGGCGGGCAAACCCTGGAGGGTGTGCCCTTTCGCGTTCGGCAATGAGAGCATTCACTCTGCACTCCTTTGTAGAAGGAGTCAAAGGCGCATTGCTTGGTTCCTTAGACAAACGCGAGATGCAGCCTCGAAAAGAACAGCAGTAGGTGCAACCCAAATCCTAATCTGGGAAGGCCTTTGGGTCGATGCCGGGGACGAGTTTCAGCGCATTTTTGTAATAGATTTTCTTGAGGACCTCGTCTGGGAGCTGGAAGCCATAGATTCGCCAGAAAGCGTGACGCTTGCGGTAGTACTCGAAGTATTCGTCGCGGGTTTCCAAAGCGCGGAAATACCATTTGTATTCACTCACATCGTAGATGTCTTTGCCCATCAACACGCGATCCTGATATTTCACCAAAAAATCATGTGCAGAATAGGGCTGGCGCCCCAACTCGGCGAGCACTGCGGCGATGTCCACGTACATATTCGGCAAGGTGTCGAAGAGTTTGCCGAGGCGCTCCAAGTCATTGCCGTGAAACGCCAGATGCGCGGCAATAAAGTGCGTCCGAGGGTGCTTGGCGAAGAGATGGTTCCGCTCGGCCATTAGCGTTTCAAACGAGGGATACTTCGAAGGCGGTCGGGCGCGTTGCGGAAATTCGTTGAGCTCCTCCCAGCGCTCATTCTTGTAGTCCCAGGGATCGAAGAATGCCGAAGGTTCGGCGATGTGGATTAACACCGGAATCTTCAGCTCCGCGCATTTTTCAAACAACGGATCGAAAATCGGATCGTCGGCGTGGACACGCTCGCCGTTCGCGTACTTCAGGTCCATGCCAAAATTCTTGAAGATTTTCAGTCCTTGCGCGCCATTGCGCACGTCGGCAGCAAGTCGTTCTGCGGCACGATTGCCGTACCCGGGCACATTGATATCCTCGTAGCTCGGGTTCGCGAAAACCACGAATCGATTGGGATAGCGCCCTTTCATCGTGGCCACAGTTTTGCGCAGCTCTTCGCCGCTGCCCCCGCTCAGGTTGACCAGCACGCGCAGGTTGATGGTATCCATCTCTTTGACAAGTTGGTCGACGTGCTCCGGCGTGGGATTCCAGTGATGACTGTGAATATCGATGAAAGGAAACTTGGCGCGCTCGGGCTTGTGCTCCTTTGTGACCAGCGTGGATTTCGGATTGTACTCCTCGATCGTGGGAACCCGCTGTGATTGCTGCGTGTGGGCAATTCGGGGCCACAGTAGCGCCGAGCCGGCCGCCAGCATGCTGACCAAAGCCAAAATTGTGCGCCAGAATCTCATCCGCCAGCTCCCTGTAAGTAAATCGCGAACAATAGCTTCTCACGAGCAAGCTATGCGATTAACGAGGTCATCGGAAACTGATCCACGACGCAGATTCTGCTCGACAAACTGCCATTCACTCTACGGATTGGCCGGAGTCAATTGCTTTATTTTTTGCTCGGCGCTCTCGCGGATGTCATTGCGGCGCTGTTCCCCATCCACAGTATCGTTCGCAAGCAATTCCACAGCTCTCTTCGCATTCTGTAGCGCCAGATCTTTTTGCCCATCGGCAAGGTAGGCGTCCGACACACTGTCATATACGTTCGGTGAATTGGGATACCCCATCACATTCAACTTCAAGATCTCCACCGCGCCCTTAATATCTCCTGCTTGTAGATGTTCGTAGCCGATCAGGTTGACTATGAATTCCGGGAACAACGCCGCCGCATCGCCGTCGCGACCTGCCGCTAAACTTTTCGCAAGTCGATCCGCGCCGCCGCCACCCGCTTGGTCAATCAGTTCCAGATTGTTAAGCATTTGCGGCTCCATCGCCCGGCCGTTCGTTTTCGGCGCGGTCTCCGGTTTATTCTCAAGCGTGGCCAAAAACCAATCCGCGATTATCCTGGGTAACTCCTTTTGTTCCGCGAACATTTCTGCCCCGTGTCCGCCAGACGCATAGTGCGCGAACCGGCTGGCTGAGTTTGGCGAAAGACTGAAGTACCACTGCATCAGCAATACCTGCGGGCCGAACACATCGTCATCGGCCGCGGATGTGAATATTGGCATGTTCTTCGACGATTGCAGGAACAGGCGTCCCTCGCGATCCGTCGGTCCCGCCAGCAGAACCAGCGATTTCACTTCTGGATGCCGGCGCGCCAATTTAATCGCATTGTTGACACCGCAACTGGCGCCTCCAGCCCCTATCCGCTTGCGCTCTACCCCAGGCTGAGCCGACAGATACTGGAACGCGACCTCAATATCGCCCGGCCAGGTTTCGGTTTGGACTTTGTTCTCCTCCTCAGGCGTCAACTTGTCGTGCGGAGTTCCGCCGCTCTCCCCGAAACCACGATAGTCGAACGTAAGAACATTTATCCCCGACGAAGCAAGGCGCTCGCCCAGCACGTCCCACAATTTGCGCTGTTGGTTGCACTGGTGAAGCAGCAAAACGCCTGGGCCGGGTTTACTCGAAGTAAAATAGCTCCCCTTCAGTTCAGTTCCGTCGGGCGCATGCAGGCTCACAACTCGTGGCGATGATGCCTGCTGTGCCGCGCTGGTGCCTGTGTGCAGCAGTGCGAAAACCAAAACAGCAACAATGCGGACAGCCGGCATGGCTACCTCCCTCACCCACACTTCCCTCGGCTAAAGAGAGTAATGCACGACCCTTCCCTACAACCCATCGCTGGCTTGGGCAGAGACTACCGCGCGAACGTCTTCATTGTCCATTTGGACGTGAGAGCCAGGCACCAACTCCCGCACGCCTTACCTTGAGGCGACCGAATGCGCATGTTACGAGAGTCGTTGGCACTTCCATACCGGGTTCACGGCGGATGTAAGGGCATTCGATATGTCAGATTAGTAGCTCAAGCCGCATCGCTCTAGGCCTTGGCATCCATTGACGGCCTAGCGCCCTTGATGGTGAGCCACAGCATGAATGCTATCTCCCCGAGGATCGCGGGCTGTGCGTAGCCATACACATTGTCCTGATATTGCGGCAAAAGAATACCGGTAAGGCTCACGATCACCCAGGCAACGCCGGCGAGGGCCAGCCAGACACCCAGGAACCTCGGCAGGAATCGCGACCTGTATACGAGCAGCGCGAGTGGAAAGAGCCAAAGACCCCAGAATATTTCGGCGACAACAAATCCGCGACCATGCAGATTAAGGAAGAACATTGCAGCAGCATACCGTTGAGGCGATTCGAATGCGGACAGGAAGTCACCTCCGCGAACGAGTACCAGGGCGGCGATTGAGTTCAGCTCATTCACAAATGCGATGGGGACTGAAACCACAATCAACGTCACCATGAGCGAGGCGTGCCGCCGGTTGACCCCTTTGAGCAGGTCATACAAAGCGTCGGCCACGAAGATAAAACCGGCCATGCCGATGAGTTCAGCCGCGATGCCGAGGCGAAAGAGCGTCTCGTGGGCCACGATGTTGCTGGCCGTCGCCGCCGCGTTTCCGTGCACAATCAGGTTGTCAGGCACATAGCCCATGGCGAAGAATCCAAATATTGACGTGAGTATGTACAGCCAGCCCGCAAATCTGCCCGGGTTTGTAGCGGAACTCATGCTTCCTCCGTTGTCCTAACTGGCCTAAATCAGGGTCTATCGAAAGATACGGCTAAGGCGACTACAGTGTTTCGCCAAACGAAAAAAACGATTCGCACTCGATCTCTTGAATCATACCGAGGGCCGGATTGCAGTCAGATGACGCATCATTCGGGCAATCACATCGCACCCCGGCTTGGCGCAATGACTTTCCGCCGCAGATCACACAGATGACTTGGTCGCGCTTCTTTGACGCCTACGAGCCTGTTCACGCGCTAATCGCTGAGCGAGCAGGCCGGCTAGTCGGTCTGGCGCACTATCTTTTTCATCGCAGCACAATCCAGATCGAACCTACCTGTGACTTACAGGATTTGTATACGGAGGAGGCCGCTCGGAACGAAGGGTTGGCCGCATCCTGATCGATGCGGTTTACGGGCAGGCACGAAACGCTGGATTCATCGAGTTTACTGGCACACCCAACAAAGTGCCGCGCGCTTAGCCATCACGCGGCAATCCGCTGGGGATCGAACTGTGGCGCGAGGTTGGCTATACAAACTTCCACTTGACAAGTCGACGTGGTTCCTAGTATTTGTCCAGTCGTATAGACAACTGGAGTGGGTGAATGAACCACGTCGCCGTCAACCGCCAAAGCGTTGTCCCCCTGTACTACCAGATTCAGCAGCAACTCCTGGAACAGATTCGCTCGGGACATCTGAAAACCGGCGATTCGGTGCCCTCCGAACAGGAAATTTCTGTGTCGCTTGGCGTTAGCCGCATGACCGCGCGTCAGGCGCTTAAATCTCTATGCAGTCTCGGAATCGTTTACAGCCAGCGCGGAAAAGGCACGTTTGTGTCCGGGCGCAAACTCGAGAAAGACTTTCGCCAACTGCTCTCATTCAGCGAGGAAATGCACGAGCGCGGCTCGCAACCTCGGTCGAAAGTACTGGCATTCGAGCGGGTACAACCTTTCGCGGAAGTGGCCGCAGCACTTCAGCTCAAGCCGGAAGATCAGGTTATCCGCCTTCGACGGATTCGGCTGGCGGATTCCGTTTCGATCTGTATCGAGACCACGCATCTGCCGCTCAAATTTTTCCCCGATCTCCTGACCGCTTTCGAGCCGACCCAGTCTCTTTATCAGGCGCTCTCCCAGCGTTATGGCATTCGCATCGATTATGCCGACGAAGTCGCCGAAGCGAGCGCTGCCACTTCCACCGAAGCTAAGCTGCTTCGCATCCGTGCCAAGGCACCCGTGTTCCGTTTTACTCGTACCGCATTCTCGTCGGAAGGCCGAGCTATCGAGTTTGTTAAGTCCGTGTACCGGGGTGATCGCTGCAAAGTTGTGAGTCGATTAACAAGTCAAGGCAAAAGTGGGCGGTAGGGGGTGAAGCGATGTCGCGAACAAAAACCGTAAGCGTATTGCTATGTCTGTTGATGTGGTTCGTGGGGGAGGGTCAAGCACAGGAAATTACCGGGTCGATTGTCGGTTCTGTGCACGACCAGTCTGGTGCATCCATTGTCGGCGCAACCATTACGATTCAAAATGCCGATCAGAACAACAGCGTGGTCCGCGTGGTAACCAGCAATGAGAACGGCGAGTATGTTGCGCCATTTCTTGCTGTTGGCCATTACATTTTAGTAGCGGAAGCGAAGGACTTTAAAAAGGTCGAACGGCGCGGGGTCAAGCTGGATGTGAATGATCGTCTAACGATCAACTTTTCGCTCAGTCCCGGTTCGGTAACAGAATCCGTGACGGTCGAAGCTGATGCCTCGCCGATTGAACTGCAAACTGCGACATCTTCGGGTCTCATTAGCGGCACAGAAATTCGCGAGTTGGCGATCAACACCAGAAATTATGAGCAACTTGTTGCTTTGACGCCTGGAGTGACCACTGGTTTGGCTTCCGACCAGCTGTATGTAGGCGTGACGAGTCCGACCGGACTTTCAAACCAGATCAACTTTTCTGTCAACGGAGGCCGCCCAACGCAGAACAATTGGTCGGTGGACGGTGCCGACAACGTGGATCGCGGAGCGAATCTTACGCTACTCACCTATCCGAGTGTGGACTCCATCGAAGAATTCCGAGTAGTGCGGGGCCAGTTTGACGCGGAGTATGGCCGTAGTTCCAGCGGCCAGATCAACGTCATTACACGTTCGGGCACCAGCCAGTTCCACGGAAGCCTGTACGAGTTCTTCCGGAATGACGTTCTGAATGCCAACAGTTTCTTCAACAATCGCGCGCAAATCGATCGTCCGCCGCTGCGCTATAACGATTTTGGGGGAACATTTAGCGGCCCGATTTTTATTCCCGGCGTTTACAACACCGCACGCAAGAAGACGTTTTTTTTCTTTTCCGAAGAAGTCAGACGGGTGATCACGAACACAAATTTCGACCCGGTTTTGCCGTCGCAGGCCAACCTGTCGGGCAATTTTCTGACTCCTGTTTGTGTTCAGCACGATATGAACGGCAACTGCATACAACAGGCTACCCAAATTTCCCCGACGCAGTTTAATCCCGCAGCCGCCGCATACATTAAGGATATCTACTCGAAATTGCCGCTGCCCGCGCAGGGAAATCCTGACGGAACAGGTGTGGATATGCCATTCGTTGCCCGAAATACCTTCAATCTGCATCAGGAAATCATCAAAGTGGATCACACATTCGGTCCCAAGCTAAGTCTCATGGGACGCTTTGAAAATGACACCATTCCTACGCAGGAACCCGGCGGACTTTTTACGGGCTCCGCACTGCCCGGTGTCGCAACAACAAGTACCAACTCGCCTGGAAAACAGTTCAGTATTCGGGCGACATCGACCATCACGCCGCAGATCGTGAATGAAGGAGGTTACAACTATTCCTACGGCGCGGTTGTGAGCGACCCAATCGGATTGGGCGCCGCCAAAAACGCGCCTGACGTTGTCTCCGTGATCACGCTAGCTTTCCCGGTTCAGGTACCGCGTGTGCCAAATCTAAGTTTCAATGATTCCGAAGGACTCTTTGGCTTTGGCTCTTACCGGGATTTTAGCCACAATCACCATTGGTTCGATAACGTTTCCGTAAGCCACGGAAAGCACACATTCAAATTTGGATTCCAGTACAACTGGTATCAGAAATCTGAGAATGCGGGCAGCGGCAATGAGGGAACGTTCTCGTTCGACGACACGAATCCTAATGGGGATGCGACACTCGATCAGGAATGGGCCAATTTCCTTCTCGGAAATGTTTCCAGCTTCACGCAGAACAACACAGACTTTCGGGCTGAGATTCGCCAACACCAGTGGGAACTTTACGGCCAGGACAATTACCGTGTGAAAGACAATCTGACGCTGACCCTGGGAGTACGCTATTCGCGTTTCAATCAGCCGACGGACGCGAACGGCCATGCGACCGGTTTCGACCCTGCTCTTTTTGACCCGGCAAAGGCGCCGCAAATCGATCCATCGACGGGAAATCTCGTGGCCAATACAGGAACGGCTCTCAACGGAGTGATTATCGGAGGGCAGAACTCACCGTTCGGCGACGAAGTCGCACGCCACGATACGCACGATTTCGCTCCGCGAATTGGAATTGCCTGGGACCCCTTTAAGACGGGCAAAACTTCCATTCGCGCCGGTTACGGCATCTTCTACGATTCACCTTCCATCGGAACACAGGAGAATGGCGAGTTCGCGAATCCTCCGTTCTCCGGCAACGTAACGATCAGCAATACGGTGTTCAACGATCCGACCGCCATTCTTCCTGACGTGAATCTGTCTCCTCCTGCGCTGACCGTCCAACAATCCGACTGGAAGCAACCGTATTCACAGGAATGGACCCTCGACGTTCAGCGAGAAGTCGCGCCCAAACTTTTTGTCGATATTGGATACGTTGGAAACAAGGGCACGCACCTTGTGGGGGTCATTGATATTAACGAGCCGCTGCCGCTGGCTTATGTCGCAGCGGGGATACCGGCTCCAATTACCTCAGGTAAGAGAACCGCCCAGCTGAACGCTGTTCGGCCGTTCTTGGGCTATGACGCGATCAACGCCTTTTCCTCGCGCTTTGACTCCGACTACCATGCTCTGCAAATGAGCGTTCAGAAGCGCTTCAGTGGGAATTCGCAAATCAGCGCGAACTATACCTACTCGCACGCGATTACGAATTCGCAGTCGGATTTCCGCACGCCACAAAACACCTACAACCTGTCCGACGAGCGGGGCGAAGCCCAATTCGATCGCCGCCACGTGCTGACGGTCAGCTACATCTATGAACTGCCGTTCTACCGCAACCAGCAAGGGTTTTCCGGGCATCTTCTCGGTGGTTGGGAGCTGTCAGGCATTGTGTATGCGTACAGCGGATTGCCCTTGACGGTGACCGGCGGCAGGAGTATCGACCCGGCAGGGCTCGGGCTTCTGGACGGGAACAGCTTTGCGGGACGGAGGCCGAATCAAATCTCGAATCCGAATTCCGGCGCGCCTCACACCTTCACGGAATGGTTCAACACTGCGGCGTTTGTAAATCCGCCGAACGCTGCAGGGCCTCCGGGAGATGCACCGCGCGCCTCAGTTCGTGGTCCTGGATTGCAACGTTGGGACATTTCTTTGTTCAAGAACAGCAAAGTCGGCGAGCACGTGAGCACGCAATTCCGCTCCGAAGCCTTCAACATCTTCAGTCACACGAACTTCGACGGCGTGCGTACATCACGGCAGTCAGGAACGTTTGGACGCATCATCAGCACTCGTGATCCACGAATCCTTCAGCTGGCACTGAAGCTTTACTTCTGAGTCCGCTTCGTCCGCGTGCCTCCCTTCGCGATAAGAAGCAGGAACGGCCCCGTCACCCCCGGGGCCGTTCGCTTTTTCTGGAAGAGACATATATGCGTGGCGTGAAGTCATTTGCAGTGAGACAAAGATTTCTCTCACTGTAGGCTGGCAGGCGGGTTGGACTAAACGCACGTCACGAATTGGATTTGCTATCATCAGATGATTAGTGTGATGCTATTTGTTTATTATTGACATCGACATTCCATTATTGCATCATTGTTCCCATGAGGACAACACTTTCACTGGACGATGATGTCTTTCGGGAAGTAAAGGTCTATGCGAAAAGCAGGGATGTGGCCATTGGCAAAGCGGTATCGGAATTGGTGCGGCGAGGGCTGCACGCACCCCTGCAGACTACGGTGATAAACGGATTCCACGTTGTCGACTTGCCTTCGGGATCGCCGGCCGTTACGACCGAGGATGTCAAGAAACTTCAGGATGAGTTGGAGTGAAAGCCGGTTTCTTGTTGGACGTTAACGTCCTTATCGCGATGGCTTGGCCCACCCATCGGGATCACCAGAAGGTGCACGAATGGCTCGCGCGTCACGCGCGCGACGGATGGGCAACGTGCCCATTGACCCAGACCAGCTTTGTGCGCATTCTCTCGAACCCGGCTTTTTCAGCAAACGCACTCACCCCGACGGATGCGCTCACCCTGCTACAAGCCAACCTCGCACACCCAGCGCACCGGTTCTGGGCCGATGAAGTCAGTATGATAGATTCCTTGAAGCCCTTGGCCCAAAAACTGGCAGGTCATCAACAAGTGACCGATGCGTATTTGTTGGGGCTCGCGATCCACAAGAGGGGAAAATTGGCAACGATGGACCGAGCCGTCCGGACGCTGTTACCCGACAAGAACCCGGAGCGAGACTTCGTGGTCCTGATCTAAGTTCCGTTGTGACACATTAAGAGTAATGGACGCAAAAGAACTGATGCGCCCGGCAGGACTCGAACCTGCGCCATTCTTACTTAGAAGGCAGACACCCTCTCCAACTGGTGATGGGTTCATGCCAAAAGTCTAGGTACAGCTTAGGTACAACTGAGAGGGAAAAATCGACTCTCTTTGTCTCATAAGCGACGCCAGACAAAGCCTTTACTATTCTTGCTACGCTATTTCGGGACCAGGAGGTCGAAGGTTCAAATCCTTCGCCCCGATCACTCTTCTGGGGTTAGCTCTATGGTTAACGACTGATCGTCGTCTGCACTGAATCACCCTAACATTTCAACATTCATGCATGAGATTTACGGCGTAGGCGGAAAACTGCCAAGCCTAGCATCGACAATAGCAGCAGCAGCGTGGACGGCTCGGGCGTCGGTGCAGCCGCAGAGGAGTTCGGCGGATCGATGATGAACGCGCTGTGCGTGGTAGCCATCAAGTCCCGCGTGGTGCATCGGCCGAATTGCGCTAGTACATCCGTTTGATTCGCGCCGCAGAAAAATAGTCCGCAGAAAATGTGGTGGTGCGGGGCGGAAGTCCCGCTCCACGAGCGGTGAACGTGCCATTTCCGTCGAGTCGGCAGGCGCGCGCCGATCACTTGTCGCTTCTAGGTAGACGCTTGCTCATTCAGCTGGGGTGTTATAGGTTCGTGGCGCCATTTTCTGAGGAAGCAATATGCCCAGGTCACCCCGCATTGCGGTCATCGGCAGTGCCAACACCGATTTGACGACATTCAGCGATACATTTCCACGGCCGGGGGAAACTATTTTTGGGACGCGGTTCGACCTGGGATTTGGCGGGAAGGGCGCGAACCAGGCAGTGGCTGCGCGGCTGTGCGGCGCAGAAGTCGCGATGGTCGCCAGGGTTGGCGGCGACCTTTTCGGCGAAGCTACGGTGAAAAATTTTGCGGCGTTTGGAATTGATACGACGCATGTTGGAATTGTGGATGGCGTATCGAGCGGAGTTGCGCCGATCTTTGTTGAGCCGAATGGGCAAAACCGCATCATCGTGGTGAAGGGCGCAAACGACACTCTGAAGCCTGCTGATGTCGATGCCGCCGCGGAAACGCTACGCAGCGTAGATACGATTATTCTGCAATTCGAAATACCGCTGGAAACGGTTTATTATGCGGTGCAATTCGCGAGGAAAAATGAGATTCGCTGCATCGTGAATCCGGCGCCGGCTCTGCCTGCAAAGCTTAGTGAACTGGCTGTCGCTGATTATTTTGTTCCCAATGAAACCGAGGCAGAAGCGATCGCCGGACTTCCCGTCCATTCGGTCGATGATGCAAAGAAATGTGCTGCCGCACTGCTGCAAAAGGGATTCCGCAAAGTCATTCTCACTTTAGGCGCTCGGGGGTCCTTGCTTGCCAGCGCGGAAGCAGCCGAGACTATTTCTCCGTTTGAGGTGACGGCGAAAGACACGACGGGCGCGGGTGATGCGTTCATCGGAAGTTTTTCGGTGTTCCTGGCGGAAGGATTGCCGGAGCGAGAAGCGCTGTCGCGCGCGAATCTTTACGCCGCGCTTTCTACGATGCGGGTCGGCACGCAGAAATCGTTTCCTACGCGTGCTGAGTTTGAAGATGAATGGAGCCGCCGCGGCGGAAACAAGCCCTCCGCGCAAAGCGCGGGGCGGGCGGAATGACGGGCACCAGTGTAGCTTCTGTAAGCTTCTGAGCGATGTCCTTCCAAAAATATTTATGAGACCGAGTGTCGTTTAGAGGAGCGAGAATGTTTGTCTTGCAGAGTTATACGTGGGCGGTGGTGTTTTGCGTGATCACCATGTTTTGCTGGGGCTCGTGGGCCAACACGCAAAAGCTTGCGCGCAAGGGCTGGCGGTTCGAACTGTTCTACTGGGACTATGTGATCGGCGTGCTGCTTTTATCCCTGCTATTGGGGCTCACGCTGGGCACTCACGGCATCGCAGGCCGTCCATTCCTGCAAGATCTGGGGCAAGCTTCGCATTCCAGCATCTATTCCGCGTTGCTGGGCGGCGCGATTTTCAACCTGGCAAATATTCTTCTGGTTGCTGCGATTGATATCGCAGGAATGTCGGTGGCGTTTCCGGTGGGCATCGGCATCGCGCTGGTTCTTGGCGTAGTTTTGAATTACGTCGCCGATCCAATCGGCAACCCGCCGCTGCTTTTTGGCGGCGTGCTGCTGGTGGTGCTGGCAATTATTCTGGATGCAGTCGCGTACCGCAAACTGCCTGGCGGTGCGGCTGGAGTCAGCACCAAGGGACTTGTTCTCTCAGTTGCCTGCGGACTGTCTATGGGCTTTTTCTACCGCTTTGTGGCCGCTTCGATGTATCCGGATTTCACGCGGCCGGACGCGGGCAAGCTGGGGCCCTACGGCGCGGTATTTGTTTTCGCGGTGGGAATTTTTCTCAGCAATTTTCTGCTGAACACGCTGATGATGAAAAAACCGTTCGTGGGAACACCGGTGACCTACGCGGATTATTTTAAGGGCGGCTTAGGCACGCACCTCACGGGTATCCTGGGTGGAATCATTTGGGGCGTTGGGATGTCGTTCAACATTATCGCGTCGGGACGGGCGGGATTTGCGATCTCCTACGGGCTGGGCCAGGGCGCGACGATGGTCGCGGCATTTTGGGGAGTGTTCATCTGGAGAGAATTCCGGACTGCGCCGTCCGGCACATCGAAGCTGATTGCTGCCATGTTCGCGTGTTTCCTGGTAGGACTCG
>WNFH01002814.1_pt1 | contig 22337 bp, 19 predicted proteins | sample 5400411 | NCBI WGS metagenome assembly WNFH01 (sample SAMN13153347, study PRJNA577476) | soil metagenome | isolation source: 200 cm saprolite under Douglas fir tree site 2 hole 3 | place: USA:California | collected 2015-04-18 | reverse complement strand
TCGATGCTCTTCAGCGCCGCCTCGCGCGCGCCCTCGTCCCGCTCCGCCCATGGGGCGTCGCGACCGCGATCGAGCTGAGCGACACCGTCGCTGAGGAGCTTGCGCAAGCCGGCATCACCAGCCGCTTCCTTGTCGACCGCCTCGACGACGGATGCATAGTATTGTTCGCCCACCCGATCGTGCGGGAACAGTTGGCGCGCCATGACGAGCAGGCTTTGCGCCGTGTGGCCGTCCAGGCTCGTCGTCGATAAAGCCCAGGCGCAGTCAGGACCGAAGATGATTGTGCCGCCGGCGGCCACCGTGGTCGCGACGGCACCCGTCGTCCGCAGGAAATCCCTGCGGCTCAATTCGTTCGAGCCCATTATGTCCTCCCCACGAAACGTCGGCCACGCCTACGAACGAGGTGACATTCTTGCGGTCATGGGCCGACGTTTGGTTAATGCTATTACCGTCCAGCGACTCGCACAATGAGAATGTTGCGCAAAGCCGTTTTATCGCGCGCTGCGCTGCCTCTTGCGCGGCGCCTTCGAACTCGTCATGGATGCTTCGAGAGGAGCGCAGATGTCGGTGCTCACGCCCGATCAGCAACGCATTCGCGAGGCGATCTCACGGCTCTGTGCCGGGTTCGGCGACGCCTATTGGCTCGAGCGCGACCGCCAGGGCGGTTTCCCCGAGGAGTTCTACGCCGCCGTCGCGCGCGACGGCTGGCTCGGCATCGCCATGCCCGAGGAATATGGCGGCGCCGGCCTCGGCATCGGCGAGGCCGCCACCATGATGCAGGCGGTCGCCCAGTCGGGCGCCGGGTTCAGCGGCGCATCGGCGCTGCACATGAACATCTTCGGCCTGAACCCGGTGGTGAAGTTCGGCAGCGAGGAGCAGAAGCGGCGCTTTCTGCCGCCGCTCATCCGCGGCGAGGAGAAGGCGTGCTTCGCCGTCACCGAACCCGATGTCGGGCTCGACACCACGCATCTCAAGACCAAGGCCGTGCGCGACGGCGACCACTACGTCGTCTCCGGCCGCAAGATCTGGATCTCCACGGCGCAGGTGGCAAAGAAGATGCTGCTGCTCGCGCGCACCACGCCGTTCGAGGAGGCGAAGAAGCCGAGCGACGGCATCAGCCTCTTCTACACCGACCTCGACCGGCGCTTCGTCGAAGTGCGCGAGATCGCCAAGATGGGCCGCAAGGCCGTCGATTCGAACATGCTGTTCATCGATGGCTTGCGCGTGCCCGTGAGCGACCGCATCGGCGAGGAGGGCAAGGGCTTCGGCCTCATCCTGCACGGCATGAACCCGGAGCGCATCCTGATCGCCGCCGAGGCGGTGGGCTTAGGCTTCGCGGCGCTGCGCCGGGCGGCGGACTACGCCAAGGAGCGAATCGTCTTCGGCCGGCCGATCGGGCAGAACCAGGGGGTGCAGCATCCGCTGGCGCAATGCTGGGCCGAGCTCAAGGCGGCGGAGCTGATGATGCAGCACGCCGCCTCGCTCTACGATTCCGGCGAGCCCTGCGGCGCCGAGGCCAACGCCGCCAAGTACCTCGCCGCCGAGGCGTGCTGGCACGCCTGCGAGACCGCGGTGCTGACCCATGGCGGCTTCGGCTATGCCCAGGAATATCATGTCGAGCGCTATCTGCGCGAAGCGCAGATCGCGCGCATCGCCCCGGTGAGCCCGCAGCTCGCCCTCTGCTACATCGCCGAGCGGGTGCTGGGATTGCCCAAATCGTATTAGGTACGATTCCGACACTTCGATTCTCGTGGCCAAAGGCGTCATTGCGAGGAGCGCGACCGCGCGACGAAGCAATCTGCCGCCGGCATCGCGCCATTGCTTGCGGGAGATTGCTTCGCTTCGCTCGCAATGACAGCGAAAGCATGGGTACCCGGTGTTAGAGTCGATCCACCAGAGCGCAACGTTGGCGCCGGCGCCGACCCGGAGCTATGCTTTCCGCCAAGAGCCGGGAGGAAAGCCATGCCGCTCACGCAACTGAACCACGTCACCGTGCGGACCGACGACCTCGAGGCCACCCGCGATTTCTACAACGAGGTGCTCGGCCTCTCGCCGGGGCCGCGGCCGCCGCTGACCTTTCCCGGCTATTGGCTCTATTGCGGCGAGCAGGCGGTGGTTCATCTCGTGCCGCGCAGCGGCGCGATCGGCGCCGGCGATGGCGGCGATACCGGCAATTTCGACCATGTCGCCTTCACCGCCGCCGATTTCGACGGCATGCGCGCCCGCTTCACGAAGCTCGGCATCCGCTTCAGCGAGCGCGAGGTGCCGGGAATCCGCCTGCGCCAGCTCTTCGTGCAGGACCCGAACCGGGTGATGATCGAGCTCAACTTCCCGACCGCCGCCGGCTGATGCCACTTACGGGCGAAGCGGCCCTATGCCGGCGTGGGACACCTGGAGCATTGGGGGGATGGGCGAACAAAACCGCGGGGCGAAGCGTTTGCGTGCCAGTGGGGCGAGTTGAGGCACGCAAATGGGTATGATCATGTCGAGTCTCGGATGGGCGATCCTCTTGGTCGGGCTGGCCTTATCGGCCGACGTGGCGTGGTCGGAGTACCGCGAGTGGCGCGCGCACCCTCACCACCAAGTTCGGCCTGCCCTGGGTGTGAAAGCCGCGCTGGTAGCAGCGCCGGCGCGGGGATGGTCCGCTCGTGGTCCGGAAGTGGTCCGCTGGATCATCCGGTGCTGTAGCGAATACCCGGCCGGAATGGTGCAGTCGGAAGCGCATCTGTAGGTTTCACGTGGCACAATCGCGCCGGCACCCGACGCGGTTTCCCTGGATTTCCGCAGGCTCCGGGCGCCGCCGCCTTCCGGCCGCGATATCACCCCGGCCCCACGCGCCGCGCCAGCTGTCGAAAGCTGTAGCACTTCCCGCCGGCCCGCCTAGTAGGAGCGCGGCAGGCCGAGCACGTGCTCGGCGAGATAGGCCAGGATCAGGTTGGTGGAGATCGGCGCCACTTGGTAGAGCCGCGTCTCGCGGAACTTGCGCTCGATATCGTATTCTTCGGCAAAACCGAACCCGCCATGGGTCTGGACGCACATGTCGGCCGCCTGCCATGAGGCATCGGCGGCGAGCAGCTTGGCCATGTTCGCCTCCTTGCCGCAGGGCTGGCCCGCCTCGTAGAGCTCAGCCGCGCGCTCGACCATGAGCGCCGCCGCCTCGCTCGCGGCATAGGCCCGCGCGATCGGGAACTGCACCCCCTGGTTCTGGCCGATGGGTCGGCCGAACACGACGCGGCTCTTGGCATAATCGCCGGCCTTGGCGATGAACCAGCGCGCATCGCCGATGCATTCCGCGGCGATCAGGATGCGCTCGGCATTCATGCCGTCGAGGATGTAGCGGAACCCCCTTCCCTCCTCGCCGATGAGGTTCTCCACCGGCACCGCCAAATTGTCGAAGAAGACCTCGGTGGTTGCATGGTTCATCATGGTGCGGATGGGCCGGATGGTGACGCCCTGGCCCACCGCCTCGCGCAGATCGACGAGGAAGACCGAGAGGCCTTCCGCCCGCTTGTCGTCGCGTCGCGCCGCCGTCCGCGCCAGCAGCAGCATGAGGTCCGAATGCTCGACCCGCGAGGTCCAGATCTTCTGGCCGTTGACGATGTAGCGCTCGCCCTCGCGCCGCGCCGTCGTTCGCAGCGCCGTGGTGTCGGTGCCGGCCGTCGGCTCGGTGACGCCGAAAGCCTGCAGGCGCAGCTCGCCCGAGGCGATCTTGGGCAGCCAGCGCGCCTTCTGCGCCGGGCTGCCATGCCGCAGCAGCGTCCCCATGATGTACATCTGCGCATGGCAGGCCGCGCCGTTGCAGCCGCTCTTGTGCACTTCCTCGAGGATCGCCGCGGCGGCGCCGATGCCGAGCCCGCTGCCGCCATGCTCCTCCGGAATGAGGCAGCCGAGAAAGCCGCCTTCGGTCAATGCGCGGACGAACGCGCTCGGATATTCCCGCTCGCGGTCGAGCGCGCGCCAGTACTCGCCGGGAAAGCGCGCGCACAGCGCGGCCACCGCTTGGCGGATCGCGGCGATGTCGGCGCCGGCCGGCGCCGGCTGCGGAGAAGAAGCCATGACCTGCACCTGTGGCGCTGCCCTTGGTCACCGCCAAGCTATTGCAGCTCAGCCGGCGCCGCCAGACCCCTCGATCGCGGCAGATCGCGCTCACGGTGCTCTCGGATATACGGGTGCGCGAGCTCGTCTAGCCTCGCGCATGTGCGCGCGATCCGCGTTGCCGCGGCGGCCGCGATCGGTCATATCTGAGGCGATGGAGGCGCGGCTCAAGACCAAGCTGCAGGTGATGGCGGCGGTGCGGTTATGCGCCGTGCACGCCATCCCGATCGCGGTCGCCCGGCGCGGCGACGAGGATGCCGGCGTCATCCTGGTCAAGCTCAATCAGCTCGATCGCGGCTTCACCGTGCTCGCGCAGACGCGCACCGGATCGGGCGACCTTGCCTGGCTGCGTGCCACCGGCGAGTCGCCGGTCGACGAGCCCACCGCCGACGCTTATATCGCGCGGCAGCTGAGGCGCGACCCCGACCTCTGGGTGGTCGAGATCGAAGATCGCCAGGGCCGCCCGATCTTCGCCGGGCGGATCCTTTGAGTTCGAATTTCAGCCGCCATTCGCCAATGCGCGCGCCAGTTGACTGAGCGCCTCCTGATGGCGCTCATTGGTGATGCCCGTGAAATTGCGCGCGATTTCCAGCACCATGCGCTCGCGCGAGGTGATCGGCCGCGGCTCTTCTTCGCCGACGCCCTCGTAGAAATAGCTCATTGGCACGCTCAGCACTTTGGCGATCTGAAACAGCCGGCCCGCCGAGACGCGGTTGACGCCGCGCTCGTATTTATGGGCCTGCTGATACGTCACGCCGATCAATTCGGCGAGCTGCTGCTGCGTCAAGCCCAGCATGATCCGCCGCTCGCGAATCCGCGCCCCGACGTGCCGGTCTATCGTGGCCGTCGATTTCCCTCGCTTCGGCTTCGACATGCGATCACCCGATAAGCAATTGTCGTGGCAGACCCTGCGCCCGTCCGTACAACCCCAGGGCTACCGACCTCCCTACTAACAACGGCAATCCACAGTTATTCCAAACGGTTCTGTTTCCTTATTGATGGAGCGGCCAGACCAGCGTGATCAGCGGCACCCCCGTCAGCACCACGAGGACCGACAGCGGCAGCCCCAAATGCCAGTAATCGGTGAAACGATAGCCCCCCGGCCCCATTACCAGCGTGTTGCATTGGTGGCCGATGGGCGTGAGGAAATCGCAGGACGCGCCGCATGCTACGGCCATCAGGAAGGGATCGGCGCTGAAGCCGAGCTTGGCGGCGAGGCTGGCGGCGATCGGCCCCATGACGATCACGGCAGCGGCGTGATGGAGCAGGGGCGTGACCAGCATGGTGATGATCATCAGCGCGGCGATCACGCCCGCTGCCGGGATTGCACCGGCGACATGCGACAGCCATTGCGCGATGAGTTCGGTGGCACCGGTGTCGTGCACCGCCTCGCCGATCGGGATGAGCGAGCCCAGGAGTATCAGGATCGGCCACTCGATGCTGTCGTAGATCTCGCGCAAAGTGATCACGCGCAGCAGCGCGAGCGCCACCGCCGCGCCGGTGAAGGCGAGCGCGACCGGCACCAGCTCGGTGGCGGCAAGCGTGACGGCGGCGGCGAGCGCGATGACGGGCACCGCGACCTTGCGCGGCCGGCCCAAGCCCAGGCGCCGCTCCGCCAAGGGCAGGCAGCGCAAGCTCGCGAGCGTGTCGGGCAGCGCCACCGCGCTCCCCTGCACGACGATAACGTCGCCGACCTGGAACTTGGCGCGGCGCAGCCGCACCGTCATGCGCCGGCCGCGCCGGCTCACCGCCAGCACATTGATGCCGTAGCGCGCGCGCAGCCGCTGCTCTACCAGCGAGGAGCCGACCAGCGGCGAACCGGCGGTCACCACCGCCTCGACCGTCGTCACTTCCGCCGAGCGCAGCGCCTCCTCGTCGACGCCCTTGCTGCCGACGAGCTCGAGCCGCGCCTCGGACACCACCGTCTCCAGCACATGCGGGTCGCATTCCAGCACCAGCACGTCGTCGGCGAAGAGCGTCCAATGCCCGGACGGCACGTAGCGCCGGTAGTTCTCGCGAATGATCGCCGCCACCGTCAGGTCGCCCTCGGCGAGATCCTCGAGTTCGGCGACGGTGCGGCCGACATAGGGCGAGTCCGCCGGGACGCGCGCCTCGGCGATGTAATCCTCGATGCGGAACGCCGCCTCGGGCGGCGCCTGCCCCTTGCGCCCGCGCGGGATGAGCCGCCAGCCGAAGGTCAAGAAGACGACGCCGACCGCGGCGATGCCGAAGCCCACCGGCAGAAAATCGAACATCTCGTAGGGCTTGCCGAGGAGCTGTGCGCGTTCGGCGGAAATGATGATGTTGGGCGAGGTGCCGATCAGCGTCATCATGCCGCCGATCAGCGAGCCGAAGGCGAGCGGCATGAGGAATTGCGAGGGCAAGCGCCCGTTGCGCTCCGCCGCCTGGATCGCCACCGGCAGGAAGATCGCCAGCGCGCCGACATTCTTCATCATCGCCGAGAGGACGGTCACCGCGGCGACGAGGACGAAGGCCATGAGGTCGTCGGAGCGCATCAGCGGCGCGATGAAATGCAGCAGCCGCTCGATGACGCCGGACTTGCCGATGGCGGTGCTGACCACCAGCACCGACGCGATCAGCGGCAAGAGCGGATTGCTGAAGCCGCTGAACGCCTTGCTCGTCGTCACGATGCCGCAGCCGATTGCGGCAAGCAGCGCGACCAACGCCACGAGGTCGTAGCGCCAGCGGTCCCACGCGAACAGGACGAGCATGCCGCCGATGACGGCGAAGCTCAGGCCCTGCTGCAGCGTCACGTCAGCCTTGCCGGGGCGCGGCCATGCGCGGTTCCGCCTGCTGCAGCGCCTCGCGCGTGACGAGGCCGACGATGCGCCCGTCGCCGTCGAGGACGGGCATGCGCCGCACCTGGCGTCGCTCCATCTCGCGCAGGACGTCTTCGGCGTCATCCTCCGCCGCGCAGCAGAGGGGGTTCGTGGACATCGCCTCGGCGACGCGCGTGGTGCGCGGATCGCGGCGCGGCGCCACGACACGGAGCAGGATGTCGCGGCCGGTGATGATGCCCGCCAGCGCCCCTTCCGTTTCGCCGACCGGGAGGGCGTCGATGTCGAGATCCGCCATGATCTGCGCGGCGGCGTCGACGGTGGTGCCGGGCGCGACGACGGTCACGTCGCTCGCCATCACCTCGCGCACCCGCATGAAATCGCCTCCCCGAGGGATCGCCCGCCCCCAAGCGAACAAACCCTGCAACCCCACGTTCCAATCACCGATCCGGCCGCGCTAGGCCTCGGCGCGGCTTGGTGGGCGGCCGTGCTTGACCACCATTGATCGCCGGCCATGACGGCGGGCGGGCCATGGCGAGGCAGCGTCGATCAGCGCCTGACGGGTCCGGCGCTGCGCACTGGCCGAGGCGTGGCGCCCTTCTGCCGAGCCGATCGCCGCGTGCCTGCTGTGGCAGTTCTGCCTGCACCGTTTGAATCGCCTAGGATCATCCTCGTAACATGCTGTTATATAATGACTTTACCTAAGATTAATGGGCCTCGCCGAGACTGTGGCGATGGCCCCACCCGGTCCCTCTGGACGCCTTGATTCCAATCTCTCCGCACTGGCCGGCCTCATCGCCTCGTTCGGGCGCTTCATGCCGCCCTTCGAGATCGACCGCGGCCTGACGCCTGGCGATGCCGGGGCACGGCCGACCGGCGTGCTCACCTTCTGCTTCGGCTTCCAGGACGTGCCCTTTCAGGCCCGCGCCGAGCGGCGCGACGGACGGCCCTGGCTGACACTGACCGGCGATCTCGGCTCGCTCCCCTTCTCGATCGAGAACCCGCGCCGGCGCCGCCGGCTGCTGAAGGTCCTTCACGGGGCGGTCGCCGGCACGACCCTCCAGTGGGAGGTCAATCAGGACCATCGCATGCGGGTGATCGGCGACATCGAGCTGGGCATGCCCCTGACGCCGATGGCGGTCGTCGCCGGTGCGGCGACGCTGCTGGTGCATTGCCGCCCCTACATCGACCTCATCGTCAAGGTCGCCAACGAGGCCTGAGCGCTGTCAGCGCCCGGTCGGCACGGCGAAGACCTGGCCCGGATAGATCAGGTCGGGGTCGCGGATCTTGTCCTGGTTCGCCTGGTAGATCTCGGTATAGCGCTGGCCATCACCGAACGATCGCTCGGCGAGGCGCCACAGGCTGTTGCCGGGCTGCACGTCGAACGCGGCGTAGCCCTCGGGCGGCGCCACGCGGTCGAATTTGAGCGCCAGCTGTCCCAGCGCCTGACCGTCCTTGTCGAACGCTTCGACGCGCAGACGGTAATGCCCGAGCGGCACGCTCCCGTCGAGCGTGACCGACCAGGCGCCGGCGGCGTTCGTGCTGCCGCTTCCGGCGAGGCGGTCGTCGAGATAGATCTGGATGCGCGCATCCGGCACGGCGCGGCCAAGCATCTGCACCTTGCCGCCAGCGTCATACTCGATGATGTCGAGTGCGAATTTGCGGCCGGCCGGCAGCTGCAGAGCGCGCGCCGCGCCGTCGCCTCCGCGCGGCAGCAGGACCGCTACCGAGCCCGAAGCCGGCGCGCCGGCCGCCGGTGTGCGCTCCGGCACCAGCATGGCGACGACGCCCTCCGATTTGCTGGTCGCGCCATCCTTGCCGCGCGCCGAGAGGGTGAGTTGGTGGCTGCCCGGCGGCAGCGGTTCCTTCGGCACCAGCACCCACTCGCCGTTGCGGTCGGCGGTCACGCGGCCGATCTCGCGATCGCCATCGAGTACCGTCACCTCGGCGCCCGGCGCGGCACGGCCGGCGATGACCGCCTCGCCCTTGGGATTGACCCGCACCACGTCGAAGCTCGGTGCGCCGGGGCCGCGCGTAGGCGCTGTCAGCGCTTGCGGCGCCGCGGCGGGCAGCGTCACGGCCGCGCTGCGGTCCCGCCATTGCCACGCGGTCAGGCCGGCGATCGCGATGATCGCCACTGCCGCCAGCCCGATGATCCATTCTCGTCTCATGCAACCCTGCCCGGTCAACCAGTCTGCGCCGCCTTGCCGCGCTTGCGGCGAAAGCTGCATCGGCGCTTGGCCGAGGGCGGCGCAGCGGGCATTCTACGCGCGCCGGCGATCCGGCGAAAGCCGCCGGCATCGAGGACCGAGGATCAGGGAATGGCGGTGATCAAGCGCCTATGCGTCTATTGCGGCTCGTCGCCGGGGGTCGATGCGAGCTACCACGCCGCGGCGGCGGGTCTCGGCCGGCTCCTCGCCGAATCGGGCGTCGAGCTCGTCTATGGCGGCGGCCGCGTCGGCCTCATGGGCGTTCTCGCCGATGCCGCGCTCGCCGCCGGCGGCCGCGTCACCGGCATCATCCCACGCTATCTCCACGACCGCGAAGTGGCGCATCCCGGCGTCAGCCATATGATGGTGGTCGGCAGCATGCATGAGCGCAAGCAGCGCATGTTCGAGCTGGCCGACGCCCTCGCCGTCCTGCCGGGCGGGCTCGGCACGCTCGACGAGACCATCGAAATGCTCACCTGGCGACAGCTCGCCCTGCACGACAAGCCGGTTATCATCGTCAATATCGCCGCTTATTGGGCGCCGCTGCTCGGCCTCATCGAGCATGCCATCGCCCACGGCTTCGTCGGCGCCGCCTTGCGCGACTTCTACCGCGTGGTCGCGCGCGTCGAGGACGTGCTGCCGACTTTGGCGGCATTGCCGCAACCAATGGCGCCCGCGCAGAGCAAACTCGTCTGAGGCTCGCTTGCGTCCGCTTTGCCTCGTGCTATGGTCTCGCGCCTTCCCGTTCCCCAGGAACCCTCCATGAAGAAGATCAAGGTCAAGACTCCGGTCGTCGAGCTCGACGGCGACGAGATGACGCGGATCATCTGGCAGTTCATCAAGGACAAGCTGATCCTGCCTTATCTCGACATTGACCTGAAATACTACGACCTCAGCATCGAGAACCGCGACAAGACCGACGACCAGGTCACGGTGGACTCTGCCAACGCGATCAAGAAATACGGCGTCGGCGTCAAATGCGCGACCATCACGCCCGATGAGGCGCGCGTCGAGGAATTCAAGCTCAAGAAGATGTGGCGGTCGCCCAACGGCACCATCCGCAACATCCTCGGCGGCACCATCTTTCGCGAGCCGATCGTGTGCCAGAACGTGCCGCGGCTGGTGCCCAGCTGGACCGCACCCATCGTCATCGGCCGTCACGCCTTCGGCGACCAGTATCGCGCCACCGATTTCAAGGTGCCGGGCCCGGGCAAGCTCACCATGACCTTCACGCCCAGGGGCGGCGGCAAGCCCATCCAATACGACGTCTTCGACTTCGAGGAGTCGGGCGTGGCGCTCGGCATGTACAATCTCGACGAGTCGATCGCGGGATTTGCGCGCGCCTGCCTCAATTACGGGCTGCAGCGCGGCTGGCCGGTCTACCTCTCGACCAAGAACACCATCCTCAAGGCCTATGACGGCCGCTTCAAGGATATCTTCCAGGAGGTGTTCGACAAGGAGTTCGCTGCCAGATACAAGACCAAGAAGATCACCTACGAGCATCGCCTCATCGACGACATGGTGGCGAGCGCGCTCAAATGGAGCGGCAACTTCGTCTGGGCCTGCAAGAACTACGACGGCGACGTGCAGTCGGACGTGGTGGCGCAGGGCTTCGGCTCGCTCGGGCTCATGACATCGGTGCTGCTGACGCCCGACGGCAAGACGGTCGAGGCGGAGGCGGCGCACGGCACGGTGACGCGCCACTACCGCCTGCATCAGCAGGGCAAGGAGACCTCGACCAACCCGATCGCCTCGATCTTCGCGTGGACGCGGGGCCTCAACTATCGCGGCGAGTTCGACCAGACGCCGGAGGTCAAGCGCTTCGCGCAGACGCTGGAGAAGGTCTGCGTCGACACGGTCGAGTCGGGCTTCATGACCAAGGACCTCGCCATTCTCATCAGCCCCGAGCAGCCCTGGCTGACCACGACCAAGTTCCTCGACAAGCTCGACGATGGCCTGAAGAAGGCGATGAAATAGCCGCGGGCGCCGATCGCCGCCGAGCCACGGCCGCTAGAACTGCCGCGTGAAGCCGAGCTGGAACTGGTTGCGGTCGAATTTCGACAACGACTCGTTCGACTGGTTCGTCGTGTAGCTGTAGCTCACCACCGGGGCGAAGCCGAAGATGGTGAAATCCCGCTTGTAGAGAGACAGCTTCACGAAGATCTGCCGGTCGACGCGGCGCACGCCGAACAGCGGGTCGGTCGCCTGGTAATTCGTCCATTGCACTTCCGGCGCGACATTTGCCGTGATGCCGTAGGCGAATTCCTGCTGATAGGCGAGGCCGAACTTGTAGTACCAATTGGAGAAGATGTCCGAGTCGGCCGATTGGTAGCCGACGCCCACGCTGCCGCGCACGAAGCTGCTGGGCGTGATGTAGTAATCGACGTAATTGCCCTGGTCGAGATAATAGCCGTCGAGAAAGGTCTGCGTCTGGTAGGACGTGCTGAGCCCTTCGAAATAGCTCGAGTAGAGAAGCTGCTTGGTCAGCCAGTACTGGCCTTCGAGCCTGCCGCCGACTCCCGTGCTGTAAGCGTGCTCGCCGTACCAGCGCTTGGTCGCCACGCCCAGCACGCTGACGTCGCCGCGCTCGAAAAACCACTGCGGGCCCATATGCCCGCGCGCCTGTGCGTCATCGAACGCGCTGTTGCTAGGATATTTGAGCCCATAGAGCAGCGCGCCGGTGCGCCAGCGCAGATCGGGCTGCAAGTCGGCCCGGTATTCGCCGGAAACAGTGCCGGTGACGCCGACGCCCGACTGCTGCCGCGCCTGCTGCGAGAGGACGAAAGGCAGGCCGAACAGCGTCACGTGGTCGTTCGCGGTCGCCTTGTTGAGGTTGGTGTCGGGCGCAACGCCGAAATTGACGTCATAGACGAAACGCTTGCGCGAGCGGATGATGGCGAGATAGCGCTCGACATTGTCGATGACCGTAGCGGGCAGGCTGCCTTCGGCCAAAGCGAGGTGGAAATTGTACTCCGCCGCATCGTCCTCGCCGGTCTCGAACAGCGCGCGCGCGAGATCGAGGCGCACCCTGACGACGTTGGGATGGTCGACGATGATCTTGCGGTAATAGGGGATCGCCTCGGCGAATTTCTTCTGCCGGGCATTGATCTCCCCCATCAGGAAGAGGGCGTCCACCGAGGACGGGTCGTCATTCAGCGTCGGCTCGAGAATCGCCGCCGCGGTCTTGTAGTCGCCAAGCGTGATCGCGAGGCGCGCCGCGTCGAGCGGCTTGAGCGTGATTTCTCGGCGCTTGCTGGTGTCGCCTTCGCTCGCGCCTTCAGCGCCGAGCGCCGCCGTCGATGACAGGACCGTCGCGGCCAGCGCGATCGTCAGCAACGTTCGAGCGAAGCGAAAGGTGCGCGGCATCGCGGCAGGCCGTCCGTGAAAGCGGACGGCGGGCGCTTGGCCCGCCGCCCATCGCGTTCTGACTGCTTAATGCTTCGCGCCGCCGTAGGCGCCGATCGCGCTCGTCCCGCTGCCGGAAACCGCGAAGACGCCACCCATCTCGGCCGCTGCCAGGCCATAGAAGGCGCCGGATGTCGTACCGTTCACGGCAACCGGCGTCCCCGACGACGTCATGGCGCCGGCGTACTTGTTGGTGCCCTGAGTGATCGTCGCGTTGCTCGATAGCGTGCCCCAATGCGCCGCGCTGCCATCCGCCTGCGAAGCGGTCATGTCGAGGCTCACACCGACCTGGCGGCTGCCGAAGTCGACATTGCCGGTGAAGAGACCCGTCAGGTTGAAGTTCGCGCCGTTGCTGCTGCCGGTGCCGACCGCGCCGCCCTGATAGGTGGCCGCCCCCGTCTGCGGCATGTCGGACGCCAGCGTATCCGTGCCGGCGGCGAACGCGCCGACAGCCGTCGTCTTGCCGGTGGCGTCGGCGTGCGACCAGATGCCGTAATTCGACGATGTCAGACCGCTGACATCGAACACGACGGTGTCTTTGCTGTTGTCGCTGTTGGTCTCGGTCTTGATATTGAAGTTCGTCAATGTGCCATCGGCATTGTTGGGATCGGCGACGTTGTAGATCGGGACCCCGTTGAAGGTCACATCGGAGAGGCCCGTGACATCCGGCCCGCCCAGAGTGAAGGTGTGGTTGAAGCCCGGCACGGTGATCGTCAGCAGCGCGGCCGGATTGACGTCGCCGCTCAAGTCGAGCGTCGCGGTCTGCGAACCGTCGGTCGACATCGTGGCCGTGCCGAGATTGCCGTTCGCGTCGGTCGACGCCGCCACGGACGGATTGCTGAACCCGGTGGGGTTCGCGGCTTGCGCAGGCGCGCCGCCGCTGGCCGCCGGCGCCGAGCCGCCGCCGCCGCCACCGCCGCAGGCCGCTGTCGAGGCCAGCAGCGCCAAACTCAAAATCGTACGCTTCCTGATCATTCTACGTCTCCCAGCATCGCGGAGCTTGTCGCGGGCACATGTCCCGACGTGTGGTTGAACAGCGCTGGGGAGATATGTATCCGTTGCGCACTCTTTTTTGCCTGCGCTTGCGCTTAAGGAGAATGCACGCATAGCCCGCAGGGCAATCCGGCGAGCGTCCAGGTTTCCGGGCCGCGCCACGGCGCAACCGGCAATTGGGCGAGAACGTAAGCGATCGCGGCGGCGTCAGGCCGCCGCTTGCGCCTTCTCGGCGACGGCGCGCTCGACCGCGGCGAGCGCGGCCTCGGCGCGGCCGGGATCCGGCCCGCCGGCCTGCGCCATGTCGGGGCGGCCGCCGCCGCCCTTGCCGCCCAGCGCCTCGGCGCCGATGCGCACGAGGTCGACGGCGTTGAAGCGCGCCGTCAAATCGTCGGTGACGCCGACGACGAGCGACGCCTTGCCGTCGGCGCTGGCGACCACCGCGACGACGCCGGAGCCGATGTCGCGCTTCATGTCGTCGGCGAGGCTCTTGAGCTCCTTGGCCGGCATGTTCGCGACGGCGCGGCCGGCGTATTTGACGCCGCCGAGATCCTTGGCGGCGGCGCGCGGACCGCTCCCGCCCGAGGCGATCAGGCGGCGCGCCTCGCTCAACTCGCGCTCGAGGCGCTTGCGCTCCTCGAGCAAGCCGGCGAGACGCGCGGGAAGCTCGGCCGGCGTCGCGCGGATGGCGCCCGCCGCTTCGCGCAGCAGCGCCTCCTCCTGCTCGACATAAATCTCGGCGGCGGCGCCGGTCAGCGCCTCGATGCGGCGCACGCCGGCGGCGACGGCGCTCTCCGCGACGATCTTGAAGAAGCCGATATCGCCGGTGCGCCGCACATGCGTGCCGCCGCACAGCTCGACCGAGAAGGGCTTGAGCGCGTGGCCGTGCATGTCGGTCTCCTCGCCCATGGCGACGACGCGCACCTCCTCGCCGTATTTCTCGCCGAAGAGGGCGAGCGCGCCGGCCTCCTGCGCCTTATCCGGCGACATCAAGCGCGTCGTCACTTCGCTGTTCTGGCGGATAAGGGTGTTGACCTCGGCCTCGATGATGCGGATGTCTTCGGGCGTGAGCGCGCGCGGCTGGCTGAAATCGAAGCGCAGCCGGTCGGATGCCACGAGCTGGTGCAGCAGATGCGTCACCGAGTGGTTGGCGCGCAGCGCGGTGCGGCGCGTCTCGTCGATGCGCAGCTCGACGAAATCGCCGAGCTTGAGCGCGCCATGCGTCAGGCCGCCGAGATGGACGAAGAGCTCGCCCGCGCGCTTTTGCGTGTCGCGCACCGCGAATGCGCCGCCTTGCGCGGAGAACATGGTGCCGGTGTCGCCCACCTGCCCGCCCGATTCGGCGTAGAACGGCGTCTGGTTGACGATGATCGCGGCGTCGCTGCCCGCTTTCGCCTCTGGGACCGCCTTGCCGTCGGCGACGATGGCGACGATCTTGCCCTCGGCGACATGCGCGTCATAGCCCAGGAACTCGGTGGCGCCGACCTGCTCGCGCAGCTCGAACCACACCTGCTCGGTCGCGGCCTCGCCCGAGCCGACCCAGCTCTTGCGCGCCTCGGCGCGCTGGCGCTCCATCGCCGCGTTGAAGGCGTCGGTCGCCACCTGCCGGCCGCGCGCGCGCAGCACGTCCTCGGTGAGGTCGAGCGGGAAGCCGTAGGTGTCGTAGAGCTTGAAGGCGACCTCGCCGGGGAAGGCCTGGCCAGAGCCGAGCTTCGCCGTCTCCTCCTCGAGGAGCTTCAACCCGCGGTCGAGCGTCTGCTTGAAGCTCGTCTCCTCGAGCCGCAGCGTCTCGGTGATGAGCGCCTCGGCGCGCACCAGCTCGGGATAGGCCTGGCCCATCTGGCGCACCAGCGCCGGCACCAGCCGCCACATCAGCGGCTCCTCGCAGCCGATGATGTGCGCGTGCCGCATGGCGCGGCGCATGATCCGGCGCAGCACGTAGCCGCGCCCTTCCTTCGCCGGCAGCACGCCGTCGGCGATGAGGAAGGAGGACGCCCGCAGATGGTCGGCGATGACGCGGTGCGACACGCCTTGCGGCCCGTCCGGCGGCACGCCCGATGCCTCGGCCGAGGCGAGGATCAGCGTGCGCATCAGGTCGATGTCGTAATTGTCGTGCTTGCCCTGCAGCACCGCGGCGACGCGCTCGAGCCCCATGCCGGTGTCGATGGACGGGCGCGGCAGCGCGCGGCGCTCCTCCTTCGCCACCTGCTCGTACTGCATGAAGACGAGGTTCCAGATCTCGATGAAGCGGTCGCCCTCGGCATCGGGACTGCCGGGCGGGCCGCCCGGGATGTGCGGGCCGTGGTCGTAGAAGATCTCCGAGCACGGGCCGCACGGGCCGGTGTCGCCCATCGCCCAGAAATTGTCGGACGTCGCGATGCGGATGATGCGGCTCTCCGGCAGCCCGGCGATCTTGCGCCACAGCGCCGCCGCGTCCTCGTCCTCCGAGAAGACGGTGACCAGGATGCGGTCCTTGGCCAGGCCGAACTCCTTGGTCGCCAGGTTCCAGGCGAGCTCGATGGCGCGGTCCTTGAAATAGTCGCCGAACGAGAAATTGCCGAGCATCTCGAAGAAGGTGTGGTGCCGCGCGGTGTAGCCGACATTCTCGAGGTCGTTGTGCTTGCCGCCGGCGCGCACGCATTTCTGCGCCGTGGTGGCGCGCGCATAGTCGCGCTTCTCGGCGCCGGTGAAGACGTTCTTGAACTGCACCATGCCGGCATTGGTGAAGAGCAGCGTCGGATCGTTGCGCGGCACCAGCGGGCTCGACGGCACGATCTCATGGCCGTGGCGCTGGAAATAGCCGAGGAAGGCGGCGCGAATGTCGTTGGTGGTCTGCATGGCGCTTATCTGGGTCTTTCCCCGGGCGGAGCCAAGACGGTTTTACGGAGGCGGCATCGCCCTGTCCAGCCGCGGGCCGGGCCCGAATTGGCTTCGTTTGGTAATTTTAACGTTTCGCTCAACCGTCGACCCCTCCTCTCCGCCGTCCCCGCGCAAGCGCAGGGCTGCGCGGCGAAAATTCTCGTGCCCTTCCGACGATTCCGCGCGATGGATTGCTCACGCTACGGTCGTCATGCGCGGGCTTGGCCCGCGCATCCACGTCTTGTTTTCCCGCAGCAAAGACGTGGATGGCCGGCACGGAGGCCGGCCATGACGGCGGTGAGGTTGCGGACTCCATATCCTTCGTCTCGCTCCGGGTATCGCCTGCGCCACGAGAAAAAACGGCGCCGGCTGGGGGGGCCGGCGCCGTCGGTCCGTTTCGTCGGAGGGGTACGGACCGGAAAAGACTATTCCTCGGCGGCGGCGCCATCGGCGCCCGCCACCATCATGGCGTCCGCCACGAGGCCGGCATTGCCGCGGATGGCGCGCTCGATCGCCTCGGTGATCTGGGGGTTGTCCTTCAGGAACTGCTTGGCGTTCTCGCGGCCCTGGCCGATGCGCTGGCCGTCATAGGAGAACCACGAGCCGGATTTCTCGACGACGCTGGCCTGCATGCCGAGGTCGAGGAGCTCGCCGCGCTTGGAGATTCCCTCGCCGTACATGATGTCGAACTCGACCACCTTGAAGGGCGGCGCCATCTTGTTCTTGACCACCTTGACCCGGGTCTGGTTGCCGATCACCTGCTCGCGCTCCTTGATCGCGCCGATGCGGCGGATGTCGAGCCGGACCGAGGCATAGAATTTGAGGGCGTGGCCGCCGGTGGTGGTCTCGGGATTGCCGAACATGACGCCGATCTTCATGCGGATCTGGTTGATGAAGATCACCATCGAGCGCGACTTGGAGATCGAGCCGGTGAGCTTCCTGAGCGCCTGGCTCATGAGGCGGGCATGCAGCCCCATATGGTTGTCGCCCATCTCGCCCTCGAGCTCGGCGCGCGGCACCAGCGCCGCCACCGAATCGATCACCAGCACGTCGATGGCGCCGGAGCGCACCAGCGTGTCGGCGATCTCGAGCGCCTGCTCGCCGGCATCGGGCTGGGAGATGAGGAGGTCGTCGATGTCGACGCCGAGCTTCTTCGCATAGGCCGGGTCGAGCGCATGCTCGGCATCGATGAAGGCGCAGGTGCCGCCGGCCTTCTGCGCCTCGGCGATGACATGGAGGGCGAGCGTCGTCTTGCCGGAGCTTTCCGGCCCGTAGATCTCGACGATGCGGCCGCGCGGCAGGCCGCCGATGCCCAGCGCGATGTCGAGGCCGAGCGAGCCCGTCGAGATGACCTCGCTCTCCGTCGCCGCCTCGCGCGAGCCGAGCTTCATGATCGAGCCCTTGCCGAACGCGCGCTCGATCTGGCCGAGAGCGGCGTCCAAGGCCTTCTGCTTGTCCATGGTATCCCTGTCCAACAGGCGCAAAGCCGTCTGCGACATGCCCCACCCTCCTTATTCCATGGTCGCCGCAAGGTTGCAATCGACCGCGACAAGAAAGCCAACGTACCATATTTGTTCTCCGGCGCAAGTTCTTTTTTTGTCCCTCTTATATCTTTCACTGAACAGCCAGGTTATGCCATGATTCCCGGACATTAAGAGGGAAACATGGTACCGATCGAGCTTTCCCACCCGGCGCTCTCCGACGCGAATCAAGCGCGCATTTACCTGGAGAACATTCGCTGGCCCCACGGCGCGTCCTGTCCTTGCTGCGGCCGGCTCGATCCGGTGAAGGCGCTGGGCGGGGACTCGATGGGTCCGGGCTGGTATCACTGCGGCGCCTGCCGGAAGAAGTTCACGGTGCGGGTCGGGACCGTGTTCGAGCGGTCGCATATCGCGCTCCACAAGTGGCTGCTCGGCTTCCGCATGTATGCGTCGTCCAAGAAGGGCCCCTCGGCGCGCCAGCTGCACCAGACCCTCGGCATCACCTATCGCTCGGCCTGGTTCATGGCGCGCCGCATCCGCGCGGCGATGCGCGACGGCGACCCGGCCCCGCGCGGCGGCAAGGACAAGGTTGCCGAAGCGGACGAGAGGGCCATCGGCCCGGCCAAGGACGTGTTCGTGAACGAGCGCGGCTGGGTCAAGGAGCGCGGCACGGCGACGAAGCGCAAGGCCGTCACCCGGGTCGAGCGCGGCGGCCGTTCCCGCTCGATCAAGGTGGACGATCTCAAGCGCCAAGACGATCCGCAAGGCGCTGTTCGAGAACGTCGTGCTTGATGGCCGCCTGCATACCGACGAAGCGCACCGCTGCCGCAAGGCCGGCGAAGAGTCCGCCGCGCATGAGCGCGTGACCCATTCGGCTGGCGAGTATGCGCGGTATTCAAACCGAGGCGTGCTCGGCGTAAACGATAGCGAGCGCACGACCCGCGCCATCAAGGGCGCGGAAGGCAAGCGGTTGACCTACCGACAGCCTCGTAAGCACCCGGCCGCCTAAGCGGTCAAAGCGCAGGCTCACGCATAATGATTTCGAGGGCGCACTAGACGCCCTCTTGCGCCTGCTGTTCGGCGAGGAAACTTAGCGCCGAGACTTGCCCTTGCGCACCCGGCCTTTGCGGGCCGGGCGTCCTTTCTTCGGACTCGACTCCACCTGCGGCTTGTGCGGCATATTGAGGGCGCGCCTTAGGCCACGCTCCATACGCTCGGCTGTGTCTCGCTCACTATAGGTATCATCTGATTCTGACATCTTCCCACTCATGGAAACCGTCTACATCCAGGGCAAGAAACATAGGATCGGGCGATGCATCTATTGCTTATCCCAAGAAAATCTTAGCGATGAACATGCAGTGCCATTTTCCTTGGGCGGCGATATCACGTTAGAGGATGCCAGTTGCGACCGTTGTGCTGGCATTACCAGCTACCTCGACGGCTATCTAGCTCGGCACGTGTTTCATGAATTTCGAACACATCGCGGCCTGCAAAGTCGCAGGGGGCTGCCAAAGGAACTGCCCGCCACCCTGATTCACGGGGAGCAGCGCGTCCGAACCTTGCTGCCCGTGTCGGATCATCCGTTTGCCATAACCCTACCAAACTTTGGGTCGGCAGGCATTCTCCGCGGCGAGCCGCCGCGGAAGGTCTATGGAGAGCGCACGAATTTCTGGAGTTGGGGTTGGTTTCCGGAGAGTATGACGGCCGAGGGAATTCGCGTCGAGATCACCTACAACGTAGGAACGTTCGCAAGGGCCATCGCCAAGGCCGCTTATTGTCATGCCGTATTGATGCATGGGTTAGGCGGCTTCCGATCGCTATGGATGTCAGATCTAATTCTTGGGCGCTACCCCTATCCTCTCTATCTCGTTGGCTCAGACGAGCTTCAACCACTAAGTCAACAGATGCCGCAGCATGAGCTTTGGTTTGGAGATGCGACCAATAGCCGTCAGAAACTCGAGGTCGTTTCGCTTCGTCTGTTTGGCAATGCCGCCACCAGGGACGGAATTGGGTTGCCAGTCTATCATGTCGTGATGGGCGTTCTCGGTGAGGCCGTGACTAGGGTAAGGCGGCGCGTACCAGTTCTTCCGAAGACAATAGCGCTCTGACACATAGCCGATAGAACTCGCGCTCGCGCTCCTCTAGCGCTCCCATGCCCGCGGGTCGCCCGGCCCAGAGGGGTCCAGATGCTCCATTTTCCAGCGGAGCCGTTGGGCTGGCGTGCCGAGGCGCTGCGCGACGCCTTGACCATAGGCGGGATCGGCGCGCAGGAAATGCGCGAGCTGACGGCGTTGGATGTCGGCCGGCGCCTTGCTCAGCGAACCCGCCACATTGTCCATGAGGCGCGCTTGCGCTTCGCCGCCGATGAGGCGGAACAGCGCGCCCGCCTGGCCGTAATCATCGTTGCCGGCGCGATGATCGTAGCGGTGGGCAGCGCCGGAGAGGGCGAGCGGCGGCTCGGCGGCGCGCGCGTCCTGCGCCGGCCCGCCGAAGCTGTTGGGCTCGTAGTTCGGGCGGCCGCCGCCATTGCCGTCGAAGCGCATGGCGCCGTCGCGCTGGTGGTTGTGCACCTCGGCCGCATGCGGCCGGTTGACCGGCAGCAGCGCATGATTGGCGCCGAGGCGGTAGCGGTGCGCATCGGCATAGGCGAAGAGCCGGCCCTGCAGCATCTTGTCCGGGCTGAAGCCGATGCCGGGCACGATGTTGGCCGGGCTGAAGGCGGCTTGCTCGACCTCGGCGAAATAATTCTCGGGGTTGCGGTTCAACACCATCTCGCCGATCTCGAGCAGCGGATAGTCCTTGTGCGGCCACACCTTGGTGAGGTCGAACGGATCGAGGTGATATTTCGCCGCGTCGGCCTCGGGCATGAGCTGCACGCAAACGCGCCAGGCCGGCGGCGCGCCATCGACGATAGCCGCGAACAGGTCGCGCGTGGCGTGGTCGGGGTCGATGCCCGCCATCCGCACCGCCTGCTCGGCGGTGAAGTTCGCGATCCCCTGGCGCGTCTTGAAATGATACTTGACCCAGACGCGCTCGCCCTGGGCGTTGATCCAGGCGAAGGTGTGGCTGCCGAACCCGTCCATGTGGCGATAGGAGCGCGGCGTGCCGCGGTCCGAGAACAGGATGGTCACCTGGTGCAGGGCCTCCGGCGACAGCGAGAAGAAATCCCACACCGCCGTCGCGTCCTTGAGATTGGTCTGCGGGTTGCGCTTCTGCGTGTGGATGAAGTCCGGGAATTTCAGCGGGTCGCGCAGGAAGAACACCGGCGTGTTGTTGCCGACGATGTCGTAATTGCCTTCCTCGGTGTAGAGCTTCACGGCGAAGCCACGCGGATCGCGTTCGGCATCGGCCGATCCCTTCTCGCCGCCGACGGTGGAAAAACGCAGGAAGACCTCGGTCTCCTTGCCGATGGCGGCCAGGAACGCCGCCTTGGTCCAGCGCGTGACGTCGCGGGTGACGCGGAAGACGCCATAGGCGCCGGCGCCCTTGGCGTGGACGACGCGCTCAGGGATGCGCTCGCGGTTGAAATGCGCGAGCTTCTCGAGGAGATGGAAATCCTGCAGCAGGACCGGTCCGCGCGGCCCGGCGGTCAGGCTGTTCTGATTGTCGGCGACAGGCGTACCGGAACTGGTGGTCAGCGTTCTGCTCATGGTCCGTGCCCTCCTTTCAAGGACAGGGCAGACGCTAGACCCTTGGCAGGCAATCGCTCCAACCGATTATTCAGATATTTATGATCGTAATTAACGATTATCCATCGTGCCAAACCCGGGACCGTGTCGGCGGATGCTGCCGCGGCTCATCGCCCATCGCCGTTCGCATCCGCGAGTGCGTCGAGGCGGTCGGCCAGACGGTTCAGCTCCCACTCGCGGGCGAGGACGGACGCCTTGGCCCAGCTTGGCGTCTGGTCTTGCAGCGAGGGCAGAGGCGCGGACGCGTCCATGGTTGCGATCCGGCGGTAGAGGCGCAGCTCGTCCGCCTGCGAAGCGAACCGGCCGCTCGCGAGCACGTCCTCGAGGGTCCCATATTTGCGCAGCAGGCCCGCCGCGCCCTTGGGACCGACGCCCTTCGCTCCCGGCAGCCTGTCCGAGGGGTCGCCGCGGAGCGCGATGAAGTCGGGCACCTGCTTGGGTTCGACACCGTACCGCTCGCGCACTTCCGCGGGCCCGATGCGCGCCATCTCGCCGGCGCGCACGGGCTGGAGGATCGTCGTCGCTTCCGAGGCAAGCTGAAACGCGTCGCGGTCGCCGGTCGCGACGATGGCGGTGCCGCCGCGCCGCTCCTCCTGGGCGACGGCGGCCGCGAGGAAATCATCGGCCTCGTAGCCCGTCGATTTCGCCACGGCGAAGCCGCAGGCCGTCACGAACTGCGGCAGGACATCGAGCTGATCGACCAGCTCGTCCTCGAAGTCGCGCCCGCCCTGATAAGCCGCGAACACCTCGTGACGATATGTCGGCTCGTCCAGCGTGTCCCAGCCGACGAGCACGGCGCGCGGCCGC